>Ga0126342_10011062_pt1 | contig 16128 bp, 4 predicted proteins | sample Cyp1metagenome_FD_92528 | JGI IMG/M metagenome (GOLD analysis project Ga0126342, IMG submission 92528) | Coral microbial communities from Lord Howe Island, Old Settlement Bay, Australia - Cyphastrea 1 metagenome | ecosystem: Host-associated > Invertebrates > Cnidaria > Coral ... | reverse complement strand
AACAAAATATTTTTGAAAAAACAATTTGAACAAGATATTAGAAGGATAATAGTAACTTATAGTATACTTATAAATTCATTAAGTGCCTAAAGTGCAAATATTTGCATTTTGTGGTCTCAGGAGCGAGAGGTGCGAGAGCATGACGTAGTTGCTGTCAACCATGGAATGTCCATTGAGTTGGTTGCGCACAGAAGTTCTACCTGGCAACCATACTGGAGTGAGGAGGCTGAGGGCTTGCAGCTACTGCAGACCAAACAGATTCGGCGCACAATTCAATTGGAACAGCTGGTGCATGAGGTAGCTGCTGAACCAGCATTGACGGCAGTGCAGCTCATTCCTGGTGTGCCTTATCTGCTTTTACCGCCTTTTCTTGAATTACCGATTGGTTTTGACCAATCGGTGGTTGAGAATGAACTTCGCAGCTGGGGTCATGATTGTGCTTGTGCCGTTTTTCCTGACTTTCATATAGCAGTATGCTACCCCATGGCCATTGCAAAGCAGTCTAGACCCAAGATTTCAGTTTATGTGGCCATAGGTCTGTCGCACTCTCAGAATGTGCTGGTTGATGACAAGATCCATGCCAGCACTGAACTTGAACACATGCGATTGCTCCACAGTTGGGTATTTTGGCGTGCTTGCTTGAGACCCTCGCTTGAGGTTGAGAATTTTCCTGTGCAACTCTTCCCTTTCTACAATTGTGAGGTCATGGAACAGGAAAAGTCAGCGACACGTACGAAGCTGCCGTGGCCACAGAGGATTTCCACGCAGACTGCCCTGCGACCCTCCTTTGATGCGGACAAACTGCATGATTCTGATTCGACATGCAGATTACACTGTGGCATCAATCGAGAGGATTTGCAGAAGTTCTTTCAATCAGCCAACAACATTTTGTCGACCAGCCTTGATGGGATTGATCTTCCCCAGCATGTCCAGGAAGCTCTTTTTAGCTGCCAACCGCTGGACAGGATCGACCGACTTTTGATCTATTGTGATGGTAGTTCCCTTCCTGAACAAAGACGTAGTCCCCCTTGCAGAGCTGAGGAAAAAGGCAAGGGGGACACATGGGCTTTCATTGTGCTTGCGGAGGAGTACACAGAGAGCTCGCATCCAAAGATCAATTTTGTCGGCTGGAGCGCACAACCAGTTTTGTTCGATCCACAAGCAACCCATCACATCGGTTCTGACAAAATCGGAAGTGAGACCAGCGAGAGGGAGGCTTTATTCTGGTCGGCCATGTGGCGACTTGCGCAGAACCACAACATTGCTACGACGTTTTGTTCGGACTCACACACTGCAGAACATTGCAGAACATCAAGGGAATGGATTACATGGGGCTGAGGACTCATCGCAATCCTTCCGCATGCTTCGCGCTGTGTTTCAAGCCCTTGAGTCTGTGACGGGAAAGGACCACATTTCGACCTCCCATGTTAGAGGGCACAGCGGGGACCCATGGAACGATTTAGTTGATCTGCTGGCGAAGTTGGAGCGATCAAAAAGCTTTTATCTTCCGCGCCAAGATGTTGACATTGGGCACTGGGCTGCCTCTCTCCTTTTCTTGTGGTGGATTTTGGCAGAAGACCCTAGTTTGCCCAGTTTTCACGGAGAGTTCTTTGACGCCACTGCGCCTGAGCTTCCACCGCCTCATCCACCTTATGAGGTTTGTGTTGGGACGCAGAATCGTAGGGCAGATTTTCATATCAGCATGGGTTCTTGCAATGTTGCTTCGCTTTATACTGGAGAGAATGGTTGCAGTGGCAAAGTTCAGTTTCTGCGTGAGCAAATGGTCCGATTTGGATTCAATGTATTGGGAATCCAAGAATCCAGATGTCCGGCCATCTGCAGTCTGATCGATGGTGTCTACAGATTGGGAGCAGGAGCGGAAAGAGGACATTGGGGCGTGGAGCTTTGGTTGAATTTCAATCAGCCTATAGGCTATGTTGGCCGTGCACCTATCCATCTTTCCAAGCAAGACATTGTTGTGCTCCATCAAGACCCACGCTTGCTGCTGGTGAGGATTGATCATCCTGATTGGAAAGCAAATCTTGTAGTTGGTCATGCCCCACAGAGCGGCCAAAATGATGAAGCCCGCACGAAGTGGTGGACCCAGACTGCGGAAGTTCTACGGCAATTTGGCGATGACTCACCTCTGTATGTTATGCTGGATGCCAATGCGGCACCTGGCTCCTTTGATGGACGTACAGTTGGTCAACACTGCTTTGCCTCCTCGAAGAGTACGCCATTGTTGAGAAGCTTTTTGGATGAATTCCAGCTTTGCTTGCCTAGCACATTTCAGTGCCATCAAGGCTCGGCTGTGACATGGAGAGCCCCCAATGGACTCACGGAGCATTGCATTGACTTTGTCTGCATCCCTGAAAGCGATTTGCAGCATTGTTCATTTTCAACCACTTTGCCAGAATTTGAGCTCTTCAATGGGGATCATGATCACATTCTTATTGCACTTCAACTGACTTGGGCTGAGACCCAACATGTCACATTTGGTCAGCCTGCACACCTGGACAAACCGTTGTTTGATCGCAATCAGATCACTAGAGACAACATGGAGAGTGCGCTGGAGGGGATCCCTGTCCCGCATTGGACTACGGACATTGCTGCTCACTTTGATGCTTACAACAAACAGTTGCATAGCTGCTTGAAAAGACAGTGCCCTAAGAAGTCCCAGGGACCCAAGAAAGCCTTCTTCACTGCAGGAACTTGGGAGTTGCGAGCTTCCAAATGTGCGGCGAAGCGCCAACTCAATTCTCTTGGTTCTAGAGCCAACCGTGAGAGACTCCTCTTCGTTTTCAAGTGCTGGCAACAAATGAAACAACCTGCTGCAGAGGCGTATGGATGCTTGAATGATTTCTTCCATTATGGCACGACCTTGGCCTGTTGGCGACTCAAGCTCATTGCCAAGCTCTCGGTTCTCAAGCGTCGATTGAAACGTGAGCTTCAAGGTGCAAGACGTTCAGCTTTGACAAGTAGCCTGGAAGAACTGGCGCCTACAGCTTCGGCGCATGAGATCCTCAAGGTGATCAAGTGCCATGTAGGACCCACCAATCCCAACAAGATCAAGCGAAAATCCTTACCGATGCTCAATGATGAAAATGGAGAACCGTGTGCCTACCCAGCTCAATTGCTTGATCGCTGGGTCAATTTCTTCGGAAATATGGAAGGCGGCACCAGAATGTCGAGTGAGCAACAGTGGGCCATGTGGAGGAGTAATCTTCACGATCTGCAGCAGACCAACATTGATTGCATGCTGGAAGAGCTGCCCACGCTTACTGACCTTGAGATTGCATTCAGGCGTGTGCCACGCCGTAAAGCCAGTGGCCTGGATCAGGTGCCTTCTGAGCTCTGCCAGGCTTGCCCCACTGTGCTGGCGAGACAGACTTATGGCGCCCTGTTGAAGCTTTTTGTGCATGGGCAGGAATGCCTGCCACACAAAGGTGGCACATTGACACCAGCTCATAAAGGAAAGGGAGCCTTTTCTGATCCCACGGCATACCGCAGCTTGCTTGTGAGTTCTCACATCGGGAAGACTCTGCATCGCACGATTCGACAGACGCAAGCCACCCTTTTGGAGAGCTACATGACTCGTTCCCAACTTGGAGGAAAGAGGAAAGTCCCGGTGACATTAGGCTTGCATGAAGCTCGTGCCTACATGAGAGCGGCTGCCACCAAGAATCAGTCTGTCATTTTGCTGATGGTTGATTTGGTAGAAGCGTTCTATAGAGTCTTGCGACCTCTTGCGCTTGGTACATCCTTCTCTGACAATGAGATTGCAGCGGCTGCTAGGCGTTTGAACATGCCCCCTGATGTCATGCATCAGCTGCACCAACATTTGTCAGAGGAATCGGCAGTGCACCAAGCTGGCATGCCGCCGCATGCACAACGAGTGATCAAGGCGATTCACCTGGATACCTTTTTCCAAGTTCCAGGACAAAGTGATGTCTGCCGCACCACAGCAGGCTCCCGACCGGGAGATTCTTTTGCGGATGCAGTGTTCACTTTTCTGTTTGCCAGAGTTTTGAAAGTTTTCCAGACCAAACTTCATGAGCATGCCCTTTTAGAGTTCATTGGCAAAGATGACGGTTTTGACCCATTTGGCACCAAGCTTTCCAATGATGAACACAGTGAAGTTTATTCCGGACCAGTCTGGATGGATGATTTGTGTGTGACCATCCAAGCTGAGACAGCAAGTGCAGCTGTTCACAAGGCCGGAGTAGTTTCTTCCCTGCTCTTGGAGACGCTCTTTGAGCATGCCATGACCCCGAACTTGAAACAGGGCAAGACTGAGCTCTTGTTCGCGCTGAGAGGGCCGGGTGTAAGGAAGCTCAAAACGCAACATTTTGGACCAGCCAGTTCTGGCAGCCTCACTGTCATCACTGAGCATGATACACACCAGATTGCTGTCGTTGGAGAATATGTGCATTTAGGTGGCATCTTGCACCACGGCGGAGATCACCGCAAAGAGATGCGTCGCAGGACGGCTATGGCCCATCAGACGTTCACCGCGCATAGACGCACTATTTTCCAGAACCCTTGCTTGCAGCTGCACAAAAGAGTCCAACTCTTCCAGTCCCTCGTGCTGAGTCGGCTTCTTTATGGCAGTGCTTCTTGGTATCTACGAGATCAAAAATCCAAAGGTTTGCTGCATGCCTCGATCATGAGGCTTTACAGAAGGCTCCTTTTGCTGCCCCCTGACTGTGTGCGCACTGATGAGGAGGTCTGTGTCGCATTGGAGTTGCCTACTCCGACAGAGTTGCTGCGAAGAGAGCGTCTGCGCTATGTGGGGACACTCCATCGATGCGAGCACACGCTCTCTTGGAGACTTCTTCACAATGACGTCGACTGGTGTCGTTTAGTTGCTGACGACCTTGGCTGGCTTTGGCAACAAATTCAACACAGTTCGACCTTGCCAGACCCGCAGACCAATCTGGAACCTTGGAGATACATTTGGAAATTCCATCAGCCGTATTGGAGAGGACTCATTCGCAAAGCATTTCTTCATTCGAACCTGCAGCGCCAGAATGCCCTTTTGGTTCGCAGTACTTTTGTGGATTTCTTACGCATCATGCGGGAAGAGGGCATTATCGCCACTCCGACTCCACCAGAACCTGCTTATGGAGCCATGCGATTTGGCTGCATGAAATGTAGTATGGCTTTCAAAAGTCGTGGAGGTGAAGGAGCACATATGTTTCGATGCCATGGTGAGATTTCTAGTCTACGTTGGCTTTTCGATACCACAGCGTGCCCCTCATGTTTGCGAGAATATCATTCATTTGGACGATTGAAAGCACATCTTCATGCCAACAGCAACTGCAGACTGCGTCTACAGAATAGACCCGGACTTCAGCAGCCAGCAGCAGGAATTGGCTCTTGTGAAAATGATGCTTTGGAAAAACGACTGAATGGACTGCTCCCTCCACTTCCTGGTTTTGGACCGCACCTGCCAGAGGCAAAACTTCGCCCAGTGGAGCACTTTGACACTGAGCTCTATGCCATGATCATTGAGACCCTTCTGGAGTCTGAGTCTCCGGCCTCAAGTGAGACATTTCACGAGGTGCTTACTCGACACCCTGTTTCATGGACGACGTTCAGATGCACTGTTGATGCCCTTTGCCATAATGCCACAGAGGAGAATGTCTCCCAGTTTGGGTTTGCTTCCGTGCGTGCTTTTGCTGCGCTGTGTGATTCTCTGACTGATCCGCTGACATGGAGCTTCTTATGCGCTGCTGCACCAGCATCGAGTATGCCTGAGATTGAGGAGCTTGAGTGTGCCATCAATTCAGCAGAAATCCTTGAACAGGCATCACGACCGCAAGCTTTTGGTAGCCATAGGTTTGTTTTGCATGCCTTTTCCGGGCGCAGGCGTCCAGGTGACTTCCAGGAATTCCTTGATGCTGTCACTTGTGCTCATGAAGGGGTTGTCATCCATGTTGTATCTGTTGATGTGATACTGGATGCCCATTGGGGCGATGTGACCCGTGAAGATTGTCAGCAGTTTTGGATTGGAGGAGTTCGCCAGAGATACGTGGTAGGATATCTGGCGGGCCCGCCTTGTGAAACCTGGAGTCAGGCGCGTGGAGCGACATTGACCAAGGAACAGCAAGACGTTTCAGGACATGAACCACGAGTTCTTCGAACCTTGGACGAAATCTGGGGGAAAAGCAGCCTTGCGGTGCGTGAAGTGCGACAAGTTTTCGTGGGTAATCAGCTTTTGCTCTTCTCATTTCGCATGCTGCTGATGCTCTATGTCTCGGGCGGCTGCGGAGCGTTGGAGCATCCGGCTCCGCCCCGCAAGGAGGATTTGGCATCGATATGGCGGACTCCTCTTGCCATTCTTCTATGCAGCCTTCCTGGAGTGAGTAGAGTGGACTTCTCTCAGGGTTTGCTAGGTGCGAAGTCACCGCAACAACATCAGTTTTGACCCTTAACCTTCCAGGTTTTGTGGAGCATATCTGGAAAGGAAGGGTTTGTGATAGTCTTCCTCAAACGGCTTCAATTGGAAAGGATCTCACTGGTCGATGGTGCACGACCAGTTTGAAAGAGTATCCTCCAGCTTTTTGCCGTGCCTTAGCTCTTAGCTTTGCGGAAGTTGTCACTTCTTTTGCCATTGATCCATCTGCCAATGTAAGTACAGAATTTTGGACGAAGTGTGATGCCATGTTGATTTCTGAGCACGGCACACACATCGGTCCCGATTTCGCTGGCTGATTTGGACACTTGGCTGAATTTATTTGCATAGGCCGCGACTGAACAGTCCCCACATGCCTAAGGAAAAAAAAATATATATGCACACATGTTACAACCAAAAACACATTAAATTGAAGGGAGAACAATAGGCCGATGACCGATGATGGGGATTTTCGATCAACGTGTCCCAAAAAAGAGTTGCGCCCGATGCATCGGATGCGGAGGTCAACGTTTTGAGTTTCGATCACCTGGGAGTTGGACTGGGACTGGGAACTTTTATGGTTAAAAATTATGGTTAATTACCATATATTTATGGTTAACCATAGATTTTCGGAGAATTTTTATGGTTAAAAATTACATTGACCGAACATTACCATATGTTTGTGTAGGATAGCATTACATTTTTATGGCTCAAAATGACATTCTTCTCGTTGGTTTATAGGTTCAGCATGGTTCAACCCCGAGTTGTTGCTTCAAAAATCACTGCGATCTCCCCGCCTGCTGCCATCACAGCCTCAGCTTTTCAGGCTCAATTGCAGCCGAGTCACTTTTGCCTTGAGCTTTTCCAGGGCACATCTGAGGACAGATGCAGCATCGATGTTTGAATATTGTATCATGGGTACTTCAATATATCATTTGAATCATGTTAATCAATGTTAATCCCTGATATTAAAATGTGATCAAAAATTGTTAATCATATTGTTAAGATCATGTTAATCATGTTAATCAATGCTAATCATATTGTTAATATCATTTGAGTGGGATTGTGATATTGCTGATTTATCCCTGATGAATTTACCCTCTGGTAATTTGTCACATAGCTATTGAAAATTGCCATAGAAATAGCTGATTTACCTGTTGAACATGGTGATTTTCCATTGCTCGCTATGTTAAATGACCAGATGATCTGGGGCAATTCGTGAGATCTTCACTGGCACGTTCATCCCCATGAACTCACATGTTCTGTATCTGCAGAATTGCACATACATATTTTACACGACATAAACATATATCTTAAAAAAAAAAAAATATATATATACACAATATATATATATAATCCTGTAGCAATATAATATCTATTGTTGAAGAGGCTTTGCAGGGCAGCAAAGATTTGCTGATGATTCCTTGTACTATCCAAGAGATGTTGAGTATGGCTCAAAAATTTGACTCTGAGAACCACACATTGACTGGTGATTGTGTTTTGTGATTGTGGTAGTAAACCAATGTTTTTTTTTGGGGGGGGTACAGATAAAACCCTCATATGTGAAAAGCCACCCATTAATATACGGGGCCGACTCAAGTCCTGGGTCATTGCCACCTGTTGTGGTCGCCCAGGACCTAGTGACTCAAATGCGCCTTGCGCGGCTTGCGGAAAACGAGGAAAACGGGCGATCTGACCTTTGCGGAGGGAAATGACTGTTTGGATGTTTGGCTCGTCGAGTTGTTCACGGATAAATCCTAGTTTTTAATTAAAAATATTACCCTCTGGTAAATTAACATAGACCCTGAAAATGACCAATTTATAGTGGAAACTAGTCTTCCAACCCCTATCTGGCAGGGTCTCTGTTAATTTACTGGAGGGTGTAAGTATATCTAAGTTTGCCTATTCTCCAGATACTCCAACTGGGATGCACATCAGTGAACACTTCCCGTATAGCAATTCAGGATCCTATTGGTTTTTCTGAGGGAAAACTTCCACCACAAGCGACTTCGTCGCAGCTGGCTCAAGAGCATCGCAGCCATGGAAAGAAAGAAACCACTGGCGATCTTCCTCCTGGCGGCCTTGATAGCGCCCCTTGGCCAGGACATGACGACATGTCCACGAGTCCACGACAACCATAACCAACGGGCCTCCAAAAAGGGTATGTGTTCCAAAAGGTGTATTGAAATGTTGTCAATAATGGTCATTGGCTCCTCGTGGAATTGGATTGACTGCCTTGATCTTCTACTTTTGGTACAAGCCGAGCCCCTTCGGAGGTGGTGCCCTTCAGTCAAACGTGTGTTGCTTTATAAACTCAAACCCCATCAAAACTGCCAAAAGTATGTAAAAGCCCCCAAATCATGTTTACTGTATATGCTTCCTTGTACCATAAACCCAACAGTCATGCTTGTTCTTTCAACCAACTACGATTTTGTAAACAACCCATGTTTCATATTCTGGTTGGTGGTTTGGAACATTTTTCATTTTTTCAGTTGGGAATAATCATCCCAACTGACGAGCATATTTTTCAGAGGGGTTGGAACCACCAACCAGATATTATATCCCTATGATATCCCTATGTCTTCCTATGTTTTCCTAGGGAATTTCCTATGTTTTCCTATGTTTTCCCTATGATAACCTGTTATATCCCTATGTTTTCCTTGTTCAAATTATACTCCCGCCAAGTGTCAGGCTTGGGCCGTTGGGGATCGGCTTCGGTTCCAAGCATCTGGGCACTGGGCACTTCATGACTGTCATATGGAGTGGGTAAAACCATGCCATAAACCACCCATGACTGGGAATGATTTATACCACATATAAAAATGGTGATGACTGGGGGATGGGTTATTATTGGTTTACCCACATGATGCCTTCTAAATGGTAATTTTGACAAGTGAACATGATGATAATGCCTTGGGATTGAGGATATAGGATACACAAATGTTCAGACAAACCCATAGAACATATAGTATATAAGCATATCAAATGGGGGATGTTATGGCGTTTAATAACTGGATAGAATGTGATAGATTGCCATTTTGACATGAATTGGGTGTAATGACAATATCTACCATTTATGCGATATATAGCCAACAAAACACGGGGATCCCATGGGAAATAATGTGATATTATATGTTGATTAATAATATCTGAGACATGTTATGTTTAGGTGCCTATGAAAATGCGGTATACCCAAAAATCGCAATTTTGATAGGGAACATGAAGATGATTAGAATTTGTGGTGCCCTATTTTCAGAGAAACTTATACAATGATAATAACCACAATATGAATATGTACAATCGGACTGACAATCATGGTAACAAAGATGACATACCCTCTGGTAAACTAACATAACTATGGAAAATCACCATTTTCAATGGGCAAATCCACTATTTCTATGGCCATGTTCAATAGCTATGTAACAAATTACCAGAGGGTAAGATGACAATTATCAATCTCCCGATGCTGGTGCGTCCAGGCTCCAGATGGCAAAGATAGATATGCCACGCATTGTATACCCCAAATGCTCCATGTATGGAATACTGACCAACATTTGCCCTAAAAATCACCCAGTTATGTAGGTAAATATACCATACATGGAGCATATGGGTACATGTGGGGTTTATATAAAAAATAGTTATGGTAGAATCAGTGGCCTTCGGGATGTCCAAATATGCCAGAGAACGGCTGCAAAAGTGGAGGTGATGCAAAGGTAAACAAATGGGAAGTCTTTGTCTGTTTCTTTCGTGGTGTCAAAGATGGTTTTTCCCCATCTCTACTTTGGATGATGCCCCTTGTTTAAATTACCTTAACAGACCACCACACCTCTTTCATGCGGGCGGTTGCCCAAGAAGTGATACTTGTAGTCCTACAGCAATTGCATCTGGAAATGTGGACTAGCAAGCAAAGGGAAAAAATCAGTAGGATCGTGGACATAATATATATATAATATATATATATATAATATATATAATATATATATATATATAATATATATATATAATATATATAATATATATATATATGTACAATGTGAGCCCCCCAGTTATAAGTTGGTTTATACGCCCCAGTGACTATAGTTATAAGTACCATAAACCATAGTTATTGGAGTTATGTTCACCAACTGAACGCTATCGAACGGGGATGGAAATCCAGCAACAACGATGGCGTTGAACCGGCAGGGATGAGTCTCAACCACCAAGCAGCCAGCAAGAAATATCAAGAAACCGTGGGGTAAAAATGTATGAATGGGAGAATCGAAAGTAACCCAGTTGTGTATCAGAATAGTTGATATATGTAGCAATTTCATTCTATGTATGGGGTTTGTCCAAAAGCAGTGGATTTTGGGTGGATATCCGAAAAGAATCATTTTTGGGAACATGATGATAGACAGTACAAACAATTTTTGATGTTAGGTTTATGTTAGAGTTGCCCTTTTTTGGACCAAAATCATATACCATCTGGTTATTTAACAGTTCGCCATCGAAAGATCCACCATTTTTAAGTTCGGTAAACCATCTATTTCTATGGGCCATCTATACCATGGCTATGTTAAATAACCAGATAAATAATAGATGATTAGTATCTATCATCATAATATCTATTATTACCATATTACTAGTAGATGATTAGCATCTATTATTCTGTTTTACCGGTGATTATTGTGATTATTTGGGCAAGTTTCCCCGCCCGAGCATTGCATGGGAGAAATGAGGCAGGCGGCTCCTGTGGACTCCAGCTCGTCGAAGGATCATGACGTCGCGGAGCGAATCTGGCGATGGATCCAGGATATTTAAGAGATCCTTAAGAGATCCTAAGTTCTGAAATGGATTTACCCTCTGGTAAACATACATAACTATGGAAAATCACCATGTTTAATGGGTAAATCCACTATAAATGGCCATCTTCAATAGCTTTGTTAGTTTACCAGAGGGTAATAAGAATGGAATATCTTGATGGTTTTGGTGATTTGGTGATAATGGTGGTTGGATGGTTGTTTGATTATCCTCAACCAGAATGTGATTTGATGTCATCAAATATTGGGGGATGCTGAACCAGAAACTGTTTTCTTTGGTAAGATTTGACCCACCAGAGCTAAGGGGAGAAGATTTGGAGCTAGATTACACCGTAGAAAACTGTGTAACGCCTGCCTGAGCAGGCAGACTTGATCATACTATCTCATGGAACATGTTCGCATTAACATGGATGAACATGTACTGAGCAAAGTGTCCTATCCACCTATCCGGTGCCTGTGAGGCATCCTGCCTGTGGTAGCTAATACAGGATGAATTCATCGCTGGTTTCTGTGACTGGTTGGTGGTTTGGAACATGGCTTTATGACTTTCCATATATCGGGAATGTCATCATCCCGACTGACGAACTCCATCATTTTTCAGAGGGGTAGGTCAACCACCAACCAGATATGATTGAGTAATGTTTATTGGATTAACCATCATAGACCCCTTTTTTATGACTAATCAACAAGATTTTAGTATATATATATATATGTTCGTAGAGTTTCCTTTCCTTTCCAGGTTTTTACTGAGTAAATGTGCGAATTTTCTGAGGTTCGACTCCTCGGTCTTCGCTCATCCCAGCTCTTCCCTGCAGCTCGGCCTCGCCGGCAGCGAAAAAGACGTCCATTTAGTTCAGGGATTTCCCAGTGCTATGATTACCGAATGGTAGATGACTATAGATAATCTAGATAATCTAGATGAACTATGATGAACTATGATGAACTATGATGAACTATGATTAGTTATTTTATTGTCATTTTATTTGTCTTCATTTTGGGGATGTTTGGCAAGGGCACCTCTGTTTTTGGCCCGTGTGCTTGGCATCCAAGAACAGGTTCACGGTTTCGCCTGAGAGCAGATGGCTTTGAAGTAGGAAGTAGTTGATGTAATTCCCCCTAGTTAGATTAATGGATTATATGGGTTTAAAACACAACCCCAACTATAGTTGATATGGCTTATATCCCCAACTTGGGGGTGCATCCCATTGAGCAAATGGCCAAAAAAAAACAGTTGGATTGATGGAATTTCCCCACTGGATTCTATGGCATGAAGTATTGGTTATGTACTGTATGGATTACAAACCACGGATCCTAAGGTTAGATGATCCTGCCCTTGGTGTTTCTGGATTTGTCTCGTTATGATCTTTCAAGAACCAGATTCACCAGATGCTGATCCCTGCGAGTCTTTGGCCATTCCATTTTTTGATGTTCTCCATTAGCGAATATATGGGCGATGATCAAAATCCATTGGGAATCTGCAAGGATTGTCCAATGTATATCATTGTATATCTATATTCCCCAAATCCTCCCAGATTCATCTAAAAAAACATGAAAAAAATGTGTACGATTGTTCCCGCAATCCACATCTTTTCCCAATGAAATGTGGAAATCCCTTGGAACCCCGCTGAGGTGACGAACCTGAGTTTAGTCTCCTGGTTCTTCCTGATCTTCTTCCCTCGCTGGCGAAAGCTTCAGCAAGTCGTGTTGATCGGTCCCATGGTGAACGCCGTCGTCTATGCGGCCGTGGCCTTTCTTGCAGCGCGCAATCCCCATGCCCCGGCGGTGGACTTTTCAAGCTTGGAAGGACGACGGCTGATGAGTTGGGAATTTGGCGGTGAAGCAATAGAATCCACATGCATCCACATGCAACCAACCAAACGGATTCATGTAAAGGCTTCATTTATATATTACTGTTTTGGCACTTTGTCTATTGTGTGTTGCAGGTTGCTTTAGGTTGCTGTATTTGGGTTTGTGAAATTGGGCGAATTTCGCCGTACATTCAAAATTAGGAAAATGGAGAACTGGGGAACCCATGATAAGCCATTGGATTTTAAAGGTACGCCATGTTTGGAGGAAAACCCATATTTCTAGAATTTTCTAGATCTATATGATCCTTATTTTTGTAGAGTCAATGCAACCTGGCAAGAAAATTGCATCCCATGGGCCAGGTTGTAGTGGTGAGTTGTGGCTGACTTCAGCCCTCGACTCATGCAATGCTGAATGTACCGTTGTTAGAAGAAGAAAGATCATTTCTATCCCTATGAGGATTCTTGATGACATAAATGTTCAATTTACAGTCTGATATATATATATACGTATATATATATACGTATATATATATATACGTATATATATATATATAACATATATACAAGTATATATATATATACACATTATATATATATATATATGAGTTGTTCGGGTTGAGAGCATTGAGAGCACCAAGAGTTTCAAGGTTCAGATTTTTTTTCTTGCCAGGCATCCGGACGATGTTCGCCGATGCGGATGCGTGCTTCGCGGGGTGGCTGCACTACTGTGCTGCCTGGCTGGAGATGGAGATCCCATGGTGTCAGCAACCCCAAAAGAGATAGGGAAAAAAAATGGGAAACCATATGAAGCAGATATCATCTATAAATCTATAACATCCTGGAAACACTTTTTTTTTGGGGGGTGCTATAACATTCTATTTTAAAGAAATAGTATTCATGCTTGTCAACATGAAGTTTACTAACCTGCTAGATCAATGGGAACATGAACACTTCTTGATCTCAATCATCGTCGTGACGTCACTTGAATCATGGCCGAATTGGATTGCGGGAACTGTCCCAAAATGGCCTCAGACTCGTGAATTATTTGATATATACATGTTATTCTAGTATGATAATTATATCACGGTTTGATTGTCATAATCAATTCGTTGTTGTTGGTGCATTACTATCAGCATATTCATAATCGATCAGCATTGCGCTACCAGAGACTCTTGCCTCGGGACCTCCTTGTCTCGTTTCATTTGTGCAATGGTTGTATTGTTTTTCTGATCGACATGATACATAACCTCTGATGTCCTATGAAATAGATACAAAACTTGTAGAATCTTGTAGATATGTATATATCTGGATAAATTGCAACGACCTCACTGAAACCTCACTGAAATAATGGTTAGTAGGGGTATATAACTATGATTTACCCAGATGATTCACCATAGACTTCATAAATATACTCTACAATGTGTGGCCCCCAAGATAGCTAAGGTCGTGAACAACCCCATCTAACATTATCGTTACCATAAACCCAACAGTGATTGTAGTTATGTGTACCAACTTAGCTTTCGAACGGGGGCACTTCAAATGGAGGTTTCCTAAAATAGGGGTACCTCTAAATCATCCATTCATAGCTGGGAGTTTCCATTACAAACACAAATATAAACCATCCAGCTATTGGGGTATCCGGGTACCCCCCTTGTTATGGAACGCCTCAAACATACTCTATGTATCCCTTGACAAAAATACGCGTAGCAACTGCGAGGTCTTCGATCCTCTGATCGGTTTCGGGGAGGTTCTTGACAGTCGTCAACTGAAGGTGGGCATCGCAAAGCTTCGAATGGCCGATTTGTAGATCATTTACCTATGAAGAATGGTGATTTTACATAAGAATGGGCATTTAATGGGATAATTATTGGACTGTAATAGGATAACAATGGGAATATAATGAGATATTTATGGGATATATAATGGGATATAACCCAGGTGGTGATGAATCATAAGCAACAGACACATGTTTTTTTGGGATATACAGTAATGGGATATGTAACTTACATCATCGACTTGATGTGTTTTGGGTGTGTCTGAATACCTCTAGTTTGATGACTTACCTATATATATATAATCATGTCAGCCACCAACAACTGCAGAGAAGCAACAAAGATCTAGAGATGTTAAACTAAGATTTTCTTTTGTTGATTCCATCCCAAAAGCTAAGATGAATTGAGTTGAGACATATGTTCTCAGGGGTTGAAACCACACGCCAGACATCACCAATTGCCGATGGTGCTTGAACCTAAACCCTCGACCAGGCCAACTACACGGACAAATAAGGATGCATCAGGTAGTTTAAGGTTATGATGAATATCAAACTGAATATCATAGCTATAGTATGCTATAGTATGCTATAGTACATACATTAAGGTATATATAGGTATATATATATATGGTACTGATCACAGATGTTGCTTTCTCACTGGTTCATACTTCGATGGGTCACCGGGTCACCCCAGTTTTAATTGACCATCCTGGATTCATGGTGCCATCGGAGCCACCCACGACATCATTGATACCAACAAGAAGGCACCCAAGATGAAAGTGAACATGAATGTTTAAAGAAATGTTTAAAGATATACATATTCCTTCATATCTCACTGTCTCCCAGTTGATTGGAGGGTTATAGCCTCTAACTACTGTAAGTACTACTCATTTACTATTATTGGGAACATCCTGAAAAACCACCTGCGAATCAATGGATTGGTGTATCTAATGGACAATTTCCAGGAAATCCCCGGTTTTTTCATGGGAAAAAGCCATCATTTCCGGTTAGGATTTTGATTTCAAATCTTGCCGGATGATCGGCAGGTGCCTCACCTTTTGGTGGTGCCATGTCTTCTGATGACCATGCTAGCAGGAGGGGCGCCCGGTTTTTTGGGACGGATTCTCACCATGTAAAATTACATGGGTTTACTGTGTATATATCCACAAGCAACCTGACTAAGATAGAAGGTGAGAGGAAACATGAGGGGGTCATTGTAGGTATACTAAATATACATATGTGAGTTTGACCTGTCTAATGTATATTTTGTATAGCCAAGTGATCACATGCCCCGTTGACATTTGGCTTTAGGGCCCTTGAGTCATACCGCGCTGCCGTGGTAAAAGTTGGGCATTT
>Ga0126342_10011061_pt1 | contig 16129 bp, 13 predicted proteins | sample Cyp1metagenome_FD_92528 | JGI IMG/M metagenome (GOLD analysis project Ga0126342, IMG submission 92528) | Coral microbial communities from Lord Howe Island, Old Settlement Bay, Australia - Cyphastrea 1 metagenome | ecosystem: Host-associated > Invertebrates > Cnidaria > Coral ... | reverse complement strand
TTTCCTTTTGGAAACTGGCCAAAGGGTTCCCTTGGGATGAAAAGCCACACACGGCCGTGCTAAGTGACTGACATGTAACACCACCGGAAGTGAACTCACCATGCTGTTGCTGATTCAATGACAAAGTTACAGGTAGCCATGTTTCAATTCCTTCGGTTTCACCTCACGGCTCTTGCTTTGCGCCGCCTTTCCACTACAAACGCCCATGGCGCACAACGTCAAGGGGCTGCACTGGAGCCAACGCCAGCAGCTTGGGGACTTGGGGAAGTTGCTGCAAAAATATGCAAAAATGATGGTTGGCTTCAAGGGATTACATGTCGTTGATGGGAAAGAGATGCTTTTGAAATTTTGAAACCACTAAATACAGGACAATCACCTTATTTCATCGAACATGGCACTTGGAAACCCACTTGGTGGGACCAAACAGCCACAATGGAGGATGGTTCCAGCATATTTGAACTTCCTTGATCAAACTACCCAAAGTGAAAGCAACGATCTACCACATCGGGAGGTATGCGTAGCCAACTTGACCAACAAGAAGCTTTATACATCTTTACAATTTTCTAATAAACAGAAGGATTCTACTGACAACGCAAGAAAGAGGCAAATGAACATGTGAATGCACACCAGAATACCACGAACCCGAGCTATTTAAGCAGCAAGTTGCTTTAAACTCGTGTATAGCAAACCCAATAGATCCCAATAGTAAACCCATGGTATATCCCAATGGTATATCCCAATGGTATATCCCAATGGGAATCCCAAAGCTACCCACCCATTTCTCGTGATATCTCGGCACTTGCGGCGTGGCTGCGGCTGCTGTTTCCAGCGCGCTGGCAGAGGATGCGGAGCGTCCGGAGCGTCCGGAGCGTCGGGCACCTAACAAATTGGCTGACAGCCAAGCTGAAACAACAGAAACACCAAGAAGTGCAAGGAGAAATACATTCCGGATAAATTGTAATAATTCACCAATCTGAGGTCGTTATAATATACCCAGGACAATCTTCACCAAAACTGGGGATTAACTGTTGAAAGCATGTAGCACATTCAACACATGAAAGCCATGTATGTGTGACGTGTGGGTCGGTCACATATAGTCCGGAATCATCCAGAATCCCTAATACAGCACGAAAAAACAACTTACAATGTGGAGCAGCACCTAATATAGGTAAGTTGGTTTATACCTACAATGACTAGGACGTACGGTGGATATCTTCACAGTTGAATGGGTTTATAGGCGAGATTACAACTGGAGGTCCCCACTTAGTAGCATAATTGTCCAACCCCATGTTTTACCACCAACCAATAGTGGACAATGCCACCACTTTGGGTTCCATGCTTGTTTCCAGGTTGGTTTTCTCGTGGTTTCCCAAAACTTGAAAAACATAAGTGTCAAATAGGTGACATGGCTAGTGGATCGAATACTTGAACCGTGAACTCGTGCCTTAAGAACTCTGGTTTTAACCAGTTTGAGTCGAATATACAAACGCCTCACAATGCGATGTGGAGTTTTTTAGATGAAACATCTTCAAAAATGAGACAAACCGCACCTCAAATTGTTGATTGGGGAGTGATCGGACTGCAGCAGCTGACAACAAATGGAACAAATTACCTGCTCGGTGTAAAAACAGTTGCAGATACTTACCAGTAGTTACAGAAGAGATAAGAATTGCAATCTCACATAATCTTACTCTTCGACCACGGAACTGATGTCGAGGACGAACGTTTTGCCAGACTCATGTGCTTGCATCACCCAACTTTGAGGCGAGATTTCAAGCGGCTCTTCAACAATCCTTCTGCATAGTTGCTGTGAAAACCCTAGGCAATGAAGCTTTCCGCACACCTTGCAGTTTTCTCAAAGATGCGGTATGGAATTTTACACTTTGCATGCAGTTTGTTCTGCAGGCAGTCTTTTCAAAGCGTGGGTGCTGACAAGAAAACGCATATCATAATAACTCCAGCGTTCAGATTTTGGATGACAGTTTAAGGATACAGCAGGGTCCACAATTATTAATCAAAATAAGCCCAAATTGAGACTACTTTAGCCCCATCTGCTAAACAGTGCTAAACAAGAAACCAGCTTCAAAAAGTGAGTTTTTCTTTCTTGATGTTGCTTTCTTTGATGGTGCTGGAGTTGTGTCAAAACTTCCCTCCGTACCGACTTCTTTGGCCAGTCCCGGCTCAGTTCAAACCAGATAAGAAAATGACTCCGATGACTCAGGTGAAACTGTGACCTTCAGGAAACGATATTCCTCAGCAGGAAAAAGGGTCAGTGGGTTGGACATCTCCTACATGAAAATACCTCAATGGCAACCCCTAACTATATAATAGTTCATATGATGACCCCTCTGGAAACCACATATTTTTCGGAACAGGCCTATTCATGCAACGACGTCATCTTGACAACCAAATCAGAGCTTAAACAAATGGGCCATGTTATTTTTTTCTGCTCACAAATGGGTATTCAAATAGGTTATAATGTTATAATCTGTTGTAACCAGGATACAAAGGGATGTGGCGTGCTGGGAAATCCACCATTTTTCAATGATTTTCCGAGCTACTAACCTCCATCTATATAGTTTGGGGATTTCCCAGGCAGCTGCGTTTGATGACACCAGATTGTATCTACCAATAATGATCATCCATGATTTATCCATATAACTATATATACATATACATATATATTATGGTTATACTGTATGTAATATGTACATATTCCATTATTCTTGGTTAAATCCACCATAAATTCACCATTCAGAAACTAATTACCCATTGATTCTCCAGCAAAATCATCGGGTATTGCTGTTTTAATTTCCCAATATAATCCCATGATATTCCCATGAACTCCATGGCCATGGGGACAACGGAGGGTTACCAATGGACCACCTCCATAGCCCAAGCTGCAGGGAAAGCGCCTTGGAGATGCGAGTGGAGACCATCTCAGAGTCGGCAGACTTCCTGAGTTTCTGTGGCCACACAATGAAACGAGATGAAGAAAAACATGGTGCCGGGCATCTGAAAGGCTCGCGACTGTCGTCACTTTTCAAACATTTTCTAGGGGGGAATTGAAAAGGCTCAAAAACGAAACTTTAGTATCGTCAGCAATATCAACATCATCATCATCATCATTATTTGTTTATTATCATTATTATTATCATTATTATCATGATCATGATCATCAGCATCATCAAAAAACGGTGAGAACATACAGCAGCGTAGAATGACGCATGTGTAGAAGTGCAAGGGTACCTACAGCGTAGCATGACGCATGTGTGGAAGTGCAAGAGAACCTACAGCGTAGCATGACGCATGTGTAGAAGTGCAAGAGAACTTACAGCGTAGCATGACGTATGTGTGGGAGCGCAAGAGAACCTACAGCAGCGTAGCATGATGTATGTGTGGAACTGCAAGAGAATCTACAGCAGCGTAGCATGACACATGTGTGGAAATGCAAGAGTACCTACAATGTAGCGTGACGAAAGTGTGGAAGTGCAAGAAAATCTACAGCGTAGCATGACGCATGTGTAGAAGTGCAAGAGTACCCACAGCGTAGCATGACGTATGTGAGGAAGCGCAAGAGAACCTACAGCGTAGCATGACGTATGTGTAGATGTGAATGAAATGCAAGAGAGCGTACAGATATATTGCATCACATATGCGTGGAAGTGCAAATGACGTTATTATCCCACCCCACCCCCCCCACCCCCCACACAATGTTATTTAAATAGTAGAACGCAAAAAATGACAACAGTCGCGAGCCTCTCAGATGCCCGGCACCAAAAACATGTCCCCAAAACATCATACGTATTAAGTATATATATACCGATACATATATATAATTATATATATATATATACATGCATCGACTAAAATGATACGTTTATGATACATACATATACATATAATATGTACAGACATACCAAACATATTCAGAGCACTTCGATCCAACCAACTGACTGGGGAAAACCATCAACGACCTGCAAGAAATCCAGGCTTCTTGGAATCCTTGAGTTCTTCAGCGCTGAGTTCCACACATCGACCTGTCAATCAAGGCCAACCTCCCTCATAATGCCAAAGACACAGTGTATATGCATATATATATATATATATACTGTATATATATATATAAATAGTTATTTGATCTTGTAGGATCTTATATATGCATTTCTTTGGGCAAGTTTGATATTTGTAGTTATTTACATCTACGTCCATATCTCTCATATCCCCATGTATACACAGATGCATATATATATAGAGAGAGAGAGAGCGAGAAATATATATATATATATATACATATATATATATATTTATGTGATATATGTAAATTAGATGTACATGTACATCCAAACATCGCCCAGTTCCTCCCCCCGTTTTCCCCCGCTCCCCACCGTTCTCGAACTCCCAGACCGCATCCACCGACGTTGTCGTCGGCCGCTCCGCCGTGAAGAAACAGGTCCGCGGCCGTCGCAGCTCACGGCTGGACGTCGGCATCGCCACGCCCCGGTTGGATACGAACTCCCGAAGCATCGTCATGACCAGCTCTGACTCGGCCTCGTCCAAATTCCTCGAAACATGAGGGGTAAAAATGGGGAGATCATGATATGAATGGATGAAGGACTGTTAAAAAAAGAACATCATTGAACTAATGGAGGATTTAGCCAGGAATCATGGATTATTCATGGGGAATTGATGGATTATAAGCAATGGTGACGAATGGATGGATCCCCCTCAGGTGTAGCCCCATGGCTGAGAAATCATCTGCAAAATGGGGGATTTAACTATCGGCGGCGGTGGATCACCATAGCGATCCCCCAAGAAAGAGATGAAAACCCAACTAAAACACCATTTTTTGGCAACTATAGATATGATTCTGGGATATTAGAGATATTCCTCGGTTCATCGGTCACGGGGCTGGAACATGACAATTTTTCTCAATCACGTTCCAATTCGAATAGCCAGTTACAGTATGGGGGATCTTCCAGGGCTACAATTACCGGATGCGGATGATGGAGGGTGAGGATGAGGATCTAAGCGTTTAAACATATAGATAGTTGAAACCCTAAGAAATCTGCAGTGTGTGTGTGTGCCCATGATCTTTGGAATATACCAGACATGGGGAAAGCTGGTATTCCCAATTTTTTTGTGGGCTCAAATTATTCAATATGGCTCAATGGCATCATAGTTCATCGGTTCTACTCTGCAATGACACGCATCAGCTGCAAGACACATTAACCTCTGGTAATAACAGTTTGCTATGGAAAATCACCATCTTTAGGTAAATCAACATATTTCATACTATTTCTATGTGCCATGGCTTCGCTAGCAAACTGTAAACATCTGTAATTAAACGTTTACCAGAGGGTAGCTGGATGTAGCTGGCAAGCTTCATCAGGGGCTTCTCTAAGATCAAGATCTCAGGGTTCATGATCAAGGCCCTGGCCACATGGAGTTTGGCCTGTGGCTGGTGGGGCCATGGGGCGTATCATCATTGGAATATGACCCCAGCATGGGACCCACAGCTAAGCCTTGCTTGCCGAACATGGAATAGCCGGGCGTAAACATGGACCTTTTTTGAGGAGTTGTAGCAGCATGCTTGTTGCTAACATCAGCATCTTCTGTTGCTGGAGATCACGAAGCCTGGCAGGTTTAACCACACCATAGCCAGATTCTCCTAGGAAAGATCCAAACCATCCATCATCAATTCTGTGCTCCGGTGTCCCTGTTTTTCAGGCAGACAAAAAGACTTGCTGTCACTTGCCCATTTCTCGAGCCTAATGAGATATATTGCGCCCCTCGCCCTGTTATTTTCCACATTCATCCTCAACAAAATCCAGCATCAACTTGCACTTCCCCCACCCCAAAAAAAACAAGAAAACTTGAAATAGGAAATCATAGGAAATCATAAGAACGCGAAAAAAACTCCTAAAAAATGTGTTCGTCATTTTTGGGCTTCCCATGGGTAAATTCATCCCTTTCAGTGGTCGCCCAGGGCCTTCTCTTGGAAGGAAAGTGAGCTCCGCCAGCCCGCCAACTTTCGCCGGATCTCTACGGCAGCTCTGGAGCCGTCCTGCAGCCATGCTGGCCATGGTTTGGATGTGTTTTTCGTTGGGAGAATGGGGTACATGTAGGAAATATATGTACACACACACACATATATATATATATATAGAAAATTATAGAAACATATGGAAGTATATGGAAATATATGGAAATATATCGAAATATGGAAATACAGGATGGATATCCAACGTAACTATGGTTATGATTTATTGGAAAAACCTCTGATTGAACAGTGATTGAACAACCTCTAGAATCTCGACTTGCACCTTTTGATTGAACTTCTTCCATGGATGTATATGTCTATATGTATTTATATATATGCTACGATCAACCAAGGACAGGATCGTCTGGCTTTGATGTTGTGCAATGGGAAGTTTGCATATGTTACTCCTACCCTAAATCACAATACAACTTATCTTCGTCTCGGCTGGCAAGGCTGACTTGCAGCAAGCCACCTATTGAGAATCATGGTTTCATCACTCTTAATTAGGAGGGTCCCACCTGAAAGCAAACATGAAGCCCCTCCTCTGGCATCCACAGATCTGCTGGAAGGGATTCTTCTTCTTCATGGCAAGGACCACAACCGCAGCCTCCATGTTGGGAGATCTCGTCATCCAAGCCGTATGCCTCCTTTGAAGCGCTGTGGATTGAGACTGGGAGCTGTCCAACCATAGGCACCAGGGGATTGTCTATTTCCATTGGGTGAACGATGCTGAGGTCCCTTCCTTTCGTTTTGGGACACCCTCACCTGGGAAGTTTGAACCACGGGACCCACATGAATCCACCGACTCTTTGCTGCGAAGGGGGTTCCGTTCTTCATCTGTTTGCGGAGGGCTGGCAGCACGTGCAGCTGGCTGATGAAAGGCATCCATGCTCCATGCAAACTGCAGTGAAACTCATATAATTAATTAAATAATCCTCAGAATAAAGCAGCTTCACCCCAGAAATTACATGACCACGGTCCTTAGCTTAGAATCAAAAGGTTCATAATGTTCCATTCCATGCTGGCATATGCAGCGTCAATAATGAAGCCTATTCGGTTCCGTTGCCTGAAGAAGCGAAATCTCTTGCTCAGCCAGATTCCTCACGCTGCTCATCTTCAGTTTGTCGAGGATCCAAAACATGCCTTGGATACACCGCCCAAAATGATTTTGAACTGTTCGACTTCAACATGCTTCCTTTGAAGATATTTTGGACAAATGATTCGAAGAACCCCCGAAATTGCATCACAAATTGATTTGCAATTTGCATCTGAAGCTGCATTTATCATGCCCAGAATTTCAGCTCCAAACGTCCCCTGTGACCATCGGACCTTGGACCAAGCTACGATGCCGTTCCTCAAACTCTGCGACCGCTGAAGGGTCTCCAAAAAAAAGATTTTGCAATGGCGTAGTTGCCATCCTGATTCAAACGAGGCACCAAGTAACTATAACTTATATAATGATTTAATGGTAAATGATGGTAAATAATGGTTAATAGTGGTTAATACTGGCTAATAGTGCTTGATGATGGTGAAAGAACCATTGGACATGTCTTGCATACATATGAGGTATGGGTGTGTTACGATACCCTGGGAAATGTCTTGCCCTGCTTTCGTATGAATGGGGCGAGCACCAGATTCAAAATAAATCAAGCACGCTTCCCACAGCCAAAGTTTATACCCCAGAGTGTTGACACATGGCAATGCGCCATATCGCACAATAATCTGTAAAGTATTGCATACTCAGCTCAGTATCAACATCATAACAAATCACAGAAAAGGGTTGAGGCTACCTCAAATATCACAATGAATGTAGCAGTGCTAGTGACAGTCACCAGGCTTTCACCACCTTTTCCGGTAGTTTATCCTACCGCATAGATTGGTGTACCACATGATCTTTATTTGAAGAGGCAAACATCCACAAACTCCAACTTGGCAATTTTCGTAATGTGGTAAGCCCAATGATAAACCATCCCAATTCGAGTGAGCATCCACGAACGGATGCGTGAATCATCCCATTTCAAGTGGTATACCCCCATGCCACCCCAAGTGGGGATGGTTACCATGGTCACAATCTTTCATAGCACTCCAAAAAATGATCAAAAATGCTGGTTGTCGTTAAAGTATAGTCATTCTCAGCAAAAAAAAACATACAACAACTCAAGGATTCAACCCATCCAGTCTGTTGGGGGTGGTTGGCCCTTTTTCGTCCAAGCATCACAAAGACCTGATGGGTGACCAGCAGAAATCTGAGATGTGACGGCACCAGCACGCGACCAAAGCTGGGCTCCACGTCGCCCGCCAACATATTCAGAAGTCGTGACTTTCCCGAGCCCGCCAGACCAGTCAGCGCCACTAACTTGCCCTGGGAAACTGTCAATTATTCTGTTTGCGATTGCTACATGGTGTGTTATGCATAAGGCAAATGTGATAGCATATAATCATCTTATATTCTGTAAAAGTATGCAACGTCTAGTTTTTGCTCGGCATTATGTTCCCTCATTCGTGGCTTAAAAGATGAACGTACTAAACCTGCCTAGCCACGGTTTCCACCGTTAAATGAGCCGTGTTCAAAAGGTCTTGTCTTTCTGAAGGCGCTAAGGGAATTATGACACAGCAGCTTACGCGCTGCTTACGCACCCGCAGTATTTTGCTTACGCGCGGGAAGGCTTACGCTGATGCTTACGCGTACCAGGGTTTTACTTACGCGAGGTCCTTATTGCCTCTCGCTTACTAAAAATGAATGGCTGGGTTTTGAACGTGGCTCAAATGTTCTATTTTGAGGATTCTGAACTTCACCTTCGCAGTTTTCGATGTTTTTGGGGCATGTTCTGATTCTTGTTGCTGATGGTCACCCAATGTTTGGAATGATTTTGCAATGGGATACTGTATGTTTCACCACCCGGCCTGAGAAACTGCAAGGTTGATATTCTGAAAGAGCTGATGCCCGTTATTCCTGGCTGATGACTGGAGGTTTCAATATGTTTCAACCCTCACCAATATGAAGGTCAATAATGATCATCACATTTCACAGCAATAAAAAAATGTGTTTCTTAAACCGCCAGAATAGCGCAGCATGGTTCTACCAGCGGGAGTCAACTCCTTCAATATTCAGTGCAGACATCAATCAGGGATAATTGCAATAACCTTCAGGACGGCAATAACGATATTCTGTAACCACTGGATGGGTCCCTCTATGTCGGGAATGTCAGCGTGATGCGGATTACAAGCAGCAAGACGCTTGTTTGAAAAACATCGTCTTATAGATAAAGGTATGCACACTGTTTTATCTCTTTATCTTGTTATTATTGCTAGATACCCAAATGATGTTCACAAATAAAAAAAGATTTACACTGAGATCCACACCATATATACTTATTAACTATACTAAAGAAATATCACAACATCACAGTAATAAGTTTAAAGTTTTTTAACTATAACTAATTATATATACTTCATTCCTTGTCCGGTCAAAAATGCCACACATATTCCCGGCCCATCGCTTTGTCATGGTTGCGGCATTCTTCTCATCGCAGTCCAAGATTCAAAGTGAGGCCGATGTTCTCCAAACGAATGGGTATCAAATCCGTCCGGAAGTCCGCTTCCTTCATTCCCATCTGCGGCATGGTCATGATCCTCAAAGGTGGGGAAAGCATGTGGAAAGACCGGGTTTGAGTCAATTTTCTTGAATGAACATCTATATTTATATTTATATACTGTACATGATCCAACACGCATGTTGGTATTGCCTGTGCTCAGGAGTTCTTTACACACCCAGCCAAAAATAAATGGAGAACCTATCTGACGATTTGAGGGGTCTCCAAATGTTGGATGGTCAGAACCTGGTAGGGTGGCCACCGCCCGACATTGGAGGTTAGTCCTTGGCACGGTTGTACATAAATGCTCCAGTCGTGGTTCCGACCCACCCCACTGTTTGTCAATCTGCGCGTTTGTCCACACTTTCTGCATCCATTTGTCTAAAATAAAGGGGATACAACATCCATTTTACATCATTTTACATCATTTTACCAGGTCTTGACATACAACTATTCCAGCAAAAGAACCATCCGAAATACTTCAAACTTCAAACGTTCAACCCACCAGCCACTGCAGGGCATTTGATCTCCCTAGTTGGTCCTACTGTACAAATCAAATCTGCCGGTGAGACCTGCGCATGGCCAAAGGATCATGATTTTTGTTTAATACTAAGAATCGAAAACGTGGTGACTCCCAATATCAGCTATGTTCGCAATTGAACGGCACCCTTTGAATAGATGCAGCCTTTGAAATGCATGGGCCATGGAATGCCTCCCGCCAAAAATGTGATCCCAGCGAAGCGTCTCCCTTCGCCGCGTCTTCGTCTCCTCAACCCGTTGGTTCACGAAGCGCTTCAGCAGTGGCACATCGGTCCGCCGATTGAGGAAGACCGTGAGGTCCACCAATGGCTCGAAACAGGACACCACCTGAGGAGATCTTAGAAACAACATAAGAAGGAGGCGGCCAAGGATTTAAACATGGGAGCATAGCGGGGTACACGGTACACGCATATAAAACAAGGACAATATGAACTTAGTAGCGAAAATAGTAGAAGCAACGGAGGCAAACTGAAAGAAAAAGGCGGTCTAAACTATCTAGTGAATCATGCGGATTAAACCAACCCAAAAAGCGAGCTAAACCAGCAACAAGACAGGATAAAGCAGTGAAACATGGCTAGCAAGTTGGAAAACTTGGTGAATGGCAGGTGGATGGCCTAATTTTTTTTCACCAATCTGTACTGATGTGTATAGACCTTGATATTTTCGCCCCATGTATTGTTTGCTGGTTAGCTATGGCGAGCCAGATGCCAGATGCTAGCAATGAAGTAAGGTACGCATCCGCGAGCCGGGGGTTGAGCAACCGATTTCAACCGGTCAAAACCAGTAGTACCGCACAAGGCGGTGGCGGAGGTTTCAAAGGTAGAAAACCTATAGGAGAGGTTTCAGGTTGTTGCGATGCATGGATGGCAGAGCGAACCCACTGCTGGACCGAAAAGTGGTTGGAATTATGCTTTTTGGAATGGTTGCTGTGGTCACCGGATGCACACCTGCTGGATGTAGTGTAGCGTAGTTGTAGTGATTAGTGTAGTGTGGTGTAGTTGTAGTTGTAGAGTAGTGTAGTTGGAGTTGTAGTTGTAAAGTAGTGGTAGTGTAGTGTAGTGTAGTTGTAGTTGTAGGTGTAGTCGTACTGGTAGTGGTAGCGGCACTTGTAGTTGTATTTATAGGGTAGCGCAGCGAAATGCAATGCAGTGTAGTGTAGGTGTAATGTGATGTAGTGAAGTGTATTGTATAGTTGTAGTTGTAGTTGGGGCGTAGTATAAAGATGTAGTGCAAAAAGTGTAGGGTAAAAAATGTAGTGTAGTAAGTGTAGTGTAGTAAGCGTAGTGAAAGTAGTGTAGTGTGATGAGCGTAGGGCAGGGGAATAAGTGTACTGTAATTAGTGTACTGTAATTAGTATACTGTAGCTAGTGTGCTGTAGCAAGTGTAGCATAGATTAGTGTAGCGTTGTGTAGTTGTAATTGAAGCTGTAGCTGTAATTGTACTTGTAGTGTAGTTGCAGTTGTAGTTGTAGTTGTAGTTGTGCTGTAATTCTGCTTGTTGTTGTAGCGTCTTGTAGAACTTGTAGTTGTAGCTGTGCTTGCAGTTGCAGTTGTAATTAGTCCTGGTGCTAGTGCCAGTGTTAGTGTGTGTTAATGTGTTAGTATTCACTTTTTCGACATCTGAACGTCCAAAAGTGGTCCGAGACCGTCAGTTTTTAGCACTTTTGACTTGCGAACGTGCTTCGCGCCACAACGGCGTACACTTTTTCGACATCGCAACCTCCAAAAGTGCTCCGGACGTGGTGTTTTACAAATTTTGACTTCGAGATGTGCTTCGCGCCACTGCGGCGTGCAGTTTTTGGACGTCTCAACTTCCAACAGCGCTCTGACGCTGGGGTTCTTTTAACATTTTGACTTCCAGATGTGCTTCGCGCCACAACGGCGTGCACTTTTTGAACAATGAAACTTCCAAAAGTGTTCCGTTTTGACTTTGAAATGTGCTTCGCGCCATAGCGGCGTGCCTTTGTTTGTCTCTCATCTCCCTGATGGCTCCGCACCCACTGCTTTAGCGAGCCTACTCTTCGGCCCTCCGTAGCCACAAAACATTGAAAAAACACTGTGTCCCGTGACTTTTCTACCTTTCCGCGCGCTTTGATTGTTTTTTTTGCTATTCTCTTCCGTGACTCTTCCCACCTCTGCTTTTCGATCTGTCCATATATGGTCGGAAGTCTGACTTCTAGACCGACAAATAGTATATATTTCCTAGCGAAGGTGGGTCGTTAAACATGTGGCAATGATTCAATGATTTAAAATCATGGGGCCCTAACCCAAAATAGCTGGCAAATGGATGTTCATCCCCCCAAATATTGAGGCCCCGAAAGTTTTAACTCACATTTACAAGGACTGCAGCAAGCCCTTCATCAAAGCCAGTGACATCCAAGAATGCAGAACCAAACCAATCATTTTTTGCAAAAGTTTGTGGGAAACCAGAAACATCCAAGTTTCCTGTCCATATCTTCTCAGATCTTCCCCAGATTTACAGCCCACAGCCGGCCTTTTTGAGTCCACGGTAGCCATCCACAAAGTTGGCTGAGACCTCTCGGAAGACGCTGATGGTCGCCAGGAAAGTCCCCAAGGGAAGGTCTTCCGACAGCACTAGGGGAGAGTAAAAGGCAATGTAGAGCCCAACAAAGAGTGGCGCCAGCCAATCGAAAAAGAATTCACCTGAGCTTCAAAATCCCGTCATTCCACTGCTTGGTTCAAAGGGATTCCCAGATCATGGATTATGAGAATGAGAATCCCAAATAATACTGGTGGTTAATAATATCATCCCCAGCAACAGGGGTTTTGAACAATGCTCACCTGGAGGTGACAAATGGGGATATTTTTTACATGGGATATCAACATTCATTAATCCACTGGAAATTTAGCATTGGAACTGCTCAATCTCAAGGCTGGTTCTCGGGGGTTCGCATCACTGATTCTATAGTCCGCACTGGCCAAATACTGATGTTTTGACACTGCGTTGCGTGTAAGGTGACAACTAATTGCCAATCTGTTCTTGGTAATTCAAAATTTGGCGAATTAAGAACAATACAACAGGCCTAAACATTATATAGGTGTTTGAAAAGCATGGAAAAACAACCACCGTGAGGAACGATAGACCGAAGACATGAGGAGAACAATATCCAACCTCAGTCAAGGTTGCTCCCATCCCCAGCGGGGCAACTTGGCTCCATGAAAAGTCAAAAAATGGGAAAATAAATAACTTACCACCCCCCTTGTGACTGGTAGTCTATTCATGTCATGAATGGCCAGCCCACAATCGAGGCTGTGAGTTTGGGTGCTTTTGCACGCACAATTCCAAAGAATTCAACACGGCTTCGCAGCAGGGCAATATGTGCCACCCAGGTACTGTTCATTTTGTAGACTTCCTCAGGAATGCTATTATCATTAAACGTGGTGACGCGGGTGGCGAACTTCTCATTCATCGCTGGCCGCTGAAAATAGTAGGCAATGATGGAATAATTGTCACAAATCTCCTGGGATTTCCGGCAGCTGTGACCCACCTTCAAACAGTCAGAAGTTCTCTCCATCGCCATCTCCAAGAGTCTAACAGTCAGAAGTTGGAGTAAGTATTTATGCCATCTGATGCCATGCAATCCATGTACTGCTATGGAAAGACAGGGAAAAAAGCAACCATCAATTGGTTCCTGCGATGTCGCATCTGTGTCAAGTTAAGATATGTCTTGTGTTCAGGTGGACGGCCACACAAATCCCTTTCCAAAGTCATAAACATGAGACTTGAGACCCAGTCTGCAAGCTGGTTGTCTCCTGGTAGCCAAACATGACAATGAATTTCTCCACTTTTTGTAGAACCAGAGGAAGTTTACCACATGTACGCTCAGGGAAATTACCACGACTAGGTGCGTCCCACCTGGATATTGACACAAGCAGAATCCGAAGGAGTTTACCGTTTTAGCTCTCGTCGTTGCAGGAACACGTACATTTATATCATATTTATATGCGAATGTTATGCAAGCCAAATAACGCATGCCTACATGCAATCACATATAATCAGAAAAATGTAATCACATGTGCTCACAGGATTCTCAAAGGGGTATACGTTTGTCCTGGACATTCAATGTGTATGAAGATTGTGCAGGTGGGCAGCCATCAAATGTACATACACACATATATAATCTCAGTTAATATGATAAATTGAATTGTTAATCATATTGGATATGTTTAATTCTAAATGCCCAAACAAAAAAAAACAGAATTTTCTCATGCATTTCTCCGGCATAGGAAAGCCCTTGACGTCGGATGTCGCCGGGCGACTGAGACAAAGTTCAAAATGGGTTTCTTCGAAGGTTCCGGCGGCTTGCTGCAGACGTACTGACTATCTCCTTGGGCGACATGCGCGGCGACATTGCGGATGAAATGGTTGGGAACCATTGGGATTCAAATGGATTCAATCTGCATTTGTTTTGTTTGAATTGCCATAGTTGGTTTTAAAAACAAATATGGGCTAATTAAATTGGTTAAATTGCCATAATTAGTTGGTTTTAAAAAATATGGGCTAATTTTTACCATATTTATTATCAATATTTCGAAAACATCACCATCAAACCATTGGGAAAGTCAAGTCGGAAACTTCCGATGGAGATCAATAGCTCCGAATTGCTCCATCACCACCAGAGTCACCAGATTGCCGGCATGGGGAATTCCCGGTCATGTATAGCAAAGCCAAAGCATATAGAAAAGTAAAATCCCACTAGTCACTAGTCATAAATCGATTTTAAATACGTTAAAACCTTTGGGGGGTTACTACTGTATATGTTGCTTCAATTAGAAAACATAGCCCTGGACTTGTTGAAACTTCGCAAACATAGCCCTGGAAAAAACCACCGTCCAAGTGACGCAGCAAGGACCAAAAAATCATGACCACCGGCATGGTGACCACCTGAGACCAGTCCCGACCAGTGAAAGGTTTTTTTCTTGGGATGGAAACACACTTAAGGAACGTCCTGACAGTTCTTGAAAACCCAAGGAAGCTTTAATCAGAGATAAAACCGATTCAACGAAATTTGACTATACAATCATATGCATTATTAGTTATAGTCGATATCCCATAATTTTGTTATTTTTATAGTCCAGCCGTTCTTGCTCAATGTTTGTTGTCTCAATAAAATTGAAAACAATACTCTTCTCGGTGATATCCCAGAAGCTGCATTCTTACTTTGTGACAACGCTGGATCGAGTTATTTGATGTGTTGATTGAAGTGTTTTGCTTCAACCGTGTTTTCATCAAATATATGTTTTCTCTCTGGGCCAACTATCTTCTTGATGTAAAATCTGTCTTGGTGGAATCCAGTATTTGTCGTAAATTCCCTTTTTGTTTTTTGGTCTAAATTTGCAATGGACGAGTTTGAACTACCGATTAGTACCAACGACATTATACAAGTTGATGGCCGCCCCTCCACGTTGAAGTTGGCCTATAAACCCCATTAACTACAGTTGTATCACTGTTAAACCATAGTTAACCAACTTAGAAACCAACTTAGCTATCGTAAAATCCCATAAAATTATCATTTTGGTTGGTTGGATCACTATTTACCATGGTTTCCCATGGTTTCCTTTTGGCAGGGCCCACCTTCTACTTGTTTATGTTACCAAGCTGCTGCCCAGGTCATGTCAGGATTGCTGGATATGGCCTAAGGGATCGGAAGCCCACCCCGGCTGGGGTACCGTATGGTAACAGTATGGTAACACCGTCTACCCATCTATCTCTCCATCTCTCCATCTCTCCATCTCTCTGTCTGTCTGTCTGTCTGTCTCTGTCTCTGTCTCTGTCTCTGTCTCTGTCTCTGTCTCTGTCTCTGTGTCTGTCTCTGTCTGTCTGTCTGTCTCTGTCTGTCTCTGTCTGTCTCTGTCTGTCTCTGTCTGTCTCTGTCTGTCTCTGTCTGTCTCTGTCTGTCTCTGTCTGTCTCCGTCTGTCTCCGTCTGTCTCC
>Ga0126342_10011060_pt1 | contig 16129 bp, 19 predicted proteins | sample Cyp1metagenome_FD_92528 | JGI IMG/M metagenome (GOLD analysis project Ga0126342, IMG submission 92528) | Coral microbial communities from Lord Howe Island, Old Settlement Bay, Australia - Cyphastrea 1 metagenome | ecosystem: Host-associated > Invertebrates > Cnidaria > Coral ... | reverse complement strand
GCGTGAGCGATTCGACGACGTGATTTCTGATTTTGTGCGGGCTGCTTTATATGATACTGACTATTGTTTTATATATGTGTTTTAAATAAGCCTATATTTAATGAGTGCTTTACTACCAGTGTGCGAGTGTTAGAAACGGTGGAGAAGACCACCGGACTGCATCCAAGCCATTCACTGGTTAAACACGACCAAAGAGGGATGCGGTGGCCCAAGGCACCGACATGGGGTGAACATATCCCCAGAAGACCACCATTTGGGCAATCCTCAAGCAGATGCCTCCAAGGCCCACAGGCGAATCAAGGTCACACAGGAGGGGTGGCGATTCCAAGTGGCACAAACTGGATGGAGAATGGTGGATCAATAAGGTGGGCACCTATGGCATGGCAAGTGCCCAACTGTACTGGGGCAGACTGGCTGCCATATTGCTCAGACTCTGCTATTTGATCTTCCCACGCATTGACTGGGGCTTTGTCTTTGTTGACGATTTCTGCTGGCTCCTCAGGACGGAGATCGCAACTGAGGACACTGCGCAATTGTCCTTTCTGAGGTCAACACTTGGTTGGGCTTCCAGGTCAACCCCTGTGGACCAGTGGTGGATTTTCCCCTGGACAAGAAGCATAGCCTGGGGCTCCAAAGGATGATTGATGGTAACTCCTTTACATCTAAGGACATTGAACGGGCACTAGGCTGACTGAACTGGGCAACCTCTGCCTGGCCACTCAGTCGCCCTTTTCAATCCTTCTGGGCATGGAAGGCAGCTACACCTCGGGGAGACCCAGCAAGCTCATTCGCTCGATTGCTCAACTATTACTTCATCTTCTCACCATCCTCAGGTCCAACCTTGCCCCTACGACCCGGCTTCCAACTGGCGGGGGGCTAGCGATGCCAGCGCACATCCAGATGGCCGGGCCTACATTGGAGGATGGCTTGCAGACAAAGAGGACCCAAGAACGACACATGGTGGTTCCACTACCAAGTACCACTGGAGGATCACTCTTGGGCCCACGAAGACGGTGACCCAACCCGTCGGATTTCCAGTCTGGAAATGTTCGGCACTTCCTTCTGCTGATGGGAAGCAAAGCTCTGCTCCGTACTCGGCTGAGCTTGATTTCCGACAACCAGGGCAACATCTTCGCACTCCTCAACCAGAAGACCAAGCAAATGCCCACTTCTGCCTTTTTGATGCAGCTCATCGTCATGCTCCATAAGGCAGGGGTTAAGTTCAGTGTGCCCCTTCGCACATGAAGAGAGACTTCAACCAATGGGCCGATGAACTTATTCACCCTCACTTCACCTGGTTCCGGCCAGATCGTCAACTACCAGAGAGTGAATTTTTTTCCCGTTTTAAGTTTCTTTGGTCGCTTTTGGATAGTCAACCGTTAAGACCTAATTGCAAACGACGTAAGACCGATCAGAGGGCCACCTAAGGTCCACTGGAGCCTGGTGCTCGCGGCTGTTTTTCTTTTGTCGTGGTGGTTCAAACACCTGGTTCTTTCAACACCTATCAGCCTATCGGGCAAGCCAACGGGTCTCGCGGTTTGGTGGAAATGCACTGTGACACTACGATTAGTTTTGATTGGTTCCAGGAGGGAACCATGTTGATGAGGTTGATGCATGTGGCATCAAAACAGAAACCCAGCCGCACAGGCCAACTGCATAGCAAAAAACATTGCGCTGCTGCAGTTGCCTGCTTGTGAATGCCATTTTCAATTCTATTCGGGAACGCTATTGATATCCACATATTTGTCTTGGCAATCAACATTTCGATAACTGTATATGGAGGCTATTTGCGAATTGGACATACTTCTGCTGTCTCCACGTTGTTTTGTTGTGTGACACATTGGTCAGTGTAGCGGGACAACCCTTCCTGCGTCCATTACGCCACCAATCGAAGGTTTCTCTGGCTTGAATCGCCCACTGCGCCGCAGGTGGAACAATCAACAGACACCAAACCTATCTCGATTTTCATTTGTAATTTACAATAGTGACTGATAAGACCACTGCCAATCAATTCGGAGTTCGGATTTTCTCTTTGAATAAACTTAATACAAGGTCCAATCAGAAAAAAACAACTTGCAACAAACAAGGCTTCAGCACATCGTTTTAACGCCAGAAACTGAAAGTTGAGATGGTTCGCAAATATGTTGGTAACTCAGATGTGTGTGAATTGCATCTTTGTCCTTACCATGTTCCGATTTTCGCTTTGAGGCCCATTGACCAATTCCGGCTGCGCACAGTTTCGGAGCGCAACGACAAGGCCCTTTTGCAAGGCTCTTGGTGCATGGAAACATCAAGGGAGTGCTTGTTGACACTCCGCAGGTAACCGAAGATATTCGCATCAAAAGTCTGGAACTGGAAAAACTTGACAGCAGGTCGGGAACTCTAAGTGATTGAGGTGCAAATGGTGCAACAAGTTCACATATATCATAGAACCAAGGTTTGGTTTGTTTGGTTTTTCATTTTTCTGGGCACCAATGCCCCCAAATAGTGCTTCCCGGTAAATATGCAAGTTGTCACTTGTGGTGCAAGGAGTGTAGCAAAGACTCCAAAAGAAGCTGATGCAAGGGCGAATGAAGCAAAGGCAATGAATTAGTTGGTTTCTTGATCAACTGAGGGTTTGATTTGCCTGGAAATAAAGAGAATTATGAAAATCCAGCAAAAGTGCCTTTCGCAATATATTATTCCGGTTGGGGACATATTTCTTGTTTTAAATGATTCCCAATTCATACTTTTTCAGATCTGTTTTTCAACCACCAGTACTGTTCGCTGTGGAAGGTATGGGCGGAGAAAGTCATGGAACTCAAAGCGAGCCTTGATGAGCAGACCCAGCTAGCATCAGAGATGAGTGAAAGCGCCTGGTTCCCTGGACACATTTCTTTTTGAGGATATTCTAGTGATAAGTTTGGACCCTGCAAATGGCAAGAACAGATTGTTTCTTGATTTTGGCTGTGTCAGACGGCATCAGCGAACCACTAAGACTGTGCACCAATCTGCTCGAGGTTTCAAGGATGATTCAGAATTCCAAACTGCATCCATCCATATCCTTGAAATAAATAAGAGCCGAATATATGGTCCATTGAACCACCGTTTTGGGTAATTGGTGGCTTTGTTTTGCTGATGTTGCCAGGACATCTGTGTTTCTTTTCAAACTGTACAATCTTTATTGAACGTATTGTGAGAAATGGGCAAAGTCTAATCGAAGCAAGTTGGTTGCCAATGACTGTAGCCATGGAGCACACCTTTTTTCAAGTGACTTCAGCTCTCCTTCTGTCGACAAGACATATCAGCACATGTCAGCCAATGTCCCCATGCTCGAACGGGCGTCATGGCAAAGTTTGCTCACTCGCTGCGAGAAAGGTCGGCAAGTGGGGGTCAAAAGTCATAAAGCGTCTCGTTGAGAAAACCAGCGGTTCATCAGCAGTGGTCGCTGGGTTCCGAAGGTGTTCCTGTGGATGCGGCATGGCCATTCAGAGGTGGGATATCAACGTACTCGGCAACGGTGGTTTGCTTCTAATGCAGGACACCATGTATACACCATGTAGTGAAATCTCGGTAGGCCAACGCAGCGGCGGAAACATCTTTTGCAGTATGGGGCCCCAATCATTTCATTTTGGTGCGAGAGTCGCATCATCCAACGGGCTTCTGAGGCCGGGCAAGACTTGAAAGCCATCGGCTTAGAGCAGTGCTTGTGACAAGCATTCTTGCTGTCCTTTGGAAAGCACCCTAACAAGATCAGAATCATTCAGAATCATTTCCAGCTCCTTCAAAACTGGGCAAACGTTGAGGCAGGTCTGGCTATATCCATGGCCACGTTGACGGAAACGGGACGATGGCAAGCAGAGTCTTTGAGGGAACAACTGAAGGTGGGAAGCCAAGCTGCTGATTGCTGCTCTTTCTGCAATTGTCTAGTAGCTTATGAATCTTATGAAGCACCCTGATTGATGTGATTAATGAGTCAGTGTGGATGATTTTTCAATTATTTTCAGTTGCTATATACCAAGATAAACCAAGCAGTATTTGTGGGAGAGAAAGGTTTTTTGTCATTCGAAGCGTAGTGTTGTGACTTGGTGAGGTGCTTCAGCAACAGGAGGAGCTTCCAGAGGCGGTGGAACTGAGTTGAAGTATGAAGAAGCTCCAAAACAGCAAGAAACGGGATGATTTCAGGGAAAGTCTACAGGTTCTTCACAGATTTCAATCCAAATATAGGGTTTCCTGTCAATTCTGTTCCCTTCAACCGACGTTGGATTGGCGGTTGGAGCGTGACAGGTGGAGTTGGTCGTGTCTTCGCCCTTGCCACGAGCCATTGAGACGGCCAAGTTGATCTGGCCAGAGAAGCAGGTTCCATCTGGTGCTGACCACTCACTGGGGGCACCAATGGACCTGGACATTTTGAGTGTTTGAACCAAGGGCGGGCTCGCAATCATTTGTTTCCTGGTGAATTGCAGATGGAGATTCTGGATTCTCTCCGTGAGCGTCGACTTCTCAGATGCTGACCAGCTGCAATCCCCAAAAGATTTGTGAAGTGTAGACATGTCAGGGACTGCGGTGCTTTGTATCCATCCATGAGAAAAGCTTACACCCTGCCCACCGTGCTGGTCAATGGTAGAATTGCTGGCTTCCTAGGCCTCTTGCTACGTCCCAAGGAGAGCGCTGCTTTCAGTGCAAAAGCTCGCCAACCATGCCTTTCTCAGGACGAAAGGCCAGAATCCCTGGAGTCTGCCAAGCGCCGTGCACAAAGCAGCTTCGATGCTTGGCAGAGACTCAGAAAAATCACCAAAAGATTTCCGAGTCCTTTGATTGCCACATCCACTCTAGGATACATTATTAAAACTGGCCGCACTACCTTTCCTACGCGAATGAAACGCCATTTCCGGTGGACTCATAAGACCTTTCCTTCAGGAGTGGCTTTGTGCACGGCCTGAGACGACCATAGTAGCTGTGCTCAGTTCCATTGAAGATTCGGACAGATTCTGAGAGTCTACTGGTTCAGTTTTAAGAAGAATAGCACACTTTCGGCTTCCCTGGGCTTTTTTTGGTCTTGTTCTCTTCACTAAGGCAGTAGTAAGCTGGGATCTCAATCAGGAGCGATATTTGACTATCAAAAGCTTTTTTTCCATGTGTTTCTTCCTGCAACTTTCAATTGATCAGACTGATCAGGTCACAAATGGATCCTTCAAGAGTTGCTTGACCCGGTTCGGAATCGAGCCCTACGCTTTTGCGCAGGCTCCTCGCCAGGGGCTGAGATGTGCCACTGAGCCATTTTCGCCCATTTCTGTTGGTGAAATTTTCCCTTCTCGCGATGATAAACCCCCATGCAGAAATTCTATGAAATTCTTGTTTATGCTGTGTTTATGAACATCTCATTGACATCATTCCTAATACATTCCTAATATAGCCAGGTGGAATCAACCCTTCGAGCCATTTGCAAACTGCGAGATGCGCGCATTTGCAATGGACACTTTGAGAACAGGTGCTGGCAAGTTGGAGTCGGTTCAAACGTGTTGCCCATCAAAAAATTATTGGATGGAGATTGTATCATTATACAGTATATTAATCACAAATACATATTATTCTAACTGGATTTAACTGGTCAATGCAAGAGGACGAAGCCACCCAGGATTGACGAGTTGAACTTGGGTTCTCATCCCAGGTTCTCATGCTGTCGAGTTGCTGCGCCTGCGACCATGAAAAAGGAGTGCCAAGCGCTGGATGGCAAAGAGTAAACTCAGTAAACATCCCAAAGCTTCAGGTTGCTGCGAAGTGATTTGAGGCAAAAGATCCAGATCAAGAACAGGCGGAAGCCTTTCATGAACAGTATCGCTTCCTTGTGGAGACCTTGAAGGCAGGTTTCAGAATTTTCATGCTGCAGAGTTGATTGCGCAAAGGTTCACTGCAGCAGACCTCTTGCGATTTCTTTGCACGGTTGTCTCGCACTCTGTTCTGTCGCAGCTATTTTGAACACACTCTTTTTGCATGCCACACACATCGTGTGGGAATGAAGATCTACAAGCAGACCAGTAGCAATTGCAACAGCATGGTGAGCTCCAATCGCACATCAACAGAACATGTCCATCACCACAAGTTTGCAGTTGTTATAAGTCTTATGGTGCGACCATGCTTAAGATCTCTGGCCCGCCGACGAGCGACAGCTGCGAGCCTTGTGGTGTTTGGTCTGGGGTGCAGCTTTGCAGATCTGGGTTGCGAAAATGTCAGCGCTCCGCTTATGCCAGCAGTTCCTGATTTGCGTCCCATCGGCACGTTGTTGACTTCTCCGCCTTCTGCCTCGGTGTCAGCGGATCCAGTGGCAACTTTTGCTCTGGGAACCCTTGTTGGAGCCGTGATGGGATTTCTTTCATTGTTTGTGGTCTTTACCAGCTTTCTTCGAAATTTGCAGACAGATGAATTGGATGGAGCCAAGTGGGGCTCCTTTGGTGGGCTGGTCATGCCTTCCTTCTTCTTTCAGGGCGCTTCAGATATCTACAACAACGTTCGAAGGGGAGCCGATGAGGCCCGAAGGACCTTCCAAGACACAGGACGTTTTGAAGATATCTATGTGGGCATCGAGGAAGCTCAAAAAGAGCAGGCTGATTGGGTGAAAAACCAAACACCTCAGAAATTGCTTATCCCAAAGCCACATGTTGCATAATTTTCCCTGTACATATTGCATCATATTACCATTTTTGCTTGTATCCCCAAATTTTGAGACGAACCCAGTAGCAGTTCCTGTTGGGTAAGATGGATCAGCTTCCATCAACTAGGGATGTGTCAGATGAACATTCTTGTAGAGGATTCCAATGACCCAAACGCAAGTGACCGGTGGACCCAAACGTCGGAGTTTCGCAGGTTCTGCAAGGCTTAGATGCTCTCCGTGAGAGATTTCCACGCAGCAAGAGCCGCGAGAGGATCTTCGAGCGTCTGAAAGGCATTGCAAACAATTCCCGTTTCGCTGCGTCGATTTATGATTTGGCCTTGAGGCAAGGCTTTTTTTCGTACTGGCTTGGTAGGTTTCGAATGTGTTTTCAGCAGCTTGAGGTGGTTTTTGGTGACAACCTCATCCCAAGCACATATAAGCAGTAAAAAAATCTCCGGTTGGTGATTTCCATTTCGTCACATAGTGATGTAGTTTTTGACCCCCTATATATCTCCTAACAGGTCCTAACAATAAAAGATATGAGAGGGGTCGACTGGCCATCCTGCCAGGCTCCAGCCGCCTGTGCCAGCTGTGTTTGACATCTGCAGCGAACTGTGGCTATTGGATGAGAACCGATGCAGCGTCAGTGGACGTCAACCGGGTGAGGGGAGAAGACCCTGGGTCAACGGGAACGCACAGATCTTGATTGATACGCAGGCTGGGGTGCAACGAAACTTGTTGAAGGTTGGGTGGTGCTAGTATGGGTCAAAATTGTGTCTAAGCACTATATTGTCTGAAAATGCCTGAAAACGCGTATGAACTTGCTTGAACAAATTAGACCCTGTAGAAGGTACCAGCATCTCGTTTGACAGATGCAACGATGGCTCATAGGCCGCTTTTTGCACGTGTTGCACCTGAGATCCTCGCAAAGCCCACTCTACTGTGTTTGGTGAAACTCTTTGACATCTTTCAACATTTGGACCATGATCACGCAACATTCAGCAAAGCAGAGGAAGCAGTTGATGATTTCATTAAGATCGTGGCACGGACCGCCGTGATGCGTAGAGCCTTCAGATATGCAGTGGATACCCTGGGCTTAGATTTGGACGAATCCGACGAATCCCAAGACTCTTCGCATAGTTGGCAGAAACAAATCCGTGAGGTTTGGTTTACTCGAGCTGGTGGCCGACCCTGTGCATTTGAACACATCTTTGTTGGCAATCTGTCTGAGGATTCCGATGGGCATCCAGTGGCCGGAGGTTTGCATTGCTGGCTGAAGTTCTATTTGGAAGAGTTGCGGGGAACTGCAAGGTATTTAGGGTACTTCTACAATCGCAGCCCCAAAGAAGCACTGCAAGATCATCGCTACATCTCTGGAAAGTTCATTTGGGAGCATGCAGGTCGCAATTTGGTGAAGGAGGGTGGTGGATTCTTTGTGGGGGTCTCTCCCGAATGGCTCCTGGCGGACGGAACAATCGCCTTTTTGGAAACCCGAGATGCGGACAAGGCCCAGCTCTATGGCTGGCAACCGTGGCTGGGAGCACGTGATCGAGGCTACACGAAAGACGTGGTTCACGAGGGCTTTCGCTACCGAAAGGTGGGGAACTTTTTTGGGTTGAAGGCAGCCATCATGGATCTGGGGTAGTTGAAGCTGGACGAACTCCCCATCGCGAACAAGAAAACCATCTATAAAACGATGGAGATTGTGGATCTCCTGCCATGTTGGAATACCACAGGATATAAATTCATTCAATTTATTCTGGTCGCTTCGCGACGAGAACCGCCCGCACCGGAGTGTTGGCTCTGGAGTTCCAATAAAACCATCTAAAAACATTAAACCACAGATGTTCTATCTTGGGCCGTTGTAGGGCTCATGTTGAGAGTATGTTGGGCCCATGTTGGGCCGTGTTGGGCCCATGTTCGGTCACGTTGGGCCTATGTTGGGCCCATGTTGGGCTGGGCCTGTGTTGAGGCATGTTGAGGCATGCCGGGCCTATGTTGGGCCTATGGTGAGGCATGTTGGGCCACGTTGGGCCTATGTTGGGCCTATGTTCGGCCATGTTGAGGCCAAGCTTGGCAACTTGGCCAATTTAGGCCCCTTCATAAAAGATCGTGGAAACTGGATTCTACAGCAAAAAATCCCCCCCCAAATGACGGTACACCTGCAGGTTGTTTGCCACAGTGAGCAAACTCTGATCACGGTCTTCTCTTCCTTTCTGGGTGTTGGCTTCGACGATGAGTCCGAGTACACGGCCCATCTGGATCGCATTCTTTCGGAGAAGGACTTGGCCACTGAACTTCCAGGGATTTTGGTCTCTGAGGCAGGGATGTTCGACTGGTGTGCCAGACGAATTTGGAAACCATCCATCCCAGCCAAAGATTTGGACCCTTCAACTTTTAACATCTTTTAACTATACATTCAAAATGCATAAAGCGATCGTTTTTGGGCTGTGACGAACTGTGACCCCTGAGGGCATTGCAAAGGCAGAAGACTCGGAGCTGTGTGCTGCGAGCGTCCGCTTTTGCGCTTCACGGCACTGCCATAGCCTGGGCGAAGCCTTGCACGAGATCCGCGGCATCTTCGGCTTCTCCTTGGAAGCCACGATGGAGGAGGCGGAAAGCGATGCGAACCTTAAGGAGTTGGTCTTCGATGCAGCTGAGATGGTGAAACGTTTGTCAGTTGAGGAAGCGTCTCTCTCCAGCGCCACCTTACCTCTGCTGGTGGATCACCTGAAGCAGCAGGGTCGCTCCGGTGCGCGACTGCATCGACCTCTAAGGCTGCTACTGACGGGACATCCCAATGGAGCGAAGGTTGCGGACCTGATTTGTCTACTGGAACTTGCCGACAGAGAAGGAGGGGATGAGACTGGCCCCAGCTTGTCAGAACGACTTCAGATCGCCAAAGAGCTCTTAGTGACCAGAAGCGTTGCCCAGCAAAAGATGCAATAAGTCTGTTGGGGAAGAGAAAGCCTTGGAGGATTTGAATGGCTCGGAAAGATGGTTCGTGTGTTGGGAATTTTGCTGTTTGTATGACAAAAAGTTCCATCCTCCAGGATAGGTTCAAAAGTTCAAATTCAGTGTACCAGTGATCCTGATTTACGTAGTGCAGACTCATTCCAAAAATCCCTGGGCCTAGGGCTCAGGGATCTTGGGGTCTCTGATGGCAAAGGCTGATGTGCGAAAACTCTTTAAATGGCTTGGAGACTATGTGGACTTGCCGCAAGATTTCCAGAGAAGCAGGACGCACAGATCCAGAGCACGCACTCATTGTATCCAAAGGCACACAAGGAGCTAGGATGATTAGGATGCAAGTGCCAAGCTGCCAGCCAGGACATGGGAAAACTGCTTGTACGATCTTGAAATGGACTTGTCTTGGCCTCAAACCCCAAGCTGAGTGGCTTCAAGCTTGTCCTAACTGTGGCAATTTCTCTTATCATTGGCTTGGTTTAGGGAAAGTCTACAGAAAAACATGGTTTTTATCAACAAATACAGTAGATCCATCAATTCTTGGATCCTGAGGAAGGGTATCTCAGCAGTGAATGCTGGCAAAGACCTTCCCAGCGCGAAACTGAGATGTTGGGCTGCAAGGGTTTAGAGACGAAGACAGGGAAGGAGAAAGGCCGTACGGGGGGGGTTGAGGATAGTATCAGTACTGGAGACTTCTCTGCCAAGATTGCTCTGGTCAAACTTTAGATTCAGGATGATTCACATGCTCACAAAAATGGAGGTTTCCTAAAATGGGGAGACCCCCAAATCATCCATTTTCATGGGATTTTCCATTATAAACCATCTAGCTATTGGGGTATCCCCATTTCTGGAAACCTCCAGGATAGCTATCCGAGGTGTTGAACCTGTTGCGCACTTGATGAACTTCAGAGATGCGGTGCCATGGTAGCATCCGTAAATGATGGTAGATAATAGAATAAAAATATGTATGATATGTATGATATATATATATACAATATACATACAAATATTATGAATTCTAAATACTTTATATACATATGGTAACTGATAGATATATCAACCAAACCCTGAAAAAGACATCTTTTCCCTTCTGGAGGCCATGGGCTGAAGGTTGCCCATGTTAGTCACTTTAGTCACTGTCAGGTCATCTCCTTGATGCTCCAGAGCCTCCTTTTCAAAAAGGCTGTCCTGGACTGGGACCTCAAAAGCGAACGAGCTTATGCTGATGGACCTATGGTGCTGACCTCATTGAAATCCTGGTGAACATCACATGCTTCCGAACACCAGATTTTATCAGAGGCATTTTCTTCGAGTCTCTAAGGTTGCTATGTCTGAGCTTGCTGTGAACATCTTTTCCAAGACGGAAAGCGCATTGCTCAAGTTCACTAAAGTCTTTTAAAGTGTCTGAAAGTCTGTGGTGTATCAAACAACTCATCAACTTACATCAACTTACATCAACTTACAAAAACTTACAAGCGTCAGCACTCTCAGTGGCAGGTTTGCCGTACAAATTTCGACCTCCGGCCTTGCCAAAGATCAATGGGTCGGGAGACTCTGCGGGTTCACCGTGCTTCAAGCGGTTGGTGGCGACACTTTCGTTGCAAATTGAAGAGGCACTGATCGAGGGTCACCTCTTACCTTCTGGTTAACATAGCCATGGAAAATGGATGAAAATGGATGAACATGGCCCATTTAGATAATTTCTAGCTAGGTTATAGATAGTTTACCCATGAAAATGATGATGTTCCATAGCTACGTGAGTTTGGCGGGTAGATGTCATGTCCCCTAGGCCTGGACCCTTCACCAAGCGACCAGATGAGAAGAGTTTGCTTCTCAGTCATGGCGGACCTCAGGATTCTGCCGGGTATGGACCGGTATGGGTCAACATCATTAAAGGCTGAGAAACCACAGGGTTTGGGGTTTTGGGTCATTTTCTTTGTGGTCATTGTGGTGATTTTTGATTATATGTTTTTGGTGTGATTTTGGGCGATTTTCGGGTGTTTTTTGTTTTTTCACCATTTCACTTTCTTTTTCCCGCGCAGGTCAAAGATCCACTGCTGGTCTCACTTCACTTCAGTGCAATCTCCTGGCCGTGCTTCGGGACCGTCCACGTCGGTCCTGGGTTGTCGTGGGTCGTCCTGCCCGGGTCCGTCGCCAGGAGATGCAGTCCATGGGGAAGGGACTACGAAATATGGACTTCGCGGAGAAGGTCGTTATGGCAGCATTTACTGTCAATTCATATGGTTAAATTCATGGTTATATAAATTCATGGTAAAACTGGTGATTTTCCATATAAATGACCAGAGGGTATTCTTTTTTAATGGGTATGATCCAGAAACATCCAGACATGATAGGCATGATGGCTTACCTTCTTTGTCAAGCAGCCATTTGCCAAGGTATTTTTTGTGTTCAAACATGTTCGAACTACAAACAACTTGTCTTTATCAGGAATATATGGGGATCATGATGATCATCAGAATGTACCAAGTAGTTGGTGAGTTGACCATCATCAAAGAGGCGATGTCAAAAAGCAGGGCTGTCCAAAAAAAATCATTTTGCGAAACCAGGTCCACATGTGTGAAGATGAAACTGGACAGAACCCTGCGTCAGAGGCTAAGTTGGCGAAGTGTGTAAAGTCCTATGGCTTTGGATCGGTCAATCTTTGATATCCAGCCAGTGGCTGCTAAGGGCTGATGAACTTGGACAAGAAATGGCCAAGTGGTGGAGGGCCTGGATGAGTGAGCTGGGCTCTGGGAGAACTGGGGATGTTTGAACTGGTTGAGGTTTGAGCGCTGCACCCAGCTTGAAAGAGAGCTCCACAGCAACAAGGTCGTCCTTCAGACTGGCAGCTGATTGGATTGGATTGGACAGCTGCTAGCATCACTGTTCTGCCAACTTGAACTTGTTGAATGCCAGGGTGAGAGAGAAAACCAGATGGAAAGCAAAGTTGAAGAGTTGGAGAGGTCTGTGACAGTCAAGGACCTGTGACGTCTCAAGTTGGGAAGTTTCACAGGTGGAAACTTTTTGACATGTTGTGGAGACTTCCTTGTATGTCCTTCAATTTTGATTTGCGCGACTCCGCAGTCCCTGCAAATTGCTGACAGGAGACTGCCAACAAGAAACTGGTGACCAGCATCCATAAATTGGAGGGAGAGGTTCAGAGCCTGAGGCACAAGGGCAGGGGCACCTGGCTGCAGCTGGTGCAGTAACATTAGTTCTTGGATGTTCTTGGCCTCTCTTGGCTTTGGCTCCGAACAGGTACGAATTCGTGGCGTTGCAGCGGGAAAGATCCGAAGTGACCGAACAGAGCAGTGCTGAGGGGTGCAGAAGAGACTATTGTATCATAGCAAAGATGGAACACAGTCAAGAAAGTGGTTGCTCAAACTTGTGTCTTACTTTCCAACATCATGTTCTTTGTTCGTGAATTTGCCTGCTGAGGAACAATCGGATTGCAAAAGAGAGCCTACCAGTGTGCGGCGCTTGGTTCGCAGCTGCTCAATCTACTCTATTTCCATGCACTGGTTTGAGCTTGTTTGAAAATTGAAATCTGACACATATAATTGTTAATGATCGCTATGCCATGGGTTATGATCATTTTACCTATGAACATTGCCATAATTTATGGGTATATGCCCCACTTCAGACGACCCATTTAATATCATTTAATCGTGCCAACTGAGAGTTTTAAGGATCGAGAAGATGAGAACGCTGGTTGACAGGTCCAAGGAGGCAGCGTCCTGCACATGGTTGACGGCTGGGAGCAAGAACTGATGGTGACATGGCTTTGCCCAGAAAGGGGGATCCCGGATACCATCACTTTATAAATCTTAAGAGCCGTTTGAATGGGGAAACGTATGGCTGATCATTGGATTTTCGTGTATTTTGCTTCTAGACAAAGCTAAGATGGCAGGGGCCCAAATTTCATTTTGACACCAAGAGTGACTGGTAGGCCACCGAGCGACTCACAAAGGATTCAGCCATCCTGTCACGAACCTTTCGCAGACAGGCAAGGGCAGCCATAAAGACACCAGTGGTTGAAGTAAAACTGGGGATATGCGGGATGTTTTTTTTTTCATGGGATATGTAACCACCAATGTGATTCTGGGGTTGTCTAAAAATAGATGTATACCCATCTATACGCCCTATTTATATCTAGTTGTGGCATTTTCTCAAGGATCGTGGCAAGAATCCATTATAATTACACACTATTTTCAGACAGAAGCAAACTTGAACTTAGAAGTATGGTTTCTGAACATCAGTTCTTCCCTTGAACATGACAATTTGGCTGAAGGATTGACAGTTCAGTACTGTTTTGACGTTTCTTTCGCCGTGATTTGTAGCTGTTTTGGTCCATATATCCCTGAAGCCTCTTGGCAGGTCCAAGAAACTGAACGAATCATCGCGGAGAAGGAAAACATCAGCAAGGAGCTCGAAAGAGCAAAGAGGCTTGGCTCTGGTGCAGTGTGGGTCTCTGCTACCCTGGTGTTGCATAGGAAAATATGGACAAATAGATGATAATAGATAGATGTTTATCCCCCTAAAGATGGTCCGGTAAGTATTGACCCACATGGGTAACCTCCAGACTGGTATGCTGATCAGAAATATGATAAAACTTGGGGGTTCCCAGATGCTTCCAGAGTTCAACATTTTGACCTAAGCCCATCTTCGTGTGCTGTAACACTCCTTGTCATGTCGAGAGGCCCGAGTCCCATGCGGTCACACCCCAAATTGCTATGCAGTGCCGTTGTGCTCACATCGAACCGTGGGACTTGGAGCGCAATTTCCTAACTCTGAAACCAATGACATTTCATGGAAGAACATCAAGAATTGACGCCTGGCCGAGACTTAAAGTCAGCACTTGATGGAAAAGCAGCAAAACACAGCGGCTTTGGGCGTCCAGCGTGACGCCTTTCAAGAAACTGCCATGACCGGCACCCTGCCTGGGCAAAGCCCGTTGGCAAAGACATCTCCAGATCCCTCGGTGGAGGACAAGCCCAGACCTGTTTCATGGCAGATGGATTGAGCAGTCACTTCTTTGGTTCTGGTGTTGTTGAATAAACGTTCAATCTTTGCAGCTGATGTTATCATATGGTATCTATATAATGTTATCTATATGATGTTCGCTTTTGGTGCTCGTTTATCTCTACAGTGACACGTTTTGTGGGGGGTTCACCAACAAAAACGGACTCTAAAAAGGAACCAACAGCTGATTGACGGATGGCAGCAACATCGTCGGACCGTTCCCGATCTGAGGTCCTTGGCATTGCTTTGGTTCTGGGGTCGCTTCTTGCATGGCTTTCAGCCATTCGCGCCTTCGCCTCAGGTTCATGGCATTCAGAGCAGAGCAGTTCAGCACAGCGGGATGAGAATCTTCGCACATTTCAGGTTGCTACTGCTGACGATCTCACTGCACAAGTGCCTTTAGCCCTTTTGCCGACCTTCGTTATCTACAGGTGGGCCATGGTGGCAACCCAAACTTAACAGACCACAGGTGACCACAGGGATCAAAGAGTAGTTTTACACCACCCGATTTTGCATGTCCCGTGTATACCATTCTGGTGAACAACTTGGATATGGCGTGGTCGAAAATTGAGATTGGTCCAATTAACTATACATATCCAATTTTTTGGAAGTACCACATCCTGACCTAAACCAATGTGAGGCAATTTGCCAGCAAAATCAGGTACTGGAGCTGGTTTTCCATGGAGCTCTTCAAGACTGCTTGATGCACCTTTCATCATGCCTTCAGCAGCAACGCAAGCAGCATTGATCAGCCAAGGGAAGGGTGGAGCAGCACCTGCGCCAGAGACTCCTGCAGCAGTTGATCACCGTGATGACGATTTTTCTGAAGGTGGTGAAGTGATCCTGTGCTGACGCTGCAATTGAAGATGACCTGAGGTCTGTGAGTAGATTCTGCCCTGTATGAAAGGCTGTAAAGAGATGATCCCATCTTGAACCTGCGAAGAGGTGGATATTCTTCATGTGTTTTGGGCATGCTACGATGCTGCCGTACCAGTGCCTGCAAAGCAGCGGCGCTGACAGCGCAGTTTGAGATTAAGATAGCTTTGAGGAATGAGAAAAAAAGGAACATGTTTGAACCACTTATGCAACGCAGTGGAAGGTGTGCAATGGATTTAGAAGACACACATGACACATGAGCATTCTTGCAGTTTCACTGGCCCATGAGCCAAAAAGATGACCTCTGCACACAATTTTTGTTGTAGAGGCAGTTGCAAACAGAGAAGGAAAAGAACGAAATCAAAGAGGTGGAGCTTCAAAAGAAAGAGACCCTGTGATGCTGGCTCCATTTTTTATGTTTTTTTTCTTTTTTTCGCACCAGTTGACGTCTCTGGAATTGAACCGCCACGATTGCCGCTCTTTTTTTGTGGGACCAGTGAAGTGTTCGCATTATTCACCCCGCTTCGCGTGGGGTGGCCGCCCACACCGCAGGTTTATTTCGGTCCGTGAGAGGGGCTAAGGGTGGTTTTCCCCCGTGGGAGCTCTTCAAGCTAAGAAGTTTCAATAAGAAAT
>Ga0126342_10011059_pt1 | contig 16130 bp, 5 predicted proteins | sample Cyp1metagenome_FD_92528 | JGI IMG/M metagenome (GOLD analysis project Ga0126342, IMG submission 92528) | Coral microbial communities from Lord Howe Island, Old Settlement Bay, Australia - Cyphastrea 1 metagenome | ecosystem: Host-associated > Invertebrates > Cnidaria > Coral ... | reverse complement strand
TGAGGTCCCCCATTGAGATCTGGCGCTCGCAGTTGATGCAGAGGCGGAGTCCGAGGCAGGCGGAGGCAGGCGGAGGCAGGCGGAGGCGGGCAGCACCCCTGATAAAATCTAGAGACCCTCACCTGGCAGGTGGGGAAAAATACTACCACCACCACCACCATCATCATCATCATCATCACCACCACCATCAGCATCAGCATCAGCATCAGCATCAGCATCAGCATCATCATCGTCATCATCATCATCATCATCATCATCACCATCGCCATCACCATCCCCATCACGATCACGATCACCATCACCAAAACCATCACCATCACCGTCACCGTCACCGTCATCGTCGTCGTCATCATCACCATCACCATCACCATCACCATCACCATCATCATCCTCATCCTCATCCTCATCCTCATCCTCATCCGCATCCGCATCCTCATCCTCATCCTCATCCTCCTCATCCTCCTCCTCCTCCTCATCCTCATCATCATCATCATCATCATCATCATATTCATATACCCTTCTTGCCAGTCCTCAGGGTGCCCTCCCCAATTTGAGGTTAATTCGCTTAAAGAGTCCTCTTGCTACATATTGTTACCAATCATCTGAGAGGCTTGCAGGCAGCTGACCAAAGGACATCCCTATCCCGTGATCATTGTTCACATCCTAGTTTTATTTGTACAACCCATGATTTTGCTTTCTCATGTGCCAATGTTTGGATTTCATTCTACACATTGAATTTGTTCCAAAAACAGAGCCCACTCTTGGACCCCATTCGTTCTGAAGGTTAAGTCAAATTCAACAGCATGGGCACATTGCCAAAAACAAAACATGGATAGATTTGGTCCATTCTTGAGTTGAGCATAGTTGATACTTATCCTTGATAATACTTTGTTTAACCAGTGATGATTCTCAATCCCATTCCGACGGTTCATCCCAGGAATTGTAATTAACTAAGTGGATCAAGTTCACCCCAACTAAACTCACTAGACTAAGATAGATGAAGTAGGGGCAAAGTCCAGTCCATTGGGGTTTACTTCATCCACAGAAAAAGGTCTTACAGCGACACCAAACTCTAAGTGCTCCGTCCAAGCGACCGTTGACGAAGCCGTGGGTTGGCACCCCCTCGTGCTTGGCGGCATCCTTCAGGTGCTGCTTGCACAACTTCTGGCCCTCCGCCGGCTTTGTGCACCTCGGCGAAGAAAGGTGCCCTAGGGAGCTGAGCCAAGCGATGATGACAAGTTAGGCTATTTTACCGGCAAGAACAGGGGAGTTATTGAAAAACACAAAGGGGGTTAGAGTTGGATTTAGTTGGCGAAGGTGGAACTGAGCTGGTGAACTGTTGAGTTCATGGTACATATCGAACATGATCGGACTAGTTAATGGGGCGAAACGTCAACCAACAAACATAACTGAGGGGCACAGTTGAAGAAAACACTTGGGGAAACTATCGGTTTAACTTAGCCAACAAAAACGATGGGGATCCTGTTTTGAAAAATACATGTTAACCAATTTCGTAGGAAATTACAAATAACTGTAAATAAAGTTGTGGATTTCACTGTCACTGATTTCACAGCAAAATAATTGGTTGATGTCGAACCAAAAGTGATATTTTGGAGATGCTGATGCAGTTGCCAACCACCATGTGCACACCGACCAACACACATAGGATCACATAGGGTTAGTTGCGACCACTATCAGCCACTTGTGAATTGCCTTTACTTAATTATTACAAGTGCACAGGCATTCTTTCAGTCCATTGAACACAGATCCTCCATGGCCTACGCGACATGCAAAGGATTCTTCTGAGGACATGAGAAAGTCATGACTCATGGCATGAACATAACTGGTTGGTGGTATACCTACCCCTCTGAAAAATATGAAAGTCAGTTGGGATGATGATTCCCAATATATGGTAACTAAATGTTCCAAACCACCACTTTATTCCACTTTATCGGATGCGCTGCCAGAAATCCAATGCTGACAGCCCACGGTTGGGGTTACAGCCTATGCACAGCTCAGAACCACTTTGGGAAACCTATCGTCAGCTGCGAAACACGGCAATCCTTCAATGGCTTTGGATGTGCGACGAACACCTGATGGGCAAGACCTGAAAATCCACTCATCGACCCAGAGCAACCTGTTGGGACACCAAGGCAAAGCCAAACTACCTGTATGGAGATTCAACGCCGTGGATTGTGGTCGACAGAAAGCATACAGCGCCTGGTGACCAGCATGACGTAGAGATTCCTTAAGTATTTTGCTGAACCAACGTGCCCTTGTTTGAAATGAGACAGCTAAAAGGTCTAAATGAGGAGTCAATCGGCCAGGTTTCCATTCGTCAATTTTGGTAGGCCCTATTTCACCGCATAGCATGTAGTCAATGTACAACTGGTACTGAGAGACCCACACAACCGGGTGACGACTCTGATCCAAGGCAAACCAATACCACGACAGGATACTGCGCACGACTTCATCACCATACCATCGTACCGCCTTCCATGGGACTGCAAAAGGGCCAAGCGGGGTCCAAGCATCATCAGGGGCCTGAGCAGGAGCAGCCAAGTCTTCCCTCACCATCATGTCTTCCCCATTAGCGTCTTTCGCAGCAACCCTACTAATGGCAAGCATAACCTTTTGAACCACACGCGAAATGCGCAGACAAGACAAGCTTGCACTGCAGAAACATGTTTGTCAACCAACGTCCAAAAATACGCCGGTCTCTGCAACTGAGCAAGATTGGCCGCCTGGTCCACAATGGCATTATGCGAAATAATCCACTCTTCAAAAGGCGATGTTGCCTTCGACAGTTGTTGATGTGCCTGAACCTTTCGTATGTGAACCTGATCTGGGCGGAAATCTGCAAGGGAATCCCAAATGAGCTGCCACAAATCAGAGTGTGCACTATTCGGCTTAGGTTCCTGGCCAGCCAAAAGTCGGGAAAAGCGCTTGACTGCAGCACCACAATCACTCCAAAGAAAAACCCTCCCCGTTTGAAATCGAGCCAACTGCAGTGCCTGGCAAATAGCAAAAATCTCGGCCCGATAAGCACTTTGGAGTAAGCCGGGCAAGGGCCCCGACCCACATGTTTGGCCTACATAAGGCATGCTCATGGACGCCAGAACCACCGCCCATGCGGCATATCTACAGCTAGGGAAGGCTTGGTTGACACAACTTCCATCAGTGAAAAAATGGGCATCAGTCTGAAGGTCGAGCAGCGGAGAGACCTCCTGCACTTCAATTTGGCACAAATATTGATTCCAAGACAACATGGTATATGGGCGCAAACTCCATCCATAGCCTGTCAAGAAGTCAGGTGCTCCCGCAAGCAATGCTTCAACATCGGCAGGAATGTCTGCCCTCTCAGCCTGAAACCGTTCACAAACCCAAAATCTATGGAACCTGGAGTCTGTACTGTCACAGTACGGGCAAAGCTTTGACCCACGCTCCTGGCAATATGCTTTTCCATCTTGGGTTATATGGCTACCATTCAAGCAACGGTGAAAGAGTTCCCTGTCTTCATTGGACAGAGTGGCCAGAAATGCACGAGTATCACTTGCATCCGCAAACTGCAAATTTGCAAATCCTGGGCGATGAGCCACCTGTTGGGCAACAACTGACTGCCATGCCCACTGAGCCCGGAGAGTGATTTCAGCCATGCAATTGTGAAAAAGGGAAAAGGATCCTAAATGATCTAAAATGCTACCATCATGCGCGATGCTCCATCCCAAAGTCTGGATGCGAGTCAACAAGGTGGCACTAATGCTGTTGTCAGGCAGCATCACAGGCTCATGGACCAAGGTGCACAGGGCCTGGGTCACTTGCTGAGGATCGCCGCAATCCCTTGAGCAACGGATGGTTTGGATAATTGACCAAAATTGAGGATCCATGAGTGCATTTTCCACTAGGCCCATATGGACCCATGCATTGCATCCCGCCCCGTCTGAGTTGAGTCCTTTGACTGCCCCAGCACGCAAAGTCTGATAAGTAGCATCACTCACTGTTGTTGCCGCCACTGCGTGCAAAGCTCGTGGCCATGCTGCCACCAGAATCGCCCTTGTCTTGGTTTTGTAGGAACACGCCGACATGCGAAGTCTCGGCCACAACTCAGCCATGGAGGAAATCCGGTCCATAAGCGCAGCATTAGTGTGTTTACGGGACATTTGCACATGAGCACCTAGGTTCTTGGAAGCAAGCACCACCGTAAAACCTTGTGATCGCAGCATACGTCGTCCGTCAGGCACCAAAGACCATGCATATGTTTTCCTGGCATCCAACTGCAGATCAACAGCTTCAACAAACCGGTCTAAACATGCTTTGGCACCAGGCAACAAAGAACAGTCAGGGCAAATCAACTGCCAATCATCAACATATGACAGTGGTGTACACAATGGAAAGAATGCGGCTTGCCAGTGGTGGAAGGCCATGTCTATCAGGAGCATGGCAACACAGCTAAGGCCACAACCTTCTGGAAACCCTGTGACACTTGGTATGCCTTCTGTCAAAGAACCCCGCAAGAGAAACCTCCTACGCATTTGAGTCAAGGCACCTGCCCAGGCCAAGAGCATGTTACAAGGGAGCCCCAGGTGCCCTGCCAGCTCAAACACCACCAAACGTGGCAGCATGTTGAAGGCTTTTTGCAGGTCTGCAACCAGGCCAGTGAGCCCTATGTTTTGGTGGAAGGACCGCTCAATGCACCATAGCAATTTTGCCCATACCTGCCCAGCATAGCGCCCAGGGCGATTACCAAACAGAGTCTCAGGCAATCCAGCATCCAGCACCATGAGCGCCCGCTTTGCTTGATAGGAACTCCGCAGCCGGTACAAAAGGCTAAATACTGTAATGGGTCGGAAATCAGTTGGAGACCCCGGAGTGACAACTTTAGCCAAACTGACCACTTTACCTTGCAACAGTTGGTCAGGCCATGACCCTGTGGCTTCGGATTCAGCATACATATCACAAAAAACTTGCAACACGTGATGAGGCATACCTTTGAGATCTGCCAAGGTGACACCATCCAGCCCATGAGAAGTTGTGCGCTTTTTGCCTTTAATTAGGGAGGCCAAGACCTCAGGTTGCAGTGATGGCCAATTATGTTGTGCAGGTGGAATATACTGCTTGATGAACGCAACAATTGTTGACCAACGCTCAGCTGGTACATCTGCATGTCTCATCCATCGTTCCCTCCAAACCGCAAGAAAGGCTTCTTCCAAATCCACATGGTTTCCCACAAACTTTGTCTGAGAAACAACATCCCCAACACTCAACACTTCAGGATTTTCAACCCACAAGGCGTCACCCTCATGATGAATGACCTGCAACCGCTGACCCTTGCAAACAATTGGAACCTCAGGAAGAAAAGGGCATGGTTGATCCAACGTGATCTGGCCAACTTCCTCATCAACAGCCTCAATGTTAGCTCGGGCTGGTTGGAGCAACACGTCAACCCCAGGGATTTGAGGGGAACGAATGTCGGAAAACACCAGGTTTGGGTTTTGATCCCGCCGAAAGCGTGCATATTGCTTGGACTGATTTCTCAACTGCAGCTCAAGATCCCGCACAGCAATGGAAAAAGAGTCAAACATCGCACTGGCAACTTCAGCATCGGGGGGAAACATGGGGCAGACTTCAGGGGCATCATTTGTTTTGAAGGCACAATTCAGCCACCAATCTGCAAATGAAACTTCAAACCCCGTAGCCCGCAAAACGGCTCCCCAAGACTCTGCCTTTTGAATAGCCAAAGAAGGTTGGGCACTGTTGGCAAGACGTGCATATGCCTGAATCCGACGTGCCTGACGAATCCACTGCGAATGTCTCATTGAAGGCCCAAAGAAACCAGGCTGAAAATCACCTTTTCTCCCCACTTTGACAGGCGAAAAGAGGCCAGACTTGCTGCGCTTAGGTTGAGTACGTGCCGCTCGCCCAAGCATCCTTTTGTCAACCGGGTGTGGCATTTTTTGAAGAGCTGATTGTTCCAGTTCATTCCACACACGATGATATTCACTGGTCATATCCCCAGAGGCAGGCTGCCAATGGAGATCGGTAGCAAACTGATTCGGCCACTGCATTGGATAGGGGGAAGGCCAAACCCAAACCTCAGGAGCATTCTTTAAGGCATGAAAGCGCCCAAGCAACACCGCGTGGTCCGGCCAAACATCATCCAACACTTCAACGCCAAAAAGCAAATCTTGCAACTCAGGAGAAATGTAAAGGAAATCCTTTCTCGTTTTATTCTTGCAAGTAGGCATGACAGCTTTGCCCCACCTTTCCAAAGCAACATCTTGTATGTCACGAAAGCCAGCCTGGATCAAAATGTGAAATGACGGTAGTGAATCTTGATGCACATTCCAGTCTCCTGACAGAAACCGTGGTTCTACACTCAAGTGACAAACCTGTGTTGCAAGATGGTGAAGCAGGTGTTCATTGTTACGCATGTAACATGGATAATGATGAGCATTGGGCTCTCCATAAAGCACTGCCCCCGAAATCCAAACATCTCCAAGCAAGGTCGTGGTCAAAAGGCACCTACCTGAATCAACGACATGTTGTGGCATTGCTGTCGGCAAAGCTCGAGTGGGATGTTTGGCAAGCACACCCATCCCTTTCCAACTGGATTGTGACAACAGGCTTCTCTTTAAAGAACTCTGGTCAGTGACACAATATCTGTGCGGTGACTTGGATATCTTCAGGCCCGCTCGGAATCTGGAGACATCTTTCCCAAAAAATGAGTTTCTGAAACCGTCCAAACATCCCCATAGGACAGGTGAGCATGAAAAAATTGGGCCTTATTCCGAAGGCCAGACGGATTGAAAGTACCAATGGTAAACTCCGGCTTCTCAAATTGAGCAACTGGCCCAGGGTTTGAGGCCTCCCCAATGCAAAAAGTACCAAGCAGGACCACCAAGCAATACCATCGGGAACATTGACCCACACAGGGTCGGGATGGCATCGGCAACTTGAACCAGGGCAAAATCATCAAAATGGGGATCAGGATTCCAAACCAACCATCATTCAACATACCAAGGCAAGCAATCAGGACAAGCACAATGCCCATCACAAACCGGCTGATGAACCCCTCCCCGCATCGTCACTCCATGGTGGAGTCATCCCTAGGCCTCTTCGAAAGCAGATTTCTAATTTGCTGCATCTGCGTTTCAAACATCGCCTGCACACTTTGTGTATGGGTTTCCATCTGGCCGTGGAAGGACTGGCTCTGTTGCTGGATCTGTTGCTGTACGACAGCAAACTGCTTGGTGTTCTGGGTGGAAAAATCCACAAATTGCCCTTCCAGAGACTGATTCTTCTGCAACAAAACTTGAAATTGGCTTTCCAAGGTCAAAAGCCTTTCCGGGACATCATCCTGTTCCATAGCCACAGGCATCTTTGCCAACACTGCCGACTGAATGCGTTGCTCAAGCTGTTGCAAGCTCTCACTTGGGGAGGTCTGCGATCCTCCGGTCTTGCTTTTATAACTGCCCCACGGGTCAGAAGCAATCCAGGGGTCAACATCGGCACCACCTTCAGCATGACCAGCAGTACAGAGATTCAACGTGTTCACTGAACCTACCATAGGCACTTGAGATACCTTTGGACCATCACCTTGTTTGTGCGACGACACAACAACTTCACCATGCTGCATGTGAAAGATCAGCTGCGGAGGTGTTTCAACCGATTGGAGAAGCCACATTGATCCTTGTCCAGCAACTGGTTGGGTTGGCTGAAGTGCTCTCACCTCCCAGCCTGCTTGGCGCATCGCTTTGGCAATCGCGGAGCGATCTGCTCCCCAGGGAAAAGGACCTGCAACGTATTGGCTCTTGGGACCACTGGGCAAGTACAACGCCTCCGGTCGGAGGACTTGATGAATCACCTGGGCATGTTCTGTAGCAACTCTCAACCCCCTACGGTCCCCGAGACGAGCAAGGCCAATCGCAACAGGATTCAACTGCAAAACGTGGGCGATCTCACTCTGGGACATCTTTGACGCCCAAATGACGACAAAATCGGCCAATACCTCTTTGCCATCAGGCGAACGCGGCTCTGTGTATGCACCTGCTGTGCCGCTTTGAGCCAGCAGTGTCTTCATAATGGCTTTGGGGACCCGGAAGCAGACTGAGAACATCTCAGCTTTGGGAGGTTGCGTCGGCTTGAACCCAATACGAAGAAACTGTCTTCGGCAAACATCCATCAAAGGGTCTTTCAGAGGCAACTTTTCAACATTGTGCCAGGCATCGCAATCACAAGATTCATCAGGACATCTTCTGAGGACAGGAAAGATCTTGACCAGTTGCTTGATGGGTGCAGCCACAAAATCATCCCAGTTGTGCGGGTATTCGTCTTTGTACACCAACACCTTGATTGACACGACCTCCAGCTGATCAAGCAAGATAGCCGATGGAGCTGCTTTCTTCTCAACAAACCCTTGGCCAATTTGCACAATCACAGCTTCGGTCAAAATGGGTTCTTGGTTGGCAATGCAAACACATGGAATCATCATACGTGCATGAGGCAAGGCAGTCTCAATATTTGTCCCTGCGGGCGCAAAAACCGCAAGAGCCAAAGGTTCACTGGAAACGGACTTCCCTGATTTCAGGTATGGCATCGCTTCTTCAACTGTCAGCATCACAACTCCCTGAGCAATTGGACCGATTTGCTTAATGGAAATTTGTCCCAAAGGGGCACCATTCGCTTGAAACACTCCAGACGGCAAACTCAGTTTAGCAGGGTCAACCAAGTCTGGGATATTCGGGCGCTTTTTGGGGCCACCAACTTTCAAACGCTTTCCAACTGGCAGGCTTTTAGAGGCTGAGACAACTTGTGCAAGCTCTTCCGGCAGGAGGAACTGGAATTTGACATTATTCCCCAACACCTTGAGCGCGCGCCACACATTCTTGGAACTCAGGGCTTCACTCACCTGTTCATGTCCAATGGCCCGGATGGCCTGCTGAGCTCGACCTTCGGCCTTGTCATCAGGTACACCATGTTTTGTCAACTCCGAGGCAAGTGATCGTGCTAAGGCACCATTACCTCCCGAACCCCATGCAACAGGACAAATACAACAGCTACCATCATGCAACGCCTGCACAAAACTGGCTTTCATGTTCGAATGCAAGTCATGAAGTTCATCCATGGTGGTCGGCAGGGGTGCAGCAACAATGATATGGCCAAGGAAAGCGATGGCAATTGCTCCACACATGTTGTCGGCATCAAGCAAACTTGGAAACGTGTGTTTCACAACCTCGTGGAATGCAAACTCAGATTTCAAAATCTCCAGCATTGGATCCAACAGACACGAATCAAACAAATCATCATCCAGAAAGTGTACCACCAAAGTTCTCCCATGGGGGACCATCCAGACTGGAAACCAATGCTCATTGTGGACAAAAGCCGCCACAACATGGAAACCATGGTTTGGCACTTGCATGTTTCGTCGACACCAGGCTGTGCAAAGGCCCTGCCCAATAGGATCCCAAGCAAGAAGCATGAGGGGATCCATCATCACAAAGCCAGGAATGGTTGAAAATGGCGCATTACACACATTGGACCGATGTGTCAGCATGTGCAACAGATGAAATCTGATTTCATCATCAGCCCATTGTTTCCCCTTGGATATCAGCATGTCAAGCCGGGCCTCTTTTTCAATGCATGTGTGAGAAAAACTACCCACTTCTTGACGGAACTGCGGTGGTTCTGGACCCTGGGAGGACGTACCAGGCTCATTGGGAAACGAATCATTCTCTTCATCACCGGCTCCCCAAACCCACGGCCTTTCTGCAAGTTGCGCATACAAGATTGCCTTTGAATAGCTCTCTCTCATTCTGGTATGGATCAAAATTGCCTCATCATGTGTGGTGGGCAAAATGGAGCCAAATGCAAAATTGTGAAGGAAGGACATAGCTGAGGCTCCACACCGATCAGTGGTGATAAACATCCGATGATGGCGAATGGGCACAACACTGGAAAACCCCAACGAAGCCCCAAGAACTTCGATCACCTTTCGAATGGCATCATGATTGTGTTCTGATGCATCCCATGTAGAGAAATGGAGAACCGGACCATTAGGAACCAACACAATTGGGATCCAATGGGCAGCAAACATGCAGGCAGAAATCACTACAGTCGCATCCTTGTAGATGTCCAAGATACACACATTTCGGGTCCATGGTGAGTCCATCCAGAAATGAGAAGTGGGTCCAACATCATGTACTTCCGATGTTTCTGATCAGGCTGGTGTTGAACCTGTGCATTTTTGTTCTTGACCAGTTGCTCAATGTGGAAGCGGAATTCATCATCAGTCCAAAGTCCCCCTTGCTTTTCAAAAAGGGCAATGCGATCAGCAGGACGCAGAAACTGTTGAGTCAGGGCCTCAAGATGATCCATTGTGACCACAAAAGGCACTGCCAGGTGCACAAACTGGTCACCGTTCAATGCCAACAATGGGGCTGCAGACAACATGGAATCTCCGGCTGAAATAGGACTGGCTTTCTGCTCCAAACAAGGTCTACTGCCAAAATCAAACTCCCTCGGTTGCAGACAACCCTGCTGGGGTACATGCCATGCAACTGTTGGGGCAATCTCACATGAGTCATGGCTGACAAAAGATTCGGGCTCGATACCTTTCATCTGTGGACCAAGAGCAAGGAGACATTTGGGCATGTCCAAAACATTGACTGAGCTAGTCTTTTCACGCCTGGCACCCAAAGATGATGAGATCTCAGGGCAATCCACATTCATTGTTCCAACACCAGCATCGGGCAGAACAGGCTCAGGCCATGCAACCCCAGATCCAACAACTTCAGGCAGAATGTCACTCATCACACGCTGCTCAGCCAACACACTGGAACTTCCAACAATGCATGCTCGGTCCTGTGGCAAATGACCCTCTCCGTTTTCAAGGGGGGCAGCTACGGCTTCACTGTGCACACATATCACTTGGCCAGGCTGCAGCACATGAGAGAACAGGAGCTCATTACCGAATTGGTCACACGCTGAATGGATCTGCAAACCGCCTACCAATTGTTCATGTGCCTGAATCAAGTGCAAAAGGGTGCTTCCATCATTAACCTGAACTTGGACAGGGTCATGCGATTCATGGTTGAACATCACTACACAACGGTCAGGAAGTCCAGGTGGGAAGGTTTTCACACAATCAGGATTGGGAGGAAAAGGCGTGGGTTCCCCTTCAAACTGCTCATCATCCAATTCCGTCATAGACACATCTCCGGCCAGAGACAGGGCAGCAGTGTGAGGGTTTGGTACACATTGTTGCTGGCGAATGAGCAAGTCAAGTACGGAAGCAATGTTGACATCATGCGGGGTCAGATCAGGCCATTTCGGTGGGTGCAAAAGCTCATGAAGAGACAAATTACTCACCACTTGCCAAAAACCAATGAGTGAAAGGACATTGGAGTCTTTGATCGGTTCATGAACTGCCGGCCATACCTGTCTACCTCTCATTAAAACCCATGCCATGTATGCCTGGAGTCTGGCTTCCTGTTGGAATTCACTGGGAGGTCCATGCAATTCTTGAATTTTCTCATCCAATGCAGCAAAGACCCAAGCAGCTTGGAGCGGACTCGCCATTTGTCCTGCACAGGCCAGAGCAAGGCGGGGGTTCGACCCAAAGTCTACAACCGGATCAAAGGCACACATCATCATGACCTCATTGGGATGAACATGGCGCAAGAGGCTTTCTTTGTGCTGCGTCTGGCATGAGTGAACTAAACATCCAAACAGACCTTTCTCAGCAAGTCGATGCGGGGACAAACCATTGAGGCGGCATCCACATTCACATCCTACTAATTGAGAGCCCCAAGTATGCAATGCGCAGGGAGCGCAGGTTTCCATGTTCAGCAGAAAACGGTGAAAGGAAGAATCAAAGGCACCAAAACCCTCAAGCTCCACACTACTTAAGGCAAGTGCTTCTTCATCATCCACTGCCCAAGGTTGAATACGAGGAATAATCTGTCGCACTTTGGTGAGGCAACTCATTGCAGGCCATGTAGACAGGGGAATCTTACCCAGAAACTTGGAAGTCAGCAACCACCATGCACGTGAACGCCTAGCCGGCCATACTTCATGAAGCTCCATGTCAATTTGGACACAATCAAAACCAGACAGTTCTTGGAACTTTTTCAGTTCGCCACACACAAAGGAGTTTTGGGCAGCTGGTTGAACACATTCCAAAATGACTGCATGAACCTGGAGAAACAAAGCACTAGCAAGGATTCCAGTCAAGCAAGCTGAACGGGCATCACATCCACCACGCTGGTCCCCTAGGCGGGAATAAGGTTGGCATGCAAAACCTGCAGTGAGAACTCCGGCACCTGCAGAAGCATTCCAAATCTTAACCAACGTGTTCAGGCTTGAAACATCTCCATGGATCCTCTCAGCTCCACATTGCTTTCCGAACAGGCTCAGCATCTTTTCATTACAATCCACTGCTGCAATCGTATGAAACCCTGAGGTAACCAATCCCTGAGTCATGCCTCCGAACCCTGAGCACATCTCAATGACAGCATGTAATGAATCCCATGATGGGCGCCCATGTTTGAAAACATGCGAGGCAGCATCCATACTGACCTCAACCATTGGCCACTGTTGCTGAAAAACCACATTCATCAATGAGTATACATCACCATTGCCCTCTATGAGACCGCTCACCTTCACCAGGGTACCATCCACTGCAGACTGAAAAAGATGTGCATCATGGGAAGCATCCCAAACCACCAATTTTGCAACCAAATGAACCCGCTGCCCAGTCGAACATGCCCCAAAAGGAATGGGAAAACCAAAAGAATCCGAAGAATCAGCCATTGCAAATCAGACCGGCCCTCGTTTGGTTAGATCAGCCGCACCGGCTGGAAGGGAATTTGGGCCACCACGGCTTTCCAAACCACCAACCAGATAATCTATTTCAAGATTTCACATGTCGGTGGCAGAAAGTAAAGTTGGATTTCAGATTGCAGCCCTCAAGACCATGCCATAACACGCTGGGAAAAGAAGTGGGCGATAAGTGAACTTCTTGTCACACGTCATGCCTTTGCTAAAGAATGCGTGGACGATAGCAAACCAGAACTTGCGGCAATTGGGCATTTCTCAGCCATCTCCCAATCTAATGACTTGCATTCGTTGAAAGCATTAATGCTCATAATTCACTGGAATCCAACCTTTACCCCTGCAGGTACCTGCGGGCTTTTCCCAACATAAACCAACCCTGCATATGATTCAGCTGAGGTCATCTAAACAAACAGCAGTGAACTTCTAGGCACGCATACACTGCGTGTATCTCTCTCATGATTATCGTGATTCTCTGGTTGGTGGTTTTAACCATCTTGAAAGATATTAGTCAATGGGAAGGATTATCCCATATCATATATTATGGAAAATAACAAATGTTTGAAACCGCCAAGCAGTTCTTGATGTATTGCTGGAAACTCTGTGGACACTTCCACTGTGGCCACCCGTCCGAGCCATGTTTCCTAGACCTCAGCCACTCACTGTCTCACTGTTGGCCCAGAGGCACATTAGCACTCCAAGTGTGGAACTTGCTGGACAACAAACACAAAAACTATCAAGAACAGTGCCTAATCATTACCAAATAATTTCAAAAAACACTCTTAAGTGGCAGTGATTAACATGATGAGCTTTATATCCCTCCCCCGCAATCAGCCACCCTGCAATCATGCACTGGCATCATTCACCAGGCGACTGAGCACCACGGCCCTGTGCCCACACCCGCGCTTCGCAGCGTGGGATGCCCTCCGGCAACGGCACGTTGGGGCCGCGTTTGGACGGCGCCGGCGACGCGGAAGGCGACGGCGCAGCCGAGGGCGCTGGGGAGGCACGCGGCGGCGGCGTCTGGGGCGGCGCCTTGCGTGGAGTGCGCGAAGGGCTCCTGGGCTGTGAGGTTCGTGGGCTGGAAGTGGTTAAAGTGTCACATGATGTCACGTGTTATATGGTATTTTATGGCATATAATATGGTTGATGTTAGTCTGAGGTTAGATAACGATGCTTCGGTTCAAGATGCTGATGGTCAATATTCACAGGCCTCAACCCATGAGAACACCTTTTGCATCCCTTTGCTGATTTATTGTGGCAGCTGCGCGATTTGGTGCAGCATAGGGGCACTGTGCCGGTGCAAATCTACGCTGAAAGTAAGGGAGCGTGGCAGTTTATAAATATTATACTGGTTGGCGGTATACCTACAACTCTGAAAAAAATGAGTCAGTTGGGGTTATTGTCCCCAATATATGGAAAAATAAAAGATATTATTCCAAACCACCAACCAGATTATAAATCATGAATATACACCACCCCGTCAGTTATCTTCATCATCCAACTCTGCATCTCCAAGTCCTGGATCATCCAAGAAAATCCTTTGGATGACCCAATCGTAGCAAGGGCTGAAAACTATTCTGGTTTGTACGTCCGCCGCTGGGGATCTCCAATATTTTGTGTCTGGACGAATGGACTATATATATGTATATATATTGATTTATATATTTATTTTTATTATATACATATGATATCTGTATATGTGTGCGATACTAGGTGTTCACATATTGGGACCATTATTCCCAACAAATCCTAAGCGCACATCTCGAAAGAAACAAACACATAATTACACACACACATCCGAAATCCTGCATATGCACTGAACAGAATCCAAAGACTTGTTTAAAACTGTTTACCAGTAGTACCGCACAAAGCGGTGGCGGAAGTTTCAAAAATAGGAAACCTATAGGAGAGGTTGGTTGTTGTGAATCAGGGATGGCAGAGCGAAGCCACTGATGGACTGAAAGGTGCTTGATCTGTCTCACTCTTTCTATCTCTTTCTCTGGCTATCTACCTACCTACCTATCTATTTTCTATGTATCTATCTATCTATCTATCTCTCTCTCTTTCATCTAATTACCCAATCTATCTATCTATCTATCTATCTATCTCTCTCTCTCTCTCTCTTTCATCTGTCTATCTGTCTAGCTGTCTAGCTGTCTATCTATCTATCTATCTATCTACCTATCTATCTATCTGTCTGTCTGTCTGTCTGTCTGTCTACCTGTCTATCTGTGGTGCAGTGTCATTCAGTGTATTGTAGTGCTGTGTAATGTAGTGTAGTGTAGTGGAGTGTAGTGGAATGTAGTGTAGTGTAGTGTAATGTAGTGTAGTGTAGTGTAATTTTGTGTAGTGGAGTGTAGTTGTGTAGTCGTAGTTGTAGTTGTAGTTGTAGTGGAGTGTAGTGCAGGGTAATGTAGTGTAGTGTAGTGTAATTTAGTGTAGTGGAGTGTAGTGGAGTGTAGTTGTGTAGTTGTAGTTGTAGTGTTGTGGAGCGTAGTGTAGTGTAGTGCAGGGTAATGTAGTGTAGTGTAGTGTAATTTAGTGTAGTGGAGTGTAGTGGAGTGTAATGTAGTGTAGTGAAATTTAATGTAGTGGAATGCAGTGGAGTGTAGTCTAGTTGTGTAGTGTAGCTGTGGTGTTGTGGAGTGTAATGTAGTGTAATGTAGTGTAGTATAGTGGAGTGTGGTGTAATGTAACGTAGTGTAGTGTAGTGAAGCGAAGCGGCGAAGCGACATCTGAACCTCCAAAAGTGGTCCGAACCCCTAGTGTTTCGTACATTTTCACTCCGAAATGTGCTTCGCGCCACAACGGCGTGCACTTTTTCGACATCTGATGAACCTCCAAAAGTGGCGCGAACATGTAGTGTTTTGTACATTTTCACTTCGAAATGTGCTTCGCGCCACAACGGCGTGCACTTTTTCGACATCTTAGCTTCCAAAAGTGGTCCGAGAATGGTGTGTTTTGTACATTTTGACTTCGAAATGTGCTTCGAGCCACAACGGCGTGCACTTTTTCGACATCTCAACTTCCAAAAGTGGTCCGAGAATGGTGTGTTTTGTACATTTTGACTTCGACATGTGCTTCGCGGCACAACGGCGTGCACTTTTTCGACATCGCAACTTCCAAAAGTGGTCCGAGAATGGTGTGTTTGTACATTTTGACTTGGAAATGTGCTTCGCGCCACAACGGCGTGCACTTTTTCGACATCGCAACTTCCAAAAGTGGTCCGGAGCTGAGGTGTTTTGTGCATTTTGACTTGCAAATGTGCTTCGCGCCACAACGGCGTGCAATTTTTC
>Ga0126342_10011058_pt1:2500-16131 | contig 16131 bp, 18 predicted proteins | sample Cyp1metagenome_FD_92528 | JGI IMG/M metagenome (GOLD analysis project Ga0126342, IMG submission 92528) | Coral microbial communities from Lord Howe Island, Old Settlement Bay, Australia - Cyphastrea 1 metagenome | ecosystem: Host-associated > Invertebrates > Cnidaria > Coral ... | reverse complement strand
CTCACACTCACTCACTCACTCACTCACTCACTCACTCACTCACTCACTCACTCACACTCTCACTCACACTCACTCACTCACTCACTCTCACTCTCACTCTCACTCTCACTCTCAATCTCACTCTCACTCTCACTCTCACTCTCACTCTCACCCTCACTCTCACTCTCACTCTCACTCTCACTCTCTCACTCTCTCACTTCCTCACTCCCTCACTCCCTCACTCCCTCACTCCCTCACTCCCTCACTCCCTCACTCCCTCACTCCCTCACTCCCTCACTACCTCACTCACTCACTCACTCACTCACTCACTCACTCACTCACTTGCATGCACATATTATATATAGAGTTCTGGACTGTCTTTGTGCATCTTTATGTACACACACACATACACAGCATATACGTACGTTTGCACACACACACACATTCACATATTAATATATACATACACATAGATGTACCGTCGCACATGTATGTACCTACGCACAGACATGCATTTACACACAAACATGCATGCATGCATGGGTTTACATACATTCACATATTTGAACACCTATTTACGTGTAGACACACACGTACATAATATGTTAAAATGGATGATTCAGGGGTACCCCCATTTTAGGAAACCTCCATATATATATATATTTATACAGTATATATATATATATACAGTATATATATATATTTTTTTTTTCCACTAGATTTCTACAATGCCCTCCTTGTGAACTTGGTCAGGAGAGGGGCGCAAAGGTCCTGAAGTTCCAACACGTGGGCCGCAGCACGGTCGGGTTTGCCCGGGTGGCGGATGGTTTTCCTCGGCGGACCCTCTGGTAATTTCACAGTTTGCCATGGAATATGGCAATTTTTAATAGGGAAATCATCGAACTAAATGGGCCTTGGCTTCCATAGCTATGTTAAATTGTCGGACGCTGCTTCTAATTTGCTCCTCGCTATTCAATATTCACTTTTCAGGAGAAAAGTGATAGGGCTATGAAATACCAATCCTTTTATTACATTGGAGTATACTTGGGATATAGTCGGATACAATTTGGATACATAACATACATAACATACAGAATATACATTGCAATACAATACGATACACTACAATACAAATGCAAATACACACACAATACAATACAGTACAGTACAGTACAGTACAGTACAGTACAATACAATACAATACAATACAATACATGCGTTACATACACGTATAGTGGGATATATTGGTGCTGTATGGTATGAACAATATAACCATATAGCCGATGATTCGGGTTCGTCCAAAAGATGGGTACCAACCCCAAAATTTGCCAGTGAAATCCAATGAATATTGGGAAAATGAAATTTGATCTAGTGGAACTGGGGGTACGGGGCTCCCCATTTCGACACTGGGAGGATTTATCTGCATTTTTTTGAGAAACATCTTACCTTTGCTCAAGACGTTTTTTTAAAACCAAAACCCATTCTTGAAACTGTTGCAATCGTGGTGAGCAACAAACAATGTGTTCCCTTTTCTTGGAAACACAGGCTATTCAATTCTGGAGTCTACTGCAGTGTTCCATTGTTCCGAAGTGCTTTGTCTTATCAGTAGGGATAGAAGTTCGCATATGTGAATATCCCACAGATCTCAATCCTGGTCCAACAGATTGGGAGATCCCAGTGTTCCTGGTCCCAAAAACTGCGGTGGACCCTTATTCCCCGTATGAACAACTTGTGGCTCATTAATCCAGGGTCAACTTTACATGCAACAGTTACACACACATTCTAAAACGCCCCTTCTTCTCGTGGTTCCCAGATGCGCGATGCAACGAAGACACACATCTTGTCCTGAAACTCAGTGGTTTCCGCGGGCATGTTTGGAGCGATGTCGGGATATCTATGGATATCTCACATATAATCTGGGATGCAAGATGATGAAAGGTATGTCACCACTATGGTTGTTTATTCCGAAGGCTTGTGAAATATTCAATGGATTAGGTACTGACTCAATAGCTGTTGATAGGCGGGTATGTCTTGGGACAAGTCATATTTTTTCGCGGCTCAGTGGATCGATATCAGTTTAGCTGTGAATAGGCACTCTAAAAAGCACAGTCTGAGTGAATTGTCTAGTGACTCAGTCCTCAACTTGCGTAGATGCTTTGCATGATTATCCCTATTTATCCCTGCTTCCAGATGAAAAAAATCCTGGCGGGGCGATCCACTATCTTTTGTCCCTAGGGATGTGAACAGAATTATGTTCTGGAAAGCATCTGGAGTATCATCAGTGATTTTAAAGATATATCACATCCACTCGTATCTCAGATATCTTGATACATCAAGATATATCTTGATATGTCTTGATATATCAAGATATATCAAGATATATCAAGATACGCTGGGGGTTCTTGCGAACTACTCAAATTAGCAGTTGGTAGATGAAAGAAATCCCCGTATAATTTAATCCCATGATAGTCCCAGTGTTTCAGTGATCTCCAGGCCTGAGCTGGAGTTCGGCCTGCTGAAGAGCGGAAGCCCAGCTTCACCCTAGATTCGCTGTGGAATCTTAAAGTCTTTTTATAATAATATAATATAATATATAGCTGAAGAGCGGAAGCCCAGCTTCACCCTAGATTCGCTGTGGAATCTTAAAGTCTTTTTATAATAATATAATATAATATATATATATTTAATTATACATATTGATGATTATTGATGTGAACACTAAGGATACTGTATCCTCATGATATCAGATGATATTGTTCTTTGTGAGCCACAGCGGCTGAATTACTCGAGTCTTTTGATAGTTTTTGATGGCTTGGCGAGGTGAGATCATTGATGCATCATCACAGTTGACACTGTGTCATCAATGATTCGTTCTTCCGGCGCGATCATCGAAGCATCATAGCTCATTGCCACCTCACGAAAGCTTACCAAGAATATCCAAGAATCCTAGAAATGCTTCCAGGGAAACTTTGCAGGAAACCCAATATTTGGTGAATTATGGGCAGTAGCCCGGCTAATGACCAGACATGGAGACGTGGCTCAAAGTCGGGGGATCGATCTTTACTTTTTTCTAGTCAACAGACCCCACCATAGAAATACAGACATCTTCGACTCAATTAACTCAATGTTTATATGCTGTAATCCCTATCATTGGCTCGGTTCCCTTTCGAATTCCCACTATGTCACTATGCTGTCCAGAATTCCATCCGCTGAGGCAGTTTGCTCGTCAACTGAAGTTGGGAGCCAAGGTCGCTGGCTCGGTAGATCAATTGGCATTTTGTGGGCACAGAATTCGAAGGTGGGAGAAGTTGTCGGCATGCAAGTACTATTATTTGAGGCGTAAATCCGTTTCATGGATTTCAGACGGAATCTGATGGCCAGAGCAACATCTTTCACAGGACAACTTTTGATTTAATGCTGACCCCTGCATCCCGGAGCAGGAACGCAGCCATTTGATGGACATGTTTGTGGACAAGTTCCACGCTATCGAGGAGCACATGTGCTTAGAGGCATGGAGCTGGAGACGATCTGCATCAAATCCGATGCAGGGGTTGGCTGTTTACAAACAGATAATTCGTAATCTTAATCACTGAAAAGCAGGAACAAGTTACACATCTATATTCATTATGCAAATTGTAAGGCATACATAGTGATATAGTATATGCCGCTGGTGCACTGGATCGCAATCTTGCTATGTGCAAGGCCATCTCTTTCAATGGTGAAAAGACGCAAACCGTCCTCTTCATCTCACACCGCGCAATCACAACCACTATTTGCAACCTTTCAATGAATATATTTTTTCATTAAACCATGATCGTTCAGAAAACAACAAACCATGTTGATGGGTTGTGGCACCACATGGCACCTATCTTTAAACCAGGTCTGTTGATGCCTCTGCTGCAGGTGACGGTGCGCTCCTTGTGCCACTCCAGGGGCGTCACGGCGGATTATTTGAAATTTCAGGAGCGCTTCCAGATGAAGAAGGCCCTGGTGATCGGTGGGAGGACGGTGGTAAAAAAAGACCCAGACCCTTGGGCGTGGTTTTGCTTTCAGGGCCACATTTGCAAGCCCCAAGTGTTTGTTGGTCACATACCCATGACATGAAAATTCCATAAAATTCCCAGGTAAATCGGTAAATCCCAAGATTTTGCATCCCATTCAGTTCCTTCCGGCCATCTGCAACACGCCTCGTGAGACCTTGTTGCTGATTGGCGATGTGGGCGGTGTCGAAGCGCACTGGTCGCAACTCATCCAGCCCGCCGTGTGCGCCGCAGTTGGTCAGTTAGGATCCAAAGGATCCACACTTCCAAGGTAGTGATGGGATGTAAAGTGTAAAGGGGGTACGGTACATTCTACTATACACATAAACATTATCTAATGCAGAATACACCTTACCAAGATCAAGGTCTTTAAGAAGGAAAATAAGTGCACGACCTACAGATGGAAGAAATTCTACACCAGTTGAGCCACCAGGGTTTCAAACATCCTATTGGTGGTGCAGGATTTCACAACCATCCACGTCGTCTAGTTGGGCATTTTTTGGCCACCAAGCAACTGTGGGAAGCCCATAAAACGGGAGGGACTCCAGGGACTCCAGCCATCCCAGAGGCCACAGCTCGGTTCCAGGTCAGGAGAAGAACTATGGATGAATGACAATAGTCATTGCATGTCACTGGGACACAGCCATCTTTAATCATCTTTACAAGTTTGGGATAGAAAAAATGGTACCAGAATCTGCAGGACCTCCATTTGAAGATTTTTGATGCCTTCCCCATTTCGGAATGCATCCAGTACAGAGCATCACATCTCAGTTTTGGGTCAAAACTACCCACAGAATCAGCTAGACAAGCCATTGCATTCAAGGGAATCGAAGAATCCCAGATGTGGTAGTACTATAGGAGATCAATTTTTTAGCCCAGATGTCGTAGTATGTCGTAGCCGTAGCCAGTGCCATGGCTACTTGGCTCCCTCTGCTGGTAGAGGAAGATCTTCCCAGTGAGCCATGGCAATCAGCAGAGATCCAGTTGGAGGTGGTGGCAACGACGCAGTGCCGCAGCGGCAGTTTTTCATCGTTTTTTCCAAGGGAACCGACCGGACAGAATGTTTCCTGTTACTACTAGGTATGTCATGTCTGAGTTGTTGATGGCAAACATCCCAATGTTCATGATTAACAATATTAACAAACCTAGCTTAAACTTTACACAGGTCAAACAATTCTGAAAACAACAATCAACCCCATTTAACACCTCTAGTCCAATCATGAAAACCATGCAATATCCACATCTATATTTTTTTAATAGTATGTTTCACCTGTTTCACCATGTGTTTCACCATTTTTTTCCCGAACACATCCGACCACCGTCCCCAGATCCTTCCGGCACTTGGCCCGGTGTCACCCGCAGCCGAGCGCCCGGATCCTGGAGGTGGGCTGTTGCTTCGGACAGTGCACCGTGCTGTTGGCGTCCAAGGCCATGGAGGTGTTGGCATTGGACACCTCCAAGGATGGAACAATATGGGGAAAATGGGAGGAAAATGGGAGGAAAATGGGAGGGGTTGGAGGGTTGGAGAGGTTGGAGGCTCATGTTTTCACGGTTTTCTGTGATTTTTAGTTGGCATTTTGAAGTCATAAGGGACTTCACTTGCGGAGCTCACCGAAAATGATGGTGCATGGAATGGTGAAACTCTGGAATGGTGTAATGTGGGCTTGGGACGTAATCCTATGTGCTTGCTTCCACTTGTGATTGTCAAAAAATAGATATACTTACCCCATCTTACCCCAATTAACCAGAATTTAAGCATGGGAAACATGATTTTCAACACTTTCGGAATTTTGTAGTTTTATTCAAAGCTGCGCGGCAAGCCAAAGGGTGCAACCCACATGATGTCGGTTCAAGTGCGCCACTTTTGGTGCAATCCGCGACAACCCCAGAAGTTGGATGGTGCATCCCAGCTTCAAGTCGGTTTAAGCCAATCTATATGACCCATTAACCATCATTAACCCTTAACATCCCTTAACACCCTTAACTAACTGGGGATAAAATCCCAAACTTTGACTGGTTTTAAGATTCGGCCATTCCCAGGGCTGCACATCCTAGGAATCATCTCCAGGAATGTGTGGAGCTCACGTCCGCCCGCTTAAAGGAGGCGGAACTGACAGACGTAGCGCGCAGCCTGCGCTTTGATATGCTGGCGCATCCTGAGCTCTTGAGGAGCCGTCATGGAGATTGAAGGGTAAAGGATAGAAAGGTATAACCCAACAATAGGGATGTAATACACCCCAAACATAGGGTTCATGGTGGAAATCTCAAAACGTCCAACCCCTGTCATTGGAAGGTTGGGCTTTGGGGCGGCCATTAGATTTGCATTCACCTCCCCACGTCGTGGTTTTCTTCTCCAATGGACCTGAGTATCGCAAGCTCCGGATGCAGTGGGGCACGGGACCCGAACATATGCCAGCTAGAATGCCAGAATATCTGCCAGATAAAATGCCAGATAGAATGTCCGATAGACGGTCGAAATTTATGTCAGATAGAATGTCAGTGGGTGGGGACCTCTCTTCAGTATTTTTTAATGTACCAAATATTGATGGAGTTCTCAGATTCACTTGGGTTGGGATTGATGCGGGGGATTTTGAATCGGATATTCCGGGTGGTCATATCTAACGGTCACCTGAACGGATGGTAGAAACGAAACGATGAGCGCCCACCAACTCTTGAGGATCCTGGCTGGCTGCAGCCCGCCTTTCACGGTGGTTTTTGCAGATATTGGTGGCAACCGAGAGTTGACCCATGTGCTGGAGTTATTGCAGCTGCTGTCAAGCACTATGCCCCACTTGCGGTATGTTGCAGTGAAGAGTGAGGCGTTGGCTTCTGAACTTCAAAAGGCTCCTGTGAACCTCCAAGAGTACATCAAATGGTGGGAGGACTGTGTCCCCTCAGGGATTAAATTTCAACTCTCCGGTCCCCACCAATAAGACCATTTCGATCCGTACTGCGCATTTTTTCCAGGAACGATGCCCACCAATTCCAATGGGTCCCTGCGCCAGGAGTTTTGCCACCACGTTCGCCCAGTCAAAGTCCGCCGCCGGCGGATGCAACAAATCTTGCAGCATCCTGTCAGAAGGACCAAGGAAGGCACGGAGATTTGCCGCTTCGCCACTGAACCGCAGTGTTTTTTTTTTCAGACATGACATTGTAAAACCAACCACTTTATTTGGGATATAGTCATGGGGATTTTATGGTATGTAATTGGATATATATATATATTGCCGAGAACATCTAAGAACCAAAACATGTGATTTGGGCTTGCCCAAAAATAGTGGACTTACAACGAGTTCATGGCAATGTTAAGGGAGATAATTATGCTTTGTGCCAACGATTTGAGATCACAAGGTTCTTCTGAGAGAATGAACATCCGTACCAGACCAAATTCTGATGTGAATTGAAGGGTACTCCGGATACTACGGTGAACCGACCAAAACCATTCAAAACCATATTTTCCCTTTATCAGATATTGATCTTTACATTGGTCCAAGATGGTCCGGGGCTGGGAGATAGACCAACCATTGGTTTCCGCCATTAGGAGAAGACATACGAAGACAATTTCAAGTCGAGCGGATTTCATTTGTCACCAAGCCACTTTTTGGGGCATTCACAGATGTTTGAAGATGTAAGATTATAGAAGCCTGTGTCAAAAACCATGTAAGGAACACGTCCACCAAACCTTTTTCGAACCATTTCAAAACCATATTTGGCCCCAAAGACAGCACAGATTACATCATTCCATGCAGATAATTAATAAAATTGTGTCCTCCCAACATCTCCCCACCCTGAGGCCAACTATGGGACATGTTCCAAGGCGCCATCTGAGTGCCGTTACGATCACGGCCACTGCCACCGCTGCTTGCAGCCCGGACATTGGGCCATGGACTGCGAGGTGACCGAGGCGACCCATGAGAAAACGGAAGCGATGGCAACGTACAGCCTATGCTCCGAGGTCGCTGAGGGTTTATTTGCTGCCCTGCGTGCTGGTGGACGCGAGCTTCCCGTTTTGAAAAAGCTGGCCTTCATATGGAGAATGTGTGGGGAAGTCTGGGAATTGGGAATTGGGATGAACATGGATGAAATGATGAACACATTTTACATTTGAAACATTTTGAAACGTCATCAATCCAGGGAAAGCTAAGAATTGGTGCTGGATCGGAACTTTCATGAACTTTCTATAGCCCTGGTGCTTGGGAGGTACCTTTTCCTGAAGGAATACAACATCGTCATCATTGACGCCCGGAACCTCCATTTTCAGGGAGTGTGGCTCAAAAAAGATGGGTGCTGGCGATGTGCAAGCGCACAAGCCCTGGGATGTAATGACACATCACCTCCATAAAGGACCATGGTTGTGTTGGAAGGTCTTCCCACAGTTGCGGTTGCTTCCTTCTGCTAGCAACGAGGAACATGAAAACTGCCAATCTTTTGTAGTTCCTTCCTGTTTCATAGCAAGATTCAGCCACAGGTCCATCTAAGATTCACGTTCCCTGAACCGAAACTTTCTAATCACCAACCTGCTGGCACTGCCTCACCGAGTCTCCATCTCTGGGTCTAAGCCGACATCGATGGATTCAATATGGTCCGGCACTCAGCCTGCCAGTGACTCATCCGAGAGTCACTGTGGCTCAAAGGCTTACCAGAACCCCCCCAAGAACTCGCTTTTCATGCTCGTTTCGCCAAAGAACAACTTCAACGATGGGTTCTTGCGGAATCTTCCTTAAAATTCTTCCACTTTTGCACCTTTTGCATGCCTTTTCCCCAGTTTTTCCCTGGGTGTTTTGCAAATATGCCATGGTTGGCCCGTCATTGCCATCCATTGACCATCCATCTTGGCGTCCAAGGACCAGCGGTCATTCGGGGAGTACTCAGGCGACCTTTTGGTGACGCAAAGAATTGTGAGCCACACGTGCTAATATAGTCATATAGTATCATGTAGTCATGTAGTCATATATATATATATATATCATATATATATATATATCATATATATATATATATATATCATATATGTAATATATAGTAATATATATATATATATACACTATATTTATATATTTATATATTTATAGATTTATAGTCATTTTTTCTGCTAGACTGGCAATGACTTGCCTGCCATTTGCGCGATTTGCGAGTTGACACTCCAGTGATGCCCGGAGGCACTTGGACATTGATCAAGTGAGCGTCTTTTCCATGGGCCTCGGTTCCGTGATCTTCCATCAGGCCAGATCCCATGGGTGTCCAAATGCCACCCAATATCGATCTTGGTATTCTTGTAATATTATGTGTTCAGGATCCATTTGTTCCCCCCAAAAAAATTGGCACATTTTCAAAAAGAAAAACCGGGAACGAGGTTTGCATTGCAGCAAAACTCTGGATTTTCATGGATCAGGCATCGAAAGTGACCCGCCAGAGGTGGTACAGTATGGCTCTGAAGCCCATGGTAGGATACATATTCAATATTGTTTAATATAATGGGACATCCATATTTTATATGGACTTTATTTCCATGGTAGGATACATCATGTTCGAGAACTAAAGTTTTGGACATATATTTGTCTGGAAACTATTGTTTGTTCCCTCATTTTCCACTGTTTATAGTTGGGTATCCAATTCGAAATATTGGAATCCAGCAACTTAGCTACTCGGCATGCTTTTGGCCGTCTGCCCGCAGATTCTGGCAGAGACGCCACATCTCCTCAGCCACACACATATCGTGTACAACCAGGACAGGTGCAAATGATTCCCAATGGGCATCGTTGCACCGGGGATGACAGGCAGGATACACCATATAATATATGTCATCATGACTTTCATGCATTTACCCACCTTACATGCGTTTGTTTGAAGTTGCGGAGATCAAAGGAGGTAGGATTTGGATGAAGAATCAGAGTGTCAACAGTGGTCCGCGTCACGTCATTTCAGTCTCCGCGGAACTCATCTGCGGAACTGATCACTTCCTTCAGCAAACGTATCGGTGCTCAGATCTCAACTAGCAGTTTGATTCGGCTTGAAGGTTTGTTGCTTTCACCTTATGCAGACAAGTATATTGCGTCAATGTCCTAATTATTGGTATCCGGTTTTTCCATCAGCATGTCAGAATGTGGGCGCACGTGGCTATGTTGATAGGGAAAATGATGATTCACCCGTGGGGTTGCGAGGCGAACTTGGTTGCTGTGCACTCCCTGCAGGATATCGCGGATCTCAAAAGTTTTCCCTTTGAAGCATATGACGTAGAGGTCCCCGATCCGGCAGCTGAGGACTTGGTGATTTGTTAATATTGATATGATATATATATATATATATACGTATATTATATTAATATAACTCCAGGAATCTTGGCTATTGTGCTGGGTAATACTTCTTGAGGTCCTTAGAATACAACATTGGCTTCCCAAGTGGTTTGATCTCGGGGTATAGACGAAGGTCAGGGGTTGCCTTTGGATAACTTTGGCTTGACAAACCAAAGTTATTATGGCTCGACACCCTGCGCGGGATGCCGAAACTGAATATATAATTGTTTGGGCCTGGGCTGTGAATAGCAAGCCGATTTGGGGGTTATATAATGTTATATATTTGGTATTCAATGCAGCGGTGAATTCCTTAAAAGAACAACACACACAAAATCAGATCTAAAAAGCTGGTTTGGTCCGAAAGTTTGAACTCACAATGGTATCGGTCAACAGAATCAGGTCCCTAGAATGGATGGGCTGATAGTCATGTCAACCCTGGATTCATATAAACCTTCACTATAAAATGGGGGGTTCCAAAATTGTGACAACTTCCTAAATCTCGGGTCAAATCAATGACTATTACACTACGGAGTAATGACTCCTAATCATTATTGGCAATCCATCACTATTAATCATTTTTAACACCCCCACTAGTCATAGTGAATGATAATGACTACTAATGACTACTAATGACTATGAATGACTATTAATGACTATTAATGACTATTAATGACTATTAATGACTATGCATGACTATGAATGACTATTGATGACTAATCTTGGGTTAAGATTAAACAAGGCCATTTGTGAGCCAGTACTCCGCGAGGTAGCCCTACGAGACCACGACATCCAAATTTGGACCATGTGACCGCGGGGGGGGGGGCTGGGGAGCTGGAGCAAAGCCCGCTGGGAATAGCCAAACAAACGCAGATACCTAAGATTTACATGCAGATATGTACACACATGCATCTAGATTGCATACCTGTTTATTCATGTCTTTATTCGTCTGTTCATGAGATTCCGTTTTTATATTCTTTGATGTATCTATAGATTTATTTATTTATTGTCATCGATGTGGAATAAATATCTCCCATTGGAATTGATTGGAACCCGTGACAGGAAAGACGGCAACCTCAAATACAGTGGCTTGCACGTGCGTTTCATCCCAAACTGTGTCCTTCGCCCTATGTTTGAGATGTTCCCCCAGGGAAAGGAGGAGAAGAACACCATCAATAGCTTGAGAAGGAACCACACAATTCATTTTCACTATCTCTATGAATTCGTGGGGGACACAACCAGCCAGGGTTTTCGGCCACGTCCCATAGTGGCCATAGCGACACGGATCGCCCAGATACAACGATGAGGATGACGAGGATCCTCAAGCGTATAGCCGACATAGCAAGGCTTGGTCTGGTGGTGATGTTTCATACCCTTTGGTGAGCTCACCCAGTAAATCTTCAATGGAGGGAACTTGTGATATATATATATATATTATACTGTATACCATGATCTACTATGGTATGCCAATGGTTTATTGATTTTTCGCTCCAATATGCTTAACGTGGTTGACGGGGTCAAAGTACAATTGAGAACAGACTGAGACCTCATAACATCTACCGCACGCTGGATTCTTTGCCAGCAGAAGTCCAGTCACTGGTCCTTTTCACATTGGAGCTGAATTGGCCCATTTCACACCTCTATACACTATATAGGCAATCAACTTTTTTTGGATTTGCGGACATTCACAGAAAGATGACCTCCCCCAAAAAAACACAATTTCCCACCTAGCAGGAGCAGGTGGTTCCTTCCTTGTCCTCTCCCGTGTCCCATCGGCTGGTCTCGCCAGGGGCCTGCGAGACTCTCGGAGGCTTTCACCAAGATGCAGGCGGACCTGAGATGTTCACTTTCACTCCGAAACCACTGGTGATTCATGGCTAAACCACTGGTTGTTTCATGAGGTTATACCATGTTATACCCATGGGATGATGAACGGATGAACTAAATACTCAAAGATTAAAAAATGGGATTAGCGAATTAGTCCGAGATGAGAAACCCTAGCAAGCAGTATTCAGGGAGTTGGTACATGTCGTATTTTGGGTTATCATCCCACCACAACCCCATGAGAGCACCCCAAATACAGTGTACAAGCCTGGTGATTCTAGGGTTTTGTCGCGTACCCGGTTCACAAGGTCACAGAAACAACGCAAAACCGCCCCAACGAAGAAGATGGCCTAAGGCATTCGTGTGTAGGAAGTGGACCAAAAAAAAACTAGTAGCCGGGTAGATATGAGCATAAGGCAGAGATGCCTTTAAGATACTAATCAGAGTATGGCTCTCGCGGCTTGCAACTTAGAAAATTCTACAGTATGTGCCCCAGCACTGTTGGAAAGGATTTCGATTGCAACGTTTGATTCCAAAGGAACTTGAAACATCTTGAGGCATTTGAAACAGTCTTTCCAGACGGATGTCTTAAAGAAGCCGCATCCGTGTGATGATGTTGTCGCAATTTTGCTTCAGCCATTGATTAGGTCTGACATGCAAGTTGCAGGGCATTGTCAATTTGTTCTTCCTGAAGGGGCATGCATTGGAGGCTTTGCCATTTGCCAAAGTTCTGGTCACAATCAAAGTGGCCCTATCTTGATTAGGTTACGTAGGCTGGATTGATTCCACTGCAGATCTTTCCAAGCTAAATCCATGTGATAAGTGCAACTCAGCGATCGCAGTGGAACTCAGCGTGCCATGGAGAAGATTGATATCGGTTGCAATCTGGCGGGCCTTCAGCTGTCTTGCTGCATCTTGAGCCTTGGATGCCTTGGTTTGACTCAGCCAATTTGCGGTGGCTGCCACACGAGCGGAGTCCCATTTTTGAAGGATGTTTCAATGTTTGGCATACCTCAAACGATTTGAAATGAACATCAATGTCAGTCAATGAAATTGTTTTATGTTCAGAATCCACTGGATCCACCTTTGATTTTCCATCATTTCAATTCATTTCATGTATTTTCCCATTCATAAATTCCAGCTTTCATTCCAACCGAAACATTTCATTTCCACAACTTTCCAACTGTTTCGGTGCGAAACGGCCAGGAATGCCAGTGGCCCTCGCACCAATACCGAGCAGCAGCTGATGGACATTGCCAGATCATCCTCGGGAGCTGTGTGCTCCAAGAGTGACTTGGTCACATCATGTCACATCTACAGAGGCAGATGGCGCTAGTTTTCTTGGCCTTATGAAACGCTTTTTTTGCAGCCCCCTGAGGGTTTCAATATGTTTCAATCTACCTACAAGACTTTTCTATATTTGATGATTAAAACAAGGGTTTCCTGTAGAATTTCCCTGAAAGCAGCCCATTTATTTGTCATATTTGAATATATTTGA
>Ga0126342_10011057_pt1 | contig 16131 bp, 15 predicted proteins | sample Cyp1metagenome_FD_92528 | JGI IMG/M metagenome (GOLD analysis project Ga0126342, IMG submission 92528) | Coral microbial communities from Lord Howe Island, Old Settlement Bay, Australia - Cyphastrea 1 metagenome | ecosystem: Host-associated > Invertebrates > Cnidaria > Coral ... | reverse complement strand
ACACGTGAAGGCCCCCGAACAAGCTCAGGAAGACACTTCCCCAGCAAAAATTGATGTGACAAGCAAGTCTCCAGTTGGAGACATATCAGTTGTCACACTGATAAGAACAGATACTACACTTGATCATAGCCAAAAGGCCGAGAAGATATGAACATGTAGCTCTGCTAAAAGGGGCTTGCTCCTTCAAAGTGACACATGCTGCGCAGCACTGCCACAGAACAGAATTTCAACTTTGTTGGCAACAGCTCGCAAGGTAGTTGCCTCTCAAGAAATTCTGCTATGGATGACTCCATCGGAGCCTCAGAGTGCAGTGACCTGCTCGACCCTATGAGAGCGAGCTGCTGGATCTCCGCCCAACACTAGCCAGGTAAATTTATTTGGAGCTCGGAAAAAGCGAGGAAAATGCCATTCTCGGACATGAAGGCGCATGAGTTCTTTCAACTCAAGATTTCACCTTTCCAGGCATGGTTGCGCCTCATCTTGGCTGGGGATGCATCTCCCTGTCACACTCGTGGGCTTAGCAATGAAGTACAACTATTGTTGCTATGTCCTGGCACCCATGTGGATAACCCATCTCCCTTTAGCTTGCAGTCTGCAAGGCTGTCATGGAGTAATCTGTGATAATCTGGCAGGTAATGACTGAGGGATGGCTCAGGCTGGCAACAGAGCAGGCAAGACTCAGCCCTGCATGCAGATGGGAGAGAATGAGTTTGAATGGGCGCCAGTGATTTCTGGTAACATGAATGTGTACAACTCTGCTTTTGTTTTTTCATCTGGCTGGCCTCATCACATACATTCGCAAGGGGGCCTTGGGGCTAGTCACGGACTAAAATTCTGCTACTCCACCATCACTCTCATCTCCACAACTCCAACGTCACTCTCAGCTCCACACAGCGCCAACCTGTTGGGGCCCCTCTTAAAGCATTATCAACATCGGACTTCAAACAGTGAGTGTTATCACAATGTCATGGTCATAGCCAATATTGCTCACCTCTGAGGCCTCATGAGGCTTCTTGCGGCCTCACCATGAAGGCTGACCAGCAATCTGGTCCAAGTGAGGCCTCATGAGAGGCCTTTAAAGGTCATAAGCAAAGTGAGGCCTGATGAGTCAAAAAGTCATTAGTGATGAGGCCTGAAACTTCCAAATCAAATGTCATGAGCAAACCTGCCCAAGTGGAGGCCTGGTGAGACCTGAGAAGGTCTCCAAATGTCATGAGCAAACCTCTCCAAGTGAGACCTCATGAGACATGATAAGACCTCCAAATCTTTGAGCAAAGCTGTCCAAGTGAGACCTGATGAGACCTGAGAAGGCCTCCAATCTCATTAACAAAATTGCAAGTGAGGCCTGATGAGGCGTGAGAAGGCCTCCAAATGTCATGAACAAACCTGGGCAAGTAGATCTCCAAATGTAATGGACAAACCTAGTCCAAAGGTTATCAGCAAATAGGCAAGGGAGATTAAAACCTTGGCTAAAGTAGGGCCAGATGTGGATTCCCTCCCGGATGATCCAATAAAATTGGAACAGCAGAGAAGATTAGCATGGCTCCTGCACAAGGATGACACGCACAAATCGACTGTAACAAGGTTTTTGTACCTGATGTTGCTACACGGCGGACAAAAAAACTATGTACCCATGTTGGATCGAGGTCCGCGTAAAAATTGCAAGAAGAAAGCGTTCAACTTGTTGAGAGCGCTATCTAATGAACAAACAGTGTAACGTCCTGAGGTTCTGGAAGTTCCATCCTTTGGTTCCATTGTTCCTGCTTGGTTCTGGTTTGGCAACCTGGTTCCAGGTTCCTGGGTTCTTGAAGGTTGGCTCCTTTTGGTTTCGGCTGGTTCTTCCGAAGCACTTTGTGATCCGTAAAATTGGAGGACTGTAAAGTCCATTGTTTGCGTGAGCCCTATTTTATTTACTGTGGATGCTTTCATTTGAATTTGTGGAAACGTGCTCAACTGAGCTTTTGTGATTGACAGAACTTTGAATCAAGAATGGCTTCATGATTGTACTTCTGAAGACACATCTAATATTGTATGCAGATTCTGTCATCTGTTTTCTATGAACCACAACTCATAAATGTTCTTGTGAAATTTGGCTGAGTTGTGGTGGGCGGGCGGGAGCGCCAATTTGGCATGTGTGCTCGATTCCGGTCGGAGCCTGTGTCGGTCAAAGCTGCAGCTGCATTCAGTCAGTCTATTCCTCATCATCCTGGTTGTCATTGTACACACTGTATTTTCTGCATTGGCCTCGCTGGTTGCAGTGTATAATTCGGGATTTTGATGCTGGATAGTGACACTGACACAACAGAGCTGCAGCTCACCAACATCGCACAGGGCTTGTACGCATTCCACCGGGACTTCAATTTTTCGAGCTCGCGTATTTTGTGTTTGCTTTGCGTCATTGTTGTGCAGTTGACAGTTTTGATTTATTTGCACATTCGTTGACCCTGTTTTTAGGAAATGGGGGAGACTCGTGAAAGGCGCACAGTATCACAACTTCTCCAAGATGACGCTGAACGGCTAGCAACTCAATCTCTTTTCAAAAGGATTAAACTCCCGTGGGAGAAAGGTCCATTGAGTGCAATCTTCAGCCCTGATACCTTTGGCAAATCCAGTTGGTCTTTGGATCCATCATGGGTAGGGCTACAAGATGGGTCATCTTTGAAAAACATTGAGTCAATGCCTCAAGTTCAGCCTGCACTTCAGCAACGTCAGCATGCATCAGCAAGGAAGAAGGTTGCTAGCAACATCATAACGCTTGATGACATGAGACATCGTAGTTTGGTCCTGATTCGAGTCATTGTAGAAGCTGATCCATCGTCTACAGACTTGGGGACACAACTGTCTATGTATCGAGCGGCTGATAACATGGAAATGTATTGGTCCACCTTGGAGGACACCTTTGCTTCCAGGGCCAGCGCAACTTTGTACAAGAGGTGCAACTCTATGTGGGCATTCTTCATGTGGCTGAAGGCGAGTGGGAGGCCTGTTCGTTTTACAGAGCAGCATCTATATGAATATTTGGTGTTTGCAAAATCAAAGGGCAAAGCGCCATCTCATGGAGCGGCATTCCTGCAGTCAGTGCATTTCTTTCATGCAACTTGCAAGTTCACTGAGATGGACCCGAGCAGTTTTTCGGGACGAATCAAAGGAGCTGTTGATGCTATGCTGCAAAATCGAAGGCCCTTGCAACAGGCTAGGCCGCTTTACACACAGGAGCTCAAGGCGCTTGAAGACACGGTGCTAGACCCAGAGGAGCAAGATCATATTAGGATCATTGCCGGTTATTTGCTTTTCTGCTTGCTAGCTTGTTGTCGGTTTTCAGACCCTATGTATGCCGTGGAATGGGAAGTGTCTTCGCACAGCAACACCACCATCATTGAGGCCAAGACTAGGATCCACAAAACCGCTAGACAAGGACGCCAATTCATGTTCCTCCCACTGGTAGCTCTGGGCAAAGTTTATTCTTGCAGTTCCTGGGCAAAAGCATGGAATGACTTGAGACTTCTGGTGTTGTCGGATGCAAAGTGCACATTGCCTACATTCTCGGAGCAAACTGGGGTTTTTCTCAGCAGAGCTATGGTGGCTGGGGAGGCCACCCTATGGCTTCGTGACATTGTGGGGGCTAAGTGTCAGACTGCCCAGTCGTTGAGCACGCACTCACTAAAGTGCACTTTGTTGACATGGATTTCCATATCGGGCCTATTAAGCTTGGATCAAAGGAGGGCTCTTGGACATCACATGGATCCAGGGTCCAAGTCTCCGTTGTGCTATTCCCGTCATGAGATGATAAACCTGCAGACCCAGGTTGGTCAACTCCTGAGGATGATTGTGTCTGGAACTCTTGACCCAGAACTACCTAGGGTAGCTCAGTTGGATATCCAGATCAATCGATTGGTGGAACAGGTTGCAGAGCATGACGCATCAGTAGTAGCGGTGGTGCCTTCAGCAAACATCGTGGAGGATGGTGGCGTCAGTGATGGATCGGAAGCCATAGGTGCAGAGGAACTGGAAAGCCAAGCAGACGACGCTGATGTGGACACGGTTGAGGTGGACATATCAAAGGCTGCTGGTTTGGTAACCCAACACAAGGCTTCTGGAGTTTTGCATTTCATTAGCTCGCCAACAAGGCTCCTTTGCGGCAGGCCTTGCAATGAGGCTTATGCCACGTTGGAGGATGACATGCTGCTTAAATGGCCTTTATGCAGGCAATGCCGACGCCGAGGAGGAGATGACTTCGTAGACTCGGTCTCACTCTGAGTAGCAGCGGATTGGTATAAATGAGCAGCTTTACCCAAGGAAATTGTACTTTCCGTGTCAGTTGCTCACTTTGTAATTTTCCTGTCGGCTTGGTTCTTCAAAGGGCTCCATTTTTGGTGCGAAACATGTGTAACATGCGGCTCCGTTTTTGGAGCGAAACACGTGTACAAAGTGGCTCCGTTTTTGGTGCGAAGAATACTAGACCGACAGGTAAAATGACATGTTCACTGTTGATGAGTTGTCATAATCCGTTTCACTTGCGTGATTGTATCCACATTTGGGTGAAGCATTCATTGTGCACATGTCAGTTGTGCATTGTTGTTGGGATGCCAACATTGTGCGGCTTGGTTTCTCAAGCCAGAGTTAGTCTCGGCCTCAGACATGTCAGCATTTTCTTCACTTGCCATCCCACTGAAAGTGCAAGTATTCATGTTTTCTCCCACGTTGTTTAATTGTCATTGATTCCCCCAATTGTAATCCCGTGTTTCTCAACAGTCTTAGATTCAGATGATTGCCCATAATTGGAACATTTCCCATTGTTTTCAGCTGTCTTGATCCTGTAGCTCGTGCAAGCTCCATGGATTCCCAAGCGGCGTTTGCAGAAAGGGCCAAACAGGTGGGCATCACGCAAGACCATATCGACTTGCTGACAGCCAAGAACTTAGACACCTATGGAGCTTTCGCATTCATTTCCAGTTTCCAGCCTGGGGGTACAGATGAATCTCCGTTTGTCAGAGCCTTGCATGCTGCCCTCGGTTTAGCTGCAAACACACTCAATGAAGGTCAGCTTGCATCATTCAGACGTTTGTATTTTGAGTCACACACGCTTGCAATGGGAGACCTTCGATCCCGTCTAGAAAGACGTGACAACGAGGAACCAAGGAAGATCCCGATGGCAGAAAGAGCCCAAAGGCTTGAGGCTCTGAGAACCCAGCTTTCGGGGGTCACCATAGATGTTCAGCTGGAACCGGCCCATAGATTAGTCGACATGGCAGTGCAGCAGGTAGAGGAGAACAGCCTTAGGTACATAGCTCCGAAAGATTGCCTTAGCAGGTCGTCTGAGTTGTTGAATCACAAACATGAGTCGGCACTAGAGTTCTCGAATGACGGAACCTTGAAGCTGACCAAACGCCAGAAGGAGCTTCAAACTGACATTCAGGGGGACCTCAAGCTACGCATGGCACTGCAAAGGCATGCATTGGCATACCAAATGGCAGGTGCATCGGACTTCAAGGTGCAAGACAAGATCATTTCGTCATGGTTTTCACTTTTGACCAAAGAACCTGTGTCAGGTTATCGTGCCATTTCTCTGCAACAAATCATCCTGGCAGATCAGGAATTGTGGCTTCTTGCAGCTCAAGAGGTGCGTGGGAAAGTTATGTCATCCACTCCCAAACCTTTGGATGAGGCTCTTATCAAGCTTGCTGATTCAACCGAAGTGAAATATCACCTTCTCCCTTTGCCTTCATCTTCGAAGAAAGCACACGATGAACAGCCTTCGAAGAAACAGAAGTTCAAGCCAGATGACAGACCATCCCATACCAATGACAAGGGAGGGGGCAAAGGTAAGAAGAAAGGTGCAGTTTCGTTGCCGAAAGGCTGTGTCGCTGTGACTCCTGCAGGTCTTCGCATTTGTTTCCAGTACAATCGCAAGCGTTGCAACAACCAGTCAAATGACAAGTGCAACAGAGGCCTGCACGTTTGCTGGAAGGAAGGATGCCACAAAAAGCATCCTGCAGGAGATTGCGAAATGCAGTGACAAACAGAGGCTAGGGATCAGCATGACTGGGCAGATCCCCCAAAGCCTCCAGAGCATACAGTCAGTTTTGGCAATTTTCCTTATGAATTTAAGCTGCCAGCCGCTTTGGATGCTCTTAAGCCAGTTGATTTCAGCTTGAGTTGTGACCAGCTGCTTTGCATCGAGGTTTTTGCTGGGGGCGCCACTTTGTCGCAGGCCATCAAACAGTGTGGCCTTTCAATTCTCCCAATTGATCACACAGCCGAGAGGAAACCGAAGGTGCACCTCATAAAGCTGAACCTAACACGAGCTAGTGACTGTGAAGTACTGTTGAATGCACTTTGTTTTGGCAATGTAGTGGCCTTACACCTGGCGCCACCATGTGGTACATCGTCGAAAGCCCGCAACAAGCCGTTGCCACCAGAGTTTGCTGCCACCAACATAAAGGCCAAGCCTTTGAGATCCGAGGATCACCCGCTTGGACTTCCAAACTTGGATCCCGTGTCGCAACAGCGTGTCGATGCAGCCAACATGTTGTATGCATTCACCATGGTAGCAATTCTCATCGCTTTCATTCGTAACACCATTGTCAGTGCAGAGAACCCGAGTGGATCATATTTTTGGATGGCCATGGAGGCATTTTGTGAATCAAATCCACTCTTTGCAAAGGCATGGAGATATCTGGAGTCAGTGCATTTCCAGGCTTGCGCTTGGGGTGGCACTCGCAATACATGGAAATGCTGGTATTCCACCCCACGTGTTTTTGCATCCCTGGGCCAGAGGTGCCCGGGAAACCATGAGCATGCAGCGTGGAAACCATCCATTTCATCAGATGGCAAGGTCATTTGCCCCACTAGCGAGGAGGCGGCATACCCTCGTGAACTCTGTGTAGCACATGCCCAGGCGTTAGTCCATGAGCTCAGGCAAAGGGGAGCAAAATTCCCATCCTCTATGCTGGACTTCCATGGATTCGTAGAGGAAAGGTCAGCCATGGTTCGTTCGGGGGTGTCTTCATTGCCACCCATTGTATCTGAATATGAGGCCATTACAGATATCGAACCAACAGACGCTGACTACAAAGTGTTGCACAAGTGGCCCACTAACTTGGAAAAGCGGGAGACGGAACATGACCATGACCCAAAATCGACAAAGGTCAACATCAAATCGAAGGATTGCAAGGAATGGTATGGCATTTTCAGAACTCCAGTGCAATTTGTTCGAGCAGCCTTGACAGCAAGACATCCCATTGACTATGCTTTTCCCCTGCCAGATGTCCTGCTGAAAGCGGTAGCACGTGTGGTAGGGGAGGGACCGAAGCTGACCAATGCAAGGCGCATGCTTGCTCTCAAGAAGATTCAAACCAGAAGAGTTCGGCTCCAAGCTGAAGAGAATGCTATCCATGAGGCGATGGACCCTCAAGTTCGAGCAGTCCTTCAAGGGAAAAACATCCTGCTATGGAAGGAGTTGGCCTTAGAGAGCGGTTTCAATGATTCAGAGGTCTTCGACGAGTTGATTCAAGGTTTCAATGTGACGGGTCAATCTTCGTGCTCAGGGGAATATCCCAAGGCGTATCAGCCGGCTCAGAGGTCAGTGGAAGACTTGAAGATGAATTCTATCTGGCTCAAGCGTAGAGCGATTGGTCGCTGCATGTCCTCTGGCAACAAAGAGCTGGAATTCAAGAGCTGGACAAAGGGTGGATTTCTGGCCCCTATGACGAGGGGGACATTGACGGGCTGTTGGGAACCAAGCACTGGATTGCAACTAGGAGGTTCGGCTTGCAACAAACTTCAAAGGTACGATTGATAGATGATGCTTTGGAGAGCGGTCTCAACTCGGCATTTGCTGCTTCAAACAAACTGGTGCTGATGAATGTGGACACGCTAGCATCACTGATTCTGTGCGTAATGAAATGTGTTGCAACCTCCAGTGAAGCCAGACTTGTTCTTTCGGATGGTACTATCGTGCCAGTGAGGCCAAGCCCTGACTGGCAAGGTCAGCTCAACCTCTTAGGTCGCACTGTAGACTTGGAAGCCGCTTACAAGCAAGTTGCTGCAGGCCCTGACCAGAGTTGGGCAAGGGTTATTGTTGTTTACCACCCCGAAAGCAACGGCCCAAAGTTTTTCATGACCACAGCCCTCATGTTTGGAGCCACCTCCTCAGTGTTCAGCTTCAATCGCCTCAGCAAGTCGCTGTGGCACATTGCTTGTCACTTCATGTCCTTTTGGGGAACGGTATATTTTGATGACTTTCCCTGCTTGGAGCCTGCCGAAACTCAAGTGGTGGGTCAGAAAGCGTTCGAGGGTCTCTTAGAGGCTTTGGGGTGGCAGTTTGATGCAGCAGGCCCGAAAGCCACTAGTTTCGATCGATCCTTCGAAGTGCTTGGCATAGTCGTTGACCTCAACAGGTCGAACTTCGGGAAAGTGACACACCGAAATAAAGCTTCCAGAGTAGATAAGATATCCAGAATTGTTGAAGACACGTTTCAAGGTGGAAAGGTCCATCCTGGTTTGGCAGCATCACTTCATGGCCAACTAAACTTTATGCAAGGATTTTTCGCAGGAAATAACATGAAGCCTCCGATGGCTATCTTGTCGGATGTGGCCAACAAGGGTTGGTCGCCTCATCACCATGAGCAGTGGGCGATAGCCTCAATTTATGTCCTTGCTGTCCTGTCGAACGCTGTGCCTAGGTCTTTGGATGTTGGCGACGAGCGGCCACCGGTGCTGGTGTTTTCAGACGGGGCTTGGGAGCCATCTTCAGCATCTCCAGCAGGGGCAGGCTTGGTGGTGATCGATCCGGTGGCTAAGCAAGCAGTTGTTCATGAGGTCAGAGTGGCACCAGATCTCATAAACCTTTGGCTGTCGCTTGGTAAAAAGCAGCTAATAGCAGAACTTGAGCTGCTGCCGGTTTTGGTGGGGCTTTCAGAGTACGCCGACAAGTGGCCACAGAGAAATTTTTTTTGGTTTGTTGACAACAATTCAATAAGGGATGTCTTGATCAAATGCTCAACCTCGAAACCTCAACTCCTGTCGATGGTAGTGGAAGTCAATCTCATTGCCAGCAAGCACCAACTTCTTCTGTGGTTTTCGAGGGTCCCCTCGAAGTCTAACGTGGCGGACTATCCGTCGAGGAAAGACTGCCACAAGGCAGCCAGCTTGTTGGAGGGGACTGTCGGCAGACCATTGGCCTTATCCCCGGAGCACCTTCAATTGTGTCTCGGTTCTGCAACCTTCATTGACTTGATGCAGCAGAGACGGTGAGTTGGAGTCTGGAGAAGGGGGATGTGGCTCAGCCATTGTGTGTCCAGGCATTGTGGCATGTTAGCATGCATTGTTTCAACAAGGTGGGTTGTTGCCGGACTTTGTAGTCACCTCGTGGAGGCTTGTGTTCAAACCCCTTTGACCAAAGGTCACTCCAACTAATGAATGAGGAAAAAGAAATTGAATTTAAAGTGCGAGTGAAGCCGTCGTCAGCCATCGTTGTTTTTATTTGAGACATCGTTTGTAACTAAGAGAAAGATTTTCGAGAGCTCGGAACGATTGGGATTTCTGTGATATTTGTTTTTTGAGAAATATATATATATACCTTTGGTATATATATCTGTACTCGCGATTGGAATAGTAAAGTTATGTTGAGAGTCGGTATACATATATGTATATATATGTATACACTATAATTGTGCGTCCGCGTTGTTGGGCTCTATGTTTAGTGCTTTGACTTTAAAATGTGCCTCAGGATTTGTTCTTAGATTGACCTTGACGATCAAACTTGACGGGAATTGGAGTTTTCAACTGCAAACAGCGTACCTCCGCTAAGCGTTACTGATAGCGCTATTGCCTCTTCCACAAGGATGCTTACATCCGCGCGCAGATGGAGCTTACACTGAAAACAAAGAACAAACATGGGACACCCTGCTCATTCTTTTTCGCATACTTCTGCAGGATCCCAAAAATTGTGAAAGTCACATTGATGCGTCCTATTCACAGCAACCTTTAGTAAAAGGCGAAAGATTGGTGGGCTATGACGTGAACGCTGTGATGATTGTTCTGCTGTGGCAGGCATAGCAAAGCCCTTTCAGGTAAACATCACACACGCATATGTACTTCGCTGTTTCTATCTTTCAATAGGCGCTTACCATTGTTACCCCATACACTGGCGCAGTGCGATGCCGAAGGCCCTCAAGCAAGCTCAGAAAGACACTTCTCCAGCAAAAAATTGATGTGGTCACACTGAAAAGAACAGATACTACACTTAATCATAGCCAAAAGGGTTTGAAGTCCGATGTTTATAATACTTTAAGAGGGACTCCAACAGGTTGGTGCTGTGGTAGAGCTGAGAGTGACGTTGAGTTGTGGCGATGAGGGTCTCCTCATGTCTCATCAGGTCTGACTTGTTCAGGTTTGCGTATGACCTTTGGAGGCCTCCTCAGGACTGATGAGACCATGAGACCTTATGAGACCTCATGAGGCCTCGTACCTCATGAAGTCTGACCAATATTGGCTGTAACTATGACATTGTGACATTTAGAGACCTTCTCACACCCATCAGGTCTCACTTGCCCAATTTTGTTAATGAGATGTGGAGGCCTTCTTAGGTCTCATCAGGTCTCACTTGGGCTTTGCTTATGACATGTAGAGACCTTCTCATGTCTGTCATCAGGTCTCACTTGCCCAGGTTTGCTCATGACATTTGCAGACCTCCTCAGACCTCATCAGGCCTCACTTGGGCAGGTTTGCTCATGACATTTCAAGGTCTCCTCATATCTCATCATCAGGCCTCATTTGGGCAGGTTTGCTCATGTCATTAGCAAACCTTGGCAAGTGAGGCCTGATGAGGCCTGAGAAGGCCTTTAAAAGGTTTTTAGCAAACGTGGGCAAGTGAGACCTGATGAGACATGAGGAGGCCTCCAAATGTCATGAGCAAACTTGGGCAAGTGAGACCTGATGAGACCTGAGGAAGCCTCCAAATCCCAAACAAAATTGGGCAGTGAGTGTCGACGTGTATCTTGCTCAGTTGAAAATTTGCAATGCATTTCACATGTTGAATCCCACCCAGCGAATGTATGGGATCGTGCTTGACTTGGAGGCAGATGTGAATGCAGCAGTTCATCATTACCAATATCTGCGCGGATGTTGGGCTTGGAAACATTATTCAAGCTGGTTGGTTATTGCTCTGATGGATCTAAGGACGATCGATGTGATGTTCAAACGTAAACTCACTTTGCATAATGGGAGTGCTTCACAGTTGACTGAATGTTTCTTGCTGTCCCACTTTGAGATTGTTCTTTTTACTTTGTCCCATTCTTGTCTCTCTTTAGGGTTCTTCTTCCCACTTTGTTCCTACTTTGTTCCCATTTTTGTCCCACTTTGGTCTTCCACTTGTTTCCACTCTTCCCACCTCGTTCCCACTTTGTTCCCCACTTTGTTCCCCACTTTGTTCGTTCTCACTTTGCTCCCGCTTTGTTCCTGCCGCGCTTTGAGGTTCTTGTTCCCACTTTGTTCCCACTTTGTTCCCATTCTTGTCCCACTTTGGGGTTCTTGTTCCCACTTTGTTCCCACTTTGTTCCCACTTCCCATTCTTGTCCCACTTTGGTGTTCTTCCCACTTTGTTCCCACTTTGTTCCCACTTTGTTCCCATTCTTGTCCCACTTTGTTCCCCCTATGTTCCCACTGTGTTCCCACTTTGTTCCCACATTGTGTCCAATCTTGTCCCACTTTGGGGTTCTTGTTTCCCACTTTGTTCCCATTCTTGTCCTACTGTGGAGTTTTTGTTCCCACTTTGTTCCCACTTGGTTCCCATTTTTGTCCCACTGTGGAGTTCTTGTTCTCACTTTGTTCCCATTCTTGTTGGCTTCTTGTTTCCACTCTGTTCCCATTCTTGTTTCCACTTTGTTTCTACTTTGCTTCCATTCTTGTCCCACTTTGGGGTTCTTGTTCCCATTTTGCCATTCACCAGCTCGAGAGTTGATGTGGCTTCGCGGCCAATTTCAGAAGTTGATGATTTGCTAGCTTCCATTTCCAGTGCAGCCACCGTTGAAGAAGTCATCACTTTTGCACATGTTTTTGCAGTGCCTCCAGAAAGATTGAGTTTCAACATGTCAGATGATGAGATGCCAGTGTGAGTAGTGCCTTGCTGCCTGCACTTCCAGGTTACTGTAAGAGCCGTTCAGGCCATGGAGTTGCAGTAGAGGTACCTGTGGAGATGGATATCCCAGCTGCGCCACATGCTGAGCTGTGAGAAGCCGAGTGTGATGCAGTCTTTGTTCCAGATACAGATGCAGTTGGGGTAGATGGTGCGCAATACAAGTTGGATGACTCTCTGAAGCATTTGCGTGAAGCTGGATTGGAGCAAAAGTGGATCCAAGAAGAATTGTTTCAAACGTTTGCTTGAACATTTGAAACGCCAAGAGTTGATTGCGGCCCATGCTGCCACAACGCAAGCCGAGTCAGATACTCAGAGAATCCCTGCGGAGCAGAAGAAACCAGTGGAACCATCACAGGCAGTCAAATGCTCACAACTTGGTGCATGAACCGTATGCTGCTTGGTGCCCACTGTGTGGTACGCATCGTGGTAAGGATGCACATTCAAACCGCGGTGAGCGGAGTCAGCGGTCCGACCACAGTGTCATCAGTTGGGACATCGGATATTGCAGCAGAAGAGATGATGAAGGAGATAAACTTTGTGTATTGTTCGTGCGCGATTCGTTCACAGGTTTGCTTGGCGCCATCCCCACGGTGCAGAAGGGTGGAAGGTACTTGAGTTCCATGACAACTGAAATCGTGCGGTTCATTGTTCAAACTGGACACGCGAGTGTTGGATTGCGCTGTGATGCAGAACCGAGTACATTGACACTGCTTCAGGCTGTTTCCAAGACCTGTCAAGGCCTAAACATCAAGACGCACAAGGAGCCTACACTTTTGGAGACCATCAAGCTAATGGTCGTGCAGAGGTCACGGTGCGTTTGTTGAGATCGCATGCCAGTGTTTTGATTGGTCAGATTGAGGAAGCTTGTGGATGCAAGTCACAGACAGTTGGGTGCAATCATCCTTTGTATGCTTGGGCGCTTCTTCACTCAGCGTGGGTACTCAATCGCTTCAAAGTGCGAACTGGTATGACGCCATTCGAAATTTGTTCAGGCCGAAGCTACAACGGACGCCTTGTTCTTTTCGGCGAGCGGGTGCTGGCCTATTTGAAGTCTGAGAAGAAGGCAAAACCACAGTGGCAGACTGGTCTTTAGCTTGGCAAGACCATTCAAGGTGAATGTCACATTGTGTCAGCAGCTGCTGGAATTCTGGTTACAAGATCATGGCCACGCCATTTGACTTGAGTTTAATTGGTGATTGTACAGTGGCTCCATGAAATTGTGGATATGCGGCACTTGGACACCGCATGATGCATGCCAAGCGTTTTCGGCAAGCTAAAGCCACAGCAGTTGCAATTGGGCCTGAACTTACAGCGTCTCCAGTACTCTAGACGAAGCTGCTTCAGATCCGCCAACACCTGCCCCTTATGCTAGTGCAGAAATGGTGGAGCCTTTGGGAGGTGGATCACCTGGCTCTCCTTCCATGAAGCCTCCAGAGATACCGAGTCAGGTGGGAGTGCGTATGAGACCACCTCCAGCCTCAACGCCAACTACAGAACCTGATGCAAGTACTGCCCCAATGGCAAGCCAAACTATGACTTCACTGGAGATGAGCTGGACGGATTGGAAGATTTCGAGCTCTCGATTGACGATGACGAGTTCGATGATGCAAGTGTCCAGGACGAAACCGACACTGATGTTGACAATCTGCTTCAAGAGTTGGTATATCCTTGGAGCAAGGACGAGCCCAGTGTGCCAGCAGATGAGCTGCAAAGGTTGGATGCCATTGCAGACAGGATCGAGATGAACAGATTACAGAAGATGGGCGTGTTGCATGATCCCAGTGCTCTCATGGACACGGCTCACAAAACTTTGTCAACGAGATTTGTTCGAAAGTGGCGGCCGAAGACCATTGATGGAGTCTTCAGCTGGTTACGTCGTAGCAGATTTGTAGCAAGGGAGTTCGCGTGGCTCGATGACAGCAAGGAGAGTCTGTTCAGTCCAGCGTCCAGTGCAATTAGCTATCGAGTGATTCCCATGCTGTTTCTCAAGAATCAGGCCAGTTGGGGTTTGCGCCCGGTCGACATCAAAGATGCCTTTTTGACAGTTGATCAGAAGGAGCCGACTATGGTATATGCTCAGGATGCAAGCAGTCGTACAGTGGCTTGTGCTTTGGGTAAGGTTCTGCCAGGACAACGCGGTGGAAGCATGCTCTGGCATGAGTCGTTGACCCAGCATTGAAAATCAGAAATTACACCTGACTGAGTGCGAGTGTTATCCGAGCTTGCTGAAATCGCCTTGTGGAAACTGCTTCATTTTGCTGCATATTGATGACCTGTTTGTTACAGGCTCGAGGCAATACGTTGATGAGATGCTTCTTCCTTGTCTTCGCTCGAAATACACAGTGGCTGTCGACTTAGAATTTGCGGTTGGTGATGAGGTCAGTTTCTCAAAGGTAACCATGTGCTTTTGGACCATGGCAAGATGCTCATCATGCCACATCACAAACATTTCAGCCAGAAGCAGTCTTTGCTTGGAATTGGAGAAAGATACTTTGCAAAGAAGAGCCCAAGCCATCCCAAGATTGACGATATTGATGAAACACCCGCGCTGCTGCCAGATTAGAGCTCCAAGTACCGCAGTGCTGCTGGAACTCTGTACTTAGCGCCAGATCATCCACACTACCAACACGCCATAAGATTTCTTGCAACGCAGATGAACTCTCCCACAGAGTACTCGTGGCGAGTGTTGAAGCATCTCGTGCTTTGCATGTTGGGGCATCAGGATGTTTGCTTGAGTATGCAGTTTGCAGGTAATGCCCATGGACTCTTTCATGGGAACACTTCATGTGATGGCAGTGTGCTGGAAGTGTTCACAGACGCTGATTGGAACGCCTCGAAGATGACACGTTGCAGCATCAGTTCGGTTGCAATCTTCTGCAGGAAGTACTTGTTGTACAGTGCTTCGAGAACACAGCGCGTTGTTGCTTTATCTGAGAGTGAGATTTATTCAGCTGCTTCAGGAATGTGCGGCTTCAGGAATGTGCGATGGTGTCTTACTATGGAGGATTTTGTCATAGATGCTACAACAATCTGTGTCCATGCAACTGTATCTTGATTCGGCAGCTGCGCGTGGAATCATGGGTCGTGGTGGAGTGGGAAGACATCTTTCCTGCAGATGTTTGTGACTTCAAGCCCTTGTTACATCCAAGGACCTCGTCGTTTCTCCTGTTGCCGGCGCGAAGAACCTAGCAGATCTGGGTACTAAGCGCCTCAATGTTACAAGATTGAGATGAGTAGGGTTTTGCGTGAGTATGGATTGCCACAACCCTTTGCGCAGTTCTCCCTTGAGCACACGTTGGTTTGGTTGATCATTCGTGCTACAGGTCGTGTTGAACGATCAGGGGAGACATCACGCGGACGTGTCTGGATTCTGCGTGTGCGCACATTGATGCAGATGCTGCAATACATTCGAGAACATTTGGATGATGCTTCAAGAAGGAGAATGGAAGTCCTTCTGTCTTCAGGAGAATTCAGCTGTGATGATGAGTCACCACTGCGTCGAGTCTCTTCTGAGAAGAGACAGCTGTCCCCAGAGCGGGACAAGAACGGTGTTCCCAAAACGGGGCAAGAATGGGAACAAAGTGGAAACAGAGTGGGAACAAAGTGGGAACAAGAGTCTTGTTCTCACTTTGTTGCCATTCTTACCCCGCTTTGGGGTTCTTGTCCCCACTTTCTTCCCATTTAGTTCCCACTCTTGCCCACTTTGCGGTTCTTCTTCCTACTTTGTTCCCACTTAGTTCCCATTGTTGGCCCATGGTTCTTATTCCCCTTTGTTCCCACTTTGTTCCCATTCTTGCCCCACTTTGGGATTCTTGTTCCCGTTTTTCGCACTTTGTTTCCACTCTGCTCCCGCACTTTCTCCCGCACTCTGTTCCCATTCTTGCCCTACTTTGAGGTTCTTGTTCCACTGTGTTCCCACTTTGTTCCCATTCTTGCCTCACTTTGGAGTTCTTACTCCCGCTTTGTTCTGACTTTGTTCCGCTGCCCCACTT
>Ga0126342_10011056_pt1 | contig 16132 bp, 19 predicted proteins | sample Cyp1metagenome_FD_92528 | JGI IMG/M metagenome (GOLD analysis project Ga0126342, IMG submission 92528) | Coral microbial communities from Lord Howe Island, Old Settlement Bay, Australia - Cyphastrea 1 metagenome | ecosystem: Host-associated > Invertebrates > Cnidaria > Coral ... | reverse complement strand
GCCCCCACTTCCATGTCCACTTCTGCCTTGCCAACTCTTCGCCAATCTCTTCGCCAACTTCTGCGCGCAGTGGGCACTGCTGGACATGGAGAATCTATCAGATACATATCATGATCCCAGCTACAGATTCCCAAAAATTATAGGAAGGTTGACCCCCCCCCAAAAAAAAAAATAGGGGGAGGGGGTAATTACTATTAGGCAGCCAACATTACTCTTACTAGTATACTCAAACAGGGCCAAGCTTCGGCCCCCTGAAGCTGCTCTGACCATTTTGACTATCCATGGCTAAGCGTGCCTTGGCGTCCGCTTCATGCTGCAATCGCCTTAGCCGCTCTGATTCGTCACTGAGCTCGCGCACACGACTCACCAATCGGCCCTCTAAGTCCTTGCATCGGCGACGAGCATCATCCAAGGCAGGCCTGGCCACCTGCAGCTCAACTTCTAAGCGGTTGCGTTTGTGCATGGTCAGCTTGGCTTCCTGTTGTAATCTTTCTTGTTCAGCATGTAATTGCTGAATCTCCTTCCTCAATCGCTCAGATGCAAGCTCATTAGCCGCCTGCTTCTGCAGTTGTTCGTCTCTCCATCTGCGTTGCGAGGAGCAGTGGTCAGCCAAATCTGCTGCGAGTTTCCGGAGATCTCCCAGCTCTTTTTCTGCATCCATCTTGGCACCTGGCAACATTTGGCCAACTCCCACAAAGAATCGGCATGAAGGGCTCAACAGCCCTACCATCTATAATTCCGTCTAATATATTTGATCAAGCTCCTGTGATCGCCAGTTGTATCACAAAGCGTTTGCAGAGTAGCTAGGGTATGAAGACATCATACGGATTATCATCGTCCTGCAATTGGTTGAACGCACACACTGGGTCAAACTTGATGCTTCACAACTTGTGCCTCATACACATGTACCTTGAAAGAAGTGACTTGGGTATGGGTCAACATGATTGAACCACCAAACTGGCATGATGCAGAGTGATTTACAATCCATGGCATCCATGGACCAAATCTGTAGTCTCTTGGCTGCACTAGATGTTTCATGATGTTTCTGACATTTTTTGACCATCGGACCATCGCCTTCAGCTCCTTTCAACTCAGCCTCCAGACGTTCCTTCTGCGCCTTGGAGGCCTCAGCGGCGTCCAACTCACTTCGATGGCGTTGCTCCTCGCTGCGCAGCCTCTCTTGCAACAGCTTCGCCTCGCGACAGGTTTCGTCGAAGGATGCCTGGAGATCGCAACCTTCCTGCGCCGGAGGTCACTGGAGGTCGGAACTCGCCTTTTTTTTGATGGCGTTCCGCCATTTGCCGCTCTTGAAGTCCACAAAATGAACCAAAATGAACCAAACAAATCAATAGGACTAATATGATCGTACTGTGATTGCATAATCAAATCATGTATTTGCTTCAGAAATCTTCAGAATTTAGTGTCCAGGTTGTTCCAGTCCTTCCGGGCTTGCTCCAGCTGGGCGTTGAGGGCACTTAGCTCTTCTTCATACCGTGTCTTCTTCCCCACAGTCTCACGGAGACGGGATTCACTATGCGAGGCCGCCTCCTTACCAGAGCAACGATGAGCAACGCAACCGAAGTCAATGGCTTGCTTTTACCATGCGGTTTCCATTAAACTTTCTCCTAAGCAAATCCATGGACCCTCAAAAACGATCAAACATGATGGAGACCTGTTTCAAGTCTTGTGTCATCATAGGTGCGCGATCAAGTGGTGTCCAAGGAGTCTTGAATCGACTTGGAGGTGCTATTGATAAGGTCACACCAAGTCTCGAGGGTTACACAGTCCAAAGCATCCAAAACGCATTACCTGAATGAGTGGGCCTTGTTCTGAATGTGACTTTTTCTTAACAAAGTAATCACCATGTATGACACAATTCCAATAACTGAAATAATTCGCCTCTATGTTCATCAGATTCTTCAAGTAGCTCAAAATGAAGAAGCCTTACAAATCTACTGGCTCCAGAATTGCCAAGGATCTGACATGCATGACACATCATCCAAATCTTTGGAAGATGTTGTTTTTTTCCAGTTGGTGTTTGCAACCCATAGCAGCAAGCTTAGGAATCATCTTCCAAGGTATTGATCACATTGGTCAACTAACAGTTCAACCGTTCTAGACCATCCATTGCCATCCATCCTGGCTAAGAATTTCCATCCGTTTTGCAGTCAGGAGGCTCTTTCCTCAGCCAGCAAGCGCTTGGACTGATGCAACTCGGTCTGCTTGGATGCTACAAGCTTCTCCAGGGTTGCAAGGTCTTGACGTCCTCTAGCAACCTTGGCAGCAGCACGAGGCCAACAACAGGCAAGGATTTGGACGTGCATCCATCATGTCAACCTCTCAGCCGCTTAAGCTTCAAATTGAGACATGCAATCTTTCACACATATTCTTACTCAGATTTACTCAGTCTAGCAATGTCTAGCAGAGTCTAGCAATCAACTGCCTGCAAAACAGAGCTTTCTGTCTATGTGTTGACCATGCCTATACCTTCAAATTGGTTGTCCAAAGTTAGTCCCAACCATCTGCCCAACCGTCTTGCCTCATCTTGCAACTTCTGTGCTTTCAACCTCTGCTCCCCCAATTGGTCTTGCACTTCCTTTGATTGCAATGCCTTGGCAAGCAGTCCCAGTCCCAGTACCATAGGAAGTCAACATCTGTGGATGTTTTGGGCTCATACAGGTATATAATTAGTGGGGGAAGTGCAACAGTGCAAAAATGTAATAGTTCATAATTTGTAGCCTTACGCTGGGTTTTGAAAGCTTGAACACCTACAGAAATGGGGCTTAGTGAGTTTTGTGAGCATACCAGCCCTATGCTGCGTGAACACAAAAGTTTTCACAAAAGTGTCTGAAGCATATGGCCACTTGAAGTACCTTCCTAGAACAAAGACTGCACTTTTTTTAGTGACGAGGGAGGTTGACCCAGCATAATAGGATTGCGCGAACCTATTCTACACCAGAACGGACAAGCCACATCAACAATAATGAACAAGATATTGTTGTGAAAAAAAACGCACATATTATATAATGTATTTAACACATTTTAAAACTATATATCATTATATATCAAATTTCAAGTGTGGCATTCAATGATCTTTATATATATATATGTGTGTGTGCGGCATCTCCAGGCAATCACTTCGCAACATTCGCTTCAAGCTGCCGTTTGCCTCGAAAGCTCCTGCACCTGCTGCTGCTCTCGAAGAACCCGTTGACGCTGGGCTTCCATGCCTTCCAACTTGGAGCTCAGTTCACGGCATTCCGCGGTCAGCTGCTGAATTTCCTGAGTGAAGGCATGGCATGTCTTCATTTTTTGGAACGTCTGGAAGAATTGAGTTTCATTATGAATGGCATGTAAAACATTGCAACAAGAAAATGAGGAAAATGTAGTTGTTCATCTTCTCTCTCTATCTCTTCACTCTCTCGCCACGCTTTACCAGACAAGATTCTGAGGCACTCCGTCCTAGGGACTCGGTTGCAGCACGTTCTTGGCTGGCTTCTGCCTGGCAGCGCTCCTCACTCCAGAGGCAGGCAGGTTGCTATTTGATTGATCTTTACATAGCTGCTCCTTTATGATTGTGTCGATTTCTCACTCGATGAACCTCTTCCGATGCGCAACAAGCAAAGAGAACCAGCAAGTGGGAAAGGCGACGAAATGGAGGCGGTCCCGTCTTGCCGCCCACATTTGACCATTGGTCTTGGGATTTTTAGGACTCTTCATACCAAAATAGTGTTTCGTGGTGGACGTTCATGCTCCATTCCAATGGTCATATAATTCATCATCCACATATCCACACCCATCCCCATCTATAACTCTCAGCCACTCTCCTGCAATCGGGCACTCTGGCGCTCATAGGTAGCAGCTGCAGCGGCCAACGCCCCGGCCTCACCACTTTGCAGGGCACATCGCTGCTCAGCCAACAAGGCCTCTTGTCGAAGTTCCGACGCCTCATGGTCGAAACGGTTGAAGCCTTGTGGAAGCTTACCTGCGCGGCGAGATAAGTGAGTAAAACTTGTACGTGTGCATGTGTGTGCGCGCGTGCGTGCGTATGGATGGATGTACTGTACTGTACTGTATTGCATTGCATTGCATTGTATTGTATTTTTTTGATTTGTATTGCATTTGGATTTGCATTTGTATGTGTATTGTATGTATTGTTCTGCATTGTATTGTATTGTACTACTATTGTACGGGCGTTTGTATTTGTATCTGTGTCTGCATGTGTATTTGTATTGTATGTATTGTAAGTGTTGTATGTATTGTATGTATTGTATGCTTTTTATGTATTGAATGTATTTTATGATATTGTATGTGTTGTATGCATTGCATGCATTGTATGTGTTGTATGTGCTGTATGTATTGAACAATGTATTGCATGTATTGTATGTAATCCATGTAATGTATATATGTAATGTATATATGTAATGTATATATGTAATGTATATTATGCATGCATGTAATGTATGTAATGTACTTTACTGGTAATGTTAAATAATGTAACAAAATGACATGCGATGTAATGTAATTTAATGAAGCGTTATACAATGTTATGCAACTTTTATCTGATGCTATGTAATGTTATGTATGTATGTAATGCATGTAATGAATGTAATATATGTAATGTGTGTAATGCATTGAATTGTAAAGTGTTCTGATGTAATTAATGCATGTACAGACTTTACTGTATGTGTGTAGGTCCAAAATATATTTCATTATATTGCATGTATTTGTGTATACTATTTTTCTATATATATTCTATTCTTTTTATGCAATTGTAAAATATGTAAAATATTGCGCGTATTCTGTATTCATCTTTATCCTTCTGGGTACTGCACCACACGCTTGTGTGCATGTGCTCCACTGAAAGAGGTCAATTCTTGGGCCAGTTGCAATGCCGAAGATCTTGCAACTGCCTCTCAGCATGTTCATTCTGAGACATCAAACTCTTCAGCGTCTCCTCCTCCTTTCCCAAGTGTGCAAACAGGGCGGAAAAGCGCTCGCGCAGTTCCAGAGTTGTTGGCTCCCGAAGAGCACGCACCCTTTCAGTCCTCGGTGATGCAAAGCTTTCGCGCCGGAACATGGACATGTCTCCAAATCTGCGTTCAGGGCTGCCTCGCATGGCCACCAAACGGGTTTGTGTGTGTAAACCTGAGTCTGAAGCATGAGAAACACTTTTGCAGTTCACCAAAATAGGTAGGTGTGTTGAAGGTTTGCTCGCATGGAGTAAGTGCAGGTTGATGCCGAATACTTCTGAATGATAATGAGTTAATCAAATTATATAATACTGAAATGAATCCTGACGATGATTGTTGCTAAGACAGCCTTGAGTCAGAAGGACATGAAGGACATGTTCCACTCATGTAAGGCCATGTCTGCACTTGAGCCAAACAGGTAATATCATGTACTGTAATATCAGGTATATAGTGTTCACAAGGCACCCTGAAACACACTAATATCACACTCACGCAAACACACTGCAAGAGAAATACTTCATGAATAATCGCCTATTTGCAACGCTGGCTGACATTCCTATCGTTCCGAATTTACTGACTCGGGTCTCGGGTCTTGGGTCTGAATCATGTTGGTTCTTCAGTTCCAACCATCCCTTAGATTAATGTTTCTGCATGTTTCATTTGACGCTCGAACATGTACGACGCTTTCGAATCTGTCGAGCTCAAGACATGAGCACATAACATTAATTTGAATCAATTTGGGGCACCGCTCCTTGTGCATTGGGCCTGTCGTCAGGTACCAAGTCCATCTCCATTGCACAGGTGGTTCGTGGAGAAACGGCTGAGGTTGTTTCTGCTACTATGACAGCCAGTTGAATGTGTCTGAAATGGGATCTACGATGGTCTACCCCCCCCGAATAGCAATGTTGATAGGGAAAATAGGAACATTGATGAAAATAGCGGGAGTATATTGATATTGGACAATGATGATCAACATTGACTATTATATGGTGGAGTTCGGGGTACCCGGTACCCTATGGCAGCCAAATTCTTGAAAAGCACATAAAAGCACCGCATATAACATGGATGAACCGTGCACAACTTGCAGTAGTATGTGAGAACTGTCTGAAGAAATGGGCCCCGCGGTCAATTTGTCGTCATGACAGTGACAAGCCACAGCTTCTTCCATGCGCCAAGGGATATGGCAATGGCTGTGAGCAAGGATGTGCCCCGAATGGGTCTTTATCTTCGGCCGGACAGCACTCTTGAATGCATTCCCCTGGTGTTGAACGTGGAAGTATGCGTTTCGACTTGAACTTCTCGTCTTAGTTCGTCTCGCTTCCCTAGCATTCGATCTTATGATCAGAAATATCAGAAGCACATGCCACAACCAAAGCTACATGCATTCTGCCGCAAACAAATCAGAACACAGGACACAGTCGGTAGCAGCTGCTGATTTTTCATACCTGATGGATCCTGACAGTCCACCAATGGCATTGGCACCTTCCTTGCCGACCCAAACTCTTGAAAGCAAAGTGTTCCAAAGGTTGAGGGCAGCAAAACTACAAATCTGCACACAGCCGAAGTGTCTCTGGATCGATGTTGCAGAAGGCCATAGGGCATTGGATCGTTGCAAGATGTTGGTCGTGACCCGGGTCGTGCATCATGGTGCATCCAAACAGCCGCCAACAGTCACCAAGTGAATCATGGTGTAAACCCTGTAATATCCTGTAACTGTAACCATTCCGTCCAGGCAGCAGCCGAACATCACCATATCTTGTGGTCTTCCTTACATAAATCCTGTCATCTCTCGTCAGTCTGCGCAAAGACCTGCTGCGCGGCCCAAGCTCCATCACCATCTGGGTCTCAAGATGCCTCTCTGCTTGGCCAAGGCTTAGCCGCTAGGGGTTAGCCATGGTTAGCCGCTTAGCCGAGGTTTAGCCAAGTGGGTCCAAGGTTTCAATCACTTCTGTCAATTCCCGAGGCAGCTGGGCTTCTGCCGAGAAGACATCATCGTTGATGTCTAGCAGCTGGATGCGACGGCAGTGCAGGAAGAGACGAGGGCACCGAACCGAGGAGTTCTGGGCTCGGAAGCCATAGGTCAAATCGCCGGCTAAGGGACAATCGATGCTGGCCATGTGAACTCGGATTTGATGAGTCCGTCCTGTCTTTGGCCTCACTGCCAACAGCATCACTTCACGGTCCGTTGCTTCCTGTGCAGCCGGCTGCTTTGGTCGATATCTGGCAACCACCGTATACTTTGTGATGGCTTCCCGCCCAAATACTTCCGAAACCTCACTTCTGCTGACACCATCTATCTCTTTGGTCAGAAGGGGAGCGTCTATTGTGCCCTCTACTCCTGCTTCACCTAAAGCAGGACCCTCGCAAAGGCAGAGGTACTCCTGGCGTCATCTGGGGTCTGGGCCTCTTAGTGGACAACCTGAAACAAAGGGGAACCAAATGGAACACGGTGAACCCTACTCCTTGAAGACCAAACGGCCAGCAAACTGCCCGCGCAGCCAATTTGCCTCCATTGAACCTGCTGTTCCAACTGCCAGAGGTAGGACGCCGCTCGTGGGATGGTCCAGCCTGGGACAAGAAACCGGAATGAGCAAAAGCCCTTTATTTTTCTAGTACATTCTAGTACCATACTTGAGCTCTGCTATGTGCTCCAAGCTCCTCCCAATATTGGTTGTGTAAAATGTGTGAAGAGCAACGCTCTGTGTCAGCACAGAAGTGCGACTGCCTAAAACAAAGCGTTCTGCCTGTTGCCTGTGCACTCGCCGGCACCTGGATACAATCTGCAAGCCGTCCACTGGCTGGCTTTGCTCTCGAAGTGGCGCCACAAAGTCTTCCGTGGTGACCTGGAAGGAATTCGACACGTTTTTGGGGTAGCTCAAAAGGCTAGCCATCCTGGACAACGAAAACTGGTGATGTTCAGCATTCACCCCTCCATTCCTGGGGGTATGTTATTGTGAGCCATTCCCGAATAGAAACGGACTGTATCCAGAATCAGTAGCACGAAGCCGAGACTACCCGGGTTCTGAGACTCAAACACCAGCCGGTTTGAAAATGGCGATGACACCAGCACCTTTTGCCACAATCGCCTGCCATGAGGCGCACCACGAAAGCAGTATGAAATCCGCTCATTTTCGCTTCCAAGTCGTGGCTATTGAAATCTAAATCACTCTCTCAGCCAAAATCAAGCACACTTCGGCAAACCAGCTCAAGATGGGCATATATGATCATATATGGGCATGATGAAGTTGCTCCAAAACATTCCGTTCCTGGCTATCCGGAGGTTGCGCGTAGCAAGGCTGCCAGAAGCGTCGCAGGGAGCGCAGAAAGTGTGTTGCTTTCACAGGGCCTTAGCTGATCTGATTCCGTGCCCGGTGTATCCCGGTGTGACGGCTTCAATCGGCTTCAGCCAAGGTGCCCCTGGCAGCCCTCAAGGCACTTGTGGCAGATCCTTTGAAAGCCATCAATGTCAGATCTCTCAGATTCATTAACAAATTACTAAGTCTGCAAAGATTCATTAATTTATATTAATTTCATTGGTTGAAAAAGCAAGCTGAAGTTTCCAATGCACTTGGACATGCTTGGAATGCGACTGAACATGACTGGCATAGCGATTCTGGATGTCCTGCAAACACCGCATCTGGTAGCAACTGCAGCACCAACATGTGCTCCAGGATGTGAAAGGCGGCCTACCGGCGCTTGAAATGGGATACCAAATGCAGGATTTGTTGGGGTGAATGTATATGCATATCATTTACAGATACAGATACAGATATATATACATACACACACATATTCATGTATACATATATATATACATATGTAACATATATATGATATATATATATATATGTATAATATATGTGTGTGTGCGTGCTATGAGATGTATACATGATATGTTGTGTTAAATATGATGATAGATCAAGTTTGCACCCATGAATCTGTGTCACAAACAAATGAGCATGTAGTCAGCATGAGACATATAAAGAATATATATATATATAATTTACCAAACAAAACTGTCATAGAGATGCCGAAAAACTACATAGATACCTGATCCAAGGCACGCAAGTGTATAGAGCAAAAAACCAAGCAAGTGGGTGCGATGCTTGCAACAACACAAGCATAAACACACACACACACGCATTAAATCACATCAATACATATATATATATACATATAATTATATAAATATATTATTATATATAATAAACAATAATAATATTATATAGGTGTTGCACGTGCAAAAGAACTGACATCTATCAAGTGCGGGCCTGCCAAGCACCTGCCTTTTCACAAGCAATAGTGGCGGAGTTGAAACTGATCTCCTTAGTTTGACTTGGCAATAAATTCTGAATTGTTCAAACCTGGTTGGAGAATGTTCCATTGTCGAAAACTCAATGGTGTTGATTGCCGGTGAGAGGTCTGAATGAAATATGATTCGTACTTTGGAATCTCGTTCAGTCTGTGTCCGGTGTTTGTTGATGGTCGATTGCTTGACGGGATTTTATGTGGTTTTTTTTTCTCTTTCTTCCTCTCTTTCAATGCATTGTCCATGCAAAAATCACCACCGCCAAAAGTGAACTACAAATCGCAAGGCGGATGAAAATGAATAGATGGAGGCATCCATCTTCTGCAGCTCCTCTCTGTCTGCTTGATTTCTCTGCTGGGGGCAACGGGGAGATTTCGGCCTGTGGACCCCCCAAAAAAAACCTTACGCATGCACAGCGAACTGAACGCTTGCCATGGCAACATGTGGAACCCATTTTAGACATCTTCATATCTTCATTAGGCCACAATGACACAAAGGCTTGGTCAGTTGTTGCAGCAAGCTGATTTGCGGAACTAGTATACAAGTTGGCCTAAGGGCCTTGGGTACCGGAAAGCAGCTGCGGCTTCCTGCAGTCTGTTTTCTCCGAGGATCATCGGGAAAGAGTTGACCCTCATCCATTCGGAAAAGCAAATGCAAAGCCATCTTCCATTGCGCACCTGTCTCGTCTAACAGGCCATTTAACTGGCCTTTTTTAGAACAAACTTTCCCCCCAAAAAAATGTCATGTTTTTCCGATTTACGCAAACTCCCCGGCAGGGACAAGTCAACAGGATGTAAAAACACATCTCGCACATCTGACCGCATCTCGAACATCTGACCGCGGCAAAAAAGTGATTGTCTCCAATGGCTGAGTTGCCTTTCTCGCAAGCAGAGATGACTGCATTGTAGCTGATCAAGTCTGGCACCAAACTCTTCTCTGGCAGCCTGTAACAATTAGCAGCAAACCCATGCAAATCCAACAGCAACGGTGGCAAAGAAAGGCTAATCTATTCTGTGCTCGACTTTGAACATGATTTTATGGTGATGCTCATTTAAAATCACCGCTCGGCTCAGCAAGTACAGAAACTGTACTAACAACTATCACTGGGTGTATTTGCAAATGGGGACTCCCACCCAAAATTGACATTTTAATGGGAACCGCATTTTCAAGCAAACTCCAGTGATGGTAACGTCACTTTTTTTTTGTCACTTTGGATTCAGAGCATTCAAGTCAACAGTGAACAGTTTGCTAAGCGTTCGCCCATCAGGCGGCGGCCTTTGGAAGATTGCGACCGCCTCCTCCCATCTCCAGCCTTTTTCACAGGCGCTGATTGCAGCGTTGAAACTCACCAGATTGGGCAACGCCATCGCCTGCGTTGGCTGGAACAATTCTGAAAATTTCTCTGGATGAATTCCAATAGTTCACCAACCTGAAGTGAAGCCATATTGGGATAGTTACAGTACATCAGTACCCTCTCTCTCTCTATATGATTATGTATCCCTATGCATCACTATATATCCCTATGTTACCCTTGCTAAAGCGTGATGTTTTCCTCGTGTCGTCGCGGTGGCCTGTGGCATGCCCTGAAGCACATCAAGGGCCATCTCCCATTGACAACCCTTCTCGCAGGCAGTGATCGCAGCACTGAAGCCTTGGGACATCTGACAAAGCAGCACTTGATGATCATCATACCAGTAGCAATAAAAATCCTGAGCATGTATAATATACAAACATGTAATGATATGTGATGATGATACTGCAATGAGAATCAGATCGCCAAGCACCAAGGACCAAGGACCCATCAAAAATCAACAACGATCATCAACCGAAGCCCAAAGCCGCTCTGCAGATCAACCACAATCAGCCAAGCAGCTGATCGTGTTTGGTTTGAACGAATGAGAGGACGCTTCTGTCAAGGTACTCAGTGCCATTTCCCATTGGACCCCAGATACGTACGCAGTAATCATGGAATTGTAGGTCAAGAGGTCGGGTGGGACTTGAGAGTCTGCCATCACAGTCCTCGATGAGATGCCGCTCCCGGCCATTCTGGGTCCCATTCTGCTTCTCACACAGGACTCAATGCTGCAAAGCACTGCGCCATAACCAAACTACCGTCCCACTCCCAACCAGGCTACCCGTCCGAGCAGCAACAAGCTGGGGGCCAGCTCCCACTTGCTACCCTGCTCACATGCTACAATTGCAGCATTGAAGGAGACCACATCGGGCAAAAGTCGTAGACTTGGCATTTGAAACAGAAGGCCTGCGCAAACGAAATCTTTTAACTGACGGATCAAACCCGTGGCATCCCGTGGCTCTGTTTTTGCATCGAGTTTCAGACCATTCCAGAACTCATTCTGTACTTGCCCCGACATCCTCAAAACAGGAAATGCTTCCACCCGAGATCCTTTCTACATACCAAATCTGCTTGATCTTTACCAATCTTAGTGCCATGTGCGCAATCATTGGGTCTGACACCAGGCCCTGCCTAGTGCATATTGCCATGCCTGGCCTTTTTCGCAGGCACTCATGGTGGCATTGTAACCTCAAATCCATAATCCCCTGGGCTCTGCTGCTCCAACCCTGACTTTAGTCAGCCAAAACACTCACCAAGTCCAATGAGATGCGGCCTGCCTCACAAGCAAACATGGCTGCCTATGGGTGTCACTGGTGATGTGCAGTGATGCGTATATATAGAGTCCACACAGTGCCTGCGGCATGAACATGAACAAACATACAATGACATCAATAGGTAGCGAGCCTGCATCTCCTGAGCCAAAACCAAAGCCGATTCCCACATGCCACACTTCTCGCACGCGCTGATTGCCGTTCCATAACTCACGACGTCACCATCAAAGCTCCTTCCAAGCATCTTCCAAACAGTGCCGCAGGGGAAGTATAAGTGCATTTGCGTTGGCTGGCGTACTTTGCGGTGGTACTGAAATCTTCATCCGGGCATGAAACTCCAGCTGCGCGAGCCAAAACTTCCAAAAACACAGGATGGACATTTACACATATATAAGTAATTATATTCGATCATAAGCTCTTCCCCGATCGAAATTCGAGCATGTGGAACTGCATTTCTGGTTTTTGAGAACTGCATTGCGCTCCTGAGAAAATTGGTAGCAAGAAGCCAGTTGCTTCCTTTCTTGCAGGCACTGATGGCGGCGTTCATGCCTGAAATTCCGGGACTAAACAAAGAGCCTGACCCTAATCAAAATAAGTTTACCATAGTTTAGCCCTCAAAAATGGAGTTTGTCTTTGCCAAATGGAGATTCAACATGATTAAACCATCAAACACCATCAAACATAGGGACCACTCAGCCATGAATCAGAATCTTGGATGGCTGGGTTGGTGATGGGGAGGATTGCCTTAGCTTGAGCAAATGTTTTGACAGCAAGGCTCTGAACGACCAGAAAACACAAGCTGGAAGTCTAATTAGTCTAATTATACCTCCATGAGCAGAATCCCCGACTGTCCACGATCAGCACATTTTGGGTGAGCTGCTTACGTGGTCAGGTGTGATGCTTGCAGCAGGCATGGAGTCCAAAAGGAGCAAGGCGCGCTCCCATTCATCTCCTGAACTCAGCCAGGGGTACACCCATTCATTGGTTTATCATCGCATCCCCATAATTTGCGCCCCTTTGGGGGGAATGCCACATTTTGAGAGACACCTGTGTGGTTGAAGTATGGACATGGATATGCGGTGACATATATATATTTGTGTGGTGTTTGTTTTCCGTGGGTCGGTACCCAAGTGACCCAAATGTGTCCCTCCTCCCTAGTGGCAAGTGGCCGGAGGCCCACATTTAGCTCAAGGGGGGCTAGGTGCGTAGCACTGCAGGAGGCACCCTTTTCGTGTGTCTGAACATGGGGTGCACCTGTACCTGGCATTCTCGCAAACTGCCAATTGAATGGAGAATATTATATAATACAACGGTTAATAATGGTTAAGTTAGCTTCTCAGTGGATGCGGTGTATTCTTGGACCCACCCATTTGTTGCAACGCTTGAAGCCATGGGGTTCACCCATGAAACAGCTGAGCCTGCTTCACATGCTGTGATGGCAGCATTCCAGGCAAAAACCTTGGTCCCATCTCGCTGCCACCCAAAGAATTGCCGGCAAACCGCCAAGACTAAGACATTCAAAGGAAACAGGGCCAGCAACTTATCTTTGGATTGGCTTTCAGGAAGATCATAAGAAAGTATTAGTATCTATACCTGGATATATCTTGTTCCGTTTAACAACTATACTCCGCTCAAATCTTCCTTTTCAGTTCGGGCAAAACATGGCAAAACCATGGTGGTTCTACCATGCGGAACTTTTCCGGGCGACACTTGGCTCCCTGGAGAGTTCCGAACTCCGCAGCAGTTGAAGCGCCAACATCCACTGACCACAACGAGCTGCTGCGGCGACCACTGCACCTAATATGAAACCCAATGTATGACAACATATGAGAACCTGGAGGAATATGTGTGCGATTATTCATATGTACATCTATATGTATGTATATATGTGATAAACGCTATATATATAATATTATATATAATATGTATACAGTAGATATGGGTGGAAAATGATGAGAGAGAGTCTTGGATTTTGGTCTGCTTCATAGTGCTTCATATTTGAACAGCTGTTTTGGTTCCCATCCTGAGGTGTTCACCATCCCAGATCAACATGAGAGGAGAGACTTAGATCTCAGCTGATGCGAGTTTCCCTAAGCAGAAGAAGTCAGAGGGCAATGGGAATTGCAACAAAAGGAAACAACAGACTGCACATATACAGACAGCAATTATCGCGACAGAATGACAGAATTGCGTTTTTTTCTCGGAGGACAGGTTCGGGACAACCGTATTTTGCGGAAGTTGGTTTTAAGTCACTCTTGCCAGAGCCCCTTGTGGACTGGTGCCCCCTGCTCCGTACTAGTGTGCCCTCCCATCTTTGGTGCAACAGCCGTTCCCTCATAATCCATCCAACTATGAAACCGTGTTGTACCTGGCATGCTGATCCCATTGGAAAGGCTTCTTTTATATTTTATATAATGGCCACTGATGCACATCATGCAAAAGTTCACTTGCAGAATAATATGTTGATATATTGTGCTTTTAGATCAAAGCGCAACATGATCGAAGTTGGATCCCAAATTTGCCTCACAAATTGGCCAAATGATCAAAATGATTCAGGTCACAAATTTCTCCAGGCTTGGTATGGTGCGGTTCCCTTTCCAACTAGATACGCTATTGGCTATTGTTTACACAACCCACTGGTCAACCGGACATAGGTCAAACTTGGGGCACCAACTGGCACAAATAAGAGTTCTGGAAAATCGACATAAGTTCACGATTCACATTTTCCCATTCAACAAATACATAAAGAATGCCATGCAAATTGGGGTTGATAACTATGATCAACTATATGATTAACATTGATTAACTACGGATAACTTTGGCTGATGCATCGCTAATGTTTCGCTAATTCGTCGGAAGAGCTGACATGGATGGAATTCACTTCCACAGCGTTGCTCCTCCTGGGCGCAACGGAGTGCGGTGACGTGCTGCTTGGTGGTTTCAACGCACCAGGAAAAACAATCATCCCAAATACGGTTGTAACATATGGTAACATATGGTAACACAAGGTAACACAATAACAAAACAAATAATACTATATATATATATCACATGCAACTTAAAAACCAAGATTTGATAAGATTTGGATAAATGAATAGATCAAAGAACAGGCAAAAATAGATGAGAGCATGCATTTGTTTGGTCATTTCAGCACTGCACATTTGATCAATCTAATCTTGTGTCACAGGGAGGTCAGCCGAGCAACATGACCTCCAGCACATGCACTGCCAAGTCTGGCAACCTGGAGGGCACCATTTTGGGCACAGTTTGCGGCAGTTTCTGCCATTCTGGGTGGATTCAATAGAATTGCTACAATGATTTTGATGACAGTTTGTCCAAATGGATGCAAAACTATTTGAATTGCTAGTCACTCTTCACTGCTGAAATCTTCCTAAGCAACATCAAAAATCAAAAGTATTGAAAAGTCTCGTGGAGCAGCTGTTTGATCTCTTTGGATCATGATGAAACCATTGATTTCCAGCAGGACTTTAAGATTCATTTGAGCATACCCTCTGGTAAACTAACATAACCAATTATGGGAAATCACAATTTTTAATGGGTTAAACCATCTATAAATGGTAATTTTCCATAGTTATGTTAAATTACCAGAGGGTAAGGTAAAATACCAACCGTGATGAGTTCACAACGACTTTCCTTCGCGCTGCTCCCAGCCACTTTTCTTTGGCGAGTTTGCTGAGAACCGTGGTGGCCTGGCAAGGAACCCCATGTTAAATGATATAAACCATGGTAAAATACTATTATATATGTATAACCAACATGTATATATCAATTATATAACTTATTACTATAAGTTATATAACCTCCAAAAGTTGGGAGATGTGATATATCATGATGTAAGCCCTACAGCTATATGTGTAACTATTGAATGCTTTCCCCATGTGTGTAGGAATATCACCCCAACTTTTTTCCATCAACGGTCAGGCCTTCCTCGGCGATCGTTTCCATGTTTGCAGCTCTGTGGCCAAAACTCTGCTCACCTGGTAGAAAATTGGGCAAATCCCAAGGGACAAAGAATCCAAATTGCAAAAAACATAAAACTAGAAGTATAAGACCCATGAGTAACTATATATATATATGTTATTTCCCCACCTGCCAGGTGAGGGTTGTTAGATTTTATCAGAGCGCTCTTCCTCCGCGTCCTCGTCCTCCTCCTCGTCCTCCTCCTCCTCCTCCTCGACTAGCTGTCCTCTTCCTCCTCGTCCTC
>Ga0126342_10011055_pt1 | contig 16133 bp, 14 predicted proteins | sample Cyp1metagenome_FD_92528 | JGI IMG/M metagenome (GOLD analysis project Ga0126342, IMG submission 92528) | Coral microbial communities from Lord Howe Island, Old Settlement Bay, Australia - Cyphastrea 1 metagenome | ecosystem: Host-associated > Invertebrates > Cnidaria > Coral ... | reverse complement strand
GAGATAGTAAAATAGCAACCTACCCTAAACACAAGCTAAACGCCGCATCGCCACGACTTCCACAAAAGCCTTCTCCCAAGCTAATTTCAAGATTTTTGGGATTTCGCCACGACTTGGGCAGTTGGGTGTAGTAGCAGGTAGAATTGATTCCATCGTGACAGTTTCGATTTGAATCAGCTACCGGAACCGAAAGATCCGAAAGCTGCCCACCTCATCGTGTAGAAATGAAGGATCATCAGCCCAATGCTGCCGGCAACGACTTGCTCCATGGCAAGTTTGTGGATAGAGCACGGCGCGAAGCGATTAATCCCTTCCCTTCTCCCGCTCGAGCCTACCGCCAATCAACGACGATGTTGACATCGTCTTCATCGCGATTCCATTCATATTTTGTTTTGGTGAGATTGGTTGACACTAATGTGAGTGCATCCTTTCAACTTTTGAACTTGAACAATCTTGAACACGTAGTTTTCTGCGTGCCGATGTGCGCCTGTAATCACTTTCAGGGATCTTTCCGGTGAATGCCAAGAAACTACATCTGGCTGAACCATCGAATTATGTGGGGGCCTTGTCTACCCAAGTCATATCAAGTCCAATCGGCAGCGTTCCAAGCTGCTCCCAGGTCCAGCCCTGTGGACATGGTCGTCTGTAGTCGTGTTTCAAATCGCGGCAGGGCCAGAGCAACCAGCCTCCAGCATTCATCCAGCATCATCCAGCTGTCAAGGATGGAACACTTTGAAATTTTCATAGTTGCTCAACCAGCTACATCTACAGCAACGTGTCGATGAGGGAAATTTTGCAGAGCAATCGTACAGAATCCGAATGAAAGTAACGCCTGAATAAAATGTTGCAAACGCAGAAAGAGAGAGTGAGCGAGAGAGAACACCTGGCACATAATTGTGTAGGATCATGCAAGTTCACATGGGTTTATGCCAGATTTGCTGGCCCCTATACTCTCACCTTAAAGTATTTTTAAAGGGTGCATCCAAGCCACATGCGTCATAGAGATCCTTCTTTGTCCGCTCCTCTTCAGCCAAGAATTGTCAGAGGACACACTTGGGCAGCAAGGGTTCTCTCTCTCTCTCCATCGCCATCTCCACGAGTTCGGCAAGGTTCCACTGTAGCAATTTATAGCATGATATGATGAATAATATATATATAATAATAATAATATTGAACAATATGATTTGATCAAAATGTCATGCAACCTCTGGCAGTAATACATTGATCCTTTCAATGCCCTGCATCATGCGTTCAGAAATCCGTTCCATCCCTCTGCAGTCACTGGCAGATGCAGGAACTACTTGGCGCGGAGTCAGCTGCTGCCGGCACCAGTTTGTCTCCTTGGCTCAGCGCTTGCGACAAAAAAGTTCCTGGGTCAGAAATCTATCCAGACTTCTAGCCTCTGGGAAACTGTTTGTTTAAGTGGGAAATCGATAAACATATATATATATATATAATACATACATCTTTGAAACAAAATGTTGCACACACATTTTTAGACCAATGATTTCAGTCAAAAATGGCAGCTCCCATTTAGAGGACCATCTCCCGTCAACAAATCTTGGCAAGGCTCCGTATAAAATTCCGGCGGGGCCTGGCACTCTGGTCCGCTTGGCCCTTTGGGCACCTGCCAATCGTCATCGCGGTTTCAAGAAACTAAATATGGAATTAGTATGAATTAGTATGAATTATATATAGTACCGTACCAAATCAACATAAATCAACCTATGGTTATCTTTAGCTATCATTGCATGTATAATCATCAATCAAACCCTCTTAATTACATATATCCAATGATATATCATCTGGAAATTCTCAACATGTCTCAAGCCATAGGAAAACTATGGAAAACTTCAGAAACACTCAACCACATCATGGATATTCAATGATATTTGCACAACAATAGCACAACGATAGCAGAGTCGCAGCAGTTCAGCTGAGCAACGTAGCTCCAGCCGATGGGACAGGTCTGGGCGAAGTCGATTCCGTCGTCGCACTTCATCTTTTGACCTTGGGGAGGATAGATGAAATACCATGAAATACCATGAAATACCGTGAAATACCGTGAAATACCATGAAATACCATGAAATGGATGAACATTGGGGGATGAATGATGAATGGGATGATTCTCTCCACTAATTCAATATTAGTATTAGCACAATCCTCCTAGCACTGCTGGAAGATGGCGGAGCCCATACGCAACTTCTCTGCTCTTGGACCCAAGCCATGTGACCTCGGTGAACACGGCAGGATGAAGATAGTTGCAAGACTTTCCCTTAACACCCCCAGTTTCGCCATGTGACGGTCCGGACATGTTATAATTATCATAATATATATATATAGCTTGATTGTCAACATGTGAGATGAAGATAAAACCTTAATGAACCTTTGTGCTTTTACCTGCTTTTCATGTGGCATGCCTCCCAAAGCCATCTGCTGAGATACTTCAGTCGGCCATCTGCATAATGATTCTCTTGAAAGCTATCGGGCGGTACGTAATCCTAGGCAGGATGACCCTCTCAAACAGCCGCTGCATGGTAAAAACAAGCTGGTGGCATTGGGCGGCAGCTGGTCTCTGAAAAATCAAGTGCTGCAGGTGTCTGCATATGCTGGGCACCTTCCATGTAAAACAGCTCAAAGGAATCACTTGGGAACAGGGTTGGTCAATGTTGTGCACAAGATTGCACGGTTGGCTCCTCTGGACGTACTTCGAACTTGCTTCGCGGCTCTGGCTTTTGTTCGATCTTTGGCGGAGTGTAGGACTTGGTCAAGGATGCACTGTAAACTGCCACTCCACTGCTGCAAGGTGAAATGGTCATGCAGTCAAATCCAAGCTTGGAACACCACTTTCAGCAAGCGGGATACTATACATGTCATATGAATTTGATATCATGTCCCCAATGATCGGGTCATGTTCAGGACATATCATCTCTGTTCAAACACTGGTGGATAGCGGTTCAGAATCAACGATTGACTGATTTAAGGGATAATCTACAGCAAAGCAGTGCTTTGGCACAGTAAGTAAGAGATAGTAAGATATGTTGACCCCGGATGAATGAACTCCGTAAATAATTAAGGGGTTACCTCCACAGCAGTAGTAGTAGTAGTAGTAGTAGGAGCAGCAGCAGCAGCAGTAGTAGTAATAGTAAATCACTATTAGAATTGGTGCCCCTACGAGTAAAGTGGTGGTGCATTTATCATGGGTGATCATTACAGACCTATCTTCCTGTGGCGACCTATAATGTTCTGTAAAACGTTTCCCTTCATCCAAGTCTGGCAGAGAATCATTGCCATTCATTACCTGAAAGCTGCTGGGATTATAGTATAATCACATGTTCTCTACAGATTCTATACATTACAATTAGTATGCATTTTATATTACCATCATATCAATCCATATCATATCCATCTGCTGCTGCTTTGGTGATGTTCCAATTGGCAGTGGCACAGCCCTTTGTTTCAGCAGCCTAAGACTCGGGCAATTTCTTGCATCTTGAAAGCCGTAGCTGTCTTGACGAGGCCGGTTGAATTTTTGCTAGGCCAGGCCTTGGTTTTGCCCCATAGCATCCCATAGCCGGGCTGCTGAAGATCCAAATTTATCAATAATTTATCCCAATTCCCAATTGTAAGTATTGTAAACCATATTATTTTAGCATGAACAATGTATGAATTATCTGATTCTTGGGTACCTGCACCCCATTTATGTATTGTACTATGCTTCCAAGAGACATGGTGCAAATCCTGCGCAAGCCTCGCAAAGAGTTAGCTCATTCAGACTGTGCCGACTAAGGTGATGCAAGTGATGATCCTGATGATTATTGTTACCGTTATTACTATTGACATTATACATGGATATTATATATATATACATACATAATTATAATGATCACTATCATCATGATCATCATGGTGACGTGGTGAAAATGCAAAAGGTGGTGAAAATAATGACAATAATGACCATGATGAGAGATGTCTAATCACTCACTAAGCTTCCCACTCCAGCAGTCGCTGAACTCCCATGCCACCGCCATACAGGACGCAATCCGCGTCTGTGAAACGGGGAAGTGCCAATGTGTCTGAAAATGGGGCCCTGTCCCCAAAAGTTTGCATCATGATCATGATGGTTCATGAATGGATTTGGGAACAGTATATACATTTATCCACCGTGTCTGGACAGAGCCATACCGCACTGGCAATGACTGCTTCCTGCGTAGCTGCATGTAGTGCTGGCTGGGCACTGGGGAATAGCCAGAAAAGATCCAAGAAGTCATTCAGTAAAGAAATATCCTAAGGAATTACTCACTTCGACCAATCAAAGAAGAGACCCAAACAATATTACAAGTATTCGGACACAATATGTTGTAACTGTATATACATTGAATGTATTATATAATGTCATTCTATATATGCATATAATATTACATATATAATATGTTTATGTATATATATATATATTTTTTAAAAAAAAAACAATTATCAACATATCTATATATTATACACCATTATCCAGTATTATACAGTAGTATATATTGTTATAATTGTTATAATGCAATGTGTAAATTATGCTCAAGTTGTGTGAAGAGCTGCAGGTCTAGCTTGATGCTATCCAGCTGGATGAAAAAAGCCTCCCTTTGAAGCCGGAATGGCAAGCGAATTGACTGGTAGCGGAAGGATCCAACTGGTTTCGCATCGCCTTGAATGCAAGTCTTGTCCATTACAAACTGGGTCTTAGCAACAAGGCCAATCACTCTGCGCTTAGGCCGCCACCAGATCCGTTCTGCCTCTGTTGTTGAAGCCACTCGATTGTGCAAAGGTGCTGGCTATGGAGTGGCGGTTGTGAAATCAGTCAGATTTCAATTCCCCCGAGATCTGCTGAGGCATGGTCTGACAAAGATTCGGCCCTGGCGCATGCTGGCCTTTCACAAATCGAGAGTAATGCAGTGCAGATCCATAATTTGAAAAGACTCACGTCTTTCACGAAGAAATGAGGAAATGCATGAGCATACGACATTCATCATAGAATCTAATACAGTCCTGAGCCAATGCTTTACTGAGTCTTCCTGCATCCCATGAAACAGGGAAACTTTGGATGCTTTAGCACGTCCAAAACATAACACCAGCCCTGGGCCTTGGCATGGCGAATCATCTCAGCTGGTAGGATCCAGCCATATTTTCCCTCAAAAAACGCCAGGGGTCGGAGCAGGTTTAGTGGACGAAAAAAACGTTATACCCCCTGGTAAATTAACATAGACCCTGAAAATGACCAATTTATAGTGGAAACTAGTCTTCCAACCCCTATCTGGCAGGGTCTATGTTAATTTACTGGAGGGTAACATGTTATAACATGCTACAGGCACCACAGAATACTATGAATGATGAGAGATGCTGGCAACGGAATTGCCAATAGCAGCTATCAATAGCAGTGATGTCATCCGCGCATTCTTCCAAGCACAGAATGTGGATAGCACCGGCCATAGGGTGGTATCAAGCACTACTTCAAGAGGAATACACCATGACAACCCGATGCTCACTTCAAAATCATAGATATTCATAGATATCATCTTAGATATCCACTAACCGACTAACCTTTGGCATCTCTGTGGCGACAGTGCAAGAGAACAGTTGCGGCCACCTTCCAATCGACAACCTCCAGAAGACACAGAGATGTGAAAGGGTGATGTGAAGATGTCAGCAGGTTACCATACAAAAGCAAAACCTCTTGAAAAGACACGACCTCGAAATGTTTTTACTGATCCTGTTTTCTGTTGTTGCAACCTACTGTGGCTCAAGTTTGACCTGAGATTGATCCATACACCGTCACTGTCCACTACACCTGACCAAGGAAGACTTGGCCCCACATGATCTTCTTTCGACCTGGCTGGGGGCTGAGAGAATCAGGTAGAAACATGTAGAAAACATTGTCACGCATGGAAACTTGTACCAAAGCAAAAACGACAGCGCAAGAAACAACATTTGCCGCATGCGCTGCTTCCCAGTTCTAGCAAACTGGCATCATCAGCATAGATCAGCATGACAGAGCATGTCCAAAGGAGTGCAGCCTGGTGTAGCCCACCAATTCACACTTCATCAAGCCCCCTTGCAAAAACGACTTCAGATTGAGGCCTCCGGGGCTTGTCTTGGAGTCCTGGGAGGCTCGTAGCAGGGAAGGTGTATCATTCGCAATCAATTATCAATGCTTCGTTGAAGCATGAATCAGAATTACTGAGCATCAGTTTGACAATGTTTGACCAAGCGATGCTTGTTTCACAACCCGCGGTTTCTTTGCTCTCCTCATTCGCTGCCTCTCCCTCTGCAGGCTCTTTAGTCTCCTGGCGTGTCTTGTGTCCTACAAACTCTTAGGGCTACTAAATGATATATGCCCTGTGCTGAGGTGACAGTATCTGATAGGATGTCAAAGGAACATACTTGGGAGTCCTTGCAATCATCACACTAATGTCACTAGTCCCATCCCATCCCTCTAAAAAAAAAAGTTCCCACCATATGGACCCCGTGGTATGGACCCCGTGGTATTCATGTATGGACAAATCCACTACTAAACCACGGGGTCTAGGTGGGCATTACTTACATCAAGGGGGTGGGATTAATTGCTGCTGACAGCAGATGGCTCGGCACATGGCGCAATGGCGTCCTGAACCGGTGCCTCCGCCTCTTCACCTGAAACCATCGTCAGAGGCTGCAGTGCTGCAATGTGCTGCAGCTTGTTGCAACGTCTAGGCTCCCGAACCAGCCATTTTTGGAGCACTGGACCTGCGGGAAAAATGAAGGCAAGAAACAGACACACCCACAAGATCCCACAGGTGTTTGAGGCATTCGGAATAAATGGAGTCGTCTCAGCACACAAACCAAGGAAATTCACGGGCATTCTGAATGCAATCCTGATAAGAACATTGCACTGCAAACATGCCGACATGTTGCAGCCTGTTGGCTCTGAGATTCCGGATCCAATTGCCAAAGGACAGGGATATCGTTCACGATCTTTCACAACCATTATTGTATCCAGAAATATTTTTCTGAGTCCAGTTCCAGCCTGCAGCTGGGCCCAACGTGACGTGACGCAACTTGAGCCAAGCACGTTGTGGGGTTCTCACCAGGACCATTCGGCCACAGTCAATGCCAAAATACAGGCAAATAGCACTTCAGTTTGGTTTACGGTGGTTTATGTGCATGTTGCATGTATATTTGTGTGTATGTGCAGTATACTGTATACTTATGTTTATACAACGTATACCGTATGTATATGCACATATTTGAACATTCATATTTGATCATATTTGATCATATTTGATCATACTTGTACGTGCGGACATGTGACCACTTGCAAACATTCTTGCAGCAGGCAACCGCTGAGAATTGGCAATCGCTGCGAATTGCCGCTTTCCTTTCGTCGCGTTCTGCGTCATTGGGTCAGATTCATTATCTGAAACTGCTCTGCAAACCGCGTGGAAGTACGTGTGCAACCGTTCTCAACTCTAGCAATGGGGCATGCAACTTGCAGTTAGCCTGGGAATGCCTGGGGCCAGAGTCCGAAAGAAATCAGAAGCTGTCAATATCTGCTAATGATATATCCCATGAATAATGCCATGCACCAAGATCCAATATCCAATCTGAAGTCTGGAAGTCACTACCCTAACAGGTTCAACTTGGTCTCCCAAGATTCAGGGCTCCAGGATTTCTGCACCTCCTTGAGAGTTTGTCCACAAGGTGTGGAAAGGAAACAGGAAAAATGTGCTACGACTGATGCTCGAAACCGCCTTGAATTGGTTCATCGAATTCATGGGCTACCACTGCTTGCTATGCGGAATTCGTTTGAAATTCGCGTGAGGGACAGGATGATCAGGATGCGAGGGGTAACAACTAGCTTTGAGAAGTTAACCCTGGCAAGTCAGACCGCCGGCCTACTGCACTGAATGGCTGATGGATGCTGATGGCAATGCCTTTCAAAGACCGGGATCATGACAGCTCTTAGATGACCTAAGTTTCCTACGTGCGGCTGGACATGTTCTTCACGCCCAAAGTGAGCAGTGCTTCAAACCAGAGGGCTGCCCCAAACCATGGGTGTCCTCATTAATGACCAATGACTTGGATCGTTTTCAGGTGACCCATTTTAGGTTGTAGGCCCCCAAACTCACCTTGTCTGAAGCTCTGCTGGCCTGCCACCATCACTGGCATAAACTCATGCAATTCTTTTGAGCACATCATCGAACTGGGCCTTGCAAGTGATGTGTTGCTGAATGCAATGAGACTGGCTCACCAGGGGGAACTGTTCAGGGTTGCTGAAGTTCGAAACTCGGCCGATAGTCAATTTAAGAAATTGTTACATCATGTGATATATGACTCATATGACTATACTAGTATATAGTACTATATAAATTATATATATAGTACAGTATATATATGTATATGAATATGACAATTCAATACATTTGACGTATTGGTAGGACCAAGTCGACACTCTCACCTTCAGGAGCACTGCTAAATTCAACCCGCGTTCATCAAGTGTAAAAGGATATTACAAAGAGCCATACCAACAAGGTCCAAAAAGGTCCAAAAAACACATAACAACACCATGACCTTCCCAAAGTTTCGATGACAACATGAAGTACAGTATGATATATCATCGTGTATCATCTGTTCAATGATTGTCGGGTCGGGCGGTCGGATTTCATATTCCATCTGACCATGGCACTGCCTCAACCTATGCTGCCCGTTGCTGCCCGTTGCTGCCCGTTGCTGCCCGTTGCTGCCCGTTGCTGCCCAAGTGCAAGTCACAGCACTATGGCGGTGATGTGAGTGCGCCTCATGCAGGGGGATGGCTGGTCAGTACCTGTAAGAATCGCTCAAAACGCAAGAAAGTAGGGGCCAATTGCCCAAGTCTATAGACATGTGTGTGTGTGAATGTCAGGTAGATCCGTACAAATTATAATGTGTCATATTTCTATTTGCGATATAGTGCCACTTTTTTTGTGCAAAGCTGCCAGCAGCCACACCACCTCAAACCCCAGAGGGTCATGCTATGCTATGCTTGTATACACGCATGGACTCAGCAGCAACGTATCTTTTCGCATCTCACATTTGCAAGAATGCCTTGGGAAATCTTCAAAACCAATGTGACTCGAGCACCTTATTCAGGTTGACTCTCCTCATCTGACAGCCAATCATCAGGTTCATATCCCGTAGATTTGGTTCCATCATAGTTCAAGGGCCCTGAAAACAGGACTTTCACCGCTTCGGTAGGCTTACCGTCTCTTGCCAAGGTGTCTGCCGCGTCGATGGTGTGTCCATTGTAGTAAGGGATGGCGACCAGGGTTATGATCATGGCCCCAACGGATGTCACCGTGACGGACCAAAAAATCATAGAGATGTCGCCCTGGTTCTTCAACTCCGAAAAGAAATAGGAGCCTGCTAGTCCAAATTTGTAAAACCCAAGATCAAACTCCCGAATTGTTTACAATCTTATTTCTCACCAAAATCAAGACATGGGAATGCCCAAGAAAAGATCAATAAAGCCTCTTGTAGTTTCTACATTTTACATCTCGGTCAAGCACTGAACTGTCAGGGTAGATAATCATTAGATTTATTTGAATGAAATTCACCAAGAACAAAATCGTTGTGGAGTCACGAACTTGTTCTCCAGGGTACCAACGGTTGCGCCGACTTTGCCAAGAGCAGCACTGATTCCTGCTCCCGTCCCTCTGACCATGCTGGGGTAGATTTCAGCAGAGATGGCCATGGTTGTAACACCTGGAAGGCTCTGGAAGGAAAGCTGCAAGATGTAGAGAGTGAAGAACAACAAGCTGATATCCTTCAAAGGTTGGTAGGCCGTCGCCAGGATGAAATTCGCAAGACCGCAGCCCAAAAAACCAATGAATTGAACGCGCTTACCTGAGGAGCCAGTAAAACGGTTCAGAAAAATTAATCAAGTCAGATTCCTGCAACTATGTACACTATAGATATCTATAGATCATCCAGTATGATCGAGTGCAAATGTCACAACAGACTGCAGCAACAATTTCCCCTGGGCTTAAAGGCTTAAAGTGTTAAAGCTGGCAGCAGCTGGCACCAAGGTGCTTGAAGTCTTGGTCAGTAGCCATGGGGCCAAAATCAAAGAAGGAATCACGAGAAGGCGAGTGAGGAATACATCCATGACACTTTGAGAATAGGGTGCATCGTTTCCTGAACTGAAGATGGCCGCGTCATTCTGCTTCAAGCCATACTCGACAATATCATAGAGGAACCAACAGCCAGCTGTGCCCAGCAATGGCCGCCAGTATGGTGCAAGCAAAGAACACGTGTTCTCCTAGCGGGCCAAGAGCCATAAAGAGCCCTTTAATGGGGAAGCTGATATGACCGGGCCCACCAAATCTTAACAATCTGCCTATGTACTGCTGCACCGGCCAGCGATATGAATTCGGAAACCCTTTGACCTTGCCTTGTGGGCCTTCTCTGCTGCTTTGCCCTCCTTGAACTTCTCGCTATCTTGAGTCGTAAGTATCCGCAAGATGAGACCAAACCCTGACAAAATAGATCCAACCCCGAAGATCCTCAGGTTGCAGCAAACAAATGACCCTTGCTGAGGACAAATATGCCAAAACGAATCCCCTGAGTCAATATACTGAAATTGAGTGTATCTATACACGGCTCATCAATGTAGTTACTCATATGTCTCGATCTAGCCCTCCAGGATTAAATAACAAATCTCCTCACAAAGCCAAGGACCTTAGGAAATTCGAGCAGAAAACAGAAAAGCTTTGGCATTTGGGTTTGCCCAGATATGGTAGTTTCATTGGAGGAAATGAAAGCCATGGGATTTGGGGGTGCCCTGTGATGCCCTGTGGATAAATCCTTGTGGACATGGTCGATGCCGATGCCAAGACTCCATCGCCAAAGCAAGTTTCCAGGAACACCTCCCACATCCATCAAGTAAGTCACTAGCGGGCACAGCGCCTGCCCACCACCTGATCCAAAGAGATAAAGAAGTGCCACATTTCGCGCTCCGTCACCTGGCACAGCACCACTTGCATACCACTTGCGAGTCCACAAACAATGATGATTGCAAAAAGTGCAACCCTACCTCTTTGGGTCCACTCTGATCTGAAGTTGAGGCACCTCCCAAGACTTATTTTGGAAGCCAATGCAAAAAGAGAACCCCGTACTTCCATGTACTTCCAGTAGCTATGAAACAGCTCCTTTCTCCCAAATCATCTCAAATCCAAATCCCAAATACCAGCAGAAAGGCGACCCTCTTCGTCTCCACCCAACATCCAATCTCTTGCCCAGCCATCAGTCAGCGCCTGATTCGGAAGACTCAGCGCTGTGTGAGGAGGCCAAGGGATATTCTCCACCCATGCCGATGCCCGTTATGATCCGGGCCACGATCAACGTATTTTCGCGCCAGGCAAATGTGCTCAGCAAGGCACCCAGCAAGGTAATGATGGAGCAAAGGATCAACCCTGAGCGCCTCGAGCAGCCACGCGGTGCTACAACTGGCCAAGAACGGGACAAGATCTGATGTCAACGAGCATACCTACAGTACATATTCTTCGGTTCTGTAGTGTCTCCGTCCCAAACAGATCCCAACAGGCTCCCTACTGCAGAAAAGTATATTATGTGTCATGTTTCCTGACGATTCACGGCCTTCCTTGATTTGAATGTCATGCACAGTGGTCATGTCGCAAGTTCTGGCATGCCCGGGCCTGCCAATGATGTCGGAAAGTGGTCCCATGACAATCATCCCCAGAATTGCACCACCATACATGGCTGCCTTCACAAAATCTTTCTGAGCATCTGTGGCATGAAATTCCACCGCATAATGCTCAACGAAGTTTGTGGCTCCCAGCATGTACTTGTCTGTGAGCAGACCAATGCCAGTGGCAATGCCAGTTATGATCGGGTGCACCATTTTCGCAGCTACCCGGGCAGAAGAGCAAAACTTTGAGATTCATCTGCGAATGAGCCCAGTTGTTGGAGACAGCCCCTCCAAACAAAATGCAAAACTGCAAAACCGTATAAGCACATGCTGTTGCATCATGCTGAAAAGCACCCCAAGAAGCAGAACAAGTAGCAACAAGTAGTAGCAACATGTAGCAACAAGCAAAAGCAATGCAATTCTTCTGAACCATTCTCAACCCACTTCTACTCCAACCGCCTCTTGGCTCGTTGCCTCCCGCTGCGCCGCGAAAGCCTTGCGCAAGTCCTCCATCACTTGATGCAGCCTGTGCTGGGAGGGGCTCAGGGGACTGCCGGATGCGAATCTTACAATGAAAACTTGAAGGGTCTCTGCTGGTCTATGATCAGCATAGTATTCATTTCTTTGATATGTTTTTTTGTAAGTCATCGTGCACAAAACTTCTTGCTCTCAGCAATAGTCAGGCGCAACAAAGAGTGTTGCCCCAAAACTAGCAACTAGACTAGAGCAATAGTATGCAAGGATAATGGCAGTTTTGGCGCTTTCCCAGCGCTCTCCAAGCCAAAGCTTGAAAGTGCAGGCTTTCAACGGTGCATGTGGCGCCAATTTGTTGGTTCTTTGCCCAAAACTTACCCCTGTGGCTGCAGGAAGCCTCTAGTGCTACCCAGCTGCTGCAAATCCACATCCGCTTGGCGTAGGTACACATGCGACAGAATGCCGAGGTTTTGCTCCAAGTGCTGCCTGAGTGAACAGTGACATGGACTATAGATGTGTATATCCATGACAAAATCATGGAATGGCATACCATCATCCATCCCGTCCATAAACTTACCAGAAAATTAGTAGAGAAAGGTATACAATCAATCCATTACCATCACCATTACCATCACCATATCACCATTACCATCACCATATCACCATTGCCATCACCATATCACCATTGCCATCACCATCAATGACCGCTAAGCGTCTCTCGTTCTTCCAGCTTTCGCATCAGCTTTCGCCGCTTCCGGGCCAACAGGCGCAGCGTTTCCGCGTTCTGCGCGATGGCTTGGACCTGCACAATGCGGGCGCCGGGGGGGTGATACAAACCATGGGCGTTTTTTTTTTAGAACGGCCCCTCATGGGGGAGTGATTTTTGCTCTAAAAACGGTCAAAAATACTGGTGTTTACGGTGTTTTGTTTTGTGACAAAAGTAGGCTTTTCACCTCCAAAGGCTATCATATGCTGTCATAAATCACTGGCATCTACAGACTCTTGTGATAGGATTCAATTTTTCCTGTGAGGCTTGCAAAGAACTACAAACAATCAGCACATAACAGAAAACATCTGCATAAGAATGGGTCGCTGCACATCTTGGAACAGAATATACAGTAGCAATAGGTGGCTAGTGTGATAGAGGTGATGGAGAAATTCTATTGCTAGAAGCAATTGATATGATATAGCTGTTTCTTCATGAACTTGTTAGATTGATATCATCTCAACATACATTGTATATAGAAGCATTTGCGCTATATAAGAAGTATGGTGGGAAGGGCATACATTATGTAGGTGGATATACACACGCACATCTAACACTCTGGATAAGAAGGATGGTGGAAAATTTACAATTCAAGAAGTAGATACATATCTTGTGTATCATTGTTACCTTGCAGAGTCTTGTCAGCAGTCTCATTTCAATACTTAGAGAGAGAGAGAGAGAAAGAAAGAAAGAAAGAAAGCCAGAAACAAAGAAAGCCATAAAGACAGAGAAGTGCGTCATGCTGTTGACTATTAAGATCAGGCAACCTGTGTGGTGGCATAGCTATTCAAAGATAATGGTACGTTTGTTTCTTTGAAACATCAGTTTAAAATATGCCCAAGATCCAAACATACACAATCTAGCCTGCACCCAATGGGCAGTTGCAGTCATTATTGCCAAACATAACTATCAAAAAACTATTTACATATCAAATTTATCAACAAATAAAGTAATGGTTATCACTGAAGGAGTTGGACACATTTCCTGTTTGCCATCCTGTATCATATCTTGTAGGGCCTTGTCGGCAGATTCATTGTAAAACGATGCTGCACTCATTATTGAACTGGCTTTTGACACCCAAACATGTATGATCAAGGGGCAGCTGCAATTGAAATGTATCAAGGCGATTTTAGCAATAGATGAAGTAACAGTGATAGAAGGTTTGATGAAATGTTAGCTGTGTTTCTTGGTTGTTTTTGCTGCTTGTCAATGTTTTGTGAAGTCAGAGTCACCAAACCTGCACAGGCACAGGAGAAAAAAAAGAAACAAACCACGAAATGCACCAAACCTGCACAGGCACCAAAAAACAACACTAAAATTTCGAGGAACTATGATCCACTTCTGAGTAGTTGCTGGATTTTTTTTTTTGTTGGTGCCTGTCGATGTTTGGTGCATCTAGTGGTTGTTGTTTTTTTGTTTTTTTTGGTGCCTGTCAATGTTTTGTGCAGTCAGAGTCACCAAACCTGCACAGGCACCAAAAAAAAAAAAAATCCAGGAACTATGGGTCCACCTCTGAGTAGTTGCTGGATGTTTTTGGTTTTTTTTGGTGCCTGTCGATGTTTGGTGCATCTAGTCCGGTTTTTTTCTTTTTTTTGTTTTTTTGGTGCCTGCCAATGTTTTGTGAAGTCAGAGTCACCAAACCTGCACAGGCACCAAAAAAAAACAAAAAAATCCAGGAACTATGGTCCTTGTTAGTAGTTGCTGCATTTTTTTTGGGTGCCTGTCGATGTTTGGTGCATCTAGTAGTTTGTTTTTTTTGGTGCCTGCCAATGTTTTTGTATATCTCATGTCAAGATCATGATGAAAAAAGTGCGCTTTACTAGGGTTTTAGACCCTCTAAGTGCGTAAAACATCGGTATTTACAGTGTTTTATCATCATGTGTCATGAAAATTTACTCCCCTACGGGGTGCCGCCCTCTTTTTTTTGGGGGGATAACGACCCAGATATAGTAAAAATAGTAAATACCGGCCCACCTCCTGCCATTGCTGTGCACACTCCACTCTTTGGACACCTTTGAGGCTGGCCGGGGCAACCTCCCCTGGTAGGACAACGGCCATGGACAATGCCTGGAAAACAGTGATGATACCATATGATAATATATATATATAATATATATACATATAATATATATAATATACATATAATATATAATATATATATATAATTATATATAATATATTATATATATAATATATATATACATAATATATATATAATATACATATGATATATATAATATATATAATATATACATATAATATATATAATATATATAATTATATATAATATATATAATATAATATAATATAATATAACATAATATAATATAATATAATATATATATATATATAATTATATATATAATTATATATATATAATTATATATATAATTATATATATATGCGTGTGTGTGTGTGCCAGCATATGAGTTCTCTGAAAGTCGGAGCTCAAGAAAGTGCAAATAGAGTCAATCGAGATTCAGAGATATCTAGGACTAGTGCCTGCTTGATCCGGTTTTCCACTAAGTGACTCCGAAAGACATTGTCATGCAAGCAGTGCGGCGCTTTGAGCTGTCATTACTTTTGGGGCATGGCACAAGAGCTTGCATCTCTTTGCAATACACCGGATGCAATATGGCGTCCAGGGGGGTTCTAGTTATCCCTAGCGTGGTGTCGTTCCCAGGTCCCTGAATCTTGACCCGGACCGGGCCCATAGCCGCATATAGCCGCTATAGCATGCTATAGCCATATCATGCCATATCCATTTCCACATGGTGCTCTCATGGCCTCACCAACATGTCCGTGCTGCAGCTGTGCCTTCACAGTGAGCTTCCATCCGTGCTTCATCTCTGACCATGTCTGGCCTTGTCAACTGCCTCACCCGGCCCCGACCGATAGGCGGAGATCGCTCCCTGACTCGCATCTTCCTCAAGCTAAATGATATGAATAGTAATTAGGCACAAAAGGTGGGAGTCAGCTAGATAGCTTTTGAAGTGGTATGCTACAGTAACCAATGCTACCCAATGGCAATATTTCAGTTTCAACGAACTGACAACAACATCACTTGAGAGCAGGCAGAGGCGGACGAAAGGTAGTGTAGTGGGAGAGGAGTGGTGTCAAAATGCTGCGCCCCTAAGATGATACACCAAAAACGTTTTTGCGCAGTCTAAGATGATTTTATCCAG
>Ga0126342_10011054_pt1 | contig 16133 bp, 16 predicted proteins | sample Cyp1metagenome_FD_92528 | JGI IMG/M metagenome (GOLD analysis project Ga0126342, IMG submission 92528) | Coral microbial communities from Lord Howe Island, Old Settlement Bay, Australia - Cyphastrea 1 metagenome | ecosystem: Host-associated > Invertebrates > Cnidaria > Coral ... | reverse complement strand
TGCAAACTCACCTACCCCCTGTGATGTGTGTACAAAGCTGTCTGTTGGACCCTTTGTCTGTGTGATCAGCTCTGCTCACGCCGAGCTATCACTCTCGGGGACACGCCCGAATTGTCCGCGCTACAACAAATCTGACTGAACCACTTCCCCATGCGCTCCTTATCCAGGCGGACATTGAGCTTTTGGTCCACAGCAGCGGTCTGGGCCGGCACCGCTCAGCAATGGATTGGTTGAAGGGAAAATCAATACGAAACCATTACCCCCCAAATCAACGGCTTTTATGGTACGTATAGTAATTTGCCAATTCTGCAACCCAACTCAAGTCCAGTTGGGTGTCCAACTCAAATACTGAAATCAGTTTTTGTGAATCATGCAACGTTGAGAAATGAAGAAGGAATCGAAAAAAAACACTGACACGCGTGGATATCGCATCGAAAGGTCCATGATCTAGACCGCTGAGAATAGGGCTTCGGGTCGCTGACTCTTCCGTTTCCTGAAATGTCATCACATTTGGCTCATTTTCAGGGTCGCTTCTGGATCACTATGGATGGGTTGAATTTGGATTTCATTGGATGTCTCAAAATCAGAAAATTTCAATCCAAAAAACGAGCAACATGTGTGATCTACCGGAATAATTAGACTTCAAAACATGCCCACATCACGATTCACTTTGTTGGTCGCATTCTGATTTCTTGCTGGTCTTGGTTTCATGCCATGATCAAGACACTCAAGCTTTGGCCAAGTATCGGAGACGCACCACCGCTGTTCTTCTGCGTCAAGAGATCGACCAACCTAAGGGTCGCCGCTGCTTCCAATCTCAGAGATCCAAATCTTCCCTTCAACCTACTTGAAACTTGAGATGTTCGCAGAATGCTATGCAAAGGTTAAAAGCAACTATCGGACGGTCTGCGTTGATATTGTGTGAAAGTAGAACAAATCAAACACATCCAGTTCATAATCAAACAACACCAAATCTATCCAACTAACCAAACAACGGTAACACCAAATTTCATTCAAACCCTTGCATGAACCCTTGCCCTGTGTTCTCGCAACTTGGCCTTAAGCCAAGCAACTCATTTCTGTAGAGCTCCATCATTGACGCCATGACCTGTCAAGATCTGTCAAGCAGGTCATCCTATTGATGTCAGATTCTCATAGAAATCCAAGATGTCTAGTGGTTCAAACGTGGTTCAAACGTGCCGGTTTGACTGTGAATTGCACCCGATCCTCATCTTTCTTGATCAACCTGTACCTGTCACATTTTCGGGATCTTTTGGGATCATATACTGGAAATCCAGCTGGGAATCCGGATACAACGAAATCAACAGGCACTTAAAGCTCCAGAATTCGCAAGTGTACTTGCTGGTTTATACGATTTTATACCAGCAAACATCATTAAAAAAAAGTAATAACATGTCTTATAATATGATATACCCATATAACATGTTATAATAACATCATATAACTGGATTCTTATCCCCATGACAGTCACATCTGTTATAGGCAATGACTCCACGAAGTCAGGCAACTTCCAAGGCTCACAGTTCATCGATGGTTCGGGGGGCGGTGCCCTTCATGTCACCAGGGCCACCTGGTTGCGGCGCAACCGTTGAACATGGCAACCATCATGAGATTTATAGAAATTGACCCAAGCAATAAGACTCATTTACATAATTTAGATCGTTCTGTGATGTTTATTGATGTATATTTATGTTCTATGAGTTGAGATTTCAAGAATATTCTTGAATCTTGAATACCTGATTGAATATCTGATAAATATCTGATATCATAATGAATAACAGTCATCATGATATTGACTGTTGGAATCAGCTGAGCTGATGGCCATACATGGTGAAAGTCCTTGGCGATGAACCGACGGCCGTCCCGTCTCCAAAGCCGAACCCCAACGAATTGCCGTGCGCTCTACGAGCGCGCTGAGTGCCCTGCTTTCCGGCACCTGTCTGGCCATAGGCAAACATCGTGACCTCCAGGAAAAATATGATGTGATCATATGTGATCTATGGAAATGGTGAAGTATAGTGTTGCTGCAACTTCCGGTGGAGAGTTGCTTGGTATGTCTTTGGGGCTGTCCACCAAGGCAAAACGACTGTGTTCACTGTGTTCACCGGTCGAGTGAATCCGCCGAGGGCCCCACGTTGTATCCATCCAGTGCAGATTGCACCAGATCACGACAGGTATCAAAGACTTCTGCCTGGATCCAGCAATGGAACACATCCAGCAGGGATTGGAAGATTTTGCCACCCTGTACTGATGAAATGATGGATTTTCTTCATGATCCCTCAATGCAAGGACGTCATCTGTGAGTTGGGATAAACACGAAGAGTTCAGAGGATATTGAGGGAAACCGATACTCTTTCACGTGGAGTCCATATGGATCATAAGGGGTTCATCGGCTCCTTGCCTGCGTGCCGGGTTTGAAAACGGCATCGAAGTTGAACTGCTCCGCGTCGTTGGCGATGGTTCCGACTGAGCATCATCCAGTGCTGAGCTGGCTCGATTGATCTCAACTCCCAGAAGTCGGGATTATCTTCCCAGGTTTCAATGGCTTGAATGAACATAGCTGACATAGCACATGTCAGCACCAATTCATCTAAGAAAAATCACCATTTCCGGATTGCTTGCACATATCTTTAATTACACAGCGTGGAATCATCTATGCCACATCCACCCCTGCACCGACATCCACTCAGTTTGGCACCGCTCGGCTTTTGCACGGTCACCGTCATGGTGTCAACTTGCTGGGAGATCTGCAGCAACACACACGGCATCTTCAGATGTTGACCCAGTGGACACGGAATGATTGTGGGATGTTGTCTCATTCTGATCTTTTCTTGAGCTCTGAATATTCACGATTGAACAACTAGAGCTAGTGATGAACAATGTGACGTGACAGGCTTATGTTTCCAGGGAATGCCAAACATGACACACACTTATAGGCGCAAAATCGCGACTCTGAAATGCACCATTTCATAATCAATCTCAATAGTGAAACCGGGTATCCGCAGTTTTCAGGAGCCGCCCCACTATCGCTACCATCATTCTGTTTTTTTCTGATTTGCCCAAATTTGGCAGATTCGATTGCTTCCATGGTTCATGTGTTTTTGCTGCTCAACTGCCCATTTCTAGCGGTTCTACTGAGGGCTTGGCATCTGTGTCCTTCAGATCCTTCTCTCTCCTGTCGGTCGGAAGAGCTCACCCTCTGATAGGCTTCCAACCAAGCTATCTGACCTATCCAAAAATGAAGGTAAATTGGGCACATATAAAAGTAATATAGCTAATTTCCCCTGTTTCTGGTTATCGTTTACCAATGGGCTGGAGCAAAAGATTGAAAATCACCAAACAAATATGTCCAGAACCATCCAAAACCTGTAGCCTCGGTAGCCCTCACCACAATCCTTCAGTAACAAATGTCCCTAATCATCACCGGTTCACCATCACCAAGACCCAACTTTTGCCGCACTTCGAAAGTTCAGCCAGAGGTACCCGCTCAATGGTCGCACTCGGCAGAAGACGCGGATGGATCCCTTCAGATCTTCCACCATGTTGTGAAGCCTCACCGCCCAGGGTTTCAAGCCTAAAATGTATATTTCACTGGTTGAAACTGCCAAAAATGCTTGGAGTTCTTGGGGGGTTCATCCCAAATAACCTTTTGGGACCTTTTGCACAGAAAAATGTCAAAGAATGTCAAAGAAAATCTGATGAAATATTGGCCGCATTTCAGTTGGGTGAAACTCTATTTTTTTCCTCATTTTCCCAAGTCTAGTTGGGTAAACCCCACCATTTTTATGGGAGTTACAACTCACCCACACCTCCTTCGGAAGGCATCCGCTTCGCGGAGGGCCATGGAGGGCACTGAGGATGCCTCCAACGGCATGGCATCTGGTGGATTGCCCCCAGCAGAGCTCAACAGTTCCCCCGCCTTTGCCGCCAGAAGTGCATTACCGAGTTTCTCTTTTGCAGTCTCCACACTTTCTATACCTGCCACGTGCACATGCCTGTTTTTGGGATGTTATCCTGACCAAACCGAATGGCTGGTTGTAGCTGATGATTTTTTCGGACTAAACCATCCCACCAACGGGATGTAGCGAGATCTCACACTGGGTGATTCTGGTATACTAACCTTACTAAACTGATACTAAACCACCAATCCCAAATTTTTTTCCAGCCTTTAGATTGGTGGTTTTAGTAAGTTTCGAGAAGCCAATGACACCTGAGATTCCTCCAATCTGCCCACGAGATCCACAGGTCAGCCGTACTGGTCTTATCGACTTCCTTCACCTCTGCCAGCACCTTGGCCACCTGCCAGCTGCTCCCTGTTGGTCCAATTTGTTTTTTCTGGCACCACCCAAATAGAAAAGTCGAATGAAAAACAGAAATTGGTATATGAGAAACCACTATATATAGTGGTACTTCTTATTTTTCTGATGTTGTTACATCTTTTTGCGATGACTATGGTATGCTCCAATTTTTTGGCATGGAAACCGGCGATGCAACGTATCCAGGTATATCACTCTCCCGTGACATATCATATGTTATGGGATATAGTTACTCTGTTATTCCCAGCAACTATGTGATAATGTTCTGAAATATTTTTGATATCTATGCCATCAACTATAGGGGATATTCTCCCCAGCATCCACTATCCGAACTATCCCATTGTGTGATATGGTATCAACGATCTCCTATGTATGTATATATATATGTATAGAGCGTATTCCCACAGAAAATATGATTGTAATTCAAGTATATAGTGATCCCCCCCAAAAAAAATAACCCACAACTATTTTAGTGGGATTCGGGATTCTACCAATTTCATCCGGTTTTTATTTTTTCGATTCTTTTTGGGGATTGCTGTATTAATCCCCCCATGAAATTCATGGAATATCCTCAGACCCATGGCTCTGACCACTGGCACCTCCGCTTTGCAGGTGGCCTTAGTCCCCCCATGAAATTCATGGAATATCCTCAGACCCATGGCTCTGACCACTGGCACCTCCGCTTTGCAGGTGGCCCTCTGTTGTTCTTGGGCTAGGATGGTCAGGGCTCGAGCATACCTTGAGGGCTTGACATGGTTTGACTCCTTGTTTCCCCTGAGGGAAGTTGGTTTAGAAATTCAACAATATCTGAGATTTATGTGGATATACTGGTTTAGATTCAGGCCATCTATAAAACGAAGTGGTTTAAACTAACATTATATATGATCGAAGGGAGTGTAAAGTCAAAATTCCGACAGTATGGACAGCTGGAAAAGCAGAAGTGGGAAGAGTCAGAGAAAAAAAGAGATGAAAAGTTGCACGCCGTTGTGGCACGAAGCGCATTTGCAAGCACAAAAACTAAAAACACCCACGTTCGGAGCACTTTTGGAAGTGGAGATGTCGAAAAAGTGCACACCGTTGTGGCGCGAAGCACATCCCCAAGTCAAAATGCACAAAGCACACACTTCTCGGAGCACTTTTGGAAGTTGAGATGTCGAAAAAGTGCACGCCGTTGTGGCGCGAAGCACATTTCCAAGTCAGAGTGTGCAAAACACATACCCTCAAGTACGAGCAGGGACCCTTTACAAAGATTTTAGACCCCCAAAAAGGTGTCTGACATGATTTTCCCAAGGGGGGTGCCCTGGGGGTCAACGAATTGTTCTTAGACCTTTTGCAGCTTGTTTTGGGAGGGTTCTGGAATCAAATCTTTGGAAACCAAGCTTATGATCCTAGAACCCCTTCATTTTGGAGCCTTTCTGTAGTCAAAAACAAGGGATCAAAAATTGCACCCAAGCAAAGCCCACAATCTCACAGGCTCAATTGTCCGCCTGTTTCCTTTGCTCCCATGCTCATCCCCTCTTCCTATTTCAAACCCCAAATTAATACAGTTATTGGTTTCCAGATTGTCATTTTTGGGAAATTTCAGGTTGGCCAGTTTGATCTTTAATTGATCGCCTTAGAAACAATTTTAAGAAGCAAAATCCCATTTGAGGGGTTCATCTTAATACCAAAAACTGATTGGCTGGGGACTGTTTATTTTCGCGTCCCTGACGATAATTTCATCTTTTGATTGGCACTTAAAGTTTTGATGTACTTATCAGGGGAAAGCATCGAAAGCCAATTCTTGGCAATATTTCATAATATTTCACATAGTTTAAAATATGGTTTAATTCATATGTTTTAAAAAAGCTTTGTCGCAACTACAACGACAACTGCACCTACAACTACACTACTAGTACATTACACTAGTTACACTACACTACGCTTTACTACACTACACTACAACTGCAACCGCAACTGCAACTATAACTACAGCTGCACTACATTACACTACACTACACTACACCTACAACCACAGCCACGACTACAACTACAACTACACCTACAACTACATTACATTACACTACATTAATTACGCTACATTACCCGGCAACTACAGCTACAACTACAACTACTTGACACTACACTACACTAGACTACACTGACACTACACTATGCTACACCACAGTACACAACACCACAGTACGCTACACTACAGTACATTGCACTACGCTAATTAAACCACACCACAACTACAACATACTACAACTACAACTCCACTACACTATAACTACAACTACAACTACAGCTGCACTACACCACACTACATCCAGCAGTTGTGGGTGAGGTGACCACTGCAACCATTGCAACCACTCCAAAAAACACAACTCCAACCACCTTTCGGTCCATCAATGGATTCGCTCTGCCATCCATGCATCACAACAACTCACCTCTCCTATAGTGTCCTATCCTTGAAACTTCCGCCAGCGCCTTGTGCGGTACTACTGGTATAACTGCAGTTGATTGGATTTGTAGAGCAACTATAACCAACAAACATCACTGGGGACAATTAACAACTGGGGGCCCCAGTTTGAACCTTGATGGATCAGTGTCTTGCACTCTGGGCTTTGGACATGCACAACCCATCCATAGCAGTGTCCCCATCTTTAGCCCCCCATCTTTCAAAAGATTATATAGCTGGTTGTGTCTAAAAATAGGGTATGCCATGGTATACCGATATACCCTAAATTATCATAACACTTGGGAAAATCATCCTTAACTACTGGATTTGGTTGTTTTCCCAGAATTTTTATACAACCCCAACTCACTTCCCATCTAAAAAAACAACACCAGGGCCATGTGAGGTCCAAACTCTTCTTCTGGCAGCTGCACCGACTTGGCTTGGTCGATCGCTTCCTGTAGCCTGGGAGGAGATGTGCAGCTGGAACATCCCATCCACTGTGGCTAGGGAAATCTGCCGATGGGTGCCACTGGTCAGCTTGAATCTTCCCATGTTTTTCGAGAATGTCCACTTCATGAACAAAAACCCTGGCCCAATCTGGCGCAGGATCATGTTTGCATTTGATGTTTATTCCCTCCTTCCCAGGTTTGGGTTTTAGGCGTAAACTCTGAGGCTGAGCTCCACACAAGTTGAGGTCTTCCAGGGATGGACCTTCATCACCTGCATTGCTCACCTGCCAGCGTCTAAAATACTTGGAATAGCTGGGAAATAGAATAGATCCCACGCCTAAACCATGAAAAAGTCAAGTTTGGCTTTGAATATCAGGGGGTAAGAAACCATCTAAGTGGAAATGATCATACTTGGTATTCTCTTCGCTGTTGGGCATTGTCATTCTGAGGCCAGATCCCAGCCTTGGCCAATTGGGTTGCCATCTGCTGCCGGGCTTCATGCTTCGGGGCCTGCACAAACATCAAAAAGACGTCTCCACCCAAAGATGTAGGCCATAAAGAAGCAGGGACTTACCTTAATAATCCTTAGGATCCAGGGTCTAAAATGGTCTAAAATTTATCCAGCATAATGGCATAATAAGCAAAATTGATATAGCGAGAGTTCTATGACTCCTCAGCACATTCGATCCAGAAGTCCAACAGCCCCCGATTCCGTGGCAGAAACGGCCTCCACTTTTAAGATCTCCTCAGCCTCTGAAATCACGTTGGCATCCACGCCAGCCTCCCTTGCCTTGCAGGACAGCTGAGTTCGTCGACGAGCAAACTAAACGCGTGGATGAACAAACAATTTAAACATATTTAAACTATATAAAACATGTAACATTCGAAATTCTTGTTCAACAATATGTTCAACACACACATATCATCTACATCGCAACATAAACCTCAATAATTTTCAATCACATCCATCCCAATCCCCCACCTGCTGTAGCGCAAACTTCAAGGCGGCAATATCTCTGGATTCTTGGGCCTTCTTTAGAGCTGCCTGCCGTGGCATCCGCATGGTGCCATTTGCCCAGGATCTTCCTCATTCTTCGGTCTCCAATAGGCATTTCCCAACCCTCAAAAACAGTTGAACGAACAGAACTATAGAAATCCACTGACGTCCACTGGGTTGGTTTATGGTTCAATCTGTTGAATCTATCGGAAACCACAGTGTTCTTAGCCCTAAATCAAAATGACCCATTTTACCCGCCCAATGGCCAACATCATCGCCCACCTCAGCTGCTTCCTTTGATTCGGCACCCCGAAGCAGTTCCTGCCGATGAATCCCAGATCTACATCTTTCGGGATGCCAAACTCAACTGTCAACATCCATCATCCATCTCTATCTCTGTGGCTGTGCCTGAAAATTAGCTACCCATAGCTACCCCCCCAAAAAAAGGATCGATGGTCAATGAAGATCTTCTCCCATAAAAAGCTGGCCATGCTAGGCTGCCTGGGGTAAAAATCCACCGTGGCTGTCCTCGAAGGGCTGCATCTCCTCCTCGGGGAGCTGGCAATTCTTGGCCGCCGCAATGGCGTCGCGCAGGGCACCTGATTGTTGGGAGGTTCCAAGGGATCAAAAGCCTTGGGACGTCAGAACTTTTTTTTTTTAGTTGCTGAATTGTTAGATGGGATGATTTACTCATTTCTAATGGGGCAATCCTACGAAATCCCCAATTGTTGGATGCTTTTTTGGGGGGTTCAAGCTGAATTATAAATTGCATTTCGCCACGAATGAAGTACAGTACTTGGATCAGTGGGTTCGGTGGACCTTGAATCTTGACCCCCCGTAGCCCTGTCTCCTCACCAAGGCCCCGACTGGCATCGTTATTTTGGGCTTCTCGCAACTGCTGACGCGCCTTCGCTCTTGGAACTTCTTCTTGGAAGACCTGCAGGGTACTGATGGTCATGCAGATCTGGAAAAACATGTTATTGTTGAACGGTTGAACGGACAATCTGCGAGTGCAGAAAAAAGCAACGCGCACTCATGTTCTGGCGAAAGTATAAAGCACTTGGCAATTTTGGAGTTGCAGCAATTCAGAATGATGCAGCTACCAACCATCATCATTGATGACATCCAAACTGAGCCACCAACCCGTTGCCCAGGCTCCAAGTCCTTCTCTGCCACGCCTGGGCTCTCGATGGCAGGGGTACCAAGGAAAGTAAGGATGCCTGGTGGTTTTTTGATCTAAGCCATCTAAATGGGAGATTATGGCCAAAGTATCCGAACAAACGGACCCTTTTCGGGTTGCATCTGCCATCTGCCATTCTTCATCAAAAGCTGTCCATCAACTGAGTGCTCAGGCCCTTTTCCTTTGCTTTTTGCAATGCCTGCGTGGAATCAAAAGTGCTTTGACCATCACTCTCCAAAGTCGGTGGCACAAATAAACTTCCGGAACCAATAAGGATAAGGAAAATACATGTTTAACTGTGGTTTGACAAATACCTTTTAGCAATTTGATAGATTATTGGATATTACTGGTGTGACCTCCATCCTCTCCAGTCCCTTATCAAAGTGCAAGTGCCGTGCGCCTCCTCTAAGGACGCCAAACCCTGCATGCCAACTGGCTTGCTCTTCTGCTGCTGGATCCTGGCAACTCATGAAATGCCCAGAACGAACAAGATATCACGTGTTAAAGGAATTGGCATCACCCAACTATATTTTAGGGATGAGAGATGCTGAAACATGATGAACCATGATATAACAATTCTGAAACATGAAGAACTGCTGAAGAACCATCACAAAACATCATGAATCTATCAATCCCAGCTAAATGTCCCAGCTCAACAACCCAACAGCGCCAGGGCTGCTCATCGATGGCCGCCAGCAAATGATCCAAGGCCTGGTCTCGCTCCTGTCGTTCGACACCATGCGGTCCATGGCTCAAAATGCTGGGGACATTGGATCATCTGTTAATCAAAAAAAATATATGGAAAATTACAGTACCCAATATGACCCAATTGTAGATTATTGTAGATGATTTCATTCTCAAACAAAACCGCTGCAATTTTCCATCGATTACGAGAAAGATCCAGAAAGTAGAGCATCAGTGCTCAATCGATGCTTGCGGTCAGCGCCTGCAACTCTTCTAGTCTCTTGTTGGCGGCGTTCAAGAGGGCCTCGTCCTTGACCTCAGAGTTGACCATAGTTGACCCAAAGCCACAGCTCGTCTGGTCACATTTTGGGCAGCCGTTGCTTGTCCTTACAGCCAACATTTTGGAGCTTCAAGAAATCCAAGATTTGTGGTATCCAAATTTGATCCACAACTGTACTTCACTGGACCCCATGGGAAGAACAGATAAGAACGGACCGTTTTGTCATAGTTTGCCTGTCACCAAAAGGATCAGAATGGAGACATGAAACGGCCATCTTTAAGGTCATCCCTAGACCACCAGGGGCACCAACGCCAGCTTGACGAGCACCTTCCAAAGCTGCCTGCAGGTCAAGTCTGGTGCTCTGGGTCTCAAAACCCTTTTTTAAATGGAACTTTGCAGAACCTTAGATACCCCTGAACATCTAATATCATCTAATTATGTCCAACATTGTTCAAGCCCTCATCCCATCAATTAACCTCAAACAACACCCAATCTACCAATCATTCACCAGAAAATATATCCGGGGGTGGACAAGCCATGGTTTCTCTTGGAAAAATGATCTACAGCGGTTCACCCAATCATTTGAGACCCCAAAGTCATGATGGTCCTACCCCTGGCCTCTACATCCCGCAGACTGGAGCCGTGCAACAGCTCCTCTAGGCGTTTCTCTGCCGCGCTGCGGCGCTGCTCCTCTTCCGAAAGGCCTGGCGGAAGTGACAGGAACCGACGAGCGGAGTCATCAGGTATGACATTAGCAACCTATTTAACTGCAAAAATGACTCTTTGATAATGCTGAGTCACTATCTTCTCATAAATTTGATTGATTGTGCATGATATCCGTTTGTAAACTGGATTGAAACTGACCAAGGATTAGGCTGCACGATCAGCTAAAAGAGGTTCAATCTTAAGCCCCTTGCCACACTACACTGAGTTGATTGGTGATATCAGTGATATTGTTCGGTTTTCCTCCCAAATCTGGCTGGCTACATGAGTGAGCTTTGTGAGGATAATTTTTCGGTGAACATTCGATGAACTTGCAAAATTCCCAGTCACAGCTGGAAAGTGCAGGTCTCAACCAACGAGTTTTTTCATAACATTTCATAACTCATTGGGCAGTTCACAGAGTACCCAGAATGGCATCTCACAAGACATGTTCTACAGATGCAGCCCCAGAACTGGGTTTCACATACATCCATCACAGCCAGCCTGGCTCCAAGACCTCCAAAGCTACTTGTACTGCCTCTTCCTGGAAATGCATCCATGGAATGCTGAGATTTCGGCTGCAAAATAGGATTGTGAACTATTGAGGCTTTTGGACATGGGAACAAAACATAGCATTAATATTGCAAACAGCACTATGACAAAAGGGAATACGTCACTCCAAGTGACTTCACAGAATGCATCGCTGCCAAGGCACAAGGTCAGCTTGAGCTACGGTCTCAGTCCTGTGACAACAAGCCCTTTGTGGCTCAACCCGAATTCAACAACTGATGGAAATGAAAGGGCAATTAAATAACTAAGTTTAACTATAGGCTAATATCAACTATATAGCATATAACTATATATTATATAATATACTAGTACCATCTAGTACCAATGTGTTGAGTGTCCAAGAACATCACTGTTCTGTCCTGACTCGTCTCTTTCTGTTCTTTTGCACCTCACAATTGCTTTGAAGCAGATCTGTAAACGTCCAAATCAACTTCTGCTCGCACTGGTCATAAGCGACACTATGATGTACAATGATGTACATCCACACTTTCAGGGCAGCTTCTAAGTCCACAACTGAGCTTTCTTCATTTTGAGCTTCCTCCGTCGGCAATACCAGCTGTTGATCCCTTTTGAGTCTCCAAAATCTTCCACACACAGCAATATCTATGGTATTCATTTGGAAAACTCCATAAACCATCTCCAAGATCATCATGCGTGGGTGGGATAATCTACATGGATAAACTGTAAAAACAAGCCCCAAATTATAGCTGCTCGTAGTTGATTCTTGGCATTACTATTGGGTTTCCCGGTTTCGCAAATAATATAACTTTATATAATCCACAGGGTTCCATACACATGTTCATGACTTTGTTATCTCCAGCAGTTGCTCCCACCTCGACAGCACCAGCCTCAGCTTCTTTTCGGATGGCGCAGTGCTGGATACCCAAATCCCGTTTGAGTACACTTCAAGCATGGGTAACTATCAAATACGAGTATCCAACATTATGTTTTTCCACTGCCATAATCATTCTCAGTATTTTCTATTGTCATTGCTACTATTAACTATGTTATAACCGTAGATTTCATCATGATATCTTTGCTTCTACCACTATAGTCTGGGGATATCTTTGGCAAATGTCCTGATACCCCCAGGCTTCCAGGTCTGCTCGCTCACTACCAAGCTCCGCACTGCTATGAGCTTCTCGACGATCTGGCCATATGATTCAGAATTAAGTTGATCATCCAACTTATGGATGTATAAAGCATAAGATCAAACATAAAACATGAATCTTACATAGAACTTGACATGTGTGTTTTTGTGTTTGGCCACTAATTATGGTTGACACATTCACATCAATCAAGCATATGCGAGAGAAATAAATAGGTTCGTCTGGGTACCCTAAGAATCTTTTGGTGAATCATCTGCTGAAAAAGTGAAATGACCATAGCTGGGGGACATACTAAAATATCATCCACTATTGTTGGTTAGTCATATAATGTCATATATATATATATACACACATATTTATCATATCCGACTATATTCCATAGAAACTGTTGGTTTCCCCATTGCAACCCAGTAAGCTACCGTCGTTTCCAATTATATGTCCATGGACATGATTACAATATATTACACTAATAACCAATAAATGACTAATGTCAAGGAAATTACTAGATTGTGTGATGAATAGTTTATCAATCAATAGTGTATAATCCATCAAACTTTCTAATGTGGTTAAAACAATTTCATAAACCATCCCCAAATCAAAATAACTAGAGTCATCACCATGTTTATAGGTGCTATGTTTACCATTCCCAGTCATGGATGGTTTATGACATTGTTCTAACCACATTACCCTCTGGTGAACTAACATAGCAATGGAAAATCACCATTCTTAATGGGAAAATCCACTATAAATAGCCATTTTCCATTGCTATGTTAGTTCACCAGAGGGTAATTAATAGATCATCCATTCATCTACCAACTTTCTTCTCTCGTGAGCCTCCTGATGATTCAAGTCTTTGGCGTAGGAGAGCGCGCTGTTACCCTGAGAAAAACGGGATGGTGTCCGAGCATGGCTGGGATCCCCACACCATGGCTTTCCCATGAAAAATATGACCAATAGCTGTATGTGTGTTATATATGATATCATATAGTATATAATGTATATAATGTATATATATATATATTTGTATATATATTTGTATATATAAAGTCAATAGCTAATCATGGTAATATCTGACGAAGAACTCTGATTGTAGGATCCCCTGAGGAACATGATCAATATGATCCCTGGAAATCCACGCAAACTGCTGTAACCATCACGACGTGGCTTTGGGTGCCCAGAACGTTGGGGTGTAGTTCCACGAGAGTTGTATGGGCCCCATATCCCAACTTATGGAGGTCAGAATCCCATAGTTGTATCATGTAACAGCTATGAATATGTGATTCTTCCAGTAAAACCTCTATTTATAGAAGTTTTTCCATTCTAATCCCCCATAGTTATACCCATCAAATGTCACCCTAACTGCACAAAAATAAAAACTGAGACCACTGGTGACCTGATAGTCTTCCACACAGGGATTGGCGTGCTTTTCCAAGAGCGCCTTGGACAATCCCAAAACCATACAGCAAACCTTTTGCAACCCCTCAACAAGTATCAAAAGGATAGAAAAGTCACATCCAATCCTAAAAAAGAGTGGTTTTTTTTGAACCTGTTCTGTCTGTGAGTTAAACATAGTTAAACTATTCCAAATCATCGCCATACCCTCGTTGAAACATATTGAAACATATTGAAACATGTCCATATTGCCCTTGTAGCGAAATTTTGCGAAAGTCACTTCCAGAGTCCCTGGGGCATCCACTTGCAAACCTGCCACATTGCCAGTGCCAGCACAGAACATCAGGGCCTTGGTATTGATGGCCTGTTGCATGCTAGCTTTTTGAACACATGGTGGAATCTCAACATATCCTGCAAATAGAAGAATTTTCTGGGTACCCTCTGGTAAACTGTCCCTAACTATGGAAAATCACTGTTTTTCAATGGCAAACTGTTAAATCACCAGATGGTAATCCATGTTCATCCCATGACCAACCATTATTAATGGATATGAACCACCATTAAATCATTGATGGATGTAACAAGTTCCCAGGTGAGTAAAGGTCTGACCCTTCCTCGACTCAGCCTCCTGCCGTGCAGCCGTTGTGATCTCTTGCTTCGCTCATTGCTCCAGCATTCAGCAGGAGGCGCAAGATCTCAGCCTGCCAAGGCTTTCTGAGAACCATTGGACTATGCCTCAAGACCAATGGTAGATATATGGCATACCATCTGTATATGTACATCTATGTATCTATAGTTAATGGGGTCTTATGACTTTATCAACCAACTTGATATATCTATAGTTCATGGCGGTTTAATGGGTGGATAAACCAACTTATAACTGGGGCAGTTTCCGAGCTGCTTTTTGGGTCCTCTCAACCTATGTCGTGGCCTGCGAGTGACGGGCTGCATGATGCAGTGCAGTCTTCTGCGTATCATCCATAGCGTTCACGTACACCTGACACACATTGCACACATCGGCGATACCTAATGGATTTGGTCCCGACAAAACTGAAAGAAACTAGTCATTGATTCTGTTTACACTGCATTTGACTCACTTGTTTCCTCTTCCCGAAAAAAATGAACAGGATGCAGCACCATGCTGCACTTCACCGGTTGGCCTCATCTTTGTTGAGCAAAAACTCAACCTTGGTCGCTTCGTCACACTGCTTCCCGACGGGGGTCATCCCAGTTCGGGACACATCAGCTCATCAGCTCAGCTCATCAGCTCATCCAGATCCATTCCCAATCGATTCCCATCTTGATTCTTAGCTAATCCTATACACTTTATGATTTATGATTCTCCCCCAATCTTTACATATCTTTACTGGATAGCCCATCTGATATTTAACAACGATCCGCCAAATCTTCCCCATATTCATTATCCCCGAATCTTTCTTGGCCATGTATATTTGCAGAGAGAATACTCTAATTCCTTGATGTTCCCCAATCTTTACTGGTCGGCTATATTCTGTCTCTACATGTATCTACCACTACCCCAACATTCACTGGACATCCTCAAGCAGATTCGCTGAATATTCACTGGATACCAGTGAATATACCGTTAAAAAAAAAAACATGTTTCCCATTATTTACTGGTAATTACATGGTTATATACCCCAATATTCACTAGATATCAAGTTTTAATAATATACCACCGGTGAATATCTCCAGTAAATATCCAGTGAAATCACTGAATATACCCCATTGTTATACCAGTCAGTATAGCCCTATATTCACTGGTAGTTCATATATCCAATGACTTATATATGGCAAATATGCCATTATAATCCATTATATACCATCATCAAAATTGGTAAACATTCACTGGATAATGTTGGTTACTGATTAGTGTGGGGATACACTATTGTGTCCACAGACCTCAAAATTATTCTGTTACTCTGGAAATGTTCGAGGGGTACACTATTGTGTCCACAGGATTTTGGTGTAAGTT
>Ga0126342_10011053_pt1 | contig 16133 bp, 14 predicted proteins | sample Cyp1metagenome_FD_92528 | JGI IMG/M metagenome (GOLD analysis project Ga0126342, IMG submission 92528) | Coral microbial communities from Lord Howe Island, Old Settlement Bay, Australia - Cyphastrea 1 metagenome | ecosystem: Host-associated > Invertebrates > Cnidaria > Coral ... | reverse complement strand
CCTACTACCACCTACTACCACCTACTACCACCTACTACCACCTACTACCACCTACTACCACCTACTACCACCTACTACCACCTACTACCACCTACTACCACCTACTACCACCTACTACCCCCTCCTACCACCTACTACCACCTACTACCACCTACTACCACCTACTGCCACCTACTACCACCGACTACCACCGACTACTACTCCTACTACACCTCCTCCTCCTACTACTACTACTACTATTATTACTACTACTACTACTACTATTATAGCTACGGCGACAGCGACAGCTAGAGCTACAGCTGGGACTACCACTACACCACAGTTACAAGTAAAATTACAACTACAGCTCCAGGTACATGACACCACACTACATCCAGAAGTTGTGTGTGTGAGGTGAGCACTGCAACTATTCCAAAAAGCACAGCTCCAACCACGTTTCGGTCCATCAGTGGATTCGCTCTGCCATCCACGCATCACAGCTGACCTTGCCTATAAATTCCTATCTTTGAAAATTCCGCCGCTGTTTTGTGCGGTACGACTGGTAGAATACACTACTGTAATCCACATTGTGGGGTCCTGCCTTTCTGTGGCCCCAAAAACTTGATGGCACCTGGATGTTCCCGGAAGGAAAGCGAGACGGGCTCCCCGGGCGTGCAAGCTCCAGTGCCACGCTTGGGAAAACACATCCTGAGCGAAAAGCTTGCACCCGAGTCCAGGCGTTGACGTTGATTTGTGGGCCAAGATGAGTTAATTTGGGGAGAATACATGATTATACTATGGGAACTCATTGTGTTGTTTCTGGTTTTAACTTTATATGTGCAAAGGAGGACATAAAAATAATAGTTATGATTTTTAATTCTGCTGGATGAGTTTGATCACGACCTCACGTCGTGACGTCACAGGAATGATGATCAATGTATAGGGGAATCATCCCCACATTGCCCTATTTCAAGTATTTTCATGTCAGTGAATTATTTCCATTTCAGCCAGATCTATTGCAAACCATTGGGAAATGTGGAGTAACATTTTAAATGACATGTCCATATCTGAGTACATCTGCAGTATTATGCCCAAAGTTGATATCATAAATGTGGGCAACATATTGTACATTACCATATTTCCACAAGATGGCGTGCATTCCGGAGACCCGGATCTATGGAACTGGGAAGGCTCAACAGCCTGTTGCTTTGCCAGTGGTTTGGAATGTGATGCCCCATACCATCATGACTGTCATATGGAGTTGCTGGAAACACAGGCTGATGTGTCTGAAAATGGGAGACGCCAGAATGGCAATCTTATGTTCGGGCATATGATGTTACACCCTTGGATCATGTTAGCATCTTAGTTCTAGGGTTTTCCATTTTTGGGCAATTCGAACCCTTTGGGAAATCTATTCGCATGCGCGCATCTCCAAGGATCCGCCCTTCAAAGTTTTTGTCAAGCGCTCCTTGGATTCCTACATGAGTTTGGTGGTCATCATCAACCTGGTTTTCATTGCAGCCATGACCGAGTTTCAGGCGGCCCAGGCAGACTACGGTCTTGGCATGGCCAAGCACGCATGGCACGGGGTATCTGAAAACACCTTTGAAGTGGCGGAATATGTCTTTTTCAGCATCTGGCTGGCTAAGTTTTGTTTTTCTGTGAGTTTGTTTTAGCTATTTAGTTGGGTTGCCATAGCCTGAAGTGAAAACCACGAAAAGTCCAATTTGAGCACGTGCCCTGAGCATCAACGAGGCATCTATTTCTTTGATCTAGTGGTTCGGATTATCATTTTGAGGAAGGAATGGTATTACGATCGAATTGAAGGCTGGATGTACCTCAACATGTTCGATGCAGTCCTTGTGATGATCAACATTTTCGAGTTGTTTGCTTTACCAGCGTCGGAGCCTCAAGGGGATCATCTCTGGAGAAAAGGGGTCTGGGAACGGTGGCTGATTTGGTGAAATTTTGGAAGGATGATAGAGTGGCTTGCGTTTGGAGTGATGCGTTGGATGACATTGGGCGCATCCATGTGCCAATTTGTTCTTTTTCTATCATCCCCCGTTCATATTTGGGTAACCTCAACCAGTTCTTTAGGCCTGCTGTTGGGGTATTCTTCGAGTGAAAGAAACATCCACATCCGCATCGATCATATTTGTTTATTACATCATTCAGGTCTGCCAACGTTTGGGAAGTGCTTGCGTTGGTGGTATTCCACCATTGCTGAAAGTCTGTCCAGCAGGGATTGCACAACTATTGCTGCCTGCATCCGTCAGACTGTATCCTCACCCTTCTTGGTCCTTTTCCCTATTTCGGTGATCAACACTTACTTGTTCATGTTTTTTTCCCATTAGGAAACTTTCAACAGCTGCTACAGTATCAACCCAGGGGGGGTTACACATGTTGACACCACCAACCTTTACCAACCACCAGTCCAGAAATGCCAACGCAACTAACGATGTCAGGCTCTACATGGGAGACCAGCATCAAAATGCCACGCCCATTCGGGTCATCAAACTGGTGCGGATCATCCGCACCTTGCGTATTTTTAAGACAGTGCTTTGGCTAAAGAACATACAAACATGCCCCAAGGATTTGCAAAGAATGGAATTGACATGGATGAATTTCGCATAAGGCATAATTTTTCTCCACTGACCAATGCTCAAATGTGTTTTGGGTGGTTCTCTGGACCTGGCGACGGTTCATGTAGATTTACTGTTTTCATTCTGCTCCAGTGCCAATCGAACATGGGTAATATCTGGTCGTTGACAGAGTGAGCAACGTGCGGGGCACCCTTGTGGCTGGGCACCACCCGCGTCACAAGGTCTCGTTATTCCGTCAGTTGCGGATTTTGGTCGGAACCTGTGTTGCGAGCATTGGTGCATTGTTTTGGTCCATGGTTCCTCGGTGGTGTCCAGTTTCAGTGCCGGGTGTTTGGCATCTAACATTTTGCATCATTTTGTGGCAACTTGATTTCGCAGTAGAAAGCTGTTGATCGTGTGGGGCTTGTAGCAGGACCGCAAATCGCCCAGGTTCTATTGATGGTTCTGCAAATTGGATTTGCCCTGGCAATTTGCCAAGCATTGCAGTTGTTCATTGCCGACGAAAGGGAAGAGTTGGCCGACAGACTGGAAATGCGCCAGTACTATGGCAATTTCTTGAAGACCGTTTACACGATGCTGGGCGATGGTTTCAAAAGACTTGTGTTCTCCACCTTTATTATTGGTATGAGGATCAAACTTATATAATCATATCATATCACACACACACATATATATGAACAAAAAAGATCGAGGAATAGAGCAAAAAAGCTTGAGGCATATTAAGGATCAAGAAGTATTACTAGAAAGGAAGGAAGGAGGGAAGGAAGGAAAGAAGGGAAACAACTCTATGCCCAAATGAATGGTTCGAGCTCTATGCGGGATGTACCATGTCAAATGAAAGATTCCAGGTCCAAAATGTTGGCAAAACAATGCCAAATGACAGGTAGCAACTAAGGAATGAAGCAAGCAAGGAGGGGAAAACATACCATGCAAACCAGGGCATGCAAAGACGAAGTTCGAGTTCCAGAGTTGCAATCGTATGTACTGCAAAATGAGACTTTTTCAGCTTCAAAATGTTGCAGATACCATGCCGTAAGTTGTTCCGGTTGCCGGGCATGCGTAATGCTAGTTTTGTGTAATTTCGGAAAAGTATCATGAAGTGATGTTGGGCATCAAACATTATGACGTGTTCTGCGCCGCGGCTTTGCCTAAGTTCTGGGGCGCGGAATTTTTCCTGTACATCCTCCCATGAGGACTCTTGTGCAAATGTCCATGTGCATTTCGCCTGCGCAGACTCGCACAAAGTTGTTGTCGCTCTCGAGGGGCGCGGCTTTTTTCCTGCAAATTTCCGCATAAAATGGCTTGTGTGAGATTTCCATGTGCATTTCGATTGCGCAGGCTTGCGCAAAGTGGTTGTCGCTCTCGTCGGGGCGCGGCATTTTCCCGTAAATTCTCGCATAAAATGGTTCTTGTGAGATGTCTTATATATGCATTTTGATTGCGCAGGCTTGCGCCAAGTTGCTGTCGCTCTCCTGGGGCGCGGTATTTTTCCCGTAAATTCTCGCAAGAGGATTCTTGCACAAAGTCCATGTGCAGCATTTCGACCGCGCTGGCTGGCACAGAGTGGTTGTCGCGCACCTGGAGCGCGGCATTTTTCTTGTACATTCTTGCATAAATGGTTTTTGTGAGATTTCTATTTGCATTTCGATTGCGCAGGCTCGCGCGAAGTGTGCGCCGCAGGGTTCTCAAGCTCTTGATCTGCGGCATTTTCTTGTGAAATTCTTGCGTGAACGGGCTCTTGCGGAGATCCTGCAAAATTCCTACCTAAGAGGCCCTTGCATGATCCTGTTCATGTCCTGAGCAGAAAATCTTGTGGAGATCCTGGTGGGATCCTCTCCAAGAGGTCCTTGCATGAAGATCTTGCAGATGCCATGTCTTATAGGTGCTTGTATGACAGCTCTTGTGGGAGGCTCTTGGGGGGTTCTTGTATTCAGATCTTGCAAGATCCGCTCCAGCAACAGCAGCAGGTCCTTTTTTTGACGACCTTGTGAGATTCTCTTGGGGGCCCTACCATGCAGATCTTTGTCAAAGATGGTCAAGGTCTTTTACAAGTCCTTGTGGGAAGATCTTGTGTCGATCCCCGTGAAATGCTGTCAGGGGCTTTTGCATGATCTTGTACAGGTCCTTGTGGGAAGCTCTTGGCGTGTTCTGGTGAAATCCTCTGGGGCCCTAGGTGTCCTTACATTGGACATGATCTGGTACAGGTCCTTGTGAGAAGGTCTTGTGGAGATCCTGTTGAAATCCTCCTTGCGATGTCCTTGCATTAAGATCTTGAAGATGCTCTGCGTTGGTGCTGTTCCTCTTTTTAGATCTATATAGAGGGTCCTGCTGCTACAGTTGCGATAATGTCTAATCTCACCTGTTGCTGCTCCATAGCTGCTGTTGCTTGTATCTGTTACATTGACATCCTACCCCCCACGCTGCTTGGGGTCTCTTGCCGGTGTGATCTTTCAAACATAGTGGGGCACATATCTTATGCTCCTAAGGCCACTATTTGCTGTTACAATGGCGTGGGCTTATGAATATGTCAGCAAAGAATCAAAATCGTTCATTTTCTCATGCATTCACATCTGTTTACATATTTTCATTATTTTTATTCCTTGTTTTACCTGGGCTCAAAGTGGCTTGGATGAGCAAACACCATGCGAGATGACTGCGAGATGAAGGTTTTGATTTTCAACCGTTTTGCATGATAGACAAAAAATCATTTAGTAATTTGCGACAACCTACATACAGAACAAAAAACTGGAAGAAAAAACCTGAGCAACCTGAACGCCATGGGGGTGAACGCGGCGACCTCCACGCCAACAACAGGGAGTCAATATAACGTGCAACCCCTACGCCACCAACGACCATCAACAACCCATAGCAACATCACAACATGACGGATTTAATTGCCAACATGTTCCACAAATGCCCGTTTCCAACTTTCAACAACCAACAGACAGAACAAACGGCCTAAACAAAAAATAGCATCGGTAGGCGGGTCCGAAAAACAAGTGCATACCCCCAAAAACATGCATGCAGGGCTTGAAAGAGGGCACATGCCTTTAAAAAAAATAACTAATGACTACCCATACAAAGTTTGCAGAGTATTTTTTTGATCCCAATGAATTTTTGTTTCCGATCCGTTTCGAACATTTTTGATCCCAAAGATATTTAATTTGTTTTGATCCCTGATATTTATCTTTTTGATGAACGTCCACATTCTGCTTAGTTCTGAAAATTTATCTTTGAACATCCCCATCCTTGACAGACAAGTGAATTTGTTTTTTAAGTTGCTCCAACCCACGATAGGTAATAACCACAGGGGGTAACATTTGTACTTCTTTATGTGCCCATTTTACCTCTTTATATCTGGGGTGGCCATGGAGCAACGTTGGCCTTGTGGCCAGGATGTTTGAGATCACATTCAGCGGGAGTTGGCCTGCACGTGTGCGACCTGTGACTTCCAAAGTCAGTGGATGGTATGCCATACCCTTTCTGTCTTACATCGCATTGGTGGTCTTCGCGGTCATAAAAATCGTTGCTGGGATGGACAAAGATGAACATGGGAATATCGTCAACACAAATGAGGATATAACAAAATTATGATATAATTATAACATAACATAACATTTTATACTCTATATATTATATAACTCTACTTTGATAAACTAGCTGTGTTGGTTTTGAATCCATCTATTTTACCAAGTGTCCATCCGTACCATTTGGGTTTTGACGTCCAGGTCACTGCGCTGTTCTTGAAGGAGACTCTGCACTCGGCAGCCAACGATGCGGACATGATGTTGGAAGACAGCGAGCGCGTGTCCAAGGCCTATCAGAACAAGATCGAGGGACTCTTCCGTGGCTTGGAATCGTTGTTTTTTTGGGTTGGGAGAAGTGTACCATTAAATGGCCAAGTTTTCCACTTTTAGGAATTGATCTTTTAGCATTTGACATAATTTGCCCGGAAACTTTGTTGTGCTTACTCTGTGCTGGGAAAAGGAATGACTCCCGTATTGTTTGCCAGGAGAGGTCTTTTCCTGCCGGGATCTACGCTTGCTGTGTGCTCAAAATGACTAGAGAATACTGGAGGTATGATATACATTGATATACCAATGTGCCTGACACGACACATGATGGCTGATCAGTGTTTGCAAATGTTGATTCGTCCTTTTAGACATGTTTTTTTGTTTCTGACGGGTTGCTTCAATTTTTTGTTGAGTACTTCACGCTGAAATCCAACTTGCAACCGTCAAAACTGAGTTTGGAGGAGGAGCTACTGCTGGAAAGCAAACTTTAAAACAACATTTACCACCCAATAAATGTATATAAATGTCATAGAGATGACAAACCCAATATAAATTATAAATCATTTTCCCAGGGAAATCCATGGATTTGACATCTGACATCTCTGATCCTGGGTCCCATGGTCATCTCAACATCAGGATTGGCGGACAACGACGGGGACGGCCTCCTCACCCTTCAGGAGTTCATGGAAACGATGAACCTTCGAAGTGTGCAGCACTACCTGAAGGTTTTGGATGTGACGGTCAACGATTCTCGTAATCTGGCGCCATACAGCCCAATATGTTTTTATTTGGGTTAAGCAAAAATAAACCATCCCCCAAATCAACATTTTTATAGATGGTATAAACCATTCCCAAATGGGTGGTTTGTTATTCTGTTACCTACATTATATTACATGGGTGTGTCTGAAATAGTGCATGCCCCCATATGCAAAAACTATAGCATGATGATAATCCAATGGATTTAGGGGTGCACTATTTTTCAGACAAGCCCATATGGTTGGTGAATGTTGGTGATTTGGACTGAATTAAATTAGTACAAAATACAGTAACCAAAAGATTGTTTTGGGAGTGTGGTGTTTGTCTCCTCCCATCTCCCTGAAAAATTGCCTTCAAACTCGGTATGGGTGGTTTCGGTTCGATGTTGATCCCTAAGATAATGATTGATGTCTTCAATCTGAGGAGCATAATTGCTTGGACATTGGATGTCATTTGGAAAACAAGTATAGTCAGTATAGTTCCTGTGATGATGTTCTGGTTTTTCATGAAGGCTGGCCTGCTGCACTCCTGTTATAAAGTCAACGTGTTTCAGATCTCTACCCTCGGCCTAGGAAAGGACTATTCTCGGGCTTTCGGGCAACACATCTTCTGTAGTGTAATTGGGTGTAATGCAATGTAATGCGACTTGATATATAATGTGTTGAAACGTAAAGTATTGCAATGTAATGTAGCACAGTATAATGTAATATAATGATATGTAATGCAATTTAAGATAATTTTGGTATATAGTATAATATGATGTTGATGTACTGCAAGTACTCCATCGTAATGCAGTGCAATGCGAAGATAAAGCAATGTAATTTAGCCAATTCAACAGCAACGCAAGGCAGTGTATGTATGAATGCAATGCAACGCTTTGCGAATGCCAACCTACATGTAAGCATAAAGTCATGTGATGTATACAATAATATTTATATATATATATGTGTGTGTAACCGACAAAATTATTATATATAATTTAGTTTTGCTTTGCCTTGGCCTTTCCGAGGTTGCACAAAACCTTCATAACCGACAGGGGCCGGCCCTATACCGATACCATCCGATACCCCCATTTGTGATACCTCCGGGAAGATTGAAATCCTCAGAACCAATAGGGGACGACCCGAATTTGTGCATGGCATTACATTTAGCACATAGTTTTGTCCGCTACTCATGTATATATATATATATACACATCATACATATATACATTTATTTATATATAGTAATCAGAATCTCATGTCAGGTATGCCTGACGCACCACCATTTTGCAAACTGTTGGTGACATGGCCGCTGAGGTATTCTCTTCGACATTTTGGATGATGGGGATGGTCTAGTGACAATCACCGAGTTTTGCCAGGGCATTTCGAAACTCCGGGGCAATGTGAAACCCATCGATTTTGTGACCTTGCGCCGGGAAAACAGTCGCATTCTCAAGGAATGCCGACATACTTCCAAGGATGTGAGGCATTTTGGCCAGATGCTACGGGCGCTGCTGAATTCCAATCTCCTAGGCAAGTTCGGGGCCGCTTCCAGCCCGTTGCACTCACAGAATTTGGTTCCATGTGAGGGCCGTGAGTCTACTGCATCTTTTGAAGCGTAGGTCAGGAGACACGGCATGTTGTTGCCTACCTTAAAAGTTAAGGCCATAGAAGCAATAAGAACATTTTACTTGATAAATGACACCCGAAGTACAGTCCTGATAGCACTGGTCTTCTTCAAATACGTCAACAGCAGAGGGAACATGCTTGATCCTGGGCCAAGATGTTTTGAAGAGGGCCGGCAACTGTGTCTCACCGCTTGTCTCACAATTGCTTTATGTCTCATGTATATACTGTATATATATACATAATATGATTATCAGCAACAGAAAAGGATGTGCCTGTCTTTGCTCCATGGAATGCCTTCGCTGCAGTTTGAACATTTCAACGAGTGTCTTCAGTAAAAAAGCAGTGCTTCATAATAGTTATCATTGTTTGTTTGAAAATCATGGTGCATATTACATGTATCTGTTTATTTTTTGTTTGTTTATAGACAGAGGGAGAGAGACAGGACGGACAAGGAGGGAGGCAGAGGTTGGGAGGGAACAGACTTGAAAGATAGATGATTCTAGATACACAAAGGATCACAAGGTAAACCGCTCCCCTTGAACGCTTGCAAGGCCAACGGCTTGGTGTCGAAGAGAGCTGAGAAGTTTGATGCCGCAGTTGCCAAGTGAACAACTGCTAGCTGGAATTCAACAACAATCCGCGATTTTTTGTGTATCTCCGTGAGGGTATAATATGAATTAATATATATATATAGAGAGATATATACAAGCACAGTCTGAAAGAGACTCAGACCTATGTATTTGTAGATATGCAGCATGTAAATGCAGACAGATATCCTAGCATTTTACGGGCTGTGGTCACAAATCTAGCCAACAACAAGCACGAGTAATTGTCTAGATGTAGCCTGTCTGGTAGAGGTGCATCCGATACAAGGTTGGGGACAGACATGAGGTGCAGCTGCTTGGAGTTCCCGCACCCTTGGCCCCATTTGTGGCTCCAAGAATGAACCGATCCACCAAACCGGGTTTTTTATTTCAAGGTCAGGAATGAGTTGCCTGTGAATTTCATGTTTCTTTGTTCCATCCTCATTTCTTAAATGATCCCGGAAAATAGTGACCAATGCTTTGTCAAATTGTGCCCCAAAACAATAAACCAGTCGATGCTTGATTTTGCCTTGTGTTGGGTGTCATACGCCTGAAGCAAATGCATTGATGCCATTGTGACCCTGTCAGCTCGGGAACTTTGATCCCTGTCCTTCGGACAGGTGGATTCTGCGTGAAAATTTGCATATCTCCGGTGCTCTTGGAGGTTACCAGAAACTGAATGATACTATGGAAACCATATGATGAAACCAAGGAGTCCTGAGACTGAAGAAGTACCTCTGATCTCCTGCTGCTGTTTTTGGCTCATTTGCTTCCCTAGTTCTTCCGACAACGAAGTGCGGCGTTGAAGGGTGCAGGCCCAGCATCAGCCGGAGGACTGTGTTGGACAGGGAAATTACTGTTTGGTGATTCAAAATATCCAGTGGCTTGGAGGGAACTAGGGGTATTCATGTTACCATATTTACTTTTTTTGGGGGAGCCAAGGAGCTACGAATTGAGTTTCCCAACCAGATGATGGCAACGGCAACATCTTTAACAGAAAATACAAGGCCCGAAAAGTAATAAATAAACATATGCAGCTTCCCTTGGGAGACCACGGCGCTCTTTTCTGAGTCCTGACGTGACTGCGGCTGTCAGGGGCGGTTTCTCGCTCCGGCACTGGAGCTCGGACTTCTGGGGATGGGTCAGCACCGAACCAGAGGAGTGAAGATCCAGAGATGGAAATTCTTCACCCAAAATCTGCTCACCATAGTATTTGAGCAGGAATCAAATCATGCACAATTTTTCCAGAAAGATATCAGAATGGCATTCTCGGCACTGTGGTGAGGTTGGAATTTTGGAACCTTCAACCGATATCAACCGAGGCCCTGAGCCGACGAGCCGTCCCGAATTCGCCGGCACCGTGCGCAACCCACCGCGACGCTGAAAGGGAAAGGGCTGCCCCAGAGTGGGTTTTCATAGAACCCATGATTTATGGTTGCCATGTAGGGATGGATTTATGGTGGACCTGTTAACAGTTGGATGTGTGAAACTAAACCAATTTATAACTCACTGGGATGACCATCCAAAACTTGGCTAGGAACCACATCGCGGGCAGTTGCCATCACAGATGGAGGGCGAATGAGTTTCAAGTAGAATTGGGAACTGGCCCTTTCTAACATCCAGTTCTTTTGTCATGAATGTTACTGCACGCCCCTGAACTTTGGCCCGAGCAGCGGTGTAGGATCAGTACCAAACCTCTGGATTTTTGAACTCCAAGCACGGGAGAGTCGGATGGTGGTTTAACATGGTTTAAATTGAAGTGGTTTGGAGAGATGAGATATGCTACTTTTTGTCAATTTTCCCACTTCCAAACAGGAGACATCAGGAGATCACCAATCTATCCCCACCAATCTATCCTTGATACCACGCGCTGCCCGCCATGGACCCTTTCCATTCTCTCCGGACAATTCTTCCTTGGAGGCAGAAACGATGGCGGGTGGTCCTATTGCCCTAGAAATCTCTGGAGCTTAGGAATCAGAATTCATGGTGACTTGATGTGACTTGTGCAGTTGGTGGCTGAATCCACTCGAATCCATCGGGGGGGCTCCGACCTGCCCCGACCTGTGACATGCGCAGGCGTCTCCAGGAATGTTGCATGGGGCGTGGAAAGGAAAAAAGAAGTGACAAGGCCGCTGGCTGTTGGAGCCAATCAAGCACCAGCAGACGCCATGGGCTGATTTTTGTTTAGATATAACAACCATAACCATGGCTGTATGCAGTAGAGCTTGTGCTGGGGCTTATCCATAGGTGTATGATAGTACCTCTTCAAACATGGTGTCTATTGCATCCTGTTATGCTTCATTGGGCCTTGGTAAGGCTACCATGAGCCAACCAGCATAACTCCTAATTACATAGAGAAGGGATTTCCACCGGAGTTGGCCAGGGCCTTTGGATGCCTTTGGCCCCACCTGCTGGTTATTGATTGTTTGGCTTCTGAGGCCATTTGCATACATTGGTTCTATATCTATCTATATTTTTGTAGTTCTATCTGTCTATCTGTATCATAGGGATATTTAGGGATTGTGCATATGTCAGTGTCAATGATTCTGGATGATGAAAAAACAGATCAATGAAGCCATGAACCAATTTAATGATGGATTTCTGAATGATGCGTAATCACTATGCATTAGTTTGGGTGTTTTTTGCGGATGTGGAAGGTCGCGTGCAATTTGTGCAATCGCCGCTTCAAGACTGACAACGACCTTCAAGCGCATGTTCAAAACAAACACCTTCAGGACTCTTCAAGACGTGGTGAGGTCATACCTCAAGACATTCATGCTGCATTGCAAATGTCCATCTATAGATATCTTAATAAATATAATTTAAATAACTATATAATTATATATATATATAGAGATTATATTCATTGATTTATATAGCTATTTACTTACGTTTGTGTCATGTAATCTGTATATAAATACACCAACATGAATTAGTGACATCTTTACGGAGCGTTGTCATCCCATCGCGATGTGAGGATCCCAGAGCAGTGGAGTCCCTCAGCAACCATCTGGGAACGAGGCCGTGCTGCGTGGATCTTCTGAACTCACAACAAAAGTGATGATTGGTATATATACTGCCGGACTGAAAGTTAGAATGCCTATTTGGAAAATTTCAGATATAAATATATACAGTTATATGGTGTGTGTGAATAATTATACTGATGCTATATAATCTACATAATTATATGCATATGTATACCATATATGTTTGATAAGTATCATGTATGCATACATATTGGTATATGTATCGATCTCTGCATAGATAGACATGACAACCACCGTAGGCCTCAGTGCCCCTGGGCAGGCTGCAGATTGTGCTGGAGGATGATTGGATCGCAGTGGCCATCAGCTTAGCGGCGCACCAAAGGAAAGTACTGCACGTTACATGGAACACTGGTTAGTGGTTTCATCCCCTCTGAAAAATATCAGTCAGTTGGGATGATTATTCCCAATATATGGAAAAGTAAAAGATGTTCCAAACCACCAACCAGAACACTATCGATAAATCAATGAATCAAGGGCAACGCTACTCGTACCCAGACAAGTCCGGTCACTTTTCAGCTAGATCGGTTCACTCAGGTGGTGAAACCTCAAGGCTGCCCAACATTTGGCAAAGGCCGTAGCTTTCAAAAAGTGGTTCACCAGCATATCACAACAACAGATGGGGGTTTCTTGAAATGGGAAATCCCCAAGTCACCATAGGTTTCAATAACTAAAATGGTCTAATGTTGGACGATTTGGAGGTACCCCCATTTTAGGACACCTCCATATGTAGTTTGTTGTTCCACGGTTACCAATAAACATCATGGTGATCTCATTGGTATCTTCCAGCTGCGGTAGGCAGCTTCGCCAAGTCCTGGTTGTTGGCACAGCTGGCGCCAAGCCAGGCATCTGATGCCCTCAGCAAGGTGCGCGACCCGAAGGGTGGAGGGTTTTGACCAGCAAAAACATAGGGGATACATAGGGGATATAAGTCGGCGGTGGTTTGTTGGTAAGTGTGGGAGGTTGTACTGCCTATATAATAAGTATGGGGGATTGTCAAAATACATGCTGGGCATCCTTATAAACCATTGCAATTGCATCTAACCATCACCGTGATAAGGACATTTTCCACACTGCTCAACTGGCCTTGGGTCAGTCAAAATTGTACAGTAAATAGATGATCATAGTCATTCAAAAACCCGAAATTTGGATGCTTCTCTCTTGACGTTTGCGAATTTGGTTGAACATGTTTTTAATACGTATTTTTTCATCATTTTTTTTCATGTTTGAACCAGATTCCGGATCCATAGTCCTTGAACCTCCCCAGCTTCCCTCCCGCGGGTCCAGGCGCGGCCGGCGCATCGTTTGGACGCGCCGACCGGGGGCTTGATGGTCTTGGCCAAGAGCAAGAGCTCCATGCGGCAGCTCTCTGAAGCCTTCGCACAGGAGAGGCTGCCATGGACCATATTCCCAAAGGTTGGATGACTGGATGACCGTCGCAGAAAAACTGCCATGGTTTGTAGGTTTTCACCATGGCACATCATGACACTATATATCTTCACCTCCTTTGTTTCGCACATGTTTTTTTCGCTCCGGTGCCCGACTGCTTGTGTGGGAACCTCGCAAGGGGTGGCGATGACTCAATGCTGACATTCGCACGTTTTGATGACTCTGATTGCAAAGGTCCTTTGAACTGTCATTTTTACTCTGGAATCAAACATTGCTCACATGGCAATGGAAAAGCCCCATAAATCAACTATTTACAGAATTTTTTTATGGTTTATGCCAATTGAAATCGGAGATTTCCCATGGCCATGGCTGATTCCCAGAAGGTAACCACCATCGCCAGGGCTTGGTGAAGAAGAGATATCGTGCCCTGGTTCGCGGCAACTACGCCCTGGGAAGTTCTGGTGAATGCAAAGAACCACTGCGACCCGTGCGAGCAGTAGCCATGGAGGGTTTGCAAAAGTGAATGGTACCCATGGGTACCCCAATGGATGGCTTGTGATGAAGAAACCCATTAAACATGGATGATTGCGAGGGGCCCTCACATTGATAGAAATCTTCATATCATGATACTTCGCAAAAAAGTCATGGAATGCAAGTGTTGTTGTTCCGAACCTGCGGTCAAAACTTCAAAACTGTACAAGTTTGGATTCAGCCTGTCGATTTGAACCTTTTGTTTCTCCATCTCAGTCCAAAAGACCATTGATAGCAATACGTTTCTTCATTAATTACACAATTATACAAAATTCACATCATGGCTCTTCTCAATGTTTTTTTTTCCTCCGATCCTAAAAAGGAGGTACATCCTATTACTGTATCATATATAAAGCCATAGAAATTGCGGGGTATATCCCTTGGAAGTAGCTTCCACCAGGCAGATGTGCCCAGGTATGGCAAGCCCTGCACTACACGATTCCAGGCTATGGAGGAGCCAGTGGAGACGCAGGAAGGTCCAGCGTCTTGGATGAACATCTCTTTTCTGGGTGAACCTCTGGTAGTTAATGGATGTTAATGATATCATATATATATACATATATTTGATTATATATAGTTACATGCTGACAAAGTACCTCGTGAGAATTTCATGGGATATATAATTTACTATATATAAGATTAACTTGATAATACTTGATATGATATTTGGGTGTTCTGAATATTGGGCATACCGTCCATTTATGGCTATCACAGAAATGTGAAAAGGAGGTTCTACTGTAAAGCATCAAATTTTGGGATGCCCTATTTTAGACAAACCAAGTCATTTTTTGGCAGATGTCTACAGATGTCTACAGTAAGTTTTTGCAGCTGGGCTAGGGATGCTCAAGACAATTGCAACCTTGAAGCTAGCAGGAACCGCACATGAATCATTTCTACACTGGACCCTAGAGGGGTCACCTGAGGAAGTGTGATTCAGTGAGGTACAGTAGAACTGAGAAACCATTCGTAACCAGTTTGGCTGGAGAAAATCGTCATTGCGTCTCCATGAGCCGTTTGGCTATGTTTGAATGGGATTGTGGACAGAATGCATGGACGAATAAGAACATATAAGAACTAAACACAGGCACTAAATGTTGAGTTGCACCATGATCTCACACTGGAGAAAGGTAAGACATGGTAAGACCGCCCTCAACATGATAAAGCCTTTGGTTGTGAGAGCAACCTTCAATCACTTCCATCGCAGGATTCGTGTGAGGGTAAGCCGAAAACCCGCAGAAAAACACATCTTTTGCCATACCAAATGCAGGCCAATTCCAGTTCAGGAGACAACCAATGCCATCCAAACTATGCCATCCATTTTTCAAGCCCTAGAATACACGACCATTTCCTTTCTTTCCTCCCTCTCAAGCAACTTGCCTGAGGGTTTTGGGAGATGATCCAATTTCGGGATATCGTTTGGTGAAAACAACGCAGGATTTCAGGAAACCCATGGGTTTTCAAGTCCCTTTCTTGAATAGACAACACCCGCATTGCCTGTAGATTGGCCCAGCAAATGTGTTTTTCCATGCAAATCATCCCATCAACAACTGACATTTTTTAATGGTGTCCCTTAAATTTGTCCGGTGATACAAGATGGTGCCCCAGGCCATTAGCTAAGTTGGTATATTATATATATAGTCTATAGTGTATTCTTATATATAGTGTGTATACACACATATATCATATATATATATAGTGTGTGTGTACATATATGTAATTATGTAGAAACGGGATAAAAGCCGGGTTAAACCACAATCCCAATACACCTGCTACGCACTATTTCTTGAGCCAATGCAACACAATCTATAAGGTGAAAAGTATGTATACATGCATAAAGACTGTG
>Ga0126342_10011052_pt1 | contig 16133 bp, 14 predicted proteins | sample Cyp1metagenome_FD_92528 | JGI IMG/M metagenome (GOLD analysis project Ga0126342, IMG submission 92528) | Coral microbial communities from Lord Howe Island, Old Settlement Bay, Australia - Cyphastrea 1 metagenome | ecosystem: Host-associated > Invertebrates > Cnidaria > Coral ... | reverse complement strand
TAACTCCAATAACTATGGTTTATGATACTTATAACTATAGTTACTGGGTCTTATAAACCAACTTATAACTGGGGGGCCTCACATTGTAGCTGGTATACCCAAATGTTGATGGATATTTCCATTTCTATAATAGCGGGTAAGATTCAATGGCAAATTTCCATTGCTATTGGTATTGCCATTGGTATAATTTGGTTTGTATGGACTCATACCTGGTATAATGTGGTTAAAACAATGCCATAAACCACCCATTTGGGAATGGCTTATACCACCTATAAAAATGGTGATTTGGGGGATGGTTTATGATTGTTTTAATTTGTTTTAACCACATTTTTCATGTCGGGAAAATGATCCACTGGATTTAGAGGTAGCATATTTTCAGACCCATGGAGGCCACAGTTCGAGACAGGAAAACCGTGGGAGATTGACCAAGAAATATGGAGATGTTACGGTATCCATCCTTGAAAAACATGTGCAACTGGATGCTTAAAACCAGTTGTGGTCATTTTATCCAACAAAGGGATTGAAACAAGTTGAATAAAATTGGTTGGATTCTGGGTGATATTTCCTGGCGGGACTTTCATCTTTGACCACAAATATCTACCCAATCCTCCCATGATTTCAGCCACAAATCGGTTCGGATTTCCTGGGGATTTCCATCGGTTGCGACCTGGGTGGGGCACCTGGGTGAATTGTAGCGACACCATGGCACCATGAATTTTCAATGATGATTATCCTCTGGTAATTTGACATAGCTATTGAAAATGACCATTTATAGTGAGTTTTCCCATAAAAAATGGTGATTTTCTATAGTTATGTTAGTTTACCAGAGGGTAACAGGTTGGTCAGCGCCTTCCCATTTCAGGTTGGTGAATCATTGTCATTGAACCAGATTAGATTACCGTAAATCTTAGCCTCTGGTAAATTAACGTTTTTCTATGGAAAGATCCACCATTATTATTTGGTAAATCAACTATAAATGGCAATTTCAAATAGCTACGTTAAATTACCAGAGGGTATATTATATACATATAATTTAATATACATATACATGGCAGTGGCAACACAACTAGCATGTCCAGAAACGAACAAAGGAATCATGTTCGCATAGGCCTATGATCAGTAGCTCATATCAATCATCAAAACACAGTTGTCCTGATCATTTCTGCTTATATGACCAGGTTTGTTGGTTCACCAACGATAGTTTGTTGGTTAGCTGCCCCACATATTTTGTCAACTCCTCATCTCCCTACAGTTGTTTGTCCGATCATCCAATCCCCATAGTTACAATGGTCCAATAATCCAGTAAACATTCTTCAACAACGGGGATTGGACTATTTGGTGAATTGGATAAAAATGGTCAAGTTGGATTATTGGTGAATTGTTTTTTTTTTTTTCTGGTGATTTACCCATAATCAACCATACCATGGTCAATAGAGTCAATAATCAAGCATATTGAATGATCCAATTATTGCTATGGTTTACTGGCAATTACCAGTAATCCAATGGCAACTATAATGAATGATCCTATTATTACTATTATTCACCAGTTTTTTCTATGGCAACTATTTTATGGCAATTACCAATAATCCAATGGTCAAGTTGCCATCGAAAAAACTGGTGGAATTTCGATCCCACCGGGATGATCTTGGATCGAATTTCATCATCGCAGGAGTTCCAATTGGAGATCCAGCGACAAACGGCGCGGTTGCTTCGGCCCTTAGGTCTGCCTTTGGCAGCCAGTTGCCAGTTCTATGCCAGTCGAGCATAGCCAAAAGCTATCTCGTTTGATGGCTAGTTGTTGGGTGCCAAGTGGCTTAGTGGGGAATGTTGAAATCATCATCCTCAAATTTTGGCAATCCTAGTTTTCATGACGTAATAATGTTCAAGACCCCAGTGAATCATGTTGGATGGCGATACTATTTGTTCATGACACTCCCAAATTTTCATAGTTGGCACCTGAAACATGTTCCCCTAAGATGAAATTCCTACTGGATCCTATGGGGGTTTCCTAAGTCATAGTACCCCAGTTCTCATCCCAGTCATGGATGACTGGATGACCATTTTGGTCTTGAAACCTACCCTCTGGTTATGTCAAAATAGTTATTGAAAATTGTGATTGATAGTGGATTTTCCCATTAAAAATGGTGATTTTCCATAGTTTTTTGTATGTTTACCAGAGGGTATGCTTTTGGGGATCCAGGCCTTAAGAAACGACCCCTTTTTTGGCCATTTCTGGGTGCCACGCCGAAGTCACTCAGGCTGTCATCAAGGCTGCTGGCGCTGGAAGTGAAGCTGAAGGGTGAGATCAATGTGGACTTCGAGCCACATGAGAAGGCAGAAATCTGGGAACATGGTGGTTCAAACATGTGAATTTAATGGAAGGTCGTATCATTTGGCATCATTAATCATCATTAACCCACTAGAAAAGATCAATAGAATTACAAGATCAATTCTGTAATGTCAATAGAAGGATATCATTGCAAACATTATATATATATATATACATACACCTAATTGTGTACGTATTATCTCATCTGGGTACAGTAAATAATTAGTATAGTGACCTCACGTCGTGACCTCACTGGAATCATGGTTAGGATTGGCGTTTTTTTTCCCCAATGTAGCCTCATTTCAGGATAGCAAATTAGGGTAATTTACCCAGAGCCCATGATATTGATCTCATGGGAGGTTTTTCTGGGAATATCATCCGCTGTTACTGGTAACAATGGGGATATTTTCTGAGAATTTTCCAGAGTTGAAGCATCAAAAATGGCAACTCACAGGGATTTAAGAGTCAAACATGGGGATTTAAGGAGATGTAGCCTCTGGTTATGTCAAAATAGCTATTGAAAATGGTGATTGATAGTGGATTTTCCCATTAAAAATGGTGATTTTCCATAGTTATGTTAGTTTACCAGAGGGTAGCTACTGAATGATGGATAAGAGGGTTTGCCCAATGATGGGAGATGGCACCAAACATTTCTGTCATTTGACCGAGGAAGATCAGGATTGAAACCACGATATTTTGGGGTACTATTCCAAGAAAGTGGGAAAGAAAGGAATTGGAGATACAGGATTTGGCTTGTGGTTGATCGACAACCCAAACAGTCTAGAGTTTAGCCGTTTAGCCTATCCATTTTCTTGTAGAAATGGCTAGGATCATAGTTATAATTTCATTTATGGATGGTATAATCTACTTAGGGGGACTTACGATCACCAGGGTTTTCTTCGCCACTGAGTGGGATCATCCTCGATGCGACCAGGAATCCGAGATCCATGAGATCGTCGAGGAATCTCTGGACGCGCCACAGGCTAGCCGTTGGGCTTGAAGCCAGCGGGGCTATAACTGGAGGTTTCCCAAGTCATAGGGCTACCCCCAAATCATCCATTTTAATAGGGTTTTCCATTATAAATCAACCATTTGGGGGGGTACCCCCCCATTTTTATGGAAACCTCCAAAAAAAAAACATCGTGGGATTGACATCCACGGGATAGAATATCTATATTATTCTAAATTAATGTTCGGATATATAAAATATGATAAATATGACAAATGTGATAAATATGATAGATATGATAGATATGATAGATATGATAAATATAGATATATCCAAATAGATACAGTTTATAATATGTTGGATAAAAATCGATATGAATTGTGTAAAAATACTATAAATTCTATCATATGCTAACGTCGGTGCCCCTGTTGCCAGGCCTGTGACAGACAGGTCATCAGCCTGAGCCCTCGAAGTGGTCGAAGTGCCGCCCACGTGCTGCCCGAGCCGGCGAACGTGCTGCCGGTGCCCGTGCAGGTGCGCCACGTTCAAAGGTGGTTTGGGCCGTGAAACACCGTGAAACCATGGGAAAAACCATGGGATCTAGGCACGAGAACTGGGAATTTGACTTTGTTACCACATGAATCATGGATTTGGGGTGGGTAACATGGGGAAAGGGATACAATGGCAGTTTTCGACTGGGAACATGAGTTTTTTTTTTCAGCGCTTGACCCCGAGAGTGTGGGAAGTTGGAAAGCCTCCCAAACCAATCGGTTCTATTCGTTTTTTTTCCCTCAACATCGGGCTGTCTCTGGATTCTTGTTGTGCTTCACCGACAAATGAGTCAACACCTGGCACCCAGATGGTACCTTAGAAGAGCCGGTGAATGGACGTGTATTTCCCCTTTCATACGGTAATTTCATAAATTTTGACCCATCCCCAAGTCAGTGTCAAAATGCTTGGGAAAACCCGTAGCCATCACAAAAGTCCTATCTCTGCTGCAGAGGACAGTTTGGTGAAGCCCGAACTTGAGCCCAAGGACCCAAGGAGGATGGATGGTTTGATTTTCTTGGGGTGACCATGGTCCTTCGAACTGACGAACTTGAGTTTTTTGCGGAAGATCATCATCTTGATATATCTTGAGTGCTGAAATCGTTGCAAAATCTTTGCCGAATATTGCCATGTCCTCCATGAAATCCCATTCTCAAACTGTCATTCTGGGGCTGATATCCTGGTGGTGGGAAGTTCACCTTCTCAAACTTCTAAATCCACCCAGTATTGTTGTTTACGTTTGATTTTTTGCTGTTTACCCTCCAGTAAACTAACATAGCTATGGCATATATGGATGAACATTGCCATCATCACTAGGAAACTCATCCTAATTTTGGTCCATGTTCATCCATTTTCCATAGATATGTGAGTTCACTGGAGGGTAAGTCACTGCTTTTGGGAGACCCCAGGATGGAGAGGAAGATCCAGAGGAGCCAGTCTCCTTTATGGAAACTGCGACACTCGCTGAAGATGGGGATCGGTTCTTATCCCCAAAAAATGGGGGATGCAATGGGGATATTCCATGGGGATACCTTTAAATAGTTCCACTCTTGTTTTACGCACGAAAAGGAAGGGATAGTCTGATAGTCCCGCAACATACTTTTTGTGTTTGATCTACCAAGAAAATGGGGACGTCACCATGAAAAATAGTGATTATATAAAACGATGAATTGATGATAGAAGAGTTGAACCAACTAGGCCAGCTTGGATGAATTTATGGTGGATATATTGAAGTAATTATATGATATGGGTGAAACTGAAGCAGCTTTTCAAACGGGCGAAGATATTCAAGCCGCAACAATTCGGGATAAACATTGGTCATCCACAATAGGATTTGATCGAAGGATGGGTTCTAGGCAGCAAAGAGCTACAGCAGCTACTTGGATCTGTATCCGAGTTACGATAGTGAATACCCTCTGGTAATTTAACATAGCTATTGAAAATGGCCATAGAAATAGTGAGTTTTCCCATTGAAAATGGTGGATCTTTCCATAGTTTTTTGTATGTTTACCAGAGGGTAAATCAACCTTAAATAGATCCACATAGTTGGACACCAAACAAATCAACATTTGGTCAACAGGTTTTCTTCGATGAGTTTCAAGCTGTACGTTTTCCTTGGGGATGAAGTAACAGCATTTTTCTGTCGATGTCTGTCGGGTGTACCCTCTGGTAATTTCAAAAAAGGGAACATGACGACTAACTCCATGAATTTAGGTGAGGTACCTACTTCTGAGACAAAACCCGGTGACCTATTGGTTGTTAAACAAAGGTTATATAAGTTATATACCAGTGGGGAAAACACATCTTTTGTGACGATCGAATGGAGGTTGCCCCGTTCCAACTCAGGGGGAGTTATATGGCAGAAAAGGTGGCTGGAAACCACAGCTATTGGCCCATTTCTGTAAATGGTTCTCATCCATTTATAGATTTTCCATGAAATCAACCATCCGTCAACCACAGCTACTGTCAAAATTGAAGCCGGCCGAGGTGGAACCTGGTGCTGGTCCTAGGCTGGGATGCTTCAGATTGAACCAGTGAAAACGGGGCTGACAATGGGGGGTATACCATGGTATACCTTCCAAATAGCCTAATTTTTATTGGACAAATGATGACTAACCAGTGGATGGACTGGGGTAGCCCATTTTCCGACAAACCTAGTTGTTGCTTGTTTTTCTATTTGCTGTGAAAGAGAAACCGACCCGTCTGACAGAATGAACCTTGACTGTGAGTACTCCAACATGAACAATCTCGAACACAGTTCCGAGTCAGCTATTCAGTGTCGCAATGGTGGAAGGAATGCCTGGCAACACGTGGCGATATGAACCAACCATCATTCAAGTTTCGAAGGTTTTGTAGTCCTTTCGCAAAACAATCCCTATGTTCTGGGTGATTTTGTCACCAGTTCAATCGGTTTTGCCTGTGAAATTTAACTCTTTGCCAGTCAACTAGTTTCTTTTGGGATTTAGATTCGATCTTATTTTGTTTTCTCCTTATAAACTGTAGAAATTGGAGTCAAATCCTCACTTTGATAACGCTTAGATACCGTTTGTAAGATAACCTGTTGGTTGGAAAATGGCCCCATAGAAATGGTTGATTTACCTCTTAAAGATGGTGATTTTCCAGTTCGCTAAACGTTACCAGAGGGTAACTCCCATTAAACCACCATTGGATTCCATTAAATCCCATTAAATCCCATTAAAGCACCATTAAACCACCATTAAACCACCATCAAAAATTCCATTAAACCACTTGCCAATGGATCCCCTCATTGCGCCTTGCGCCTTGCGCGCCGCGCCTTGCGGCTTGGCGCCAGGTCTCACGAGTTCCGGCTGGGTGGATGTGACCATCGCCTGTCTGCTGCTGCTGAGTAGCGCGGGGATGCAGATCACCTTCAGTGACGCTTTGTGGATGAAAAAAGAGGGCATTGAATGAGGATTGAACCATGATGACTATAGACTAGTTTGGCTTATAGTTTTTTTTTCCCCGCATGTTTTAAGCATTTCTATGTATATATATATATATATGTATAATAGGGGGGCATATTTACTTGATAAATGATGGTTCATGAGATATTTTATGGGGCTTTAGGGATCAATTTTTCCATGGTTTTGAGCCCAAAAACCCTGGGGATTTAACTTCTACATGACGATTGGTTGATGCGACTGATCTGATATCAATGGGACTTAGCCACTGAGTATCTGTATTTTGGTGCTTTGGAACCATGGAATTTTATGACTTTCCATTTTTTTTAGGAATAGTAACCCCAACTGACTTTCATGTTTCTTCAGAGGGGTAGGTATACCACCAATCAGGTATAGTTTTTTTTTTTTGCAGGGTTCTAACTATCAAAGATACGGGGGATATCATTGATAAATCATGGTTGATGGGTTGATATAGGGGTAAAAGTAAAAGCAGGTTCCGAATTTCCTGTGCTCCCATCCAGCGATGAAATACCAATCGAAAGCCTGGTTTAGTGTTGGATCTTTTCATTTTGGGGGTCATTTATTAGGGGTATTTTTCCATATTAGTTGGATGGGATTTTGTTTTCGAACTCTGTTTCTGGGTTTCTGGAGCTCTGAGGTCATTCTGCTGGGCAAGGAGACCGTTGGATGATTTTTTTCGGGATGCTCTGGGCCAAACATTTCAACCATCGACCATCCCATTCTAGTAGCCTGTGAAAATTTCGATTGGAACAGAAGGGCATCACTGTTTTGATTCAGATGTGATCAGAACGTTTGATAGTCAACAAGCTGACTCGTGAACGCGATATGATCAACATGAGTGAAGAGTTAACGAGGGTTGCAACCCTCTAGTTGTCCGTGGCGGACTGGGATGACGTGGATACCCCTTATATGCACATGTTTACCTGGTGAAATGGATCATTTCGTTGGAATTACACCTGCACAAGACTTGTCTTTTTCGAAGCAGTTGACCAGCCGAGATGTTGTTTCCCCTTTCTGGCTGATCGCAATGGGCCATAGGCCCCTAGGCCCTCCTTGTCGAAACGATGTAGTGTGTAGCTCTGTGAGCTCATGCGGTCCCAAGTCCTAAGTGATCCCAGTCGGTCCCAAGCGATCCTGATAAACCCCGTCACATCATTTGTATTTTTCAGGTTTCATATGACATGTAGCCTCTGGTAATGACTAACAGTTCGCTATTGAAAATGACCCAGTCGAAATAGTGGATGTTTTCCCATTCAAAACGCATGGTGGATCTTTCCACTTCGCTATGTAAACGTTTCCCACAAAAAATGGGCCGTTGGATCCATTGGATCAACGTTTAGCACCAGTAAGATGATCTCATCCATCAAACGAACTATGGCTAAAAGTATCATAAATCATAGAAGACCATAGTGATATATATATATAGACTTATATATATATATAGACTTATATATATATAGACTTATATATATATATAAGTTATCCCCCAACACACACATATATATATATCATTCTACCCACTGCTTTGTTTTTTTTCACCGGCCAGACTTTTTGGGGCAACCGAAATGGAGGACTTCTTGGGGGATGCCTTTCGAGAGCAGATCGACATCGCCAAGGATTGGCGCAGGAGCCGGAGGGCGAAATCTTGGTTTGTTCCAAATCCTGGTTGGATTACCCTCTGGTTATGTCAAAATAGCTATTGAAAATGGCCATTTGTAGTGAGTTTTCCCATGAAAAATGGTGATTTTCCATAGCAAACTGTTAGTTTACCAGAGGGTACAGGAAAACCTATTGAAATAGCTATTGAAATTTCCATAGAAATGGTAGATTTACCCATTAATATCATGGTGATTTTCCAGTTCGTTATGTAAACGTTTACCAGAGGTTACTGAAAAAAAATCCTAGTATATTGGGTAGTGTGAACATGTATAAACCCTTATAAAATCAACCAAGCAGGGTTTTGAACACTGCTCAGATATAATATATGATATATATATATATACACAACTTGTATGATACACACATATGTACATGTATATAGATTAATCTGTCCATTTTGGATTTCAATTCATGTATATATATATATGTATAAATTTAGTTACCATTTTATTTATACATATACAGATAGTGTTATACAGAAATACATACACATAGATATACATATACATATGCACATGAATATGTATGTATATGTATATATACACACTGATCATATATGGTGTATATATACATATACATCTGTACATCTATATGTACATTTGTATATGTATATATGTATATATGTAGATATATATATATATATATAATATACATATATACATATGTGTATATATATATATAGATGTACATACGACATACTAGCCAGCTAAGAAGAACTTCTCGAAAGGTGCCAAGCTACCTGAGTTTTCCCACCATTTTATACCATTCTATACCATTGTAACACCACCAGCATATCCAACATATGAGGAGTGTGGCGCACGACCACAAACATATGGACCTGGCTCAGACCAGTCTGATCTCGCGTGCCTTGGCTTTGCCGGTGTTGTGTTATGAAACCAACCAGAAATGTAATTTTGTTGGTTAGCATTTCAATGGCCATTTCAGGAACCCAAATTGGAGGTACCTACCATATATTTTTGGCCTATTCTTTAGGGCTATGTAAGGATCCTGGAATTCCCATTGAGCATTGGAGTCAAATGAAAACAAATTTTGGATCAACTCATGTCAATGAATCAAAAAGAACCAAGTTCTTCAGCAGAAACGGCAAGTTGATCGAGATGGAAACTCGACCCAAAACTGGGCTTTCCACAGAAAAAAAAGGAGCTCAAGCTCGGCAAAGTTTAGGATTTCAAGCTCAATGATTGGAACCATTGGAACCTAGACATGCCCAGCAATCAGCGAATCATTTTCCAATGGATTTTTCTGGTGAAATTGTGGATCAACGAGCCGGTTTTCCATGGCGCACCTGTTTGGCGATCCATTTCACGATGCTCCAAGAATAGTGGCAGCATAGATACCGCAAACAATCGTTGTTTGGTGGTTATTTTTCTTAATCCACCTGATTGTCTCCGCTGAAACATGTAGGAATATTTTGGGGGTGTAATTTTTTGGCCAAAAGTTGGGGTGCCATCTGAAATTGATCCGGCAATCTAAGCAGGCAATGGCATGTTCTACAGGTCAGTCATTTACTGGTTGGTGGTTTCAAACATTTTTTTATTTTCCATTTCATATATGGGATGTCATCCTTCCCATTGACGAACTCATATTTTTCAGAGGGGTAGGTCAACCACCAACCAGTTTACAACTGGGTGATTTTATGCCGGATTTCTGAGAATCCCCAGGGTGGATCTCCGATTGGCCATCACGTCCATGTTCTATCAATGTCAGGGTATATATTGGCGTTGCATCCAGTGGAAATCGCCAAAGAGTTGGTCCCCTATAAGTTAGGTAGGTGTTGGGTTTGCCGATTGTTTGTCCTATCATTGTGAGAGTTTGGAAAGGATGCGTGATGTTTGTAAGACATTTTGCGGTTTACGGAAACATGATGACAAGGAGGACATTGATTTCGTGTCGCCTCTGTGTGACTTGAACATAGAAATCATGTGTTGCAACGAAAGGGGAATTTTCTTGCTTGGTGGTAAAGAAAGCGTTGAGTAATCCGCAAAAAGATAAAACCATTAAATCCTACTAGAATAGTCATAGTCATAGATTACTTGTCTATTTTTTTGGGTTGCTATAGAATGTATATATTTTCAATATTCTCAGAACTTGCTCAGCAGCATTTCTTCTCATCGCCATTCCAGACTTGCACAACGGTTGCCGGCCTGGGCGGGTGTCTCCCGGTGGTGTTTCGGTGGTGTTTCGGTGGTGTCTCATTGCCTCTTGGTGGTGTCTTGATGTTTAAGCAGCAATCGTTTTTGCACGCCTCTGCAGGGCGGACAGCTAGCTTCAGTGAGCGACATGCGGATCTACCGATGAAGGGTTGTCATTTCAGTGGAAACAAAAGAAGCCCCGATAGCAGCGCTGAGTAACATGATACATGATCCACCCATGCTAGCAGGTGAAAACACGAAGTTAGGCGGTGTAAAAAGGTGGTCAATGACAGTTAGTACTGATATGTCCTTTGGGTTGATTTCCACGCAAAACGAGAAGGAAGAAAAAAGATAAGACTCACATATACGCCTAACAGGCTGATTTCCTTAAGGATTATTTTCAAAAAGCGATCTTCAGGAGGCGGGGATCATTTGCTTTTCTGGTGCCTGGATCTTCCCCTTTTCCTTTTTCGCTTGTCGTTTCAACCCTTTTCCCAACATACACCAGTGAAAAATGTTGTGAAAATGCTGCATGCGCCGATTCACCCACCCAAAGGGAGTTTGTCTAGTGATATCACAACTGCTTAGCATACAGCATGGAATTGGATGATGGGAACATTTTAACCGGAAAACCCGATCAATTTGATAGTAAAAACCATGGTTTCCGGTTAAGAATTTCCCTTAAACCAATCCATTGAATACAGCATGCCATGGTGAATCATTTTTGATTGTTGCCATGCTCACTGGAGGCCTGGGGGCTGGACCGGTGGCCCGAAGAATGGGCTCACCGTCCGTAATTTCAGTGCCCAAACCGACCATTGTGGGGCCATACCCAACTGTATGCACAACATATCAATGAAACTCATATTGAAATCTCGTTGGGTTGATTTCTTGTTTTACTTTTCGGCATATTTTTTTTGGGGGGTCGGATCATCTCTCCCTAAGGTGTCTGCAACGAAGATGGCAAATTGATCTTGTCTACAGATCAGGCATCCCTTTTATCTCAGCAACTCGGTATAGCCCCAGGGACTTGGAGACTTGGGTATGTCTCAAAATAAGGTACCCCCCAATTGATGGTTCACCACTATTTTCCCTGTTAAAAAAAGTATCGCAGGATCTCCGGGATGGAGGTGACTGTTTTTGATGGGAATGCACGTTCAGTTACAAAGTTTCAAACTCAGTTTTTGCAGGGTATCCAAGATTGGCCATTTCAGCTGTTTGTTTTGGCAAACAGTTTTCGTTGTGCCACGTGTGTGGGTCTGTCTGCGCGATGTTTGCCTGATCAAAGACCTGGGAATTCTGCAGCGGAAATCCAGTCTTTGGCACACTTGCTAAGTATCATCCTGATTTCATGAACACAGTAACAATTTTACCCTCTGGTAAACTAACATAGCTATTGAAAATGACCATTTATAGTGGATTTTCCCATTGAAAATGGTGATTTTCCATAGTTATGTTAGTTTACCAGAGGGTACTTGCTGAATGGTCCTGTTGGTGAATGTTCGGGCTGCCTGGGCCTGATCACATGTCCACAACTCCGAAATTTATCATCATTTCTTTTTTGGAGGACTCATGAAATTGACATTACAAAGTCTGTGGATGAACATTTCCAGGTCAGGTTCCCCATTTCAGGTTGTTTTCGTCTCCCTTGTGACGACCAGAGGACTGTTCAGTTTCTGTTGGTCGGCCCAGGATCAACGCCTTCTTAGGTCTCGAGCCTCTCAGCTGTGGCCGGGAGGGAACCGAGGGAACCCGGGATCAAAGTCTGAAGACTTAAGGAGGTTCCCTCTCAAATAGCGATATATATTGAACATGGCCATTGAAATAGGTTTATGATCAACAGCCGGGTAACAGTTCTGGATGGTGGATATATCATGAGATATCTACCCTCTGGTTATGTCAAAATAGCTATTGAAAATGGCCGATAGAAATGTGATTTTCCATAGTTATGTTAGTTTACCAGAGGGTTGGTGGTTTGGAACATGGCTTTACTTTTCCATAATATATGGGAATAATCATCCCAACTGACTTTCATATTTTTCAGAGGGGTTGAAACCACCAACCAGTATCAAAATGGTTAGAACCAAGAAGTTATGGGTGTGGAAACAGCCATGGCACTTCACAGGTCAGCCCAACACATTGCTATGTTTTTTCACACCCAGAAATGTGACATGAAAAGAGAAGGGTTTGAGAAAACCTGTCTCGGATTGGTGCAGCGGCATTTTCTGGACGACTGTAGTGCCCCTCTTTTGAACGATACATACCCTCCGGTTTTTTCTCACAGTTTGCGAACTGGAAGCCATGGCCCATAGAAATAGTTGATTTACCCTCTGGTAATTTAACATAACTATGGAAAATCACCATTTATAGTGACATTTTCCATGAAAAATGGTGATTTTTCCAGTTCGTTATGTAAACGTTTACTAGGCCGGGTATGTACACTTCAAGCGTCTGGTACCTCAAATTCCAAGATTTGGAGGGAAAACACTGCAAAAGCCCCTTGCATCAGTGGTAGAAACAGTGGTCCACAATGATTCGTGCCCATATATTCCACCGGTTCTGGGGCTATTGATATAGATTAAATGTGGTAAACCCCAGAGGAAACTGGAATTTGCAAGAGAACCGCAAGATTCATCCGTTTAGCGGAAGGGATACACCAGTTTGGTTGTTTTTTTTTAAATCCCTAGTTGAGCAGTGTCAAAAACTCATCGGAAAGTCCATGATACTGGTTCGTCACTAGGGATTTCCACTTAACTATATATTAGGATTCTTTTAATCATGACTATTTCTAAGTAGATTTTCAGCTTTGGCCCATCCCATTTCAGGGATTCCTTGAATTTCAATCTCCAATGTGTTGGGTAGTTTTCGACCCCTATCCCACGGATCATGGGGATTCTTTCAATGGATTGGGTTTCAGGGAAATTTTACACCGGAACGCACCATATTTAATGGGAACATCTCTCTGGTTTCCGGTGAAGATTTTCCCAACCTTGAACCAATCCATTGATTCTTTCATGGATCTGCGTAAATGACAATATTTCACTAACCTGAATCTTAAGGCCATTTTGGGATGATTCCCCAAATCCTAAGTATGATTTCCAGTGAGGGAGAACAGTGAGGTCGTGATGAAATTTACCCAGATGGATGTTGATTATAAATCTTATCACTATACCGACTATACCCTCTGGTTATTTTACATACCCTCTGGTAAACTAACATAGCTATGGAAAATCACAATTTTTAATGGGTAAACCCACTATAAATGGCAATCTTCAATAGCTATGTTAGTTTACCAGAGGGTAGATGGCTTTCATGGATGGAAAATCATCAACCGCATCTCTTAGGTCCAATGACTTTGAACTCCCCTGGCTCCAACCTGGCATTTTGCTCTGCATGCTCTGCATCCTCCTGTGGTTCCTCGGTAAAGATCAATCGTAAATCGTCGAGATAGCAAACTTACGAACCTTTTAAAGGATGGGTGGGATTCAACATTAGTTGGTGTTAACACTGGAATGGATCAAAGCCTATTGGTACCATAGTTAGGGGAATAAACATCCATTAAGCCGCTATTTTAGGGCACCTAGGGTCCCCTAGGGTTCTAGGTTTTGACTCATAGCCATATGAAACCAGGTTGAATATATGGTCAATGGCCATTTCAGGATCCTAAATTGGAGGTACCTACCATATATAAGGCCTATTTTTTAGGCCTATGTAAGGGGATGTCCCCTCCATTGATATGGGCCTTTTATGATTTCCTGGGAAATTCATCAAAGATCATGGTGAAATGCTGGGATTCCAAGGCATTTCACGCTGTTAAAATGCCCCACATTTTCACCCCAAAACCATGGACGACCCCCAAGGACTTGCCATTCGCTTGGAAGTTGATCGCAAGGATATTTATCAGTATCATTAATTGGATAGTTTATAATGGAAATACGAAATACTATGGATGAATATTAGAAGTATCAGAAATCGCATATAAATATATCCATAAACCGTAAACCTATCCAACCACATAAATATCATAAAACCATCCAATAAATCCTATAACCAGTTGCCCTCTGGGGCGGAAAAACCCCTTCCGGGGGTTTTCTAAGCGATGCCCAGGTGCCTGTATTTGTGTCAGGAGCTTCGAGCGGTCTTCTTTTCCTTGGAGGCGTGAGAACGGGTGAAGTACTCAACTTGGGACTTATATGGGTATTATATATGCTATATATGCTATATATATACACCATCTGGCGATTTAACATAGCCATGGAACATCCCTGATAAATGGAGGTTTTAATGGGAAAATCATCTATAAATGGCCATTGATTGAAACCACCTAGCAACTCAAAGGATAGTTGCAAATGGCAGTGTGTCAAAACCTTGTACCCCTGTAGTTCACATCAAAATAGCTGGGATTTATGGAAGTTCATCCCATAAAAAATGGTATTAATAGCTATTGATCCATAGCCATATGTATATTATATATGCAATATATGCTATATATGATAGATATAGAGCATATATGAGTATTTCCTAACTCATGACATGATGGGGTTTACCCCAAAAAGCATCGATTTTGGGGTTTCCCCATTTATGGAAACTCCTATATATGAGCTTTAAGCATCAACAATGGTCGTATAATTCAATGCCGAATGTATCGGGGATTATCAACCAACTAGTATAATGAAATAGGATAGGGGTATTTTTGACGCCTCAACTGTTGATGGCTTGATAAATGGGGTTTTTAATAACCCAATTGGTTCATTGACTTGTAGGGATTTGTTGGCGACAGTAGCAAAAAACCTGGATTGAAACAGCATAAGTGGGGATTCAATCACCGAAAGGGGAGTGATGTCCCATTTTCCCGCAGGTTGGTCTTGAAAACACGGCAATCCCGCCATTTTTCACAACCCTTCTGATTGAATGGTCGAAAAGAAAACTGGCCCCTCTGGACTTCCAGATTTTGTGTCATTTGTCTCCTTCTCTTCTCTTCTCTTCTCTTCTCTTCTCTTCTCTTCTCCTCTCCACAAATTTCGATGTCTCAAGTCTTGTTGGTCAAAACACCTTTTTTCATTGGATTGGTTTAGTCGGGAACATTTTCACCGGAAACCTCCATATTTAGTGGTAAAAACCATGCTTTCCGGTTAAGATTTTCCCAACAAAACCAATCCATTGACCATAGAAATAGTTGATTTACCCAATAAAAATGGTGATTTTCCATGGCAAACTGTTAGTTTACCAGAGGTATTTAGTGGTAAAAACCAGGGTTTCCGGTTAAGATTTCCCTTCAAAACAACGCATCATTCGCAGCTGAATTCTCCATTGAGGCCGTGTCGTTTCTGCCGCGCGGGCGTTCCACCATCCTGCAGAATGGCCGTCCCTTGGCGCGATGCCGGCACCGGCTGCCCTCCAGTGTTGCAACTCCGGCGTGGTTCCAAGGTGACTCTCTCCAGGCAGATATAGTTATATATATATATTATATATACATATATATATTATATACATATATATATATATATATTATATACATATATATATATTTTATATATATATATATTATACAT
>Ga0126342_10011051_pt1 | contig 16136 bp, 16 predicted proteins | sample Cyp1metagenome_FD_92528 | JGI IMG/M metagenome (GOLD analysis project Ga0126342, IMG submission 92528) | Coral microbial communities from Lord Howe Island, Old Settlement Bay, Australia - Cyphastrea 1 metagenome | ecosystem: Host-associated > Invertebrates > Cnidaria > Coral ... | reverse complement strand
CTTTGACTAACTCTTTCTTTGACTAACTCTTTCTTTGACTAACTCTTTCTTTGACTAACTCTTTCCCTGACATTCTAAAAGTCCGTAACACGGAAGTTTCTCCCCCTAAACTTCCTTTGATAATATCGGTTTTTGCCGTCCCTGCCCTGCCCCTCGGCCCGTCGTTTGAAGATGAAGCCTTGAAAGTGATCGCCGCTTTGCGAAAATTGGATGGTGTGGTAGACCTCGAATAGACACCAAATTCGCTGAAGCGGGTAGACATTCTCATCGATTATCATAGCCTCAGTTGGGCTGTGAAAAGCAACTATCCTCATTCTGTTTGTTCTCAGAAGTCTTTCTCGCACACTTTCGTTTTTCTTTTGCGGCCACAACGGTGGCTTTCACGGAACTCATGTTGCAGCGGCCCCTTTCCCAACAGATGAAAATAATGAGCAGCTGTCAGCATTATCTTGCGTTTGGCTGGCGTAAAGACTTTGGCTTCGCAGTTGTTTTCCTGCCGCTGCTTCCAACAGTTCTGGCCACCTGCAATCGCAACATACAATTTTGTAGTGCTGGGGCATTTCACTGTTGTACTTTTCACCTTGACAATGTCTTTGCCCACCCTCTCTTCACACACCTCATCCGCCCATCTGAGGTCGAGGACAGGCAGAGAGGAGGAGAGGAGAAGGAGAGGGGAAGGAGAGGAGAAGGAGAGGAGAAGGAGAGGAGAGGGAGAGGAGAAGGAGAGGAGAAGGAGAGGAGAAGGAGAGGAGAAGGAGAGGAAGGAAACGGAAAAGAAGAGAGGAAAGGGGAGAGGAAAGAAGAGCGGAAAGGAAAGAGGAAAGGAGAGAGGAAAGGAGAGAGGAAATGAGACGAAGGAAAAGAAGAGGAAGGAAAAGAAGAGGAAGAGGGAAGAAGAGGAAGAGGAAAGGACAAGAACAAAAAGGATCAAAAAGGGACGAAATGAAGGGGAAGAGGAAAAGAAAAGGAAAGAACAAAGGAAAAGAATAGGAACCAGAGGAAAATGGCACAGAAGAAAGAATACAAAAAGACAAGAAGAGAAAGAGCCTTACCATAAAGTTGGGCCACCAGCATGCGGGGCTTTGCAGGGGGACTGGTGGACTTAACATACGTGACCCATTGGCCCTTTAATGGACCTAATGGGGATCTTTCAGATCTTTCACGAAATCTGTTTGCCAAAATCTGAGCCTTTTCTATACCAAGTAAGGCCCATCCTTTACAACAAAACCCTTTAAATGTCATTACCAAAACAATCTATTAACTTGCTTAGTCTGATCCCCGCCATGGCATATATCCTGACGCATATTCCTACATCCTACTTGCATCTGGCATACCATTTCTATCTGGCATTTTCCTAGCGCTCTAGTTGGCATGATTTGACATGTATTCCGGCACTTTTTCTGGCATTCTATCTGACATACATTCTGACGTTTTATGTGACATTCTGACGGCATTCCATCTGACATATAGTCTGACATATCTGACTTTCTATCTGGCAAATATTCAGACAGTTTATCTGGCATTCTATCTGATATTTTATTGGTAGGCCCAAACAGAGACCAGAAAGTAAAGTGCCGGAAAGGATGCCAGATAGAAGATGTCAGATAGAATGTCGGATAGAATGTCAAAATATATGTCAGATAGAATGTCAAGATATTAGCCGTATATCAGGAAAAAAACGGCAAATATAATGTCAGAATATTTGAATATCTACCAGATAGAGTGCTAAAGATGATGCCAGATAGAATGCCAAATGAAAAGTCAGATAAAATGAATGCAAGATGGAGTGGCAGAAAGAATGTCAGAAGAATGTCGGCATTTATTGAAAATAGACAATACGCCAGAAATTGCCAGAATATATGTTGCTTTCAGCATCTTTCAGCTAACAATATGGTTTTGAACGGGATGATATCGGATGTCAAGGCAACGCATTCAGATATGGCTGCCATGTTTGTGCATATGGTCTGGGGGCCTGCCAGGCGGAAGTCCTGCATGTTTTGTGCTTGTTTGTCTTGAGCTTGCCTGTTTGCAGAACATGGCCTACAGCCAAGTTTAGACATGTTTGGCTTGGCACTGCTTTTAGCCACCTGTTTATGTTTTAAGACACGGATCTTTACTTAGCGCTTGGCAGGAATGACAGGAGGCCTGCTGACATGTTTGCGCATCTGATCCTGCAACCTGGCAAGTAGAAATCCAAAATCTCTCTCTCCATCGCCATCCCGTAGGTTCAGCTAAGGCTAGAAATCCGAAATGCATCTAACTGTTTTGTAGCTGTTTGGTATACTGACACTCTTCTGATTGTCTAGACGCGTACAGGCATCCCACACGCTGCAAATGACAACTGCAATTGACGTGTCATTCTATGGGATTGCCTTTATGTTCTCCGGACAGATACTTGTATCTGGACCGTTGTCTAAAATTCCACGCTAAGGATCACTCGAAGTATATCATATATTTTTCTACATTACTTGGTTGTCTATAGGATCCGTGAATGAAGTAAGCGCAGCCTTGATCCGACATTGGACAGCAAAGTACCAAAGCCTCCAAAAGCATCCAAAAAGTACCCAAAGCTGGAAGGCAACTTGTATCATCTTGTATCTAAAGCCAGTAGTCTGCTTTCAGCTTACCGGTACTTTTTGGGATGGGGGCAAAGCATGCTTTAAACACCTTGAAACCTTGAAACACGTTTAAACTTCAACACCAATGCGGTTTATTGCCTGGTTAGGCCTGATTAGATTTGTATATCCAACCATCCGGTGACAACATGAAAGTTCCAGGTCCAAGTGGCTGTTCCTCTGCACAAGGGACTTTTAAGAGCCAGGTAGAAAGACGACTCCTGCAACAACACTGCGATTGGATTGGGTCACGGAAGGTGAAGAACATGGACGAACAAGGACCAAAAAGTATCAATATGTCACGGAGGCAACCTGGATGCACTGCAGGGGTTAAAGAAAGCATTCCAACGAGACATCTTGCAACACTGGTGGCACCCTGAAAGGTAGTGTGTCATAGTGTATCCCAGCTACCGATATGATTCATAGGTAGCGGTTGGGCCCATTTCGTTCAAACTCACAACGGGGCTCCTTCCAGTTTCCATCCCCAAGCTCCGCTTTCACATGCCATTGGCTGTTGCTAAACGTGCAAACCCAATAGGCCAATCCACGCGGGCCACGGCTGCTCCCAAACGACCCAGCATGCTTACCTGAGAAGAAAGTATTAAAACCTACTTGTAGGCTTGGCAAAAAAAAACATGAGGGGCTCGAGGATTGACAATCTAATTATATATATATTTATATGACTCAAACAGCAATGATTGATAGCCACTTTCTGGAGATATTCATGTTGGATGAAAAGCAAAACAGGGAGCGAACTCAGGAACTCCAGGCAATGATTTTCCATCCTGGAGCAATATATGGGGGTTGTAAAAACCCCGAGCCCTTTCAAATGTTTTTTCATACGTTTTTTTTTGGTCCTATCCCTTTTCCAAGGGCTGGCTTCACACCTTGACCAAAGGATTCACGTGAGCGAACAAAGGGAAAAGGGAAAGGAAGAGTAAAGGAAGGGAAAGGAAAGAATAGGAAAGGGAGAGGAAAAGGAAAGGGAAAGGAAAAGGAAAGAGAAAGGAAAGGAAAACGAAAGGGGAAAAAAGGAAAAGAAAAGGAAAAGGAAAGGAACAGGAAAGGAAAAGGAAAAAGGAAAGAAAAAGGAAAGGAAAAAGGAAAGGAGAAGGAAAAGGAAGAGTAAAGGAAGGGAAAGGAAAAAGGAGAGGAACGGTAGAGGAAAGGGAGAGGAAAAGGAAAAAAAGGGCCGTGTCTCACACGGACCATTTTCGATGCCAATGGCTGCAATCATCAAAAAAGGAGTGTAGCGACCACCTACCAGGCACCTTCCGTGTGCAGAATCTGAAACGCATTCGTTGGCGCACGATTCCGACAACAAACAATGAAATGAAGAAACCAAAAGCACAAAATAGCTGCAGAAAGACAGAAAAATAAACAATTAGATTTCAAGAATCTGGACACAAATCATTTTCAGAACCAACGTTCAACGTTATTTTTTTCCCTCTGATCTTTTTTTCGAGTGAAAGCTAAAAATGGCTCATCGGGGATCATGGAAGACTAAACGAATAGGCGCGGAGTTCTTACAAACTCCCATATATAGATGATATGGATGGCAAAACATGTGGTCCCCAACTTAGATTCACACCTGGAGAAGTGGTCAGCTCCCAAGGTTCGTCTGCCATCAATTACCCTGCGGCATGGGTTAAAACATGTTCGGTGCAACCCTGACGTGGCTCTGCGCCGGAATTGCGGAAGCGCTGCGTATTTTTGAAATGCCATGTCGGTGGACTTTCAATATGTAGATGTATATGTGGTGAACGACCATCATCATCATAATCATCATCATCATCATCGTCATCATCAGCACCACCACCATCATCACCATCATCATCATCACCATCATCATCATCATCGTCATTGTCATCGTCATCGTCCTCATCATCACCAAGGTCTCGTCGTCGTCGTCATCATCATTATCATCATCAGCTCTTAAAAAGACAAGGTGATGCTTTCATCAGAATCAACATATTTGCCACAGAGGTGGGGGATTGTTCATCCCTTATGGAGAGATGCTGATGCTATTTTCAGATTCAGCATATTTGTCAAAGGGGGTGGTTGGTTTTTTGATCCCTTATGAAGATAAGTTGATGTTCTTCCTTATTCAACAAATTTGTCAAAGGGGCGGTGGTGGATTTTTGATCCCTTATGAACATAAGCGGATGTGATTACACCATTCAACAAATGTCTCATAGGGGGCGCCGGATTTATGATCTCTTATGAATATAATACATACAAGTTGATGGTGTTACTATTACCACATTCCACCTGAGTTGACACTGGTGATGATGATGATGATGGTGATGATGGTGATGATGATGAAGAAGATGATGATGGTGATGATGATGATGATGATGATGGTGATGATGATTATGATGATGATGATGATGATGGTGGTGGTTGTAAGTGTGGAGCAACGTCCGGGTTGGACGGAACATGTTAAAACAATGGGATAGGTCGAATTTAGATCTTTTGAATGGACAGCTCGCTCTGGGTTCGAGGTAGTTCGAAGTTTGACCTCAATCAACTTGGGATATTCCTGGTCCTCAAGCATTCAAGCAAAATCAAGAGGGTTGTCAGCAGTCTATCAGGCTACCTTGTGTGAGAGTTTACTTCCATCACCCTACTTGGAGCTCAGGTCCCTTTTTTGCAGCCCAAAGTGCGGATGGCACTTTTGAAGTGTCGCACACCCATTCCCCAGTAGTGGCTCACAAACCATTCCATTGGGCTTGGGCCAACCAGCTCGACAAAGGAAACTTGGAAAGGTTTCGTCAAAGGCTGCACGATATTTGCACACACCTTGGGCACGCCCAGCAGTGGGAAAAGGATATCAAGTTGTTTTTGGGGGTTCTTGATAACGTTTTACAAAAAGAAACGGATTTGCAACCATTGCTACAAAAAATGCATGGGAAGACTAGGGGAAAAGCGACTTGGTGATTTTGTCTGAGAATTGTGTTTCCCAACATCCAATGGTTTATCATAAATTGTTTATCAACACTTTTCCACGGTTTTCATTGTTCCATAATTACTCAGATATGGTCGGGGTAGCAAATTTTCAGACACACACCCACATGGAGGTCAAAATGATCAACGCAAATATATGCAAATATTGCTTATGATTATGCTTATATAATTGATATTGCTTATCTTGGATGATTCCAAGTTCCAAGTCCTCAAAAATTGGCAAAGACTACGGGCTAAAGCTTGCCTGGTCCTGGCTTGGACCGGCAGTGGCCTGACCCAAACACACAGAAAAGATCAACAAAACGCCAAAAAACGTAGTACATGGACCGGTCCTTGATGAAGGTCTCAAAGTACCTCGGTGATGGATGGCTAGCAATCTGTCAATCGCCCTTCCTGCGCCCAAACTTCCCACCGACCAGCTGGTTGTGTCCAAACAGAATCTCTAGTGACTCCGGGTGGAAAAGAAAAGAGGGCATAATTAATACATACCCAGTAGAAACAACAGAAATTGACATCAAACTCAATCAAGCAGCTGCCGAAGCACCTTCAAACCCACTATGACGAATGGTCCGGGTGGAAAATGAATGGACTTATATGGAAATCACTTTTTTTGGACCTCGTTCCATTTCTTTTGGACCTGGACACTTTTCATGGACCTTACTACAATTCCGGGTAGCCATCTCCAAAAGAATTGTAGTAAGGTCCATGAAAAGTGTCCAGGTCCAAAAGAAATGGAACGAGGTCCAAAAAAAGTGTTTTCCATAACCTGCGCACCCTCCTGCTGGACCTGCGTGCCCTCCTTCTGGACCTGGCCCTTCCCCAAACCACACCCTCTTTGGATAGATTCTCCAAGCTGCGTCTTGATCGCAATTCTTCAGACACTAGGGGGCTAGAGCTGCGCTACCATGCAACATGGCAGGAAGATCCCTGTACGAGTTCACCGGGTCAGGTTGGGGCCTGTGATTTTCTACTAGAAAATGTTTGTTGTATAAATTAGGGACCCAAGAAAATCTAGCTACAGACATCAAACCAATTTGAGGTATCCTAGAAAACTGGCAACGCCCAAGAAGTGCATTTTCGAAGCTATGGATAGCATTTTTTCTTAGAAAAACATTACCCTGCTTGAATTGCATAATGTTGAAATTACGAAATCATTTTGTTTGAAAACAACTTCCGGGGAATGGTTCTCTTTTTCTAAAGCCCAACATCCAACCCATCGAATTTTTCGAATTATTCGACGGCTGCAATGAGATGCAGTGAGATGCGGCAAGTGTTGCAAACTTGGACAGGAGAGAGATGGGACTGGATTTTTAGCATGTTTTGAAACAAACCAAAATTACCTACCAGTGCCTCTCTAGAAAATCAGGGACCACTAGAAAATCTATGAACGTCCTCCCAGAGATGCTAAAATTATACCAACCTAAAAGTAGATGGCTCAACTCAAAAACCAAAATACCCATAAGATGGCACCGCGGGGTGAGAAAGAATATGGCGCTATTTTAGCTGGAACATAAAACGAGTTCCGCCAATTGAAGGAACAACCGCCCTACTTTAAAATGAAAAGGTAGATGGCGCAACTGCCATTACAGTACATGAGGGTATTGTTAACTAAGTTTACTACATTTCCGATAAGTTTTGCTTGTTTATACTGCAGATTACACACGTTTGTATTGTAAATATATTATACATATATATATATATATATAATTCCCCTAGATCGTTTATCCTAAAAATTAGTTGCGCCATCTATGTCCCTTAAATCCCGTTCAAACGCCAGAGACTTCTTTTTCGATGGGTTCAAAAATGAGTTGCGCCATCTATGTCCCTTAAATCGCATTCAAATCTTCGAACAAATTCATTGCAATACCTTGAAAATGAACCACTGAATGTTTTAAAACTGATTGCGGACAGAATTTTATGGCTAGAAATCTCATTTTTCAACATATTTTGACAAAAATATATTGAAATAGACTTTTACAATTGCATTGCAATACCTTGAAAATGAGTTGCGCCATCTATGTCCCTTAAATCCCATTCAAACGCCAGAAATTTCTTTTTCGCCTGTTTTCTTTCTCTCAGCGGGGCTATTCCCCTGAAACTGCTGACATAACACCGCGTGCTGCATTTTTGTGTGACAGCTGTTTGCTGCCAAAGCTTTTCCGGCATGCGCGAGGTCTTGAGCCATGCTTGCACCAGCATGATGAACACGGTCCTTGCATGTTGGGGGCATCGTTTATTAAGGGGTTGAGGTAGAACGCACTTCTGAGGTGGCCCGGAAGAAAGATCGCAGTTTTTTGCCAAAAAGGTGGCCGCGAAGAAGGCTGGGAAAGAAGGCGGCGGTGTTGTCTTGAACCTGGGGGCCCTTGGCCAGCCCCGCCAGGCAAGAACAACAATTAATTTGGCTGTCTAAAAAAGATTCCCTGGGTCCAGCACAAATACATGCAGGTCCAAAAAAATATCCCCACAGGGTCCAGAAAACACACAGGCACGTCCCCCACATTTTTTGTGCCCCCAGGTCCAAAAAAAATCCAGCCATGTCAAAAAAACATGTACAAGTCCAAAAAAGGGTGCCCGGGGCCCAGGTCCAAAAAACATGCATCCCGTCTTATATACTGTTCTACGATGCTACCCAAAGCCACACCCACCGCTCGAAAATGCTCGGAAGTATTCTTAACACGCTGCCGGGCCACTGCACGAAATCATGTAATTGTCCAGCAGTCATGGAACGATCAGGTCCTCGCTCACAACGCTTGGGCGGCAAATGGCACTCTCGGAGGAATTGCCGATGACGCTTCGACAAAGGGCTTCCAAAACGGCCCTGCCTGGTGCAAAACCGTGGTGAATCATTTTGCGACTTGTCGGGGCACTGAATGTTTGCACTGCTCAATACTGCTCAATTAGGAATTTAGGGTTTATGCTTGGTAGAATTGCATGGATAGAATTTGTTCTAGAAACGTTCCCTTTTTGATGCCCGACCCCCTACGCTGCCTCTGTCTCCAAACGAAGGCCAAACCCCCAACCAAAATGCCCAGACCAGCAACCAGCAATATCAGGGACCACTCGAGTTGGATCATAGCGGCGGCAGCCGCTGCGCCAAAGAGCAAGCACCAACCAAGGAGAGGACACCGCCATAGACCGATCTGAAGATAAGCACGTGGGAACTTCACAGTGACATGCCCCATGGAGGTGTCCAATGGCTTCTCACTTTTGCCATGCAAAGTCAATTGGAATGAACTTAAGGCCTTCACTTTCGAAGAGGTGCCGTCTAAGTGGGGAACTCCAGTGCCAGCAAACGTGACCTGTGGGCACCAAGATTTCATCAGGAAATGCGAATTGACGGTGGTGATCACATTCTTTTCGCCCTGAGCAGATATGTCAGCAAGGGCAATTCGACCATGGAATCCAAGCAAGCACAAGAAGCAGAAACATGAAGATGCAATTGCGGAGATCACTGCAAGAATCAAATCCATGCTTTCGGGCTGGCAGCTCTGCTTGGTTGCATCAGGCGTTGATCGGATGATTCTGCTTTCACAGCTTTCACATTTACCGCTGCCAGGCTTGGCCACGTGATTCGAGGGACACCCGGTACATTGGAAACTGCGGAGCGAAGCATATTTGCCCGCAGGGCATTGCTCGCAAGTTGTCAGGTCCTTGGAGAAACGGCCTGCAGTACACTCACTGCAGTTTCCGCTGGCTGCACTTGCAACAGTGCCTGGATCACAAGGGGTACACTTTGCAGCAGCCTCCTCAGAATATGTGCCTTCTGGACAACGATCGCATGTGCTGCCACCTTGCTTTGGCGCCACTGTGCCAGCTGAGCATTTAGTACATGAACCGTTTCCACCGAATGAAATTGTTCCAACGGGGCAGTCAATGCAAGCCTGCCGATTGAATTCTCCCCTTCCTGGGGGACATCTAACACACTCTGAAGCCCCTTGAGAATTGGATATGGTTCCTGGAGGGCAATCCCGGCAACTCTCGCTTCCGATGCCAGAATACTTCCCTTGACTGCACTGCTGGCATTTGGGACTACCCCGAGGAGCAAATGTTCCCCCAGGGCAAGGCTCACAAGTTAACAAATCTTGGGAAAAACGACCTGCATCACATGCGCTGCAATTTCCACTGCCTGATTCAGAAACCGTGCCTCGAGGACATGGGTCGCATCTCGCACTTCCCTCCTGAGAATATTTGCCTCGTGGGCAAAGAGCACATGTGCTGCCACCTTGCTTTGGCGCCACTGTGCCAGCTGAGCATTTGGTACATGAACCGTCTCCAGCAAATGAAAATGTTCCAACGGTGCAGTCAGCGCACGATTGACGTTTGACTTCGTATTTTCCTGCAAGACATGCATCACACGCTGAAGCCCCTTCAGAATCGGAAATAGTTCCTGGAGGGCATTCCAGGCAGCTGCTGTTGCCCGCCTCTGAATATGTTCCAAGTGGACATTTCGTGCAGGGGAGCCCTGCAAGAGAAGAAGAACCTTCATCACAAGGATAGCATCCTCCGTCCCTCTCTTCAGTTCCAGCGGGGCAGAATCCATCCACGCAGGTAGTCCTGCCAAGGTCATATCCAAGGTCAGCGTTGTTCTGCGAAAGTACAACGAGAAACCTTCAGCAAAGAAACATGTCCTTAATCTTAGTAAGTTATCTTATCCGTGTATGTATACTGTATGTATAGTGTATCTCGGTGCCGTGTTATCCCACGAAGTTGAGAAACAAACAATATGCAACTCCAGCTCTCCAATCCCAGGCTTATCAAGTTGTGCAATCCTGGAAAATGTCTTTATCATATAACATTTGTTATTCAGCTTTATCCGTCCTGCCATCCTCATCTACACCATAGAAGTCAGCCTCACAGGACAAAAGTATCTGATGCGGGTCCTTGGAAACTAATCCCCAAGGGTCAAATACAATAGATTACAATACGAGCCCCGTACTTAAGTCACATCAGGCGGGAAAAGTCACACCATCCCCATGGCACGGCGGCGATACAGAAAAGTCACATCAGGTAGTGGAGAGTCACATCAGGGAATCACCATGGCACAGCCTGTTTCATCTATACTTGGAGATTTGGTTAAAAGTAGCCGAAGCATTGCGCACAGCGATGATTCTGAAGGGCACAAGGTTATACAAACAAATTCTCGGCAGCTAATTCTATTGGATTTGAATATATTATATTGATGTCCTGCGTCGCGTGACCAAATCAAACCCGTATTGGTACAGCCTCAAATTTCTTGCAATGCAAATGGGTTAGCTGTAGCAAATCCTATTGGCAGAGCTATGACCTAGGATGATATAAGGGCCCCTTGTTTTCCGCAACCAAATCTATGGCTGGCGCGATGTGCATCAATGTCGTGGACAGCTCTAAAGAAGTTTGTTGTCCTATCCGCCCAGCGATTACAAGTTGGAATAAAACCTTCATTCCATTGCGGGCGGAATTTTGTCGGTGCTCCGTCTGCGCCGTCTGTTGTGTCTGTTCCGTCTTGCGCCGTCTTGCCGTCTGCGCCGTCTTGCGAGATGATTGCAATACAATATATGGTACAATTACTACAGTAGCGTGGGACCGAGTGTCATTACCTATACTCCCAAATGATACAATATATAATATGGCATGGTACAAAATAAATCAACTTACGATCTCCTAGCCAATTCGATCAAACCTCGCTGCTGGCGTGTTCGTAAGAACAACCTTGCGCACCCCTTTGCCGCGTCTTGCGAACACACAACGTTATCAATGCACACAAATAAATGGTGAAAAATGTCGGCGCGGTAGAAGATCTAATCTTTTATTATCTTTTATTTGTTCTAGATCTTGATGGCAGTACGCGTTTCACTGCGAAGGAATGTCCCAACTTTTGATTCCTGCAAAAACATGTTCAATGTTCCAAGTCGAAAAGGTGTGGCCAGGAATCAAATCGGACTCCACCCAACAAAGGGGGGCATTATAGCTTGTCTTTCTGAAGGGGTTACAGTATGGGATGGCTTATTCGTTTATGCCGCAGCTTATGCGGATGCGCACAATTTTATCTACGCGCAGGAATAGCGCGGGCTCATGCATACCAGGCTTACGCAAAGTTCTGAAGCCTGAACAACATCATATAACATGATATAACAAGTAGGTTTCGCACATGGCTCAACGGCACAACTGCTGCACATGAACATGAGTGAACATGGATCTTGCGCCCGCCCTTGTGCTTCCTGGCGCCGCCAAATGAAATCACACACACGAACAAAGTTAAATACAGAGCACCCAATAACCATATTAAAATGTCTTTTTAATCTAAATTTGTGTATGTACCCCTCCCATTCCCCCAATCTTCCAGCAGAATTCCCAATGAGCCTCAGAGCAGAGGCATGAGCCGTTCCCTGTGGCTGTGAGTGTAGCTGTGTAATCCCCTGCCTCTGTCACAGCTTTCGCTGCCACATCATCATCAAAGCAACGTCCTCGACCGTAGCAAACTTGGCCTCCGACCTCCCCAGGACATTCCTCGCAGCTACGCATGTGCCTTCCATCCAGCGAAGCTGTGTAGTACTGTGGCTCGCAACGAGAGCAATCCTTGGATTCATAGCCTGGGTTGCATTCACAGTTGACCTGCCTGGCTATGCAAGTGCCTTTCTGGTTGCATGAGTCGCTAGGCTTGCAAAATCCGGCCGTCCAAAGCACAGGGTGTCTCTGAGATTGATGAGCTGCCAAGATTTTGAGCCGTCCATCTTCTGACCCAACACCTATTGCCACAGCCATGCCAAAACCAGCAAATGCACTGGGGTTCCAAAGGCTAAAATCGGTTCCCAAGCATCGAAAGTCATCGTCGCAGTGCAAGGACCCATCCTCCTTGTGCTCACAGGCTTGAAGTCGCAAATAATAATCTGCGGACCCGTGCTTGCGGGACCGCACCAGGTCCATGTCACCATCTCCATCACAATCTAGAAAATGCCATCCCAAGGACTGAACCCAAGCGTCTGAAAGCATTAACGATTCAAATGGAGCTCCAAACTCAATTGACCGCTCTTTGACGCTGCCATCATGTTGCTGCTCAAAATATTGCCTCTTCTCATTCCAGATCTGGATGACAAATAAATCCATGTCTCCATCTTGGTCCCAATCTACAGGCACGATTCGCCGGTCAGACTCTTCGACGGTCAATCGAAATTGACTCAAGGGATGGTCCGGATTGGCTTGGAATTTTCCAGACACCATCTGATAAAAGACCAACCTGTCTTTAGAGGTGGCAATTAGGTCCATGTTACCATCCGCGTCCCAGTCAAGAAGTACAAGGCTATCGTCGTAGGGCGTAAACGACTTCACCTTGTCGAGAACTCCTGACACTTTCTGAGTTTTCTTTTCATTCACCTCATACAAGTAGATGCTATCAGAGTACTGATTTGGCTGCACCATGACATCGTCCCACCCATCCTTGTTCCAGTCTATGAGTTGGAGGCTCCTGGCATCCCCGCCAGAAGTCTCAATGTCTTCATAGCTGGTAAAATGAGAGTTGTATTTCAGGTCTCGGTTCACGACGTGTCGATAGTATTTCTGGCACTCCCAGCGCAATCCCCATCGGTTGGGATCGTCGTGACCAAATTCAATCTGAAAAAGATCAGGCAAGCCATCGGAATCCCAGTCTGCAACATGTACAATTCGGTGATAGAAACCTTCTAATCGAAGTATATGATCCATTCTGGTATCTGATGCCTTTATATTAACAGATCTCACAAGATTCCGAATGATGCCAGTCAGCGGGTTGTCCAAAGGCTCAATGAAACGGCCATCAAGACTTCGGCGGAAGAAAAGCAACTCTCTCTGGCCTCGCTGAATCACATCTAAATGCCCATCACCATCGATGTCAACGAGCTGCACCAGCTGGCCATCAAACATGGCCAGCGGATTCTCAGTGCGTTCAACCAACTTAGTTGGAGTCACTCGCTCAAAGTATTTTTCTTGACCAACGAAAAGGTCAACATCACCATCTTCATCAAAATCTACGGCTCGCAGGTCGCATGATGTGCTTCGATCCACTGAAACGATCACTGACCCAGTTGGTGACGTGCCCTCGGTTTCTAAAACGGAGTGGTTATACCAGAATACCCTGGTTGATCCAGATCTACTCTCGTCCCGAATGCAAAGCAAGAGGTCCATCTTCTGGTCTCCGTCCCAATCGACCACTTCAAAGCTTTCAGCTTTCACCTCACAGAATCATAGACATAGTATTACATAATCAGGAAACCAAACCAGGAAGGTCAGGAATCACCATGAACTTACCCTGGAGACACACTGCTTGGATGTTTGGGGACTGTCCAATATTACTTCTCCCGAAAGGTATCGATCGCTCGCCAATCGCGTGCCAACCGGGACGCCACACGTAACAGTCGCAGGTTGCCATGTTGACTTGAATCGAACAAAACGTTTTTTTATCAACTTTCAAATCGATCTTTGGCGTTGGAACTTGTGGCTGGCACCCTCATATATCCAATTAGGAGAAACGGCAACACGTGGGAAACGGTCCAAATAAAGAGCCGCCCAATCGCGCACCAATTGTGAACCAATCGCAGGGAACTTGCAATCCTACGGGCAAACCCATAGAGCACGCATAAATCCATAACATCATGTTTTTGTTACAAATTCTGATAAAATTCTGATGTGAGGGATGCCTCAAGGGTATACCCCCGTCAACATAATTCAGAATAATAACAAACTGGCATGACTTGACTTCAAAAAAAAACCGGCAAGAGACCCCAAACAGTGTGGGAAGAATAGGGGAATAACGCATTATAATTTACAATGTTGTTGTTATTGCTGATGAGGATGATTATAATAATGATGGTGATGATGATGATGATGTTGATGTTGAGGATGTTGAGGATAATGATGATGATGCTGCTGCTGCTGATGATGATGATGATGTTTATGCTGATGATGATGCTGATGAGGATGTTGTTGTTGTTGTTGATGATGATGATGATGATGTGCAGGATGATGAGGTGCAGGAAAATGATCTTGAGGCTGATGAGGTTGAGGGTGATGATGCTGGGGATGTTGATGGTGAGTGTGATGATGTTGAGGAAGATGATGTTGCAGATGGTGACGTGCATGGGGATGACGTTGAGGATGATGTTGAGGATGATGGTGAGGATGATGATGTTGAGGAGGATGAGGATGATAGTGACAATGACGATGAGGATCCATGATGATGATGATGATGATGATGATGGTGATGATGCTGATGATGAAGATGGTGATGACGATGATGATGATGATGATGATGAGGGCGATGATGTTGATGATGATTGTGGCGGTGATGATGATGATGATGATGAGGGCGATGATGATGATGATGATGATGATTATGATGATGATGATGATGATGACAACGATGGTGATGATGATGATGGTCTTGATCAGCCCAGAACCTAGGACCACACTTTGTGCGAGCCTGCGCAGTCGAAATCCATGTCCACATGTCACAAGACACATCAGAAGAGCAACTTTATACGGAAATTTACAGGAAAAATGCCGCGGCCCAGATTAGGCCCAGAACGCGGACACACACTTTGTGCGAGCCTGTGCAGTCGAAACGCACGTCAAGATTTCACAAGATTTATACGGAAATTTACAGGTAAAACGCCGCAGACCAAAATGAGCCCAGAACGCGGACGCACATTTTGCGCGAGCTTGCGCAGTCGAAACGCACGTCAAGATTTCGCAAGAGCCGCTTTATACAATGCTGCAGGTCAGAGTGAGCACCCTGATCAAGCACCGGCCTCTACACTTATCGTAAGAACCGCTGAGTGTGCACACACTGTTTGGGGAATATTCGAAGAACTCAACGACAAGGTATATGGGATTTTGGAATAATATCTGACAAAAGATGCACCCACAGTTTTTCTAGCAAAGCGTAAGCAGCTGTGCGCAAACGGCCGAAAAAGGATTCCCTCCTTGCAGAGCTGGGGTACAAATTTACACATAATCAGATAGGATCAAGAAGAATCAGAATAATAGCTTCAAATGTTTGCCTTCTCAGCAATCCATTGGTTAAGCATTGTTTTCATTGGTTTTGGATGTTTTTCGAATTTCTGGGCTAGTTTGGTGTGTGGTTGTCGCCCTAGTAGGAATGAGTGGGAACGCAAATATTTGGATTTCACTCGTTTTTGATTTTTTTGCCAGCTTCTGGGCAAGTCTTGTGACTGTAGCAGCTGCCCACTTTGGTGAGGGGCGCCAGGCATCTCCAATACCCCTAGAATAATTTCTCCCCTCAGGAAAGCCCACAAAATGGCACTCAACCTGGCCCTCTCCTAGACATTTTCCTAACCTCGAATAATTGCTTCCCCCTATTTCTTCTATATTCCCTTCACTGCAATCCCAAGAACTCTCAAGAGAAAGTGCCGTGAAAGAAAGGTGGCCCGTTGGACACTAGTTGTGCTTGGAAGTGCGCTGAAAAACTAGACGACGGATGGCCCGAGAGCGTAGAGGAGCAGGGTCTTCTCTTGTTAGTATGGAGACGCAATTTTAGAAACGATGTATGAAAGATGTGTTATAGGCAGTCGAGAAGAGGAGTAT
>Ga0126342_10011050_pt1 | contig 16137 bp, 14 predicted proteins | sample Cyp1metagenome_FD_92528 | JGI IMG/M metagenome (GOLD analysis project Ga0126342, IMG submission 92528) | Coral microbial communities from Lord Howe Island, Old Settlement Bay, Australia - Cyphastrea 1 metagenome | ecosystem: Host-associated > Invertebrates > Cnidaria > Coral ... | reverse complement strand
TCTCCCTTCCCTTCCCTTCCCTTCCCTTCCCTTCCCTTCCCTTCCCTTCCCTCCTTCCTTCCGCTCGCGGTTGAGGTTCGGCAGTGCCCATGTCAGAGAGGATGTCAAAATAGATGCCAGAATGAATGCCAGATAGAAGGTCAGAAAATACATGCCAATATACTTCCAGATGGGATGTCAGAAACTATGACAGAATAATTTGTCAAGTTTGGAATCACTCGAAGTAAAAAAAATCAGGAACCCTTTTCTGGGATGGATGACCATGCCCTTAATATACCATGGTTTTTCTGAGCTGACCATGTCACATTTTGGATTCAACTCAAAGGTTGGGAGGCACGTTGCAACTATTTCGTTCTCATGTATTCTTAGGATGGCATACCCTTTTTGTGGTTTACTTGTTTCATTCTTTGTTGTGCAAGCTGAGTGCTGCTCAATAAGTCAATATTGGTGGTTTGAACTCATGCATTGGGTTTTAAACAGGTGTTTCAAACAGGTAAACCTCTGTTTCTATGTTCAATGATATACTGAAATGCATCTTGCTTCAGGAAGGAGTATAGTATACTATATACATATAGTTGCCATAAAAGTCTATGTTTGAAGGGGGATATCTGAGCTCGGCCATGACCCAGGGGTACCCAAACAAACATCAACACTGCACGGAGGATTCGACCAACGAATCGATCATTTGCGGCTGCCAGAGGGGCTACAGAGTGCCGAGCTTACCGGATGTGATGTAGATATGTAGATTATTAGTATTTATTAGCCACCATTCAGGGGGCATGAACCATCAGTGGTCACCCCTCAAGGGGTCCTTGACCATTTCCAGGACCCGTAAATGATTGCGGGAGAGTGAGGGCTGCCCTCCCCTAATCCATGGACAGCCCCTTGTCTTGTTTCCTGGCTGATGATTGTTGATTCCTTGTGCAAAGCTGTTGGAAATTGGACAGGATTCAAACATTGCCCATGAGGGAATCGAATGACCTAAACTTCAAACAGTCACATATTTGCAATAAATTATGGCTGTCCGTGCGAAGTGTATGCTACCTCGCTCGGTTGCGTATGTGAATGGCCGGATGATCAAATATGATCAAGTCCCTCTGAACCCGGAAATTTTCACAAGGAAAAACTGGCCACTGCTGACCACCTTGATATGAGGCATTACTTTCGGTGACACCTTCAACCAATTTTTGGATCGCGTGAAACTGCCGGATGGTCTACAGATGCTAAATCTAGGCACCAGGGTCAGGGCAAGGCGTAGTCTATCAGGATCATAGTCAGATTCAAAATCCATTCACATTGACGATAGCTGTTGGATCAACAATCATCACTGGATCTATATTGGGCGGGTCCGAATCCTACAAAGTTTTCCACTCTGTTCAAAAACTACGTTTGCATCCGATCCAACCCACTGCAGTTGGTGTCGTTATATTGGGATATTTACATTGAATGACATGTTCATAAATAAAGGATATTGGGATATAACATGATATTGGGATATAACATGATATTTACATTGATATTGGGATATAACATGCATGCTATATATACATCCATCTACTATACTTACAAGTTCTTACGAAGTAGCAGAGTGCAAGTTGATCCACAGCACTTTGCTTTGGATCTCCAAAGAACGGCAAAGGGTACCATTCAGACACCGATCGTTTCGGTATAAGCTACCCCATAATCAGTTGGTTAATGAGTGTTCTCCCTCTTATTTGATGGTCATTTTGTTTTTTTCCCCCAGGTTCAGACCAACCCTGAATGTGTTGGAAGGGCTCCCACCATTGACGAGCTGAACGAAAAATGGCAAACGGATACAAACAGCTCAGATCCATAGTTTTTCGCAAATGGAAAAACGTGGTGATAGAACATGTCTAAGCAAGAACGTGTTGATAATTTTGACTCCACAAGGAGTTCATGCACAGTCCTTGATCCTTGATTAAATCTCCTTCAGTTCCTGAAACCAAATACGGGAAGTTCCTGATTTTCTTTGTTCACTGAAACAAAATCTGGGATGGTTCCCATCCTCATCTATTTGGTCAAAAAAAAATCCATGCAGGAGATTCCTTCAATAGCGGCTCTTCGGCGGGAGCCAGTTGGGAGTGGAGTTGGAGTTATTTTCCGGTTTTTGCTTGATTTTGCTTGGGATGGATCAACGGTGGCATACATATGTATAGAAATATTGTATCCGTCCTACTGTAGATGCAACTGATGTAACATTCAAAAAAATAGTTCTCTATATTTTGGGCAAGCTTTGTTTGAGTGTTTTTGGTGTTTTTTTGGTGCTCTCCCTTGTGGAAAAAATCGTACTCTAAATCGTGCTCCCTGTTATATACAACTATTGGGTTTGTGTCAATCTATATATATATATATACATATATACAATCATATATACATATATACATACATATATACACATATACATATTATACATATACATACATACATATATATATATATATTTGTAATCCCATACCCCGTTCATATTCAACACCCCTAATTCTATGGTCTCGCTGGTGTTCGTGCCCTACATTCATGGTTTCTTGGGAGTACTGAGGTTCCGCACCCATAGCTTTCGGTGTTTGCGTCCCCATCGCGCTTTCCCATTTTGCTGCGCTGAACATCATGGTGTTTGGCTGGAAAATCCCCTGTAAATGGCAATTTAAACGGGAAAATCATCCACGACTGGGGGATTTTCCATGCCATGTTCGATTACTTCATTTTTACAAAACAAAATGGGGCCCAATGGATCCTGGGTGCATAGAAATATCCCTCACGTGGTTCGATCTAACATGATTTGATTACAATATTCATAAACATATATAACGATTTATGTAATCATATATATATACATATATATGTAATTGAATATATCTACATGATCGATCCCAAATTCTGAAGCTCCATAACTATGATAAAATGCTTGATTTTTTATCCCCTTTTTTCTTGTTTGTGTTGCTTAAGAAACGCACGGTTTTAACGTGTGCCGAGGTTTGGACCACGTTAGCTGGCCCTCCAAACTGGCTTATGCTTGGTTTTTTATCCCCTTTTTTCTTGTTTGTGTTGCTTAAGAAACGCACGGTTTTAACGTGTGCCGAGGTTTGGACCACGTTAGCTGGCCCTCCAAACTGGCTTCGCTCTCCTTGGGCCACTGCTTTGATCGACCCGTTCAGCAGGCCGAGCGAGAGCCGATAGCCATGGGTCGAACGTTTTTTTTAGCAACATGAGCCATCAAAAATACCATTGGTTACCATATGTGAATAATTTATATTATATGTGTATTTATATATATATATATACGTGATTATACGTGTATGGACTTAGATATTATATAATGATGAAATTAACAATACCATGGTTCTGGGTAAATTATAATGACCTCACCCTGTTTTCCCGAAGCCTGGAATCATGGTAAATAAGAGGAATCATCCCCAGCCATGGCCGAACTCTTCAGGTTAGTGAATTATTATTATTATTTACCCAGATGGTTGGTTACCATTGAGATGGGATAGTGGTGTTTTTAATGCCTCACATGGGAAGACCTTACGAAAAAAGGTGAACATAAACATGGAAGAAACACGAGAGTTTACCTTCATGGAAAATGATGGACAGAACATCTGACAATGCGCTTGTTTGGCATATATTTGCCACTTCCCTGCTAGTTCCAGGTACCCTCTGGTAAACATACAAAAAGCTATTGAAAATGGCCACAGAAATAGTTGATTTAGCCATTAATAGCATGGTGATTTTCCAGTTTGCAAACTGTAAACGTTTACCAGGCCGGGTCTGCTGTTTCGGGTCCTGGCAAGTCCCGGCACCGCAGGTGATTCTGCCAGAAGGTCTGCAGCACTTGACCTTTGGCCATGACTTCGCGCAGACCTTAGACGGCTTCAAATTGCCCGGCAGCTTGCAGATGCTTGGCCGAGTCCACCCATCCCAGGCGAATTACCCTCTGGTAAACGTTTACAGTTTGCGAACTGGAAAACCATCATTAGTAGGTAAATCATGGTAAATCAAGTATAAATGGGCCATTTTCAATAGCTATGTAACAAATTACCAGGCCGGGTATTGAGTCTTTCAATATGTAGTTTTGCTTAGCAACCAAAATAGGTAGAACAGATTAGAAAAAAGGGGAAACCTGGAAATATGGATCCCGGATAGACGTTTTACCGTTCTATTTTTTGTCGGGGCTGTTAAAAATTACTCTATCATTATACTAAGCATCTTTATACTAAGCATTTTTATCTATCATAATATATTCTATTGTATCATTATATATATAATTATATATATATATATGCTAACCAGCTTGAAATAAAATGCTGGGCCAGCAAAGAGTTGTGGGGATGCTCACCTCAACGCTGGATCCGGGAAATCGGTTAAAACCTCCCCAAATTCATGATGGATTGATGTTCTGAGTTACATCATTGACAACAAGAATCTGTATGAATATGCAACATATGTAACATCAACAAATCACTTCAAATCACCCTATTGGGTGAGTTTGTAAATATCAAGTCTTGACTCGCTGAGAGGCTGCACACCCTCCAAACAACTAACCTACCTACCCCATCTACAGACAAAGTGCAACACCTCACTCTTATACACAATGACTCTATATAAGTCAATTCAATCACCTTCCCATTTTTACAGAACCTCCCCACCAAACAGCCTACCAGCCAACCAACCCCAGCCTAGGACATTGACATTGGGAAATAGTTTCGATCATTGCATCGACAAGCTGATTTTTCCCGAAGGAAGCACTGGTGAGAGGGCCAGACCATGGGGAAATCAACTATGACATCGGAATGGATTTCTGGATATATTTGGGTCCGTCCAAGGTGATTTGTCCTCATCTGGTCATTATTTCTGTAGAAAGTAATGAATCATGAGATGCAACGGGGTACCCTCTGGTAAATGAACAGTTTGCGAGTTTGCGAACTGGAAAATCACCATATTTAAGTTCGGTAAATCAACTATAAATGGGCCATGTTCAATTGCTATGTTAAATTACCAGAGGGTATATCCAATGCTATGGCACACCTAAATTGACTACTCCTTTTGCGATTAGATACCACCCTAGAAAACCATTGGACTAGTTCTTTTTGCAGGAACATGTTCTAAGGTATACTTGTAGGGTAAAGTATGGTGTCATGTCATTAAATTAATGCATCATATTTTTCATTACTGGATCTGGATCTCTTTATATTTGAGATATTTCTGGCATATGCATATATATATATATCAGTATATTCAAATGTATATATATATATATATTCAGATGTATATATATATATATTCAAATATCTCTTTATACAGTATTTGGATATGATATATTCTATATATATATATATACATACACTTTTTTGATATGTACCTCAACGTCCAGGTCAGGTCGATCCTGATCCGCTCCTCATTGTGTTTCGGTGGGCTTGTGGCAGCTGGGTAGACTTGGATTGCCCGTTGTATATGTCAAAATGATACATTACATTACATGAGGTTACATTACATTACTGGTTGGGTGCTTTGGAACATGAATTAAAAATGACTTTTTGTTATATGTTTCCTTTCAGTTGGAAATGTCATCATCATCACTGACGTTCACTCCATCATTTTTCCAGAGAGGTTGGCTCAACCACCAACCAGCATACATGTAAGATAAGGAAGTGACTCATCTCTGTGAACAGGCATGAAACTAATCTCTGAACATTTTTCGGTTGCTCTTCTGTGTCTTCCTTAAACGCAGGACTTGAAAGTTTGACCTTCGGCGAGGCCTTCAACCAGACGCTGGGCCGATGTGGGATCCGCGAGTTTTTGTCCCGTCGATGTGGGATCTTCTAGCGAATGTAATGGGATTTCACCAGGGAATTTTAATGGGAATTTTATGGTGATTAATGGGTTAATAATGCTGTTTTATTGTGATAAAAATTCACTTACTTGATGATGTTCATGGGAATTCATCGGAATTAACGGGATTTTATGGTGATTAATGGTTCCATAATAATGGTGCAATAATGGTTCAATAATGTTTTGTTTGGTGATTTATTCACTTATTTGTGGATTTTCATTGGAATTAACGGGATTTGATGGTGATTCCTAGGGATTTAACATGATTCCACCAACACAACTGGGGATGGGAATACCCTCCGGTAATTCAACGTGTCAATTGCAAATCCTAAATAAATGGAAATGTTAATGGGAAAGTCATCTAAAGTCTATAGATAACAGATTTTCCAGCAAGCCATGTTTGATTACAGGAGGTTATATAAGATATCATACATGGGATGTGTGTGTGTGTAGGTGTACTGAACGAACAAAGCAAAACAAAAACATGTGTGTTGCCTGAATTGTGGAAATAACACCAGAACATTGTTTTTATGTGTATATATTAGTATATTAAAATATTATAAAGTATGTATGTGTGTATATGCATATCGGGTTTAGAAACATTATGTGTCATGTGTTCTAGTGTTGGCAGTGCCTCAGCCAGAGCAAATCAGAAACATATTGGACTGTGGTAGCGGTACGGTTTTGATCCATCACTAGGCTCACTTCTCAATCTGCTTCAAAATCCAGGAGAAAGTACATGCAACTTTACTGACACCCATGTTTGGTAGCAGAAAACTGCAGCTTGCACAACACAGCCAGCGGTCGCCCATCTCAGTGGTTTCATTCCAAGACCTGAAACAGAAACACCAATCCACGTGCCAAAACCTGAACAGCCTGCCACCAAAATCTTTACTTAAGGGCCAAACGGCGCTTTGTGGTGAAATTCTTTGCGGAGTGTAAATATACGTTATATATATACATATTGATTATGATATATTACAATATATATGTATACACCAACACATATATCCCCGAAAATTGCTGATCGAAGTTGGATTGGCCTGGGACAAGCGCAAACTTACAGGTTTAAATAACGGCCCCACCACTGCAGGTATATCCGAATCGTTGATCATAGGTGAACAAATACAATCAAACGCCAGAAAAGAACTACATATCTTTGTCTAGTTGTTTTTTTTACATAAAATATATCACATAATTAAAACATGCTGAAAAAATAAATAAATATTGGTAAAGCCACATCTTTGACCCTTTGCTGTATTAAACAGGTCCAACCAATCGCTTGAAGCATGGCAAAAAAAACGCATCGAGCAGCGCTGAGGGCTTTGGATCAAGTGCAGTTTCCCAGTGCTTTGAAGCAGCTTGGCGGCATCGGTGCCACATGGTTAGCGTTCAGTGTCATTTATAGTTATTAGTTGCTCCCTGTTCTTTCCCCCACAAGGGGGCCAGGGTGTTTGTTGAGCAGCGTGTGTGTGTATGTGTGTGTGTCTCTAAGTTTGCTAAGTTTTCTAATAACCGGTTTCACTAGTTTTATAGTATGTTTTAGTGATTATCATAACTATACTCGGGCGCGTCCATTAACCAACTTATCAGCAGGGGAAGGCGAAGTGAAAGGAAGGCAAAAAAAGGGAACACTTCCTCAATGATTTGATTCAGACAGATCTGTCACCTGCAGCTTGATGGTGACAAACATCATACGTGATTACATCTCATGAGGTGTTTTCAAATATGTCAACCATGTTCATCTTTGGGATGCTGATTCCAATTGATTTTTGCATCATGAGCATCTCGGGGTAGCTGCAATCCGCCACAAAAAAATCGTCCCCAGACCCCCCTCTGGTAAACTAACATAGCTATTGAATATTGACATTAGTTTGTTGTTTTACCTATGAAAGTTCATTTGACATGGTGATTTTCCATTGTTTTTTTGTATGACCCAGAGGTAATCATATCGAGATATCTCGGGATTGTCGCAATCGTCCCAGGCATTTGATCTTTGGGGATGGCTTTGACCAAAGCTTGGTAGAGGTGAAACTGCCATGCCACTTGGTGGAGACCGGCCAGGAACCGAGGGTCAATCGACTGGATGGGTAGAAACTCATCCTACCCTATATATTGAAAATGGCTATTTATAGTAGATTTACCCATTAAAAATGGTGATTTTCCATAGTTATGTTAGTTTACCAGAGGGTAACTAGTCTGTGGATGATGATCTACGTTCCCCAGCTAAGGATTTGTCATTGTTGCAGGGTATCTGGCTGGTTGGCCATGGTTACTCAACATGGTGTCCGAAAATGGGGTAGCCGCGGTGCTTCATTCCACTGGTTCATCATCATTGCCAATGATGCATTGGTGGAAAAAGTTGAAAAGACGTCGATGATTTGAACTGAAACTCTCAAATATCTCTATTTTGACCTTATGTTCTGGAACGCCAAAATTTCCAAAAATCCTGAATGACCTGATCTTTTTTGTAGGGTGCCTTTTGGGGGGAGCTTGTGAATTAGTTCAAGGATAAATTCTTTCCATGGGGCCTTATGCATTCTTATTGGTTGTTTGGTGGCGAATTTTTGTCGATACAGATTGGGGCGGTCACCTAGATGGTTCATTGAATCCCCATGCGTTCTGTTCGATTTGGATTTCCTTGAAGTAACGGCTTCTGAAGGGTATCAAATCTGACCATCTCCGAACTGGTTCTGAAGCCATGGCCAAAAAAAAGCGCTTGATTGCAGCTGGGTTTAGGCGGTTGCCTCTCGAAGGGAGGCCAATGCGCCAAGGGCTCGTTTTATGGTTGCATCAACATGTGAGCTGTTTTGAATATCCCTGCCCATGGAGTTTTCAGGGGGTTACCTTACCATACTTTACCTGGTTTATTTATGTTATTTGGGATACGAGATACATTAGTGTTGTTTGTTGATGGTCAATTCCCATGAGATGGCGAAGTCTCAACTGAGTTGGTGAACATCGGTTAAAATCCCCCAGTTCGATCATTACTTCTAGTTTAGTTCGACACTTCGGTGATTTTCAAGCCATGTTTAAGGCTATTCCGGCTCCCATTTTGGGGTGAAATCATGCCGTTTCCCCTCAGCACAGGTCATCTGCAAACGCTGAAATTCGGTTTCGAGTTCGACCGGTCCCTGGACGGTGTGTCTTTTGGCGGAACGATTCGCGTTGCGGCCGGTGTTGGGGAACGGGTGATGTCTGAAAGGACCGGAAAGACCTCAGGATATCTATAGGGATATTTTGTAAGTGGCACTCGGTTTCATGGTGGCTGCGATCCACCCTGGTTGGTTGATGATTATCAGGTTGGTGGTTTGGAACATGAATTTTATGACTTTCCATATATTGGGAATGTCATCATCCCAACTGACGAACTCATATTTTAAACATAGCCATGGAAAATGACCCATAGAAATAGATGGTTTACCTATTAAAACATATATTAAAACCTCCATTTATGAGGGATTTTCCATGGCAAACTGTTAGTCATAACCAGAGGGTACTAACAATCCACGGGAAATCCTGTTCTCAACCTACACGAGTTTTGGTTTTTCAAAAAGGGACGACGGGACGATGGATTCTGGTTTATATGATATATGGCTCAAAAAAGGCCATATTTCTGGGTAAATTATAACGACCTCACTGCGACCTCACTGGAAATCATGGTTAGTAAGGGAAATCATCCCCAAATGGCCTTAATTCATGTTGGTGAAATATTATAATTTACCCAGATATTTTTAATGAGGAGGATGATAATGAATCATTGGAGTGTGGGCTATGAAATAATATGAAATATATGAAATCCTGCATTGACAAAGATGTTTCCACTGAAAATAGAATTAGAGCAACAATTGTATGGGGAGATAGTGGTATATGAAGTTGGGTGTTGCATTAAATGGTATCTAAACAACATTGAACAAAAATATTATGGCAACCTGACTTGGAAAATGATGATTAACAACTTTAGGGTACCCTGTGCCCTGTGCTCAGACAAACCCGTATCATCTTGCTCATCACATCCACATAGTCACAAAAATACAAAAAAGGTAATTGGCTCTTGATACGATCAACTACAGTAAGATCCGGTAATCAAACATATCAATAGACAATCCACCAAGTATAGATGATATTCCCATGAAAAGCTCAATTTATAACGGATGTCCAATTGCCATGTGTGATTTCCGGCAGCTTCTTGTTGGATTCTGTCGATTGTTCACGCGGTTCACCTCCTTGTGATCTAATCCCCAGCGCAGCTGGGGACATTTTTTTTTATATACAAATCCCCTGTAGAAACAACGTAGTAATTATTTGTTTGTATAAATGTATATAAACTCATATGACATGACTTGGACATGTCCACTATGGATGTGTCTTGATGCTATCCATCACATTATACATATTGATAGATAGATATTATTTTAATATATTTAGATTCTAGATCCAGATTCTATATCTACATCGAAATATCGATGTCTATATACTATACATAAACAGATATTTATATGATCCATATGTCTATATCTTAATATTATACCTATAACGACCTGCAGACTGCTGCAGATCATTGGCCGAAAAAGTCAGGTCTCTGCCCGACAGCCTGCAGACCTTGGTCTTGGGCGGTCGCACCTGGGCGCGGGGCGAGAGTTGTCTCGAGAAAACTGGGGGAGAATGATGGATATAGAGATATAATGAGATAGAGATATAGAGATAGACATAATATCTTATTTATATATATATGATAAACATCATATGTTATATATATACATGCACATATATGTAGTTATTTGTACATATAGTGAGAGTGAATATGCCAAAGTGGATCAAATATGGATGACCCGATTTTTTCCAATCTGTGAGGATTAAGTCTTGAAACATGGCAGAAGAATCCCTGAATGCTTTTGTGATGGTGACTTGGGTTTCACTTAGAAGCCCAGAAATGGGGATTGTTTTGGACTGCCTAACAGTTAGCTTAGCTGCTGGAAATCATGCCACAGCTTGCGGGAATTTTTTGGGGTAGCCTATTTGGAGCCCATTCAAAAAGGTGGAACCCCAAACCAGGGACGTGTGGTCCCCAAGGACCAGCTTGGGGATAGGACTTTAGTACGGTGAATTTGGCCATTGTGTTCCATTGTTTATCGGTCATGTATCATGTCATGTTGTGTCCAGTTGATCAATTGTGTTTGTCCTGGCACTCCAAAATGGTTTTGAGTGATACACGAAAAAATGGACTCCTGCTATCTTCTGGTTGTTTACATTATGTGATGGAAAATCACCATTTCAAACAGGTCAATCATCTATAAATAAACTTATAAATGGACCAATTTCCTGTGGAAAACTACCGGTGGGGAAAGTCAGACCAAGGATTTGATCAGAGTTTGGAAAATGCAAATCTGCCGGGCGGAGTCCTGGCGTTCACGTTTTTGGAGAACAGGGTTGTAAACAGGCTGAAAACAGGGGGCTTATTGGGCTATTTCTGACAGCGAAAATCGCTATCAATGTTTACCTTCGAACTGGGCCATGTTCCATAGCCAACTCTGAAAATTTGACTTTCGCAGAGGTCAATCGCCCACCAGAGGGTGATCTGCGAGCAGATCACCACAGCCAATTGGGGATAATCCACCCATCATCTTATGCCAATGAAGGTGCTGAAAAACTGATGGACCTTGGGATGATTTTGGGGATGGTCAGCTAAGATCATGTTCGTGTTCAAGATGGAATCTAGGGAATAGCTGGCCCAGTGATTGTGGCTGCAGAAAGTCTTATCAAACATGGCTTAGATGGCTTGCTGGAAAATCCACCATTTAGTTCTAGGATTTTCCCAATTTTTCCGATATATATAGATGCCCATTTAGTTGGGGTATTTCCCAGCCAGCCATGTTTGATGACACCGTTGTCGATCCGTTTCCAGGATTAAAGGACCTGGTCTTAGGCGATGGCTGCTGAGTAGCAACAAGGGGAGATGTTTGCTGGGGATATACTGGGGATACCTCCATTCATGGGATTGTTCACCCACATGGTGGTTTAGGCAACCAAAATGGGGGTTAAATGGGGATGTAATATCTCTGGTTACAAGTATAGTACAAACATGGCTGGTAAATCCCGTGGCCTAAATGGAGGCTTCTAGCTGGGAGAATGATGGAACTAAATGGTTTGATTTTGTTTGAGCAGTGGAGGGTAAGCACAGCAAATGTTGGTGAAAGGGGCCTAAGCAATTAATCAATATGGAGGTGTCCTTAAACGAGGATATCCCAAACTGGATGGTTTATAATGGATTTTTTTTATGTAAATGGCTGATTTGGGAGTAACCCCATTTCAAGAACCCCCCATATGTTTTTCTATATCTGGTTGGTGGTTTGGATTTTTGTTATGTTTCCATATATTGGGAATACTCATCCCAACTGACTTTTATATATTTCAGACAGGTTGAGATCCACAGATATGTTTGGGTTGAGATATGTCCAGGCTTGTGAAGTCAAAAAAGAAGCACTGGATGATTGATCTTTCCGATCTCCAAGTCACATCAACGATAAATCGATTCACCTACATATACATATATCAAATATATATATATATATATACATATATATATATATATATTATATATATTATATATACATATTATATATTTCTATATATATATATATATTCAAGATCAACATCGAATTTTCCCATCGTTTCAGCATCTCAGCATCAATTCATCGACGTCTCCCAGGTTTCGATCAATCCCTGGACAAGGTGAAGCTTCCAAGCGGCCCCTCGGCGGAAGGGAAGTGTCCTGCGATGTCCAGATTTCAATGGGAAAGCCATGAGAAATCCATGGGAAATCTGTGGGAAAAGTCAAAGATCAATGGGAAAATCATGGAAAACTGGGTTAACATCGGTGTCATTCTCTGATGGAGGAATGCTCTATGTTGTGTTTGTTTTGCAGGAATTCTTGATGGGGAAAGCAGCAGCAAATCTGCTTGCGATGACTCGAGTCATTGGGGCACCGGATTTTGTATGAGACAAGCAGAGTTGGTATCCTTTCCAGCCGTGACGTTTGTCCACTTGCTTGCCACAATATTGAGCATACATTTGTTGAACCAGAAGCCTTTTGTTTAATGGTAAAGCCATGGTTTCCTGCAATCTATGATTTATAGATGCCAACCCTCAGAAATATATAATTATATATATATACATATTAATCCCATGTAATCTCTACCTGTTGATGACCTGTTCAATCTGGGCCAAGCTGAGATGATTTGGATCTCGCAGCCCAGAGGTTTGGAAGGCATTCAATTTGGCCACGCCTTTCATCAGATTCTCTGCTGCAAGGGGCCTGCAGCCCTGACCTTGGTAGCAACCTTGAATGAGATCAAATGATGCCCGGAATGAGGATTAATGTGGGTAAAACATTGCCATAAACCACCCGTGACTGGAAATGGTTTCTACCACCCATTAGAATGGTGATTTGGGAGATGGATTATTTCTGTTTTACCACATTACAGTATATGACAAATGATATAAGAAGGTTTCCCAAAACGGAAGTACCCCAAAAACATCCAAAATTGGCAATTTTTTGTTTAACGGGAAAACCATTTTGGGGGGGTCCATTTTTTAGGTTTAGGTAACCTCCAGTTGGCTTCCATGGAGGATCCAAAGCACAAGACAGAACATAATCTGGTTGGTGGTTTGGAACATGATTTTCATCACTTCCCCAATAGTTGGGATGATGATCAATCCGACTAGTATTTTTCAGAGGGATTGAAACCACCAACCAGTTGTTGTTTACCACCCAGTGAAGGGTTCCACGTATATGTTCCATCAGTTTTGCGGCAAGTGGCACGAATCAGAGTTGATGTAGAATAGGAGAATATGTCTCTTGAAAGTGTCTGTCGCTGCAATCGTTGATAGAAAAAGTCGTCAGTGAGAATCAGGATCCAAAATGATTGTTTTCTAAATGAAGAACATTATTATACTCATTGTTATCCATGGTTGCTATCTAAAGAAACAGGATTTGAATTTGAGAACGCAACAGCTCCTCAGCGTCCGTGGCAAAACCTTTGCGCCAATCATGGTGGAAGATGGTCAGACGCAACTAACTCATATCTCCAAATGCCAGAATGGGTTGAGAGCATGATGTCTCTTGTTCTTGTTCTTCTTGTTGTTGTTGTTGTTGTTGCTGTTGTTGTTGCTGTTGTTGTTGCTGTTGTTGTTGCTGGTGTTGTTGTTGTTGTTGTTGTTGTAATTAATCTTCTTCTCGTGAGTATTTGTGGCACAGTTTTTAAATGTGTGCCAACTTCTTGCAAAGGATGGGCATATATTGGGATGATAAGTGTCGCAAAAGTAGAGAGATTTGCTGCTAAAGTTGAATGCACACTTCCCATCAATTCTGGGTATGGCCCAACCGCAGTTGGTGGCTCAATGTGTACTTTCTCATGCTGGGGAATGGGCTGAATTGACATCATCGATAGTTTTCCTGGTCCTTTGTGTCATCATCTTCATCCTGGGGTTCCACATTTATTTGTAGGGAATGGATGGGTTGCTTGGGGTTGCTGGGGGTTGCTGAGGGTTGCTGGGGGTTGCTGGGGGTTGCTGTGATGATTATTGATAGTTAGCCAGTGGATCATTCCCGAAAATTCCATACGTTTAGCACAAGCAAGTTTACTCCAATCTCACATGTTGTTGCTAAAAGTATAATACTATATTATAATATATTATTCATAAGTATATCTAAACATTATATGGGAATCCCACTAACATTATATTCCCTACTTTTTTTTCTCACATGTTGTTGCTAAAACTCCTGGTGTTTTTATGGCGAAATGTCAATGTTTCCGCCAGCCTCTTGGCCTTTTTGTTTTAAACATGCTTGAAGATGTTCGGTTGATCGTGAAATTACAGGCTGTTGTGGCTGTGGTTGTTAAAGTCCAAAATGTGCTTTTTGGACAAAAACAAAAACCCAATTTTGGTTGATTAAACCATATGAAAGCCCTATGTTGCTTGGTGAGTTCCCCGTTTTGTAAGCGTTTTAGCAGCATTTTGGAGGCTTGAAACCAGCCTTTTTTGTCGCACCTCACAGGAGTTTAGAGCACGCGAAGCTGCCAGGGAGTCTTCGGAGACTCACGGGCGCCTTGACCTGGATCCCACTTACGGAGACTCTGCGGTTCATCCCAAAAGCCTTTTTGACTCAACGGCGGAATATAATTGGGAATATTCCAAATGAATATTATTGGGAATATCATATTGGGAATATCCGTTTTATCCATATTATAAATTTGTTCATTGGGAATTTCAGGAACCGATTGATTGGAGGTACCTACCATGTTTTAAGGGCAAAATTTCAGGGAATATCCCCACAAAATATGGCCAAAAATATGGTACTAACGTACCTCCATTTTAGGATCCTGGAATGACCATTGATTGACCACCAGTTTAATGCAATGATTCTTGTTTCATAAGTATAGATAGTTAATGATGTGAATGAAATATGACTATTGACCTATATTTTCATATATTTGCCATATGTGCATGTAGATTTGGCTGAGATCAGAAACTATTCACCAGAAAACAGCCCGAAGTTGGTGTGGAATCGTCAAGGTGCAGCCTGTTATAAATTAAAAATGTGTGCCCCTCCCGTGAACACTCTATCGTTATATCATGTTATATCATGTTATATCATGTTATATCTACTATAAACCATAGAATTCACCTAATTCTTTTACTATCTCATGTAGACCTAAAGTGGCGAAGCGGCGTTTAGGTTGTGTTTGGGGTAGGGCGTTGTTTTACTATTAGCATAGTGCTTTAATCTTGCTAGTTGCTTTCTCATTGTGTTTGGGATGGTTGCTGTTGGGTTCTGCAGCTACTGGGGTCTTGCTGTTGCTGCGGCTGCTGGTTCGACGGCTGCTGCTTTTGCTGTTTCCGGGTACTTCTACACAACGCTGGGATTATCATCTCTACACTGCCATGGCGGTGCGCTGGGATTCTGCAAATTGTCATTGTTTCGCTACCAGTGATCCAAGGTCCATGTGTGTAGATGCGGGGCTTTTTCCGTACCTCGTTTTGACCTCGTTTTGGACCTCGTTTTTTCCTTTATCAGAACCCATCCTGCAGTATACAAACTAGGAAAAGGGCCTGCTTCACGTTTTTGTTTGTGGGCGTCAACAGTACCCACGAAAAAAGGCCCGTTGGAACCGGCGTTCCGATGGGATTCGATCAAAAACGAATAGAACCATGATAGTTTGGTCAAGGCTTGTTAAAGCTAGCGGTTCCAATGGGGAAAGGGGTTTTGCAAAGTCTGTGCCGGGACAG
>Ga0126342_10011049_pt1:0-12500 | contig 16139 bp, 18 predicted proteins | sample Cyp1metagenome_FD_92528 | JGI IMG/M metagenome (GOLD analysis project Ga0126342, IMG submission 92528) | Coral microbial communities from Lord Howe Island, Old Settlement Bay, Australia - Cyphastrea 1 metagenome | ecosystem: Host-associated > Invertebrates > Cnidaria > Coral ... | reverse complement strand
TTGTGTGTCGTGCTTCTCTTTTCTTTACTCACTTTGTGTCTTCTTGTTGTCCCAAGATAATTCATGTTCCACCATGGTTTTCTGCGTTTTACCACTTGGCTCCCGCTTGTCTCCTACCTTGTCTCCCTCCTGTTGTTTCATATACAAAGGCCGTGGCAAAAAGAAACGAAACCGTGTGGCATGAAAAAACTGCGTGTGACTCATTGAGCTCTGAATTGACATGGATCAAAAACCGCCAGCATCAGGAGCTAGCACAACCAAAATCATGCGCAGACGCTGCAATAGATATGGAATAACTGTTTGGGGTCTACAGGTGCGTAATTGAATTGTTCGTAAATGAACATAAATGTTCATAAACGTGTGCGTGCATTGGATATTGTATGCAGGACTAGCCTAAAGCATAGAAGCGGGAGACGAGCCAAGAGCCAAAATTAAAGGACCGGATTACCCCACAATTCAACTTCTTCCAATACTGAGAAACTAAAGTTGAAGCGGGACGGGGAAGGAAGGAAAGGCAAAGGAGGTGGTGGAGGATCAATAAGTTTTAAAAAGTTGTACGTGGAAGAGTTGTGTGTGTGTGCGTGCGTGTTAGAAAGGTGTGATGTATGAGTGTGAAGCAGTTGTGTGTGCAAAAGTTGTGTGTGAGGATGTGTTGAAATAGTTGTGTATGCGTGTGAACAAGTTGTGTGTAAGAAAGTTGTGTGTAAAAGAGTTGTGTATGCAAGAGTTGCGTGTGCCACAGTTGTGTGTGTGAGAAAGCTGGCCGCCCAAGCGCCGTGGAGAGCAGGGCGGGACGTTCGACAGTCGCAAAGACGCGAACTGACCGGCCAGCGCTTCGGTGTGTGCCCAGCAAGGCTCATTAGCCCATAGCCCTTGCTGTCATACTCGGTTAAAAACCGAGCGTTGGCCCCAAGCACGGTTGTGTCATGTTGTGTCATCCAGCACCCCCGGCCAACGAGGTGACAGACGACATCACGTTGGTCTGCTTGGTACAGGAGCACGCAGCAACCAGAATTGACACAACAGGCATATGCGATTGCAGCAGATCGTGTGATTTGAGAGGCTCCCGCTGGACGTTGCCCTGGCATGTTGCAGATTGCTTCATGCCTGCCGACCATCGGCATGTCCCCGGCAAGGCGCGTTGCCCTTGCCATCATGATCATACTCGGTTGGAAACCGAGCGTTGGCCCCAAGCACACAAGACCGCGTCGTCCCGCACCCCGGCCAACGAGGTGACAGCCGACAATACGTCGGTCTGCTTGGTACAGGAACACATGCCCATTGACATAAAACTAAACGATGCAAGGTCAAGTTGAGGAATAGACACAGACAAAAAAGCAAATAAAGATCCCCGCGGCAATTTCCACACTAGAAATGGATGACTTGTGCATGGTCTAAGCGAGATCCGTAATGTATTGGAATTTCAATATTGTAGTCAGGTTAGTCATTTTATTGTTAAGGGGTTGGTCTGAGCATTTTATTGGCCAGGGAAATGATTTTTAACATGTTAAAATTCCATTCTGATTTTATTGCAAAAAAATTGAGCGTTTGGAGCTTTTTATTGCAGAATGGAACCCGTGCTTTTCCAGGGTCTCTTTATATCATTATTTTGGGGCATGCCATTTTAGATCAGCGAGAGACCCTTTATATCGGCAAAACCGAAGAGGGGCTTAGATCCGAGGGGCTTACTAATGATAGATTTACATTTTTGAAGCTTTTTTTCGGTAATTGAATTATAGAAAGGTTGTTGGCAACTCAAAATGCTTCAAAAAGTCTTTTAGGGACAAGCTGTATGTGATCTGCTTCATGCCCAATGGGCCAGAAGTTGATTTGAAAATGCTAAGTTTCTTTCTTGGACTTTCTCTTTTTGTCTCTTGGAGACCTTTTGAGACATTTAGAGTTTTACCATTCCAGTTTTGAAAGAAATATCTCTTGGATAAACCCCTACAATCCCTCAGAATTCGCCAGATTGCATGTTCACGATTCGCCAGAATTACAGATTTTTCATCCCTCAGAATTCCCCGTGTCATCCCATGGTTCATGCTCACCTAGCAATCATGTCAAAACCAAGCACTGAGAGAAACAGCACTATGCCATTACCAGCCTTTTTTGTCGGTCGTCGGTTGCTTGCTGAACAGCCGGAAATTCTTATGCAGTGGTTTGCTTTTGTCAGCCTTCTTCAGTAGAGATTGCACTGAACGCCATGAAACTTCCTTTGGTTTTTGTTGGAGCAAGGTTAAAAAAACCACACGTGAAAGGTGACACAGTGACACCCACGACCCATGTACGCAGCGATTTGAGCACCACCTTCCATGTCACAACTCAGCAACTAGGGGAACAGCACCATGCCGTTACCAGCCTTTTTTGTCGGTCGTTGGTTGCTTGCTGAACAGCCGGATATTCTGATGCAGTGGTTTGATGTTATCGGCCTTTTCCGTGGAACTTGCGCTGAGCGCCGTGAAACTTCCCTTAGTTTTCGGTTGGAGCAAGCAACACATGGTCACAGATATTTGAGCACCATGTTCCATGTCACAACACAACACCGTGGAAAACAGCGCACTAGATTAAGGACCATTTTCCGGTTCGCAAAATCGTGCCCCGCGGCTTACTGTGTGAGGAAAGCCCTGAATCATAGGGTATCAGCAAGGGGCCATCCCTCTCATCATTGGTGGATGGCCAACGAAGAGGCCAATGATGAGAGCTGCAAACGTACCTGCAACCTTCCACCTTCGGACATGGCCAGGTGGCAAAGCCATAAACCACCCATGCCGACATGACATGCTAACATGATAACATGACATTACCTGATTTCATATCATCTCATTTCACCCTCTCCCTTCGGGGTGTATCCAAGTGTGTGAAAGATGCTGCGTGTGTGACTGAACAGCTTGTGTGTGTGTGAAAGATGGTGTGTGACAAAGTGGTGTGTGACAAAGTGGTGTGTGACAAAGTTGTGTGCGAAAGATGGTGTGGGACCAAGTTGTGTATAAAAGATGGTGTGAGGCGGCGGCGCGGGAAGAGGAGGCGGAGGCCGGGCGGGTTACAGAATCAAAAACAAGAACCCTACACAAAGATGTGGGGAACAAAGAACTACTGGCTTGCAGCGAAGAGTGAGCTGTTCCAACTGTGACTGATGGGTACCCAGTCAATGCAAATGTCGGATCTGTGGCCCTGCGCAGGCTTCGCGAAAATGCTGGATTGTTGCCAGAGCATAGCGAAGTTTTGCAACCCGTGGCGGTCAAGTATGACATTCTCCGCACATTCAAAGCTCGGGATGATGTGCTTGTGGCATATTCGTGGTTCATTAACAGGGCTTCACCGGATGTTTCCAGGAAACCATGTCCAAGTTTATGGGTGCCTCCCATTTTCCAAGTAACTGCTGGGAATATGCCGAGGCAATTGAGACCGCTCGGAGGTTTTGATGTGTTGGATCCCCCAGAGGGAATTCTTTGCTTTCAGGAAGACGCATCTTGGGAATTTGAACTCACTGCCATCATGCGGTGCTGCTACGATTCGTCCTATAAATTCATCCGTGCTTGGCCGTCCAGAGTTCTGTTTTCTGATGTGCATTTTCCTTGGACATCAGTGGAACAAAGCGATTTGGAAGAGCTTCTCTATAAAGCTGATCTCATAGAAAGTATCACAGACACCACCACAACCACTACCACTACCACCACCGCAATCTCCTTCAATGGCATCGCATCTGCAGTGTCTGTGTTTGCTGGAAAACTGGATATCACTTGGGAGATATTTACTGACTTTGCCCTTGCAAATGTCAGCAACTCTAGTGATGTGAAGTATCTGTTGCTTTCTTCAGAGGAGAAAGAGAAACTTGATGATGGAGAGGGTGGAGAGCTGCTGCGAAATCGCACTGGGGTTCTTGTTCAACTTCTTGAGGGTGCTAATCAATCTAGTCGAAGTGCTCAGATTCGCTTTGCGCCCGGTTCCACACAGTTCTTGATTGTCCTGGCAGTCTTGCACGATGCTGTGGAGGAATCTGTTGACCCAGAGTGGATTTTTTCGAACATTTCATTCATTTCCAGCAACCGCCAAGCAACCAAAATCAAAATCTCAGAGCGCGATCCAGTTCTCAAAGCCGGCGTCAATTGGGTGCAAGTCACAGCAGCTCCGGATGTGCTGGAAACTCTGCAGCTTAAAACGTTGTTGAGGTTATTTTGCATTCATTTTCAAAGGTTATAGGAAGACATGGCCGCAATACTCTACTTTGCTTTACTCTGCTTTCTTGTGACTCGTGGGGCTGGCTTGCAAACCCCCGAAACTTGTCCCATCCCATTAGTGCCATAATTAAATATTACTGGGATGCTTTGTGGTTTTGGGATATTCTTGGGTTCCTGTGGGTCAGGAGATCAACGTGACAAACACTTCGATTTCTTTGTCAGCAGTTCTACCTCAAGACTTGCCTAGTTTGACAGCTGGAATGTATTTGAGCGGCTCAAGTAGCCAAGATGATCCCTTCTTCGTGCAGCTAATAGAAGTCTTGGAGGCCGGTCCGACCATGCTGAAGGCCACAGTGCGTCCATCTCAATTGGAGGACATCTACCAAAGCTTCCAACTTGATGGGACCTTGACATTAGATGCAGATACAAGCGGGTCTGGGGTCAGCCTGCTCGAAAACGCAGCTACGTCAAGTCCAACAACTTTAAAGCTCGCAGACGGGGCAAAGGTGGAGTTTACAGGTGGTGTTAGCGTGCAGGAAACGATCACCCTCAAGCCAACGATTCACGTCAGTGTGGACATTGGGTTTCTATCATACTCAGTGGATTGCACGTTCAGTTTGGACATCTCGGGCACATTGACATTCTCCATGTTTTCCCAAGGCAGTCTGGTCGTCGACAAAGAAATACCCTTAGCCAAATTTCCACCTGTTACCGTCGCGTTTCTTGACAGCAATCTGCCTCGGAACGTCCGGTTTCATTTTTACCGGAGTTTCCTCCACTGATATCGTAATGCCCAAAACACATATAGTACTCAGAAATAGTATGAAGTAGTCAACTTTCGCATGATTTCGGACCGCTGAGGATTCCAGGTGTTCCTATTCCTTTCGTCCTCAAGCCGCAAGTCGTGCTCGTAGGATCTTTGGCTGCATCTGGCAAGCTAAATGTCGGATACAGCCTCGACTATGGCGCAGTGTGGACTGTTCAGGTTTTGGTCCGCCAGTGTCAAAATGAATGTAGGGCGGGGACATTAGAAAAGCGAAGGGCCATGTTTGGGCAGATGGAATGAACTTGCCGGCTAGTTCAATGTTGAACAGGACACAACAGTTTTACCCAGCAGCAGCACCAAATTTTCCGGAGGATAGTTTTAGAATGCTTTAGAATGTTTCAAAGCATCCTTTTTCATCCGTTTTGCATGCTTGCAGGGGCTGATTCAAGGGGTCTATACTCATGCGGCCGCAAAGGGCGAGAATGCTCCCCAAGCTGCGGCTGACACGCAAGCACATTTGATCGAAAATTTATTGGGACATAAAGGAAAATGAGCGTTGGAAATCACAATCGAACGGTTTAGGAGAGCATTTCGATGAGGCCTGCCACATGGCCCTGGCAGGTGAAGCGGGAGAATGGGATCTGGGATTCTTCGAGCACATGGACTGAGAAGCCCTCCGAACCTTTCAAAAAGTCGGGGAACCCGGTCGAAGTGTTGGCACAGTGTCGTGCGTCGTGCTGCGATCTTGCATTCAGTTTCCAGCATCGGAACACTGACTGAGTCACTGACTTGCCCTGAACATCGAACTCATTCGAACTCAAAACTCGAGGTCTAACTCTCTGGAAGGCACCTGGAAAGCTTCAGTTGGAGTGAAGGTGATCTTGGATGTCCTTGCCGCTGGTGTGATCGGTGTCCGCTTTGGACTCGGGCCAAGCTGCCTAGCGAAAATGAGTGCGCGAATTGCAAAGACGCGTGTGATATTGTGTGAACGCAGAGAATTAGAATGAATTGGACAGTGACATTGGTTTATGATGGTTTTTGATGGTTCGTGCCATGTTCACACCCATTTCCATGCCGAAGTCATTTTGAGCTAAGGCTTGGAGTTTGAGGCAGCCATAACAGCTTTCGACCCGTTTCTAAGACAAAGAGATCCTCTGGGAGGCCTTCACATTTCCAAGTTTGGCTTGTTTCTGGGGATGTCATACGAGGCCGGAATCGCCTGTGGCTTTTTTGAGTGGGAAACCTGTCCTGGCGTGCTGCTCTCGTCCAGCTTTGCCATTCCCCTTTGGAGCTTGACAGGAAATTTGCAGATTGGATACAATCCAAGCACCTGCTCATGGTATGCACAGGGAGACAGAGCTTTGGGTTCGGTGTTCACAAATAGGCGTTATACATGGTACGAGAATTCAGGCTTTGCATCCATTGCTGGCTCTAGCAGCGGAAGCCGGCTGCAGCTAAGCGAATCTCCGCGGCCAACAGGATCTGCTGGAATTCTTTACCTCTTCGTGCGCCCAGCAAACAAACCAAGACTTCGCCTCTTGGCAACCAAGACATTCTTCAAATCACAACTCGAGTGTGAGGAGGAGGACGAGCCACCTGACGACAACAACCCCTTCGATGACACAGACTGGGATCGGGACAGGGCTCCCGGTACTGGAGGCGGAGACCCGCAATGTTTGAGCTATGATGGATTCCGCTTTGAGTGCAACTTCTTGGGAGAGGCTGTTTGGACCAGGTGCCAGTTCCAAAATGTTTGGACAATCACACAAAAAATGTTTGCATAAGTTGCATAGGCTGCAAAATCAACGACGCAAAGTAAACAGGTCAGTCTATAGAACGAACATTTGAAAACAGCTTTACACTTTGACCATTCTTGGTCATCTTTGACCATCTTTGACTTAGTCTCTTGCGTGCGCAATGGCAAACAGGTGCGACGATTTTGCGCTGCATGTCCTCACACAGACCGCGGGTCCAGCTGGGAGCGACAGCAGAGCTACAGTCATCAAGGGTTTTGCCGTCAAGGAGCAGGGTGAAATTGCTTATGCCGTTTCTCGTGACCCTGGAGCTGGAGATGGTTCTGGTTCTCTGTTTGACTTTGCTTTGGATGGAGATGGTGAGAGGCTGGCCGGTAGCTTCCTGACCTTGGCCATAGACGGCACTGACACTCTCTTCATAGCGACGGATTCCGGACATGAAATCAAAGCTGTCTTCCACCCCACACATGTCTACCTGGAAATCAAGCTTGATGAGCGCTGCTTCAACCGAGCAGAAGGTCTTTTAGGAAACAACAACGGCGATCCTGCAGATGATTTGCAACCTTTCAACAAAAGTCAGGGTGTCCCAACTACCTCAACAGCAGAAACGATCTATGAACAATTTGTGCTTTCATGGTGCAGAGACAATGTCGCGGATTCGTTGTTTCCTCCCGATCTCTTCCAGCCTTGTGACCGCACTTTCATCCCCCTCTTCGTTTCAGATTTGGATATTGATGCTTGTCCAGCTGTTTGCCATGGTGATGCATTCTGCTGTCTCGACTACAGTGAAGGTGGAGAGGAGCTTGCCGTATCATCATTGGCAGAGATTGAAGCTGCCGTGCAAGCTCAGGGCTTGGCGCAGTCTTTTCTACAACCACTTCCTCCCTCATTGTCGTTGCCGACAAGAATCTATCTCTCACCAGATTCTCTTCAACTCACCGTATTTGCAGAAGGTTCCAACATGGAAGACTTGAATTGTTCGATTTGTTCCGACGCAGAAGTTCTCTGCAGTTTGACCATCATAGGTAGCAATGCCTCGCTCAGGGTCAGCGGCTCCATCCCGATGGGAACAATGACTTGTGTTGCCAAAGCCGACAATGTGACGACGTCTGGAGGCTCGGAATAGAAAGCTCCGCGCAAAGAAACTACTAGTAGCGCTGACCCTGCACTTGTTTCACACATTCTTCATCATTCTTCCACACTTGTACCAGTTTCGCGCTTTGTGCTCCTAGGGGCCAAATTTACTTTACAAAGCGCCTCACTTCTTGACACGCTTCTTAAAGTCTTAAGCACAGCAATTGCATGCTATTGCACTATCTAAAAGAGCGTTGGAAGTGTGGAAAAGTATGGCATCATCAGGTCATATTTGATGGAAGCAGCTGGAACAATCCGGAACGTTAGCAAGCACCAAAAAAAATGACGCATTGCGTTGGGAAGCAATCCCGCAGCGCCGTGCTTCATAGAACATTCGGCAATCATTCCCAGATATGCAGCATGTTTCAGAACTGTCAAGCCAATCTTGCGAGCATTCCTGAGATTTCAGGTGTGCCTTTCTCTTCGCTTTGTGACCTGTTGAGATTTCTGACACTTGTCCATCTCTCCGGGCAGAGTACAGCCCGCAGTTCTTCCAGTTCTTGTCCTTGGTTGGGGAGGTTTGGAGTTCGTAAAGGAAGAGAAGAGAGAGAATAGTGTTTCAAACTCAGAGGACGGAACTGGGATGGTTGTAAAAACATTGTAAGCGCAGGAAGATGGACTTGCGCGAGCAATGGACCAATCACTTCCCAGGAATCAACCTGTCTATGTAATCCAGTCCATTCAGCAGGGCCGAAATCCACGGAACAAGCCTTTCCAGTGCTGCACTGTTTCTCCGTCTGTCCGTCCGTCCGTCCGTCCGTCCGTCCGTCCGTCTCTCTCTCTCTCTCTCTCTTTCTCTCACCTCACCTATGATGTTTTTTGGTGCGGGTTTGTGCCCAAGCTTTCATGTAAAGTTGTGAGAAAAAAGCTATTCGAGGGTCCCAAGCGCGTTCCCCACGTTGGCCCTGACGCACTTGCCCTTGGCGGAAGCGGGTCAGTCCCATGTTTGGTGCGCCAGGACACTGCCAACGCAAGAGTTGACATGGGTTTCACGTCATCATATTATTTCCACAGGTTTCGGAAGACATGTTGCTAAAGGGCTGAAAATGCGTACGTCCAAAATGGTAATTGCCAGGCGGTCTGAATTGGAAAACAGTTTGCAACATGCTGGCGCTGGAGATCATATTGCTGAAGGGGTTGAAGTGTGCATTGCTGACCTGGTCCCGGAGGTTCCGTCCTACAGCGAGTTGGGGATGGAATTGTCATGAGTCATGGGTCATGAAATTTCTCACTCCTAAGGTGCTGGAAGGCCTCTTCCGAACAGGATAAGGTGGAAAATATGTTTTCAATCGAAAACCTGGGACAGTAAGTAGCTTGAACGTAGCAAGATTTATATAGATATAACAGCGAGTACAAGCAGAAATCAGACCAAAGAAATGAAAACATTGCAAAACCACGTTTTGGTCATTGTGGCTCGGTTGGGGCAAGCGAGTAAGCTGGTGCGTAAGTGTTGGTATTTTTTTGAATTTGCACAAAGCGCGTAGTGCTAAGGTGCTTTTCATGATTTCCCCACTTTTTTGAGCCAAGTTCTGGAATCCTGCCCGCTTTAGCCTTTTTGCAAAAAAAAATCTAAGGATAGTCTTTGCTCTTGGGCAGCCGTCACTTTCAACCTGCTTGGATTTATCAACAGGTGTTTACACTAGTCACATTAGTCCTAGAACAGCTGAATGCAGTCATTGCGTGTGTGTGTGTGTGTTTATTTGTCGATCCGTGTTGACACCTTGACACCTTCTGCCCAGTCGCTGACATCGTGATCTTGGCCCGGAGCTTGGACAGGTCTACGGTCTATGTTGTCACATGCTTTCACATGTTTTCACATGCGCAACTCCACAGCTTAGACATATCAACTGCTACGAACTTGCATCACATCTCTGCATGCAAACATATTTATAGACAGAAGCAGTCTCAGAGAAGCTTTTCAGACACCAGCAACACGGTCAAGTGTTCAATTAAAAAGCACACACTGCTACTTAAAGCACAAGAATAGTTGCACAAGGCCAATAATGACAATAGAGTCAAAGAGACATCTAAATGCTAGGTAAGATGCATTGCTGGTTTTGAGTTTGATGTCGTAAATTAGTCCAGCTTCAGTCCGGTTATTGGCTCAGGTCACAACCACATCCGAAACTACAACTACTACAACGGACTCAGAACCGTCGACAACGGATGACACCGGCACAATGACAGCCTCAACCACCACCAGCACAAGCGCTGAAACGGTCTCAACAGAAACCACAATGGCTACGAAGTCAGAAACCACTACGGTTTCAACAGCCCGTGAAACCACAAGCGCTGCCACAACCACAGTTAGCACCACAAGGAGCACCACAATTAGCACCACTGCCGCACCGGTTTCAACTGAGACAACAACGGCATCGAAGTCAGGTGTGACGACTGGTGCAACCACAAGTGCTGGCACCAGTACAACAAGTACAACCCAAAGCATCTCCAGCAGATCATCATTGCGCTCGATCGCCACCACCGCCACAACCACATCTGGGATCTCAGGCAAGGCCTCGGATTGGGAAGAACGCACCCACCCTAAATTTGACAGAAAACGTGAAAGATACGATGGTGGTTCAAACCATTGTTTTTTGTATCTTAATAGATTTTGAAGGCGGTGCTATAGGACTTGTCTTTCAGAACTTTGTTGCACGCATTTGTTTTTAAAGGAAATTGAGCATTCCATCTTTCGAACTGAAGCGTCGCACCTTTGGCCTGCGATTAGCTTTGCAAGTCGTCAGTTTGTTGAAATGTTGAAATATGTTGAAATAATCCAGCTTATTCGTTCGACCAGAACCAGATGGCGCTATACGGCGCTAATCTACTGTCAGGCACGTGTGCAACCTACAACTGCCCGGATGGATTTGTGCCAGACACGTCGTCGAGCGACAAGATATGCAATCCATGTCTGATCCTCAGCCTGTTATCCATGTCGTATGTTTAGCTTAAGCAGTGCTCGAATCTTGCACCAAAATAGCATGTTGGGATCATGTTCTCACACAGCTGGCTGTCTCAGCCATGCGGGCTGTTGAGCTGCTGAAGTTGGCGTCAAGCAGTTTGAATCATTATGGATTCACAAATGGATCACATGTCTTGGAGTTCGCCGTTTCGGGACACTGAACTTGTCCCAAGCTAGTGGGCCCTTGATAGTCTACTTTTTCTTTGCTTTCAACTCACCGAAGTCTCCGCGTATTTACACAGCTGTCAGCATGACCGTATCTTTTTAACCGTTTGAATCATTATGGATTCACAAATGGTTCACATGTCTTGGAGTTCGCCGTTTCGGGACACTGAACTTGTCCCAAGCTAGGCCCTTGATAGTCTACTTTTTCTTTGCTTTCAACTCACCGAAGTCTCCGCGTATTTACACAGCTGTCACACAACCTCCTGCAATAATGTACAGTATGGATCAGTATGGGTCACTATAGTCATTTTAGTTATATATTTTGTTTTATTCTGTGTCGTTTGGATTCATTTGGTGTGCATGTGTGTGCAGTACTTCAAGTGGAACTGGGAATTGGCTGAAAGCTTTGGGGTCGGGGGTGTGGTTCCACACATTGAATTTCCATCTCGAAGTGCTTAGGTCTTGGGTGACATCTTGAGGGTGAGGGGAGTCGAAAAGTAAATTCACGCTTTCATAAAGCATGTGTGTTCAAATTCAATGTCTTGAGCTTGGGAAATGGCGGCCTCTAATGCCAGTCCGAGCCCTTTGGCCTTGGTGCGCTTGCTGCAGAAAGGGGACTGGAGTTGCTGTTTGTTCTGCCAAGTCAATACGCTTCTGGTATTGATGATCCGTGTTGCTTGACCTTTTCTGCCCCGCGGGCTCCATTGGATTTTTGCAGCTGGTGCTTCTGCCGGAGCACAGCGCTCGAAAGAATGGGAATGAACCATGACGTGACAAGCGCTTCAAGTGCCACTGCGCGCGCCACTTTCTCTCTTATCTTTTACAAACGTGGTAGAAGGGACTTGTGTGGTGCGTTAATGTCAATGTCAATGTCTTACGGCTCCCGTGAGATAAGAAGAGAATGTGTCTGCTTTCGCTGAAGCTCCTGGCCGAAACTCTCAAGGGTCTTCCCCCCACCTAAATCAGCTTTGGCCTCATTTGATGATTTGATTCAGAATGGAAGTTCCATGCGGCGTCTCCAAGGTGACAGTAGAGCCTGCTGCCTGGCAACCTGCGCCACGTATGTATGCTCTGGCCCGTTGGTGAGCGATGCTGATCAGGCAGAATTGGGGACAGACTTAAAGCCATTTTCGGTTTTCAGAAAAGGTGTGCAACAAGCCACCAGAGATTCAAATGCTCAAGATGCTTTGAGGACTATGGCCAAAGAAGAAGCACCACAGTACAGGTATACCAGTAGTAGTAGTAGTAGTAGTAGTAGTAGTAGTAGTAGTAGTAGTACCGCACAAGGCGGTGGCGGAAGTTTCAAAAATAGGAAACCTATAGGAAAGCTTGGCTGTTGTGAATCCGGGATGGCAGAGCGAAGCCACTGATGGACTGAAAGGTGCTTGATCTCTCTCACTCTTTCTCTCTCTTTCTCGGACTATCTACCTACCTACCTATCTATTTTCTATGTATCTATCTATCTATCGATCTTTCTAGTGTAGTGTAATGTAGTGTAGTGTAATTTAGTGTAGCGGTGTGTAGTGGAGTGTAGTGGAGTG
>Ga0126342_10011048_pt1 | contig 16139 bp, 17 predicted proteins | sample Cyp1metagenome_FD_92528 | JGI IMG/M metagenome (GOLD analysis project Ga0126342, IMG submission 92528) | Coral microbial communities from Lord Howe Island, Old Settlement Bay, Australia - Cyphastrea 1 metagenome | ecosystem: Host-associated > Invertebrates > Cnidaria > Coral ... | reverse complement strand
GTACGTTCTCATGCACTTGCACACATACGTCATGCTACGCCGCTGTACGTTCTCATGCACTTGCACACATACGTCATGCTACGCCGCTGTACGTTCTCATGCACTTGCACACATACGTCATGCGACGCTGCTGTACGTTCTCATGCACTTGCACACATAGTTGGCTACCTCGTAGCATCACAACCGTGCAGAAAGGAAAATTGAACCCAGCACTGTACGAATACGCGTACAGCTGGTTTTGGAGATATAACCACCTGTCGCAAGACATGGATGTCGCCAAAGCTTTGCATAAGCTTGGATGTCTCGCTGCCCCCGCTTGAAAAATGGGCTTGCCAAAGTGCCATCTCCAGAATGATCAACATTCAGATGATGATGATGATGATGATGATGAAATTGCTCCTGATGCTAAAGTTTCGTTTTTCAGCGTTTTGTGGTCCCCCCTGTAAAATGTTTGAAAAGTGACAACAGCGGGGGCCCCCTCAAATGCCCGGCACCATGTTTTTGTACAAGCCGCAAGGACATAGAGACCTTTGAGCGCTGTGAAAGTGTGATATAGCTAGGCACATCATCATTTTCATCATCTATTTCTATGGGCCATGGCTTCCATTGCAAACTGTTAAATGCTAAACAGAGGGTAATTTTCCAGTTATGTTTGTTTACACACCCATTAAGTATAGAGATATCATGAGATATCTATCATAAACCCTATTTAACCTAGTTATAAACCACATGTGGTGTAAGCACATCTCCAACGGCCAAGGTCGAATACACTGTGATGAGAAGTGCCTCGCCGATCAGTCACGACAGGGTGAATGGTAGACGAGTCTAAACCTAGCGGATACCGACCAGTTCATGAGAATTTTGATATATTTTACCCTCTGGTAAATAAACTTGTTGACCCTGAAAATAGCCCATTTTTAATGGAAACTAGTCTGAGACTACCCCGATGACTGCCAGGGTCTATGTTAATTTATCAGAGGGTAATAGGGATACTGATGATACTCAGATTTGGGGTATTCGATCTGTTCAGACAAAGCCATAGGATGAACATCCATTCACCGGCTACGCTGTTGGTGCACCGTATGTAACCCCGTCCTAATAAGGAATTTTGGACAAATGGGCTGTCTTTGTGCTATGATGATGGCAAATTACAAGGTCACAAATATTGGGGTTGCTTGGTGATGCTCCTAGTTAAAAGGGGATTACCCTCTGTTACACGTTTACATAACTATGGAAAATCACCATTTTGAATTGGCAAACTCACTGTAAATGGCAATTTTTAATAGCAAACTGTTCGTTTACCAGAGGGTATAACATATTACAAAGCAACAAACAACACTGGGGGCATCACCCTGTACCTATTCTCTGCGTTTCTGCGATGTTCGTCTCACCATCTTTAACCGCACCAATTCTTGGTTCAACAATTAACATCCAACAAGATAACCGATCCCAGCTGTTCAACTCACCAATTCTTGGTTCAAGGGATACCCTCTGGTAATTTAACAGTTCGCTATTGAAAATGACCATAGAAATAGTGGATTTTCCCATTAAAAATGGTGATTTTCCATAGCTATGTAAACGTTTACCAGAGGGTAAACCTCCATTTTCCTATGGTTTTCCTATAGTTTTCCTATGATTTTCCCATTTTCCTATGGTTTTCCTATGGTTCAGCCGTTGCGGATCTCCGATCGTGACATCGCGATAGCTCCAGGTGTATCCTACAGTCCATACGTGCTGCAGCTCAGGGGATGAAGATGGATGAAGGTTATCAGTTGACCTAGAAAAAGGCGCATTGGATCAATTTTTTCATGGATCATATGATGATTCTGGGATATACATGGATATACTGGGTAAATTTCATCACGACCTCACTGTTCTCCCTCACTGGAAGTCATAGTTAGTAAGGGGAATCCCCTTTCATGGCCGCAAGATTCAGGTTAGTGAAATATTATAATTTGCCCAGATGATATCATCGGTCAGCTTTAATGTGAATGTGAACCATCAGCTAAGTTGGGGTATGATTGAACATGTACAGATCGACTGATTCTTGGTCGACAAATCTCGGTTCACATGATCCCCTTGTCGTTGACCATGCGACAGTTCATTGTGCAGAGTACATTCACATTCCTAGCTTTGCACGCGCATGGCTGTTAGCAATGTTCCAACATTTCTTGGCTATCTAATATTGGGATGGGTCAAAACCTATCATGAAAATATTTTGCGGAATACACATCCATAAACCAGCCATGACTTTGGGTACCATCCGGGTCCCACGGTTTTGACCAAAATGGCTGTTGGTTGCATCCCTGCAGTTGGTTTAGCCCATGGATACTACAGCTATAAGTATCACAAACCATAGTGACATTGACATTGGAATTATGTTCACCGACTTAGCGACTCTGTAAACAAGGGCCCCACTTTGTATCCTTGTTGATTTCAGTTAAAGTTTTCGTTGGTGAAGAATCCAAAGTTGCACTCTGAACAAATCCGGATTTTTCTTCTCTGTATATCCCCCAGGATCGCTGCGGGCTCATCCTTAGTTATGATCCTCATGCAATGGGTCAACCTTTTTCAGATACTAAGTAGTAACTAAGTTTAGGCATTGGGTTTATCACGGAAAAATCCACAAAAAAGGCATGGGGAACCAAGGTTGATACCCTCTGGTAAACTAACATAGCTATTGAAAATGGCCATTTATAGTGGATTTACTCATCAAACATGGTGATTTTCCATAACTATGTAAACGTTTAACAGAGGGTATCCAATTTTGATGATCCATTTTGTGTTGCTTTGTTGGTGGTGTCCCAACGAGTTCCAACATGGCTATCCATATAAGGCTTATAGGCTTGCCATGCAAGAAAATTGTCCAAAATCAGTTCATTGCTTTCAGGGACACAGGAACCATCCATTATACACGGAGGAGTCCAATGAAATCTTTATAAATCCACGCAAATCCATACAACATATAAAACTAGAGCCCATATATAAATAGATTAATGACATCAATATAAATCCATATAAATGACACCATGGATTTCATACACCCTATAAATCCATGTATGGGTTTGTCTGGAAATGGTGTACTGTACCCCTCAAACCCACTGGTTAATCATCATTTTCCCTCTTAAGTGGCTATAATTGTGGGGCATAGCCCATTTTCAGACATCCACAAATGGGCTTAATCTTCATTTAACACCGTTAAACCATGTTAAACCACCATGTCCCATAAGTTTCCTGAATATCCTCTGGTAAAGCTGTTGCATATGTATGGAAAATCACCATGCTATTAATGGGTAAATCCACTATTTCGACTGGGCCATTTTCAATAGCTATGTCAGCCATTACCAGGGGTAACTATTAAACCAGTTTATAGGTTATTATAGGTTATTAACCAGTATTAACCATTATTAACCATTATTAACCATTATTAACCATTATTAACCATTATTGTTATTCCATAAGTTTCTGAATGGTAAATCACACCGTGAAACCATGTTAAACCATGTTAAACCATGTTAAACCATGTTAAACCACCATTTTCTATAGGTTTCCGGAATAAATCCACATCTAAACCAACTGAAACCCGTCCTAAAAATAGCGTAGCAAGGTGCCTCGCTTCGTGCTGGAGCTGCGCAGCCGCAACGTTCCACGACCCGCCATCGTAGGCGACTCGTGAAGCGAACGGTGGCCGGTGGCCATGGGCCGCGACGACTGCCACGGGGAACAGCATGAAAACTTGCCATAGAAATAGTGGATTTAGCATGATTTAGCCATGAATAGCATGGTGATTCTCCATAGTTACAATGGATATGATTCCATTTGGATTCAATCATTCACCGAGATTCAATCACTCATTAAGTTGAAACATTGGGGAAGATGGGAAAATAATCTGGTTGGTGGTTTGGAACCATGGAATTTTATGACTTTCCCAGATTAATTGGGAATTTCAGACAATCCCAACTGACAGTCCATCATTTTTCAGAGGGCTAGGCTCAACCACCAACCAGAAGCGGTTGAAATAAGTTGAATTTGGAGTTAATCATTCACATTCGAGAGTTGGTGCAGGTGGATATGGTAGATGATAGTCACAGGGACATAGATTTACCAGTTCAACAATTTATCCCCCCCTAGTATTTGCGGTGTTGGGAGCAACCCTGTCAACGTTGTCAATGGGTGTTGATGGTTTTCATTTTGGTTATTTAAATTGGTTAAATCATCCATTTGATGTTTGTTTTTGGGTTTATGGGATACAATGGGGATATAACATATGATATTATATCCATTTATATCCCCATTGTATCCCATATGATATTATATCTGCATTTATGTATATAGTCAACAAATGTCAACAACATATGATATTTGGCTTAGCCGCTTAGCCTCAAAATCGGGGATACTACCCCAAATGTGGCCAAACGTTCATTTTCAAAAAACGGGACTTTGGGGTCCCAAAATTCGCAGCCAAAACCCCAAAAAGCCATCTGGCTGTAAATAGTGGTTTGTCATAATTTGTATACGGAGTTGTTTGAATTGAACCTTACGACTAATACCACCCCAATTACAAGTTGGTGGTAGAAGTGTGCAAAAGAGGAGCCATCTAAGCCAAAAATCATTCTATGGGCCAGTGGCCATTTTCAGGAACCTAAATTGCAGGTACCTACTGCAAGTACCTACCACGTATAAAGTTTGTGTAATGAGATTGAACAATACAGATCTCATCCCAAGACTACCTCAAGGTGTAGATTTAGTGTCAGGAGATTTCAGAAACATTATGAACTGATCATAGATGTCCTTTTCCCATTGGTTGGTTGATTAATAGAGGGGTAAATGATTTACCCCTTTAACAACAGGTAAATGATGATAGATGGTATACCAATCCTCTATTTTTACCAAAAGGACATTATTGCTGATAGTTATGATTCATTATTTTAAATATGATCATTAAATCAGGGACCATTATTGAACATTAACCATTAAACATTAATCTTAATATCTGGTTGGTGGTTTGGAACATGTTTTATTTTCCCATATATTGGGAATAATCATCATCCCAACTGACTTTCATATTTTTCAGAGGGGTAGGTCAACCACCAACCAGATATTTTGGAGCCTATGTCTTATGTAACCATAATTACCCTCTGGTAATTTAACATAGCTATTGAAAATGGTCATTTATAGTTGATTTACCTATTAATCATGGTGATTTTCCACATAAATCCCCATTTCCCCATGGTTTTCCCATGGTTTTCCCATGAGTTTACCATCAAACATTAATCTTTATATAATCGAAACAATCTCCAAGTAGGCCTGGCTCAGCCAGGCCGCCTGGAAAAGCTGGACACCATCTTCCGCGCAAAGACCGGAGAGTGCCTTGCGGTGAATGGTTGGGGTAAACCACTCTTGGAACTTAAAATGCTTGGGAAAGTGGTGGAAAGTGGTGGAAAGTGGTGGAAAGTGGTGGAAAGTGGTGGAAAGTGGTGGAAAGTGGTGGAAAGTGGTGTCAATTGACCTATCATTGTACCGCAACTCCGGAGATTTACCAACCATGAATCATCAGGCAATTTGCCGGCGATGCCTCGATCATTCCAAACTTGTTGAACAAAGAATGAAAAACAACTAGTTTAAGTGTGGTTTATGGTAGTTAATCTATAGTTAATGGGGTTTATAAACCAACTTAGCTGTCTTTTGGGGGCCCCTTATTGTAAGTTGGTGCCACTGATCAAACTATCCCAGACGTGGTTGACGGAAGATCTTGCGTTCGAAGCCAAAACAAAGTTTGTTGGACAAATGGTTTTCGGTAAAACAAAGTCAAAAGATCCAGTGAAACTAGCCAAACACATTTTGTGATGGGTCCCAATATGTCGCCGCAGTTCCTGAAATCTTGATGTAAGTTTGGTTATGTTTGGTTTTAGGGATGACTGTTGGAACACGGCGCCTTTTTGCACCGTGTTTTTCATCGCTGTCGGTTGAGGTTTCTATGCATCCACCTCTGGAAATTGGTGGTGAATGGCTTGCAGTGGACGTTGGGATCTCCCAGGTGTCAGGTTGGCAGATTTGGGCACCTTTTTTTCAGCCCAAACACATTATGAAATCATACATTCAGATATGGGGATGGGTCAAAACCATTCAAAACCTATAACCATGTTTGGGGGCATGGACAAGAATTACTGGCTATTTAGATGTTCACTAGAGTACCAGGGCTTTGATCGAATCCATGTTCATATTCTTTGGAGAGGTTTAAGATGCTTTGGTAAACAACAAAGTTGCGTTGGTAGATCTGCCAGCGTTGGATTTATTTTAGCCCTTCCGACGTGGCAACGGAACAACCGCATCTTCTCCATGTGAACGCTATCCTCTAAAACAACATCAAGCGAGTTTAGTTTGTTTCCCCAACACTTAGAATGGTCACGTCAAACATCTCAAAGATGCTCATTGCAGTGCAACTAGCCCAGACATATATGGAGAGGGGTTACATCACGCCAAGTATTGCGTTTGACCGCGTAAACATCAAAATAGGTTCAGCTTCCACTTTGAAAAGGGCAACACCTCCTCTCAACCTCTCAGAATCTGTCAAAGTGTATATAAACGTGATAATCCGTTCTTTCCCATCGTAGATTTCCCATCGTAGACAGTGTGTCATATTGGAAGCGCTTGCTTAAATCAGCATTGGTTATAAACTAACGCGCTATTCTGGTTGGTTAAGCCAGTGCAGTGGTCTTTTTGACTTCTTGAGTGTTGTTTGTTTTGTCACTATTTGATCTCCATAACAATATGATCGAACGAAGTTTAGAAGTCAAAATTCCGACAATATAGACAGATGGAAAAGCAGAGGTGGGAAGAGTCAGAGAAGAGAAGAGCAGAACAGAGAAGATCAGAGAAGAGAAAGAGTCAGAAGAAAGAAGATGCAGGTGCGCGAAAAGGTAGGAAAGTCGCGAAACACTGTGTTTTTCCAACGATTTGGGGCTCCGGAGGGTTGAAAAGTAGGCTCGCTAAAGCGGCAGGTGCGGAGCCATCTGGCCAGATGAGAGATGAAAAGTTGCACGCCGTTGTGGCGCGAAGCACATTTGGAAGTCAAAATGTACAAAACACACCATTCTCCCGTCAGCTCTGCACTCAACGTTCCATTTTTGAAGGACGTCTCGCAGAATTGCTTCGTTTTTGATGTTGTCAACTTGGAAAATTGAGGACGTCTCGCAGAATTGCTTCGTTTTTGGTGTTGTCATCTTCAAAATTTGAGGAAGTCTCGCAGAATTGCTGTGTTTTTGATGTTGTCAAATTCGAAATTGAAGAAGTCTCGCAGAATAGCTCCGTCTTCAAGCTTGCAGGTAGACAGATAGAAAGAACTACAACTACAACTACAACAACCACTACCACTACCACTACACTACACTACTTTGCTAATGCTACATTACACTACACGAATTAAGCACACTACAACTACAACCACTACAACTACAAAAACATATACAACTGCAACTACAGTACATTACACAACACTACACCACACTACTTTACACTACACTAATTCCACTACATTACACTACTACACTAAATTATACCACTCGACTAATTACATTGCACTACGCTACGCTACACTACAACTACATTACAGCTACACTACACTACACTACACTACACTCAATTACACTACACCACGCTACACTACAACTACAACTACCGCTACAACTGCAACTACACTACGTTACACTACACTATACTACACTAGTTACACTACACTACATTACACTACACTACACTACACACACTACATCTACATTTGCATCTACAACTACAACTACGGCTACACTACATTACACTACACTACACTACTACACTGCACTACACACAATTACACTACACTACACTACACTGCACTACACTACGCTGCGCTCACACTACGCTACACCTACAACGACACTTCATTACACTACACTACACTACACTAATTACACTACACTACGCTAATTACATTACACTACGCTGCGCTACACTACAGTACACTACACTACATTACACTACACTACACTAACTACATCTACAACTACAACTACAACTACAACTACACTACATTACACTACACTACACTACACCCCACTAATTACATTACACTACACTACACTCCACTCCACTACGCTACACTAGACTCCACTACACTACACTCCACTACACTCCACTACACTAAACACCACTACACTCAGTTACACTACACTACCCTACTCTACACTACACTACACTAACTACAACTACAACTACATTAGACTGATTCGACTACATTACGCTACATTACACTACGCTATACTACACTAATTACATCACACTACACTACACCACGCCACATTACACTACACCACACCACACTACACTACACTTACTACAACTACAGAGTACAGCTTCAACTGCAACTACACTACTTTACACTACACTATACTAGACTACACTACACCACACTACCTTACATTCGATTGCACTACACTCATTACACCACCACACATGCAACTGCAACTGCGCTACACTACTCACACTACACCACAACTACAACTCCACTACACTACAAGTACAACTACAGCTGCATTACACCACACTACATCCAGCAGTTGTGGGTGAGGTGACCGACCAGGTGAACCACCCCAAAAAACACAACTCCAACCACCTTCCGGTCCATCAGTGGATTCGCTCTGCCATCCGGGATTCACAACAACCAACCTCTCCTATAGGCTTCCTATTTTTGAAACTTCCGCCACCGCTTTGTGCGGTACTACTGGTAAGATTTTTTACATCTACAATATTATGATAAGATGTTTTTGATATCTTTTTCTATGATAAGACTATTTTTTATTTGATACCTATATGGCATGAAAACTTTTCCAGATTTCATATAGAACATTATCAGATAATTCCATGGTAATTAGATTATTTGATGTTAACATGGATTAACCTGATGACATGGAACATTAAATATTCCGGTTTTCCATTTTATGGGATTAGTGTTTTATAGCATTATCATATTTAACATTTTAAAACATGTCCAGATTTCTTTAAACATATTTCATATACCACATGTCCATTTTAAACTTTTAAGTAAATTAATTTTCTATATATTCCATGACCCAGAGGATCCATGTATGCTATATATAGTAACATTTACCATCAATATACCCCAAATGTTAGCATATATACCATACATGGATCCTATGAGTGATGAATATGTTAAGGAATTCGACTTGTCACCCCCATGGTTTCTCAGGAATTCAAGGAGGCGATCCGTCACGTCCTCTGTGCCGAGCTGAGCCGAGCCGTTGGGAAACGCAACGAGTCGAATGGTACGAGTCGAATGGTAAACCCTGTGGTGATTTTTTTTGGTATCTATGGTAACTAATATGGTATCTATCTATTTATGGTTGTATATCCACTCATTAAATATATATATATATATTATATATTATATATAATATATATATTATATTATATTATATTATATTATACTATATTATATTATATTATACTATATTATATTATATTATATATATTATATTATATTATTTATATTATTTATATTATTTATATTATATTATTATATATATTATATTATATTATTTATATTATTTATATTATTTATATTATTTATATTATATTATATATATATTATATTATATATATTATATTATATATATTATATTATATATATTATATTATATATATATATTATATTATATTATATTATATTATATTTATATATATAGATATATATTATATTATATACATATATATATAGATCTGGAACTGGAAATGGACCCCAGGTTGGTGAAGTGAAAATTCCAGTAAAAATGTAAGGATAGAACCTATTGATGAATATGTGGTTGATATACAATAAAAAATACATAGGTTTCATCAGGTTTCTACTGGCAATGAGGATTTTGATGACGATTCAAAAACATTATGCTTGATCGTACGCTATACACGATGTGAAAAAATGTAAATTGTAAATCGTGTCATCAAAGTGGTTTGGATGCTCACCGATGGAACAATCCAGGAGCAAACGTGAATTAGGACCCAAAAGATGATACGATATTAATCTACATTACAGGTCTATAAGAAAAAATACTCCAAAATGCGAACGCCAAACAACTGGTAGCGGGGATGGCAGAAGGTGAAAATGGGCACTCCTCCATTCGTGTGCCGCATCTTGGCAACCTGGTTGTTTCATATTGTTTCTGGCTGCCTCAGGATATTTTCATGAAGCTTACTGGTAAACTAACATAACTATGGACAATCACCATTTTTAATGGGAAAATCCAGTATAAATGGCCATTTTTCAATAGCTATGTTAAATTACCAGAGGGTAATAAGGTAAATCATCCCCCCAAATTTGTCAATTTTGGGCGTTGGATGGCCATGCAGGAAGGTGATATGCTCGTTCAGCACGTGGGCATTGTGACACAGGTGCCTGGGTGTCAGAGTCCAGACCGGTGCTCGAACTGCATGTGGGATCTATCAGTGCTGGATGATTTCCAACGACTTTATCGACTTCACCCTAGTTATAAATACAATAGGTATAATTATTTCACTTTGGTGAATTCTCATACTTTAGCCAGAATGAATTATGTCAAATATGCCAAGGTTGCCAGCAATGGATGTATGAGGATGTATGATCTATGAACATGTGGGACCTCAATAACTAGCCTCAGAAGTGGAACTTCCAGCTGTTGGCTGTACAGTACAGGTGGAACTTCATCACCTTCACCAGCTTTGGATGATTTTTGGATCCATTTTCTCAAAGCCTCATAGGGTATTTTCATGGGTATAGAATTGGAATGTAAAATATCTTTGTGTTTGGCCATTTCTGGTAGTGAGATTCCAGCTTCAGCAGTTGCACGAGGCATGTCATGTTTTACTTTGATGCTGGACCGATTTCACCCGTTTCATTGTCATCTAACATTATTTTTCCCAAAATCGGATACTCACTATTTTACAGGGAGCAGAGGGTTCTCCTGTTTTTCTTGATTCGGTTATATCCTTCTTTCTCCTGATTGGGTCATATTAAACAGGGTTTAACTTGGCATTGGGACATCTAGATGGTGACCAGGGTTTTCAACATACGTCATCACGCCATCTATCGCCATCGAGATCAGCTCCATAGCACAGCCGCACAGCCAGAGCCAGGCAAAGATTGACTTTGATCACCCGAGCGATATTGAATGGATCCTCAAACCAGAAAGTGAGAGGCGTGGCCGGGTCGATCGGGGGCTCGTTTTTTTTTCGCTTTTTAAGGAAGGTCGATTCTCTGTAGTCAAAGTACTGTAGTTGAAGTAATCCGAGGGGAACAACAAGAATTAACAGAACATTTAATAGAACATTGGTGTTTACATACCCATAGGATCCATCTAGAGTATATTTACCTACATTTGGGTGATTTATGGGGTAAATGTTGGTAAATATTCCATACACTGAGCACATGGGATAGGGAAAGTGAGAGACATTAGGTACTATCGCTGGTTTGTGCCGCCAGTTGGAGAAAAAAATCACAGAAATTCAGGAGTGAATCTCATCATATCTCATCCGAAAAATACCCAGATTTTGGCACTGAAATTTGAACGTTTTGAGGGCCAGTAGTGAAGCAGGATTTCGTAGTAAAACATTATATAGCCATGGTATAGATGGCCCATAAAAATAGATGGTTTACCTATGAAAAATGGTGATTGTACCATAGTATCACTGGTTGGTACTTTGGAACATGATTTTGTTTATTTTCCCCAATAGTTGGGATGATGATCCAATCTGACTTTCATATTTTTCAGGGGGGCTGGAACCACCAATTAGTATACCAAGGGGGAAGAGATTACTGACTGGTTTGAAGGTCCAAGTACTCAACTGTCTCAACGACACCCAGTGGCGGTTGCCTTGCAGTGATGCACTCGATAGCAGACTTTCTGTCTCTGGTACACTCTCCATCAAGCAGTGCATGGCGATAGACTTTGAATCCTTATGTTTGCCAATTGTTTTTTCCGTGGATCCATTTCAGAGTTTGATGTACGTGTCTATTGTGGTTACCGTTTGGTAAACTAACATGTAACATATCTATGTAAGCAATGGCCCATAGAAATAGATGATTTACCGATTTACCCATTAAGAATAGTGATGTTCCATAATTCGTTATGTTAGTTTACTGGAGGGTATCTCTTTTGGCTACATCACCAGCTGATGCAAACGTCTGTTGAGTTTGCTTGGTCGATGGGCTGGAATAGTTTCGTCATCGAATCACAATGTGTTTCCGTTTTTACCCTCTTCAACTCAGTAAATTTGATACCCTCTAGTTATTTAACATAGCCACTGAAAATCAAAATTTTTAATAGGCAAATCAACTATAAAGGGCCATTTTCTATGGCTATGTTAAATTACCAGATGGTATTTGTTTTTTTAAGACCTTTTTGAATGTTTCAATTTCCTGGAGCATTCCCTTGAACTTGACAAAATTATAAGACTGGAATGTTTCATCAATTTTCTGTCCAGCTTCCTGTATTTGCTTCCTTCGAAAGTCCCTTGAAAATCATACATGCCTTAGTCTGAAAGTATGGTACCCCCAAATCCTATGTTTTCATGGTCTTTAAGTTCAAACCCACCATTAGATCATCCTTGTGGCTCGATGTGTTTTTGTGACAATTGGTGAAGAATTCCCTGTTTTTTCAGCCTTTGAATCCTCAACATTCCTCAACTCCCATCCTAAATAAATCAACAAAAAAACATTCCCATCAAGCCTTTTTTCATCCAAAAAACTCTTCATGGCAAACCTCCCATTACTTAAATCCCCATGAAAATCCCCCATGTTCATTCCACCTTTTTGTTCCACCCGTTTTTTTTTAACGGTCGAAAAGTACGGGTCGAAAAACGGGTCGGAACGTCCCAGGTGGATCCAAAGTGTCAGCACAGACCATCCCATGCTGGCCATCCAGAGCCGAAGTCGGGGGCCGTGCCTTGCCGAGATCGGTGCAGAAGAAATGGTGATTCGCCATAGTTATAATGGATATGATTCCATTTGGATTCAATCATTCACAGAGATTCAATCACTCATTAAGTTGAAACATTGGGGAAGATGTTGGGAAAATAATCTGGTAGGTGGTGACTGGAACCATGGAATTTTATGACTTTCCATATACTAGTATTGGGAATAATAATCCCAAATATATTTTGGCAGAGGGGTTCAAAGCATCAACCAGATTAACATAGACCCTGAAAGTTACGAATTTCTAATGGAAACGAATCTTCCAACCTCGATGACTGCCAGGGTCGAACTGTTAATTTACCAGAGGATAAACAATCGATTGGATTCCCCATTTTGTTGAAATTCCTAGTGAGATCCTTGTTTTCATCTTATAAGTGTTATGGGAATACTTATATTAAACTATGAAATTCCAAGGAGCAATATATAATATAAGTTCTGAGACTAGTTGAGACATAGCATGATATTACGCACTCCTTGGTTTATATTTGAAGGGGAACGTTTGTCCCCCTGATTGAAGGCAGCATTGCGCACACAACCTTCCCAGAATTGGGACATATTGGGACTTTTTGGTGTTTTTTGTTTTTTGACGGAGGGTTCATGAATTCGAACTTTGTATAGAATTTCTGCTTGGTGGTTTCAACTATGTTTACATGTTTACCGCAGGGTTTTTACTAACATAGATGTGGAAGACCTGGCTGGTTTCCCTCGGAAAATGATCGGTAAATAGTGGTTGATCCACCTAAAGGGATAAAAGGGTAATTGTCACATTTCAACCCTACAGGATGGTGCCCCATAGTTAGCTAAGTTGGTTTATAACCCAATCTAACTATAGTTATATCTGCCATAAACCATAGTTATGGGAGTTATATTCACCAACTTAGCTAACGAACTGGGGCACCACCTTGTAGGGACCCTATGTGGACAATCCCGGATCGTCCGAGGCAATCGTCGCCCTCAGACTTGGTTGCCATTCGGCTGCTTGGCGAAGATTCCTGGGACACAAGCGATTCCGCTTCCAGAAATATTGGGGCCCACCCCGAAACACACACACATTCTGTAGGCTTCGGAATCGCATGGTGACTGGGGGTTAGGCAACATAGAAATTACTAAAACTTCGAGTGATCCCTGGCATTCTATTCTGACATTCTAGTCTGGCATTCTATCTGGCATCGATTCTGACATCCTATTTGGCACCCTTTCTGGCATCCATTCTGACATTTTCTCTGGCATTCTATCTGGCATTCTTTCTGATATGCTTTCTGGCAACTATTTTGATATTCTTTCTGGCATCCTTTCTGGCATTCTATATCTGGCATTCTATATCTGGCATTCTATATCTGGCATTCTATTTGACAATCTATTCCGGCATTCTATCTGGCATCTATTCTGACTTTGTTATTCTGCCATTCTATCTGGCATTCATTCTGCCATTCTATTCTGACATTTTCTCTGACATAGGATCTGGGCCCGCGCTTGAGGTCCGGCAGTGCCAATTAAGAGAGCTGGAGTCGGCTGTTGGGACAACGCAAAGATATGGAAATCATGTGGGGATTCTCCCCGGGATAACATCTATAAATCGCGAGTGAATTGCCCAATATCTATCCTCTGGTAAACTAACATAGCTATTGAAAATGGCCATTTATAGTGGATTTTCCCATTAAAAATGGTGATTTTCCATAGCTATGTTAGTTTACCACTGGGTATGTTAATTTGATGTAGGGAAGATTAAGACATACTTTTCAGGAAGCTCCTTTTTGATGGGGTTCTTTCAAGATGAGTACATTGACAGGGACACACTTCAAATGCGTTTAGTGTCCTTAGTCCCAATTAGGCTGTGAAAGTTGATTTGCATGGTTCCAAGGGATCAGGATGATCAGGTCAGGTCCAACATGGTGAATCTGTGTTGCAGGTTTAAAGCAATAATTTGTGATGTATTGCGATGCTTAACTGTTTAAATGGTTTGTTTGGGGACCCAGGCATGTACTGGTACAGTATCTCATGTTGGTTCCAGATGAATGAAACCTGTGAAAAACTGTGAAACATATTCGCTCGGTCATTTGGTTGCCACAACAATTCCTCAAAGGTTTCGTAGCTACTGCACGCCCTTAACCGTATGTGTGCGATAGTCTGGCACAATCGGTGGAAATCAGGATGTTTGGGGCACGCGTCCCGATACATAAGTTTGAGAATTGGGGATGGATCAAACCCTATTCTACCATATTTTGGGGGATGAACATCCATAATTACAAACTATTTGGGGGTTCACCATGGTACCAGGGTTTTGACGAATATTCAATATTTAACTAAACCATACTAAACCCGTAACGTCCGTGGGAAAAAGGGGGTTAACCTAACCCCAAGAGATCGCGACACCGAGGTTGAAGTACGATGGCGAGTTGGTTGGCACGGCCAAACAGCAGAAATTTGTGAATTCCGAAGAGGCCACGGCTGGGTCACGGCGAACGCGTCACAGTGAACTCGGAGTGTTTTGGGCTGGAAGATCCTGGTTAGTTGCTTTCTGTAGTTTCATGTGGCTGGAAAGTCAGTAGCAATCATCAAGAATAACATGAAAACATCATGGAAAATCATCCCAATTTGCAGTGGAGAGTTCTGGTCACTTTGTAATAACCTACAAATTGGAATGAAAAACATAGAACATGATAGAAATTCAACATTGCCGTTAGCAATGGAAAAAAGTCGCCGATCTTAGATCTTTCAGCTGTTTCTGATTTTGATCTTTAAAAAATCATTCGTTGAGCTGGGGGCATTTCGTTGAGCTAATAGGTGGTGCATTAGGTATGTGGTTTCAATTCAAGTCATTAGGTATGTTTTCTTGGGCACAGAGAGTGTGGAAAAGTGCAGTCTTCTCAAGCTGGGTTGGTGTTTTTCTCTTTGGGGTGATTCTCCCAACTGTTCCTCACAAAATTCTAATATATGGTTTGACCTCGCCAAGAAACCTGATAATCTGAAGTTTTCTGAAGCATGTACAATTAGATTATCAGATATTTACAGATTATCATAGATATTTACAATTTATATATTATATATATTAGATATTTACAAAGAGAAAACTTTCTAGGATCTTTTCAGGACAGCTTGGAATTTTGAGCTACACATTTCGTGATATTTCGTGTAGGAATCT
>Ga0126342_10011047_pt1 | contig 16141 bp, 6 predicted proteins | sample Cyp1metagenome_FD_92528 | JGI IMG/M metagenome (GOLD analysis project Ga0126342, IMG submission 92528) | Coral microbial communities from Lord Howe Island, Old Settlement Bay, Australia - Cyphastrea 1 metagenome | ecosystem: Host-associated > Invertebrates > Cnidaria > Coral ... | reverse complement strand
GGAGGACGAGGCAGGAGGAGGCGGAGGAGGAGGAGGAGCAGGAGGAGGAGGAGCAGGAGGAGCAGGAGGAGGAGGAGGCAACTGACATAAAATCTAACAACCCTCACCTGGCAGGTGGGGAATAAACCAGCTATAAATACCATAAACCGTAGTTATTGGAGTTAAAAATCAACTTAGCTATCGAGCGGGGGCCTCACATTGTATGATACATGGTGATTCATGATGATCAGTTGTGGTTAATAATCGCTGGAATTCCAGGATCCTAAATTAGAGGTACTGTACCACATTTTTTTGCCATATTTTCTGGGGATATTCCCTTACATAGGCCTTACATAAGCCTTATTATATGGTAGGTACCTCCAATTTAGGATCCTGGAATGGTTTTTGAAATAATGGTTAATAGTGCCAAAACATGTGATTAATGATGGTTATAAGTTATAACTGGTTGTTTCTTAGGGAGTATATATTCTATTTTCATGGGGTTACTTCAGTACTTGTAACTGTTAAAGAGTCACTTCTTTCCCCCATTATGGAATGTATAATCTTGTCTAATCCCATTGAAATAACTAGTTATAATTTAAACCATTCATGGCAGTTTCTCGAAAATGAAGAAACTACCCGTTGGTAATCAAACATGCCCATATTTGTACTGAAATGATTGCTCCACTCACGTTGTCAATAGCTAATGATAGTGAATTATTAGCATATGGGATTTCTCTTGCTCTCCTTTTGCCAGCCGTATGCATACTAAATTCATTCAGTGTCCTTATCGACGATTCTCACATGCACAACTATATTTGGGCCAGTATTTGAAACTGATATGAGGATGGATCAAGACAAGCTAATTTAGGGTGGACCAGGGTATCAGGGTTTAAACTCATACGCAAATGATGATTGAGCTGGAAAGCACACTGAACCAGGTTTATTTGCCTAGAAAAATCAAATCCGTGGTTTTTACTCGGGTACCCCCCCACAGCAAATCCCTCACATTCACCTGTTGGAAGTACAGAACTGAGCTCATATTATAGACAAATACAGTACACTTTGCTTTTTCTATCACATTTACCCTCTGGTAAACTAACATGACTATAGAACATCACCATTTTTAATAGGTAAACCATCTATTTCAATGGGCCATGGCTTCCATAGTTTTTTGTATGTTTACCAAAGGGTATTTTGTTGAGACTGTGACACCGTCAGAGTGAGACTCTGACACAAGAGTATAATTCAGTTCAAAAAGCACTCCCTGGCATATTACTGCCCTGCCGACAGAATGATTCAAGTGTCAATCTTATTGGTGCTTAGTAGGGGATGGATGGGAATGGGGGATTATTCCCGAAAATTATTACTAGTGATTATGGATCATTCCTGAAAATTCCCTGCAAAGCACCAGTAAGCAATGGAAGACATGGAAAGACACAGCAACCGATACTAAACCCTCAACTGAACGCCTCAGTAAAGGAACATCTCAGCGGAACCGAGCTCTAAGAAGCAGTCCTGAACGCGAAGCAACTAAGGATTCATAGGGCTACGAGACTCACCAAATCAGAAAAACGAAAAAAACGATAAATGGAATGAACATGCAATGATTTATCTGGTGTTTACCCATTGGAAATCAAAGATGGCAATGGAAAGTAACCCAATCATGGAGGATGTAATGGGAAAATAGTCTATCAATGGTGGATTTGCGATTTATTTTCTGATGATAGACTATTTTCCCATTAATCATAGCTTCAAAAATCCATCATTGATAGATTCAAAAATCCACCAGCTGCTCCATCCAATCGTTTCCTGAATCTTCTCCTTACGTTGAAACGTTTGGTGATCCACCCAAGAGTTGGCTTCTTAAACCCTATGCTGAAAAGTGTTAAACTGGATGGTACAGTTATGGTCATTGATTAGTCATGGTGATTCATGGTGATTATTAGTGGTTAATAGTGGTTAATAATAGTGGTTGATAGTGGCTAATAGTGCTAACAGTGGTTAATTGTGGCTAATAGTGATTGATGATGGTTATCACTGATTATGTCCATGGGATTTTACATTCCATTTTTATGGGGTTCAGAAGTACTTACAACTGGGTATTTTGGGCCATACTGCAACTCTATGGATGATATTTACCTCATGTTTCCAGTTTTCCGACTTTTGGACATCGGTGTTTTGCAGTTATGGCCCGAAATACCAGTTATAAGTACTGAAATAACATCTTATAACCCCATTCATGGAATGTATAATCCATAACTCATTATGACACTTTTAATTGGTTTCTACGGACATAACCGTGGGGTTGCTATTTTTATGTGGATCGCAGCAGTCGTCGCTTAGGCGCGGCAGCGTCGTGTGCACGTGATGAACAGCGAATTGGCGCGCTACATCCGGTAGCTGGGCGGGTCAGGTGGTTGTTCATGAGTGGGATCTAAAGGAGATAGCCAAGTTGATTTATAAGTTTTAAGTGATCTACAATGTGAGGCCCCCGTTGGATAGCTAAGTTGGTGCAAATAAGTCCAATAACTATGGTTTATGGTATTTATAACTATAGTTACTAGGGCTTATAAACCAATTTATAACTGGGGGGCCTCACATTGTATATGGGGGATACAACGATATAGTTCATGGGATTACCAAGCAACTTAGGTATTGGATGAGTTTTTACCAAGACCCCTATCGCTTACTTTGAGCATTTATACTACTTCCTGCAACCCCCGAAGCACATACAATTCTATTTCAGTCCCTGATGGAAATATCGACCTTTCAAATCTGGGTCTAAATCTGATACTAAGGTCGTTTTTTTTGTGTGATTTCATTTTATGGCATGCTACCTACAGCCTGCCTTCTGCATCAAAAACATCGGTGAATCATTCACGTTATTGCTCGAAACTTCCTCAACAATGTAAACTTCCTCAAGACTTCATGGCCAAGGTTTTCTAATTATGATAAGGCAAAGATCGCAAACTTCATGGCCAGGATCACCCCATCTATGAATGTCAAACACCTCATGGGAATTACCGGAATTCAAGCCATGAAGGATCTGAAGCCAGGAATGAGAAACCTAATGAGCAGAATAGGGATCATAACACAGTGTGAGTCTTGTTGAAAATATTCGACAATTCCAACTGCGGATCAGGGATCCATTGATCCAAAACCTTCATGGATGGGGAGTAGCCAAACTTTCCTTCATCCAACTGTGGCTCAGGGATGAAGAAACTATATTTTTAGAAACTTCATCAATGGGGATTCTAATTCACTTCGCAGTTTTCCAAGTTTCCTTAGCCAAAAAATAAGGTCTGCATGTTGGGACCGCCTGCCGCATTGTTCAGGTTGGAGACACTTAATGGATCTATTTTGGAGACACTTCATGGAACTACTATGCAGAATAAAACTTAGTCCATCACGAAGTTTTCTGGAAACCAATCATGCAGTTATGGCCCGAAATACCATTTATAAGTACTTTTAACATCTTATAACTCCATTTATGGTTTATGTACAATCCCACTCATAATCATGTATAACCCTTTGTAATTGGTTTCTACTTTCTACGGCCATCACTGTGGGATTATTTGAAGAAACTTCATGTCTTGAATCTTCCTTCGCCTGACTGAGTGGTCTCCTGTGAGGAGAATCATGGCCATGATTGATCCACCAGAGCCACGTATGGATGAGACACAGAAACCTCAGAAGTGCAAGGGTTTAAAATTGAGATTCTAGGGTCATGTAGGACCCTGAGACCTCCTGATTTCAATTGCTCCGGGATGCTCCTGGGAGGGAGATCCAGGGTTGGTTGATGTCGGATGATCATTACATGGTGGCTCATCCCACTTAGTAAGTGGGTTGTATCCTAGTTTTTTTCAGTTGATTTACCCTATTTATCCCACTGAAATAACTGGAATATAAGCCGCAAAAACCATTCGTGGCTAGCTTTCCATGTGACCTCCATGAGGCGTGATCAGATGTCGGTACGGATGGCTCAGCTGCGTACTGGGTCGAAGGGGTGGTAGGAGGAGCTGGAGTCCATGTTTACGATGGAGATATTTTACATTATTATAACGTTTGGGACTCCCACCTATGGATCTTCGTCCTGTGATTGCTTGTTCTAGCTAGAGGGTGAAGAAAAAGTATGGAAAAAACACTTCCTGTAAACGTTTACAGTTCTTGGCCCTTTATTAGCTATAACTGGTTATTTCTATGGGATTAGACATTCCATAATTGGGATTAGTTCAGTACTTACAACTGGTATTTCGGGCCATAGTAGAATATATTACCCATTAATATTCCCATTAATTCCCAATAATATTCCCATTAAATCACCAGTTAAAATTCCATAACTGTAGATGAATTTAGATGTGGAGAAGCCACCGTTTGATGATTTTCCGTTTCGGGCTTTCCCCGTGGGTCGAAGCCATGAAGCTTTGGCACCATCGAAGGGCCGATGACTGGATGACTGGAGGCCCATGATGAAACTACTAATTAACCATATCATTCACATTCACAGAGTATCATCCCAGTATAATATATATATATATATATATTATATTATATATATATATTATATTATATACATGTATTGTATATTGTGTATATGTATATATATGTAGATAGCTGATGGCTGACGTCATATTGGCCATATAAAACCACGTTACCATATGTTGTCATATGTTGATTACATCTGGCAACTAGACTATAGACGTTATCGGTTATTACTTTCAATGTGCTGCCCCGCAGTTGGCATTTATCAGCTGGAATAAGGGTAAGTATATGCAAGTATACATATATCTGCCCTAAACCATCCGAAACCCTATAGTTAACCTAGATATAAATTTAACTTAGCAAAGCATGGGGCACCTAGTACTATCCAGTCAAGGTAAACTATCAACATAGACCTCCTAAGGGCTGGGGCTGGGAAAAAGACACAATGCGATGAATCGGTATAACGAAATCCATTCAATCCCATTATATCTCCACTAAATCACCATTAAACCCCAATAGATCCCATCAAATGACCATAAAATCCCAATATATCCCCATGAAATTCTATTGAATCCCCAATAACCCCTAAATATTTACTTTCAATATGGAAAATTTATGGTGGCATCAAGCCTTAAAGGGTCACCTGACTTGGGTAGTTGGGGGTATCCCGTTGTTGCGTTTTAGACCGATTCTATCAAGGAATCCAAAAATGTTCAATCCCAGTAACCCCCCTTTTTTTACATCATATCAATGATATCCCCACCCCAGAATCCCCTAAATCTCAGCCAAAGCCAGTTGAGGTCGCTGTAAACTTTCCACACGCCCTGGCTGGCGCAGTAAGACCATGCAGCCGGTGAGTGCCCAACTCGTGCAGATGGTTAGATCACGGCTGAAATTATGGTATCATTGGATATCATACACTTATGGCCGTAGAAAGCAATTCGAAATGGTGAAATCCCTGGTCTTAGGATTATTTTTTTTGGGGGGGATTAGACATAAAGCATTTTTATAGCTGTTATTTCAGTAAGGGCCATAACTGTAAATATTAATCACTATAGCCACCTTTGGGACAATCTATGAGAATCTATGTTTAGTGTGCTTTTAATGGATTTAAAATCTGCAGACTTACCAGTTACCATGAACAATATGGGATAATAGTGGCTATGAGTGATAAATAGTGATAACTGATGGTTGGTTGATGACACTGTAGTTTGTCATTTTATAGGGTATTTCACCCTCAACATATGCAACATATGGAGACAAAAGTGGATATAACTGATGAATGATGGTTGATGGATGATAAATGGCATTTACATCGGATTTAACTATCGAACACAGTGGGATATAGTTGAGATAGTCGATACATATATATATATATATATAATGAATGATGATTTATTATTGATATAATTAGGGGATTATATTATGCACATATTGGGGATTAGGGGGCCCCAAGATCACTTGGTGAAGATTCCTAGAACTCTGGTTTATGGCAAATGCATCGGACATTGTAAACTCATGGGTGTCAAACTTGAAAAATGATAAACATGGTGATTTGCCAAACCTACCCCAAACATGTTTAATTTGAGGGGATTTTCCTGAGGGTAACCAACAAACATCATACCATTGCCATCCGAAGAGCCAGCTGGTGTCCAATCCTGCCATGTAGATCGAGCACAGCCAAGCACAACTGGATGATTCTCGAGTTATGGCCATGGCTACTAGTTACAGTTCCTGTAATGGCCGTTCACTAATTGTAAATGGCTAACTGGTTATAAATAGGATTATGCAGTCCATAAATGGGGTGACTTAGTACTTCTAACTGGTATTTCGGGCCATAACTGTAGAGTGGTGAAAAAAGGCAGAATTTCAGAAAGTTGCCCACAATCCATGATATGTGCATATTATTTGCATTTCGTCCAATCATTTTTGAAAGTTACAAATCGGGGGTTCTTCCAAGTACCTCCAAATCATCCATATATATATATACACGTACAAAACAAAATTTCTGGACCATTTTTGGAAATCACGTTTGTGAGGGATCCCGCCCTCTTGAGACAAGTTGGCCAAATTGTTTTACAGAATAGTAAGTGGTCGAGAGATCCATGAGATATAAATATGTATCCCTTGGCAATTCAACATAGCTATCCAAAGTCACTAAGTTTAGTATTGTAGGTATATGGGTCATGTTTCCATAGCAAACTATTAAATTCCCGGAGGGTAATATTTGTATTTGTTCAACTGGTTCACAACCCACTTGCTAGCCAGTCATTATAAGTTTACATCATCCTACATCATCCACATAGAGTAGTGCAAGGTGGGGCCCCCAAGCTATGTTTGTTGGTTTTTAGACCATGAATTCTATAGTCATATGAGTATGACTCCATAAACCCTGGAATTCACCAAACTATGTCAGCTATGCCATGCTATGTTTACCAACTTTGCGTTCTCGGAAACGGGGGCCCCACCTATACAGGTAGGAATTCCCATCGCGGCCCGGAGCATTTTTCCCGTCGCGGCGTGTGGCGTTTTTCTGTGCTCTGGGGTCCGCGGTGGTGAGCGGCAGGGCGGAGTTTTTTTTTTCCAGGTTTGTGCTGCAGCTGGTACAGGATGGTGCCCCCTAGATAGCTAAGTTGGTGAACATAACTTCAATAACTCGGGCTTATGATACTTACAACTTATAACTATAGTTCATGGGGTTTATAGACCAACTTATAATATTGGGGGCCCCACATTGTAGCATCAATTTGCTGACTGGTTGGTGGTTGTTATAACCCATAGGCATACCGAGATACCTATTTACCAAACTGTACCATCACCTCCATGTGACGTTGCTGAAATGATGGTTAGTAAGGGGAATCCCGACATGGTATTATTTCAGGTCAGCGAATGATTTTACCGATGTTCAATGCTTGTTGGCAGTTTCAAGCAGTTTTGCGATATGAATCCCTGTACTTTGTTGGTACAACGCCACATTTGTGGGTTGAAATCGTCAATCATTGTTCGCAAAATCATCAAGTTTTTATAGACGCATAGGTAATGAAAATTGGTGAAAGTAGATATGAATGACAACAATAGCTATAACAATTATGATAACTAAACTACTATAGTAACTATAGTGACTATAGTGACTATAGTAACTATAGTAACTATAGTGACAATAGCTATAGTAACTGCTTAGTAACTCATCACTCTTAGTCATTCTTGCCATGCCTTCGCCGTTGCATTTCGTACAGTTTCTTTTCTTCTGCCCAATGGGCCCGATGGTCCATCGCTAGCTCAATGCTCAAGGCATCTGCGGCGCCAATCTTTGGAGATGGAAAAAAAACAATACAATGTGGGGCCCCCCCCCCAGTTATAAGTTGGTTTATAAGCCCCAGTAACTATACTTATAAATACCACAAACCATAGTTATTGGAGTTATAAACCAAGTTAGCTATCTAGGGGGCCTCACATTGTAGAATCCAATGCTTACTTACCCTGGGGTAAACCTTTTTTTAAAAACAGTTTTGTCAACTTTTTTCCTGTGGAAAAGCTGCCTGGTTTTCTTTGAACGATCTACAAATCATGGATGGTCCTTTTTCCGCAAGGGTTGGAGGATCATCTCACATGCAGTGAGGCTTCTGCCTCGATTCGTGCCATGGTAAACTGAGAATGATCAACTGACGGGCAGGAACCAACATATATAGTTCAGTGGGAATTTCGGGTACCTAAAATGGGTGGAGATACTGTACCATATAAAATATCATAAAACCATATAATGTAACCTTATATTTTCGGAAGAAATCCCTTCCATAGGCATTACTAATAGGCCTTATACATGGTAGGGACCTGCGATTTGGGCACATAGGTTCTGGGGGGATCCGTCCCTAGCGGACGGAGGGGCCACAGGATGCGGAGAGCGAGGCGGAGGTGATGAACTACTGGTTGAGCGAATGCAACCGCTAGGATGCTTAAATAACTGGTGAATGTTAGGTTTATAGGATGACACACTAGTATTCATAGGATTTATAAATCAACTTATTGCTTTTTGGGCCTCACATCGTTGCCAGTATCTATGGTATATATTTGGATAAACCCTGGGAAAGGGTGGCTATACTTATGACAGCCTCGAAGCCATCTTTGGAATTGTGGTTTGAAGGGAGAAGGGAAATTTACACCATCTTGACAATTGCTATGGTTTGCCCAGAGCATTGAAATGTACCAACACCATCGCATGTATTGATGGTAACAACCACATCAGTGTTTCACTATTGAAATGTGTCCAACGTTAGTTGCCACGCATGGCAAACGTATTTTTATGCCTAATTTTGATGTTTTGCTGTGTGTACCTTAAATCATCTTTAAACAATCGTTCTTTATTGAACTGCAATCTGATCTGTGGTTCCAAAATTTAAAGCAAGAAATCATCATGGGAATGGCACATAATATTGATTTCCCCGAAAGGTAATTTGAATGGGACTATTTTTCTTACGATTCACAACATCGACCAGCTAAAGCCATCACTGGTTTCATCTCCATATCCATTGGTTGATATCACTAGACTAATACCCCATACAACTATGCGATTATATATCTATCTATATGTAAAAGTACCTAAAATCGAACATGTGTTTTCTTTCATATATATATCATATACCATCATTCAATAATATACCTATATGCTTATTTCCATATGATGTCATGTTTAACTTGGAAACATATTTACCCACCTACCTATGCACAAATATATTACATATGCGAGGTTGGCCCCAAGATTTCTAAGTTGGTTTTTAAACCCTATTAAGTATAGGTATAGATGTTCTATAAACAGCTATAAACCCTATAGTTAACCAAGGTACCACCCAACTTAGCTAAAGTTTGATGGCCCACAGTTTTGGCCCTTTACCAGTTAGTGCTTATTACCCCATTTATGGAATGTAAAATCCCTTTTATAACCAGTTATTTCACCATCATCAATCACTATTAGCCACTAATAACCATTAATAATCATTATATAACCACAATTAAAATCACCATTAATCACCATCAATCACTATAGAAATCACCATTTATAATTGTTAAACGGCCACAACCGCACACCGTTGAGTTTTCATGTCGCAACTCGCATGAAACGCAGCCATTCGAAGTGACACCGTCCGGTGAACTGCACTGCGGTCATGGCATGACGAGTGGCGAGCCACTGGTGGCTTGGGCGGCAGTCGTTCTGGGGGGATAAAACCATCTTACAAGGTATTTGACCAACAAAAATAGTGATTTAATCGACTTTAATGGGATTTAAATGAATTTTATCACCAAACAATACTGATATATATGATATGCTTAGTATATGTGTACTGGTATTTAACGGTATTTACCAAGATATATGTGTATATATATATATATAGATCACAAAAACCACGGCAACCGTGGCAGCCTGGTACCAAGATGCTGCAGCTTCTTGGTTCAAAATGGTGCGGAACCATTGTGGGAGCTGCATGGGAAAGGGTAGGAAGAAAAACTTCCTAGAATACCATGGGTGGAGGAATAGCCCCAATGGGTTGGTGCGAGGGCAATGCGATTGCTGCCAGATGCCATGGCCACCTTGCCCTGTGTGCTTTGTTGAAGAGAAGACGCGGCAGCAGGTGTGCTGCCGAATGACGCTGATGCCACAAGAGTCAGTGTCATGCTGTGCGGTAGCAGCTTTGACCAACTTCTTGGAGGAGACAGAGGGCATCCCACGACTAAATTCAACATCCCACGACTGAGTCAGACATCCCATGACGACTAATTGCTAGGTTTTGGAGCGTCAGTGGCCTGGATTCTTCAAAAAGGCTTCCCTTTTTGGACCGTCAGCGGCCCGGATCCTTCAAAAAGGCTTCCGGCAGTCTCGAACTGGACCGAGATCTCCTTTACAGGCCGAGAATCTCCTTTTTGGACCGTCAGAATCTCCTTTTTGGACCGTCAGCGGCCCGGATCCTTCAAGGCTTCCGGCAGCCTCTAACTGGGCCGGGTTCTCCTTTTCAGGCCGAGAATCTCCTTTTTGGACGTTGCGGGCTGCCGGGCGCCTTTTTAAGGATTCAGGCCTTTGAGGGGCCAAAAAGGAGTTAGTCGTGGTATAATGGTTTTTTGGTCGTGGGCTGTGGTGTGTGTTTTTTTTCGTCGTCTTTATTTTTTTGGTTCGTCGTCTCCGCATCCCGTTCTGGTCGTCGGATCCCCGGCGTCTCTTCTTGGAGCTCAGAGCATGGCCAAGCAGAACTATAGAGACAGATGAGACAGCCAAAATGATAATTTAATGGACGTTAATGGGAAATTAGATTCTAGAGCTAAGTTTGTTTTTTTACTTGCAACAAAACGGGGTTGTGGGATATAACATGATCGAACTATAGTCTTCATGGGGTCGCAACAGAAATCCTCGAAGGTCACCTTGTACTGCCTTGTACCGACACGTTTTTTTTTCAGCTGCAGATTTCGGCCCGAGTCATACCAGATATATGTCACTGCAATAACCCCATAAAAATGGTTTATGTCCCATAGAAATAGCCAATTATAAAATGTTATAACTAATCAATGGCCATAACTGTGGTGCATGTTCTGGGAATCTGCGTAAGTCAACTTTAGGTTGCTTGGATAGCTGGGATTTGGCCTTTTAACATAGAGAATCAGCCAGCCCCCACCTCATGTCGGAGACCCCCATAATAGACTGGTTGGTGGTTTGGAACATGTTTTATTTTTCCATTCAGTTGGGAATGTCATAATCCCAACTGACTTTCATATATTTTTCATAGGGGTAGGTATACCACCAACCAGTTGATCATACTAGTTGGGGAAGATTTGTACAATGTGAGGCCCCCCAGTTATAAGTTGGTTCATAAGCCCCAGTAACTATAGTTATAAATACCACAAACCATAGTTATTGGAGTTATAAACCAACTTAGCTATCTAGGGGGCCTCACATTGTAACTTTCTTTACCTTGCTGTTGATGGTTTAGATTCGCCCCAAAACACAAGCCCGAATATTACTGAGGGAGACAATTCACCGAGCGTTGAATCACAAGTGACGGAATTCTGGAATGATGGTGAATGTCAAGGGAATCATCCCCAAATATGGCCCTATGATACCAGTTATTCACAGATTAATTAATGAACTATTATGAATTACTATTGATATTTAATTCAGCCAGAATATATTAATTGTAACCACCTCAACAAAATCAAAACATTGAAGTGGCTATCCAAGGTTTCCCCATTGAGCTCTATATATGGTTTTTACATGTCTTAAACCATTTGAGATATGTGTAAAATCCCTGGCAGCTAAAGATGTGTGGCTTATAGTAATTGCTATCATCCGTGAGCTGGTGATCCTGTTCTTGACCAACCAGCGTTTGCTGGAACAGTAAATGGCTTGTGAATACTGCTTAAACAGTTTTGGACGTTTACCAATTATAAATGGTGAAATAACTTGCTATAAATGGGGTTATACACCCTATAAATGGTGTTATAAACACTTGTAACTGATAAAGGGCCATAACTGAATGGAGTAATTCGGAAGAATGGTGGATTTATGAGCAAGAAACGGTGATGGTCACAGTTCTCCCCTAGAATAATCTGTGCATCTTTGTTTGATAGGTATGTGGCATACAACTTCGAGATGGGAATGTAATCGATGTCATTAATCATCGCCAAGCTAAATTTGTATGGCTAAACTCCTAGACCCTCAATCAATACCCATGAGTTTTTATCAATCGCAAAAAAACATACAAAACATGATATCTAAATTGATGTGGGCAACCCAATGCCTTCTTTACCTACCATGAACTGGGAATGCTACGAGTCATGTATGGTGATGACTTGGGGATTGGGTGCCTTGGCCTTGCCCACAGGTTGAAGACCACCATGCCGGGGGGCGACAGAGCCGCTTGGTATTCTCTGAGTGTGGGCTTCAACATGATCACAGTATGTTTTAAAGAACACAAAAAAAATGGGGTGGTGTTTTCTTTTTCTCTCAGATTTGTTTGTTTTTTTCATTGGGACAGTACCAAGCAATTTCTGGTTGTTTCAAACATGTACTTCTCCCTTTGCCCGATGAAAAAATAGCAGTTTTTGTTGGCACCACCCCGATTCACCACGGTAAAAAGTAAGGGATGAAATCACCATGGTTTGGTACAATGTGACGCCCCCGTTGGATATCTAAGTTGGTGAACATAACTTCAATTTCACTAGGGTTTATGGTATTTATAACGCACTAGTTAATGGGGTTTATAAACCAACTTATAACTGGGGGGCTCCACATTGTAGAATCGGGGCTTAACTAATATTGGGATGCAATTGCACTCTGGTGCTTTCCCTACTGGAATATTATTCCAAGCATGAAAATCATGCAGGATGTGTTCCATGCAGCACTCAGAGTTGTTAAAAAAAACACCGCCAGATTCCTGCATGGATTCTGCATCCATCCGATCAAATCGCTGAAAGTCATGGGTCTGATTCAGGAGAGAAAATAGTGATTTTTTGACTGCCACAACACTGCAGTTTCACAGTGAAAATGATGAAAAATGAACACACAATAAAGCCCAGTAATTATAGTTATAAACCCCAGTAACCTCCGGTAAACCAGTTCCTTTTCCATTAACCTCCGGTAATCAGGCCCATGGCTATGGCTTGAAAACACCACGTACCGAATTGTTCTATGATGTTCCCATTCTGCTTGAGGACACATGCAAGCTGGGGGTGGGGCCTCAAAACGATAGTTAAGTTGATTTATACTCCCAAGAACCATGGTTTATAGTAGATACGTCTATAAGTCATCGAGATTATAGCCTATAACCTGGGAGGGCCATTTTGTAGTAACCATCCAGTGAAGTTGAATATGGAATATCCCCTATTGTATACATGCTACATATATGTTAAACTTATCATGCAATGTGCGGACCAGTTATAAGTTTGTTTATAAACCATTGAACTACAGGAACTTTTTCGTAATTCCCTGGAACTAAGGTTAACTACAGCAGTAACTATAGTTGTTACATGTTGTTACGTCAACTTGGTTAAATCCCCCTTAGTTAACCCTAGGCAATACCAAGTGAACTTAGCACGTCAACATTTCGCGGCCCAGCTGGCGGTGGTTCGCGTCACTAGCGATGCCGTTTCAGCTGAAGAGTCCCTCGACGGCGAACCCTTGGGATGACCCTGGTGGAATGAGGAGAACGTGAGATCTACAATGTGGGCCCCCCCCAGTGATGTTTGTTGATTTATACACCCCAGTAACTATAGTTATAAAAAAACATAAACCATAGTTATTGGAATTATAAATTTGATACTTAATGGTACCCTCCTTTTGTTTTGCACAGCCCCTTGGGGCTTTAATTCATCCAGGGTTGACATTACTTGGATAATTGTCATACAGCTATGGCCGTTTACCAATTACAACATATTATAACTGGTTATTTCTATGGAGTTATACATAAACCATGAATATTCCCATTAATTCCCATGAATATTCCCATTACTTGGATACTTGTCATAGGAAAAAAACACAGGTTTTCTCCGCAAAATTCCACGATCCGTTGTTTGGACAATCCAACGGAGCTGGAAAACTCAGACACAAACATCATCCAGTTGTGTAGGGAGCACAAAAAACAGGGTTGGTACAGAAAAATGGCCCGGAGTCATACCAGAAAAATGTTTGTACTGAACTAATCCCATAAAAATGCAATGTATAACTCCATAGAAATAGCAAGTTAGAACTAATAAATGGCCATAACTGTAAGTGATATGAACAATATATAATAATATATATATATATATATATATTTATATGATATAGCTGACCAATAGTCAAGAATCCTTGGAATATGATTTAGGTTGGTGGGTTAACACGGGGTACTGCTAAATCTTTGTTTATCATCATTGTCTCATTAAGTAACCATTTTTGTGGGCTATATCGCATACAAAGCCATTTGTATGATTAACGAGTATTCACCAAGATCAGCCATGATTAACCAGTATTAACCATTGTTATTACAATGTGGGGCCCCGCAGTTCTAAGTTGGTTTATAAACCACATTAACTTTAAGTATCATAAAGCCTAGTTATGAAAGTTATAAACCAAATCAGCTATAGGGGGCCCCTCATTGTAACCTTTATTATTTACCTTTATTTTTAACCAGACACCTGCTGTGTCCATCCAATGAATCGGGAAAATTGTCGAAGAGGACATGGAAAAGCTCCCTTCTTCCAATGTGGCCCAAGGAGATTTGCTCTGTCAAAAGGGAGCGAGAGAATCAACGATTTCTATAATACAGTTATAACTGGTGCATTTCTATGGTGAGTTCTATGATTAATGATGGTTAATAGTGGCAAAAAATGTGATTAACCATCAATAACTGGTGTATTTCTATGGTTATGGCCCAAAATACCAGTTATGTTGATACTAAGTCACCCCATAAAAATGGTGTATGTATACTGCCATAGAAATAACCAGTTATAACTGATACATGGCCATAAGTGTATGGTCCAAAGACGGGTAAATACCCTACAATGCGAGGCCCCCCAGTTATAAATTTGTTCATAAGCCCCAGTAATTAGTTCGTTATAAATACCATAAACCATAGTTATTGGACGTATAAACCAACTTAGCTATCTTGGGGGCCTCACATTGTATGAAACCATGGTTTCTTTGGGGTGTTTAATGCGAACGGAGGAAAGGGATTTTTTTTTGCAACCCCTGAGAAGATAGAAATGCCGTACAGATATTTTGCCTACCTCTACTTTATGAGAGGTGCTGATAATGTTTCGTTTTTAGGCCATCGAGTTTTTCAACATGGTCCAATAACAGTTTATGCTTGTACGGAAATGGGTACGGCAAAATTATCCAAAGAGTATATATATATATATCATCTTAAGATTATGATCATAAGTGATTATTAACATTTGTTCATTAACATTGCCATTATTGCAATTAAGTATCAATGAGAATGGGGGATACTTGCCATGGTTCGGATGGACACAACCAATGCTCACCGTTTGGATGTGGGACCGATGATGACCCATAGAAAACTGAAGCTCTTCACTGGGTAGAATTCATGTTCTAGCTGGGAAGTACATACATGTGGTCCAAGTGTCCAGCTCGCTTCCCAAGTTGTAGCAGGTCATGTTACAGGGATATGACCTACGGGATGAATCCCTACCATCCAAAAACCTCGACCTTCCAAACATCTTTGAAAGTGGAGTAACCGTTCAAACACCTTCAGTTGTGGCCATAGCTATTAGTTATAACTGGTTATTTCTTTCCTTGGATTAAACAAATATCATATAAACCATGTTTATTGGGTTATTTCAACAAACATCACTGGTATTTTGGGCCGAAACAAATCTGATATTTCAGCCATCGATCCCAGGATCCCTTTTGACAAAAATGTGAAATCTTAATCAAGGTGCCGGTGAAACCGTTGTTGCTAAAGTTTTGTTTATGTGGTATATATATATATATATATATATGCATCTGATATTTATATATACATATTAATATATGTATATATATTTATGTATATATATATATATATGCATATTTATGTATACATATTTATGTATACATATTTATGTATACATATTTGTATATATATATATATATACATATATATATATAAACATATTTACATATATATATATTAATATATGCATATACATATATATAGGC
>Ga0126342_10011046_pt1 | contig 16141 bp, 17 predicted proteins | sample Cyp1metagenome_FD_92528 | JGI IMG/M metagenome (GOLD analysis project Ga0126342, IMG submission 92528) | Coral microbial communities from Lord Howe Island, Old Settlement Bay, Australia - Cyphastrea 1 metagenome | ecosystem: Host-associated > Invertebrates > Cnidaria > Coral ... | reverse complement strand
TAACGTCCATGTTAACTTGCGTCAGATGCACAACTTGCGTCACGTCACTGGGTTGGGGTGGGGTGGGGATGTTAACGTCCATGTTAACCTGCGTCACATGCAGAACTTGCGTCACGTCACTGGGTTGGGGTGGGGTGGGGATGTTAACGTCCATGTTAACTTGCGTCAGATGCACAACTTGCGTCACGTCACTGGGTTGGGGTGGGGTGGGGATGTTAACGTCCATGTTAACTTGCGTCACATGCATAACTTGGGTCACGCTGAACAACTTGCAAGGGTGAGTTGAAAAATGAGTTATGCTGACTGACTGGTGGAACAGAGGTGACTGAATCTGGCCAACAGAAGAAAAAAAACAATAATTTTTCTCAGACGTGTTGAAAATCGATTAACGTTCCACACGAAACGCACTTTTGAGAGCAGGCCCCAGTGGAACTACGACTTGACGTTTTTATCACGATTTTACAAAACCTTGCAAATACCATGATTTTGTGAACGAAGCATCATGAAAAATCAATGAATTACCCCGGGTCGCTAACTGCGCCGTAGCCTTGTTTTTGGCATCCATCTGTTTCTGAGGTCCTTGGGCCGCCGCCACATCGTAAGGGTTTTCTGCAACAGGCGGCAGCATATTTTGCAAAGAGTGTTTTTTTTTTTTTTGGGGGGGTTGTTCGTTTGTTTGTGTGTGCGCGTGCGTTCGCATGTGTTTGTGTGTGCTGTAGCATTTTTGAAGGCGGTATCATCGTCGCGATGAAGCGGCGATTGCTTTGGCAGGCCTTTGGTGACAATGTGCATTGATATATTACAGATGTGCTTGTTTGTATCTAGCATTCACTTTCTAGTTAATCATGCCTTTATCTTTCTATCTATCTACCTATCTACCTATCTACCTATCTACCTATCTACCTATCTACCTATCTACCTATCTACCTATCTACCTATCTACCTATCTACCTATCTATCTATCTATCTACGTATCTATATGTTCATGAATTTGTTTATCTCTCTATTTATCTGTCTATCTATCTACTTATCTGTATGTTCATGAACTTGTTTGTGTTGATTTGTCTTTATTCTTATATATATATACATGTTTAAAAATATCTATAAATTTGAATATGTATAGTAAAGACGGTTCTTCGCTTTTGGGAGGTGGCTTTCAAAAGAAAAGCCGTAAAGCCTCAAGTATGTCTGCAACTTAGGCTGTTTGTTGTTGTTTTTCTGCTTTAGGATGCCGGGTTTGTGCAGATGTAACTTTGCTTTACATATTCAAGTTTCTGGCCACCAACCGTATGACATTTTTTCTATTGCCAGGAGACAGCCGATGTTTAATTTTCTTTGTCGCCAAGCGGGGTTCTCAGTTTTACCTGGGTGCGATGTTCGATTCTTTAATGCACATATGAAACGTTTTTGTTGTTCGTTTTTGCCTTTTTTCTGAGTGTTTGGCGGTTTAGCTTTGGCCACATTGTTTCTTTCTCGCGCTATGCCAGGTGCAGTTAGCGAGCAAAGAGATTGGGGCTGCGGCAGCGTCTTTGCCTCGGAGGAAAGGTTTGGAATTGGAAGCCAGTGGAGATTCCTTTTTTTAATAACTGAAAGGGTCCTAGTTTCGATCTGTTGCGTGTTGAATGTAGATGATTGTTCTGTTTTGCAATATTTGGGATCTTGCACGTAGATTCAAAAATCCACCACCAAAAAAAAGAAGACAAAGGTCGAGAATGCCTCCTAGCCAGGACATAATTCGGATCGCCCGCGACCTGCACTATGTAACCCAAGGTCTGAAAATAATGCTCTGGAACTTCAATTTTCTCACGCCCATCTTCACCAGGCTGAAAGCCGCTCATGACCTAAAGAGCGTTGTGAAGGATATGATTCCTCCTCTGTTGGCTTTCTTTGCTGAAGTTATGGGACAAGAGTGGAGCGCGCCGCGGATGGCAGCTGGCACGCGTGAGATATTTGAGAGGCTAGAGCGTGAGTGCAGAGACGCGGGCGTAAGCGCAGTGATCAGCCAATGGATAATGGGAGAGAGGCCTATGGCCCTGGAATTCGTGGAGTTTTTGACACAGAGGAATATTGTTGGAATTTTCCAAAAGGGGGAAAATAACTACCTACTGATATTCCGCAATGTCGAAGGCTCCCTTAAGCTGGCATATTATCTGACCCATATCATTGGCGAAAAACTGCGCACGATGGAAATCCCACAGCGCATCAGCTATGACAACAAAAAGCCTGCAATCTTACAGGGCAGAAGCAAAGCACAGGATGGCAACAAAGGACGAGGAAAAGGAAAAGGAAAGGCGCAGGAAGGCAACAAAGGAGGTAAAGGAAAACATCGCAGCCGTAGCCCCCGCCACCTGAGCCCGGTAGGCGCAGCCCCACCTGCTGATGCGCACCCTCGCCCCGAAGCAGCTGGGCCCCCCCCACCCCCAAGCTAGTGGCTATATCTAGGTAGAAAAGGAACACCACGCTACCTCTTTGAAATTTGCAAATGACGGTTCTCACCTGGTTCTGTTTAAATTGATTAGTTTTTCTAGAGGGCATCAAGGTCACTTAAGTTGTCACCTAAGTATTCCCGTTTGGTTCCCTTTTTATGTCAATGTCTTCAACCCTTTTTCAAAGAGGTAGCTGTAGCACAGCGAAGGGGGTGCCTCGGCCTGGGGGAACAGAAAACAACTCTGTTTCAACCTCTTCGGAATGATCCTTTTGAGATTGTGCATTGTGTTTAAACTTCAATCGCGCAGATTTTGATGGACAAAGCTGGCAAAAAAAAGATTCTGTTGACCCTTTGCAGCAGGAGATGCACTGCATTCAGCTGATCGGTCATTCGATTTCAGCAAACATGACTTGTTGGACTTGGCTAGGATCAGTAATCGAATGTAGCAATATGATGATGTGCATTCTTTTTTCTTTTTGCAACATGTTGTTTGTCAAAGAGCTTCATGAGCATACCTTTCAGGATTGGATTTGCAACATCAATGTGCACTGTGAAGGTACAAGAGAAATAACTGGACTTGCAAAACCTATAACTACAACAGAACGTAACATTACTTCAGGTTAACTTCCCCCAAAAAAGTGCAAAGCTCCTAAGTCCATCTTAAGTGAAGGCACATGTATGGAAGCTTACATTTTTGGAGTTTGGTTTGTTTGGAACTTACATTAAGCCTCAAGGTATTTTGCGATGCTGAGCAATATTGTGTGCTGCTTGCGTGTGTTGATTGTTTGCAGTGTGTTTCTTCAAGCGCTTTTAAAGGGTGTTGTTCGCTCTCTTCTTTGCTCCGCACTTCGCAGTGGCCTGAGCAGAGTGTTTTTGTTTTTGGTGCTTTTGGATGATGTTTTCGTTTCTCGAGCACTTGTCGATTGCCTCTGAAGTTCTAGCAGTCAAGTTTTACATTGCAATTTTTTGATGTGCGTTTATATCTATATATACATATATCATATCTATACATCTACATCTATATCTTTATCTATATCTATATCTATATATGTATATGTATATATCTATATCTATATATGTATATATTCATCTATACATATATATATCTCTCTCTATCTATATATATATCTCTCTCTATCTATATATATATATATATCTGTATATCTATATATCTATATATGTATATATCTGTCTCTCTCTTTCTCTCTATCTATCTATCTATCTAATCTAACCTAATCTAATCCAATCTAGTCTAATCTAAATCTAAGCTAAATCTAATCTAATCAGATCTAATCTAACCTAAATCTAATCTAATCTCATCTCATCTCATCTCATCTCGTCTCATCTCATCTCATCTCATCTCATCTCATCTCATCTCTCTCTCTCTATGTGTACTCTCTATATTATCTTTCCTTCCCATCATACTGTTGGGGCTCTGTCCTTTGCCTAACGGCTACTGCTGCCCACTTGGAAGTTAGAAGATCCACTTAATCCCACTTGGTCACTGAGGGCCAGCAGCTTGCTGGGGTTGAAGCGCGTTCATGTGCCCATGGTTGTGGTCGGCAAGAATTTAGGCAGCTTGGAAGCAGGCAAATACATTGACATTTAGCCACCCACTCTTTGGGGCAATCGTTTTGAGAAACCGCTGCACCTTCAGCACATTGTGCAATGGTTTGAACAGGACATTTGGACCTTGGTTCGTACTGTACCTGATCTCCGCTGCAATCTTTGGGGCGATCCCTGGCAGCGTGAAGATTTCTCCATGGCAAACTTAGGCCCCTTTTGGACAGCCTTGCTAGAAACCGTGATCTTGAAGGCTGGCCCGCTGATGGGAGAAGGTTGCAGCAGCTTGATGTAGCCAGCCGGTAGCCCCAATCTTTCGAGTCGAAACCTCAAAGGAGAAAAAATAGGTTTGGACAGGTTTGGGTCAAAACCTTGGCGCCGTTCAATGGACGTTCATTGATAGGGTTTGAATGATTTGATACATCCCCAAATGAGAAGAATATCTCAGGGGTTAGGTGCCCCAGAAGCTTCCCATTGTTGTGCGCAGGCACCCTTAAACCCACGGACACTTTTCTCGCTGCTTATTGGTGTGCTGGGCAGCACCCTCTATGCAATGGGAGATGCCAACTCAGAACCTTGGTCAGTGCAAGTGTGGTGGATGGCTTGGTGTTTTCATTTTTTGGGTTCTCTCTTCCCATTTTTTCAACAATTATTCAGAATCAGAATCCTCATGATCAAGAGCGTCCAAAGCTAAGAAACAGAACCAGTTTCAGCTATGTTTGGATACTTTTTCGACATCCTAGTGATTTATTGAAGGCCAGCAACAGACGACAGTGTTGCAGTTTACCCCGTGCGCCCAAAAATGCAAGACGAAGTGGCAACGCAAGTCTTTTGCTCCCGTTGAACCTAGGACTTAGAAGGCAACTTGGCCGACAGTGGGAGTGGTGGGGAAGAGTGAAACTTGGCAGTAGAAGTGACACATCCCATTGGGATCTGAAAGCTCCAGGTCTATTCTGGGTTGGCAGCAATGCTCTGCTGGTGGCTTTCACTTCCGTCTCTGAAAAGTATGTGGTGCGGAATGTGGATCAGGCTGCTAGGCAACGGAAATGTGTCAAGGCTTCGCGTCCTGTTCAGTCCTGAAAAAGCGGAAATTCCAATTCATCAGCATGTGAGATATGTGAGGCCCGTCATTGATGTGGCAAATCCAGTAACAAGTCATGCTCCACCTTGTGGCATGACAAAACAATATCCCAAGCAAAAGGGCTTATCCTTGGGTCTTTTCCAGTCCAAGCTAAGGCTGCCCTGGGTTTCAGCTTGTATCGAACCTTGCAAAGCAAGATGTCACCTGCACGGCTTTCAGCTGGACTTTCCAGGTTCGAATCATTGAACTGCGTGGGTTGGTGTGATGCCTTGCCGGTGATAAGGGCGCTGCTTCATTCTCTTCGTTTTAGCCAGTTGAAGCAGATCACCTTTCACACCACGCGCACATATCACACCGCGCGCACATAGAGCAAAATTCGTTGGTTAGGACGATGATCCCCAAAACCAATGTTGTTCAGGGGGAGCCACCAAGCAGAGGAGATACCGCATCAGTTGTTCGCAAATCTTCTTGGGGGATCTGTGGCTGAGGAAATGCTGTGGCCATTCCACTGCTATGGATACTGATGACAGTTGGCGACTGGGCTTCAGCAGATGACGGCCCTTTCCTGTTGGAGTTGTGGCATTTTTGGCCACACCAAGTCGATTTGTCTCACCGGGGCGACCTGGATGGGGTTGATGTTAGGCTCTGAGGGCCTGCCCCGAGGTATGGAAAACTTTGGTGGTGCCCTGGAAGCCTTCAGTAAGGCAAGTAGCTTTTGCTGGAGTGTCTCTTGGATTGATGGAGAGAGTGCTGGCAGCTCTGGTGGGTTGCTGGATTACTATCAAGGAGTTGTGGAAGATGAGCCTTGCGCACAGCTATCATTACACCTATATGTTCAAATGTGGAGCGTAAATTGGCATGGTCGCTCACTCAGGTGTTTCATTTTGACCCATCGTCAGACCATGAATCTCAGAAGTGTCAAGGGCTCATTTCCTATTCGCAGCTGTTAGCCTCCGAAATTGATGGTTGGTTTCAGCTTGAGAATCGACTTGCGAGCCATGCACGTTGGCAGCCGGAGAAATGCGGCCGCACTTCTTGAAACGCAACGCAGGTGAGGTGAATCTTCGGTGTGACCTGGTCCAAAATAGGGGAATCATCCCGGTTTCACAATGGCTGAAAGGGAAATGATGGATGGAAATCAGCCACGCAACCGGAGGGTCCAAACAAAGTGGATTGGATGATTTGTTTAATGACATTTGAAATGAGTGGCATTACAGTGGCATTAATTATCACCACAAAGGACGCCCACGGTTTGGCCCGCTTCCCATCCAAATCATTCTGAGGTTGGGAATGGTCTTGGAGGACAGCTCAAAGATTCCCGTGTCCCTGCCGCACCGTGGTGCTTCTCGGGTCTTTCGGCATCTTCCTGTGCTTATTTCTGGGTCAGCAATCATCTGGCCTCGAGGGCTTGTCTGACAGAACCGAGCAAGACTGGAGATTGATGGGGAAAGACGCTTGGATCTCTAAAATGTCTCAAACCTGTCCAAATTCAGGAACTTCGGATTCGTAATTGCTTGTTGGCCAGTTTGGGCTATTTTGTTGTTGAATGGGATGCGCATCCCATGTGAACACACTGGAGAGATGCTGGCGAACTCACAGGATCATCAGGATCTTCATCCAGGCACCCAAGAAACCTAGACTCAGATGATGTTTCTCAAGGACGGATAAAATTGGTTTGCTTCTTTTCATTCTGGCTCCTCCCACCTGGTTTTTATACAACTTGGATCCGTTTTTGAACTGTCATGGTTAATGATGAGAAACGCATCCCACCATCCATCTTGACCATCACTGATGATCTTGATAAGTCCTGCCCAGGATATCAACTTTCGCAATGGATCTTGGAAGTACATGTCTAAGACAAAGATTTTTCCCTTCCGAACAGGGTGTCCTGAGGGATGCTCGAAGCTGCGTGCCTTGGGCCGAAGTGAACACATGTTCACTGTTAACCCCTCTGATTTGGGTTGGTCTGAAAATTGGACACAAGAGGGCATACCCGGCATACCCCAGAATCTCAAGGTTTCTCATCATTTCCTGCCTTAAAATATGTTGGAATGACATAGAATGAATGTGCATAAATTTCTGTATCCTCCAAGTCTACCTCTATTTATGCGGGGCATTTCACCAAACCCAAATCCATTCTTCATTGCCTGAATCCCTATTTTGGTTCTAGTATCCATTTCGAATGCCTGGTGAACTCCCCTCCCGTTGCTGGAACATTGAGTTGTCAGGTGCAGCTGCAGCCTTGAAGCTGGAGGAGAGCGGTTGTTGACCGTTGGAGTTAAGGCTATGGAGAATCCATGTGTATAGCAACCACCAAAAAGATAGAACGGTAAAAATCCGATGAAAATAGTGATACGTTTGATACATTTACGATACATCACTTTTCTATTTTTCCGGGGCTGCTATAGTATGGAAATATCTTGCAAGTACCGATGAAATATGTATATCGATATACATGCCAATGTAGAGATAAGTCTAAGTATCGACTATCGACATAGATAGATATAAGCATATGAATACAACCATGACTTACAAGTACGCAGAGAACAGATATACCGTGATAGCTTGTAGTCAGTCCTTTGGCATGCCTGGCGGTGTTTGGTGCCACTTTCCCACCAGCTCAGCCACAACTGGACAGGACACGTACTTTCGGACAGGCACCCTGTGGAGTTTGTCTGGAAGACATTTGCAGAATGCCTCACAGATTGAGCAAAAGATCCGGGCAGAATCCGTGCCACGAGACTTCGGAACTTCTTTTGATACATGGCAGGTGTGGTGGATCCAGAGCATGACCTGTGGGTCAAGTCATTGGGTAACCCAACATTTGATGGGTTAGTACTTTTAATGACCTCTACCATCCAACATTTCCCGTGCTTTCATGATATTTCGCCTACAATCAATCCCAACCTAGCCAGTGGTCGCATTATCCGTAAACCATTATGGCAATCCCAAAAGGATCGAGCCACTTCGATCTACCATTGAAATTTAGAGATGGAACTTACTACTGTAAATTCTATTTCATTTTGGTGTCCATTAATGTTGCTATTACTATTAGAGTTAATGTATGAGATTATATATTCATTGTTATTTTTTGGCATCGCCATGTCATCATCATCAAACCATCACATCATCACATCATCGCATCATCGCATCATCGCATCATCATCATCATCATCATCATCAAAATCAGTATTTTTTAATCATTAGTTTCTATTTAATTCTTGCGTCTTACTATTGCCATACATCAGTATTGTCATTATATTGCGAACTACTATCACCATTTTCGTTGCTATTAATTACTATTAAGTATTAAGTATCATCAATTGCTATTAATTGCTCTGAAGTACAACTGACTACTACTAACTACAAATTACAATTAATTACTGTGATTTACCCTTTCTTACTATTGGTGACTCATATCACCAACGTTACTGATGACAATCATGATTACTGAACGTAATCTTACTGATAAATTACAACTGAACTCTACTGATACTAAGAACAGACAATCATAGTAAATGACTACCAGATGATGACTTATGGTGACGATCATATTACGTTACTGTCCAAAAAAGATCGCCATCCAAGGACCTGGTGGAATCCGAGATCATGCGCGAGGTACAGGAACTACCCTTTGCGCTGGAGTGGCTCGGTGACCAATTCCGCGAGGGCAAAATGGCTGGAAGTATGATGAACACCTGGTTGGTTGATCACTTTTTTTGATAGTTATTGATGTTTATACAATTGTTGATGAAAACGGAATTGGTATTGATTGATAATGGTTTGTGATGTTTGTCGATCTGTGTTGATCTTTGATACTTGTTTGTTGTGCCTTGTAGATTGCATTTTATTCTGCAGGCAAAACTAAACCAAGCGCCGCCACTACAGGAAAGTAGACAACCCCCTGAAGACAGGACTGCTCCAGAGGGGACCGATCCAACTTCCAAAGGGCCACGTGTTGTGGTCATATTTGGTCCACCGGGTTCAGCTAAGGCATATGATGTTTTACCACCAGCAAAAATCCATGCACCTTTCTTTGTCGTACGACTGCTGCTGGACAGAAGAGGAGGTTCAGAACTTTCAACTGGTCTTTCGAAGATGGTTGGGCCAAACGCGCTTCAATCTTCACTTGCACTTCACTCACTTGGAATGCTGGTTGGAAAGGCTGGCACACCAAACTTTGCAACGGCACTAAGTCATTACTGTAGGTTTCATGGCGAGAGTCAGCCTGCATTAGCCATGCGCTGTCAGCCCTGCTGGTTAATCACTGTGGTTGTGACCCGCTTAATAATGTGAAAGAAACCAATGAAGACAAAAGTAACCAAAGTTCTTTTGCTAACACATGTTTTATCGTTAGTGTTTACTGCACTCAAATATGTGTTTGTCTATTTACATACGCTCGCACATACTGTATATACACTGTATGTGTGTATATATATATATATGTACATGCACATGTATATATTGCGTGTAACTTATTGATATAGATATAGATATAGATGTAGATATAGATACGGATAGATGCATATATGATAATATATGTATATATCGACTCACACATGCCTTCCACCTTGGAGGTTCAATTCTTTGACCATCATCGCAGTGGTGGATTCCGCCGCTCAGAGAGAGCTCCTGCGATGGAATCATCAGCTGAACGAACTGCTGCGGAGCCATGACATCCCAGTGCTGGTGCAAAGAGAAGATCAGATGCTCGAGAAGATCAGTGCTGGTAGGGTCAAACTGGGCAAAAACGAACGGTTGAAATTGGTTTGATGATGCTTGATGTATAGATTATGGTCAAAAGTCCAGTGGGCTTGGAGTTTTGCTCCAAGATTTTAAAAATACATTTTATAAGGAGACTTTGGAGTGGAACTCTCTTCGATGATTTTTGACCAGTACACTGTATACTCTACATGGTGGTTCACCTCAGTTCGTAGGTGGGTTACAACCCCAGTTACAAGTCGGATAAGTAGGGTTTGTCCACTTACAACTGGGGTTCGAACCCACATACTACTTGGGTGAGCCACCAAGTATGTTAAATTAAAGCTCATTCTAGCCAATCTTGACAATCTTGATCTCAGAGTTCGTCAGGCTGCGTGTGTTGTCGATCCAGGATGCCCTTTCACATGACCGTGCTGGGCATATATCTTGGCAAAGAGTTCTCTCCGCTGCCCCGCGACCACATGGAACTCTTTGGAGAAGCGATCTGCGAAAAAGTCGCTGAAGCTGCTGGGATGAGATCTGTCGAAATACCCCGGTTTATAACGGCCTTATCTCAGGGTGTTTGATGGTGAAAAATCAGAATTCAATAGAATTCACCTATATGGGGATTGGCAATCTGGATGAAAATCCACCCTACAGACATCAAGAGACCAAGTACGATTTAGCAGATTACTAGCAGATTACTAGATGTATCATGATGATTCTTATCATCCCTTACCGAGGTCTCGCAGGCTCATGGCACCTTCGGTACCACTGCAACGGACCCGGTGGTGCTGAATTTTGTGCCTGAAGTTAGCAGCTGAGATTGAAGGTAGACCACATCGTGTTGACATATTATGTGTAGGGTCTGAAGTTGCCCTGAATTTCACTTACCATTCTGCATGTATATAATTTGTCTTTTTGACCAGTGCTCTGCATTTGGGGGCCCGTTTTGTGTTTTGTTGTGTGTTGTTTCTGCTGAGCCAAGCAGCCGAGTCGTACCAAAGCCGTTGGTACCTCCAAAATGGTGAGACCTGCATCCAAAGTTCATGACTGGCGGAAGCCTATCAGCAATGGAGGTGGTGGCTGGGCTGGTGGCTGGCTGGGGTGCGTTGGTGCTGCTGATCTACAAGGACACCCAGACATACCCAGATCTGCAGAAAACCAAACTTCGGCTGCGACATGGACGTCGAGGTGGAGGGGGAGAGGGGCTGAGCTGCTGCGAGGAAAAAGGGCGGACAAAAAATCGATCGTTGTTGCGATTTTGTGTGCCAGCTTGGGAATTTAAATAGTGCAAACTCAACACAGAGAATGGGTCCCTTTCTCCTCATTCCCTTGGGGCCATGGTTGCAACTGGCCCTGGGCTTCATAGCTGACATGATCCCGTACTGGAGGTTGTGATTATAGATTATATCATAATTATATCACTCTATTTTCAGTATCTATTTGCAGTATTGTTTTCCACCCCACCTGTGACAACATACTACGTGTCAATCAACTCTTATGCTTTGCAATGTGCTTCCAAACATCATTGTATAGCCAACCTCTCTCAGAATTGGTCACACGGAAAATTTGCAGGAACTCCATGCAAACGCCATGCATTTATGTTTATTTTTTACATGGATTTATTTTTTACATGGATTTTTGGTTGGATGGTCAAGCTTTCCTGGATTGTATGTTCGAGATTTTTCTGGAACATTTGCCCAGTGAGAAGATCATAACTCAGGTTTTTGCAGCATCGACTGTCTTCAGTGCAGCGGCTGGTCTCTTCATCTTTACGCTGCAAGGGCGGGTGAGCGCAACGAAGCACGTCAGCATGACATGGTGAGGTCTCCACCTATGTTTAAACCTGCATTTGATGGGAAAGGTTGATGAGTCCCTCCAGCTATATCATTCCTACGTTGGAGTTTGGTGACTTGAGCCGGATCATGCTAGGTCTATCTAGAGTCTATCTAAGTCTCTTAAACTATGTCAGACTATGAGCATCAACTAAATGTTCCAACTATTTTAAGTTTCATTGGGCATTTTGCAATCAAGATCTTCATCCACTCCGGGGATTCCCCAGCCTTTACACAAGGACCACCCAAATTGCGAGTTTGTGCTACAAGTTGGCCACAACCGTTCTGTCCCTTGTGGTCTTCCCCCAGGCGTGTGAATCGATGCAGCATCAACGAGCAATGAGGGTCTCACTTAAGTCAGAGTTGTGGCAACCATCGGCTTGGTGTGCCGATGTGTGCCAGTATATAGGCCATTATAGGCCATTATAGGCCACAAATATTTTACATATTGTGAGATTTTTTTGCTACTCGTACTGTCCTGGAGCTGCAATATGTTGCAATTACCATTGAATGATTTGAGGCCAGGAAGGATCTGGGCTGGATGGCGGTTTTGGGCTACAGCCTCTCTACCTTGAGTGTGGCCTTGTATGTGCTGCTTGGCTCAGTTCATGGTGTTTCTCTGCTGTTGGGACCTCGATAGCCAAGCGGAGGTTTCCCAAAATTGGGGGGTATCCCCAAAACCATGGGTTTCAGAAAATGGTGTAATTTTTGGATGAGTTGGGGTTACCTTCATTTTAGGAACCGCTAAGTCCGCTAAGTTTCTTGTTTTTCGGGTGCCTACTTGCAGAAGAGCCCAACAGATGAACACACACACACAAACGCGCTACTGTACATGCACTGGTCTTCCATTTGATATATCATATCTGATGGACATTGGCTTTTGGTCAATTTTGTTTTTGAATCTTTTTGTTCCCAGTTTTAGTGTCCCATTGAATTCCACGGATTCGGGAGCGTGCCACGTTGATTGTGATATGGAACCCATTGGAACCCCCTCCCCACCGTAGTCCCCACCTGAGGTTCCTCCCAGCCCTTCCAGCCAAGCGCGTGGCGACGAAGAATGCCGGTCAAAGTCCTCGGATTAAACCGTGAGAGGCGATGGCCACTGTAGGCCAGGCCATTGAATTTGGGGTGAGTTACTGATATTTACATTGAATTTACATTGAATTTTACTGATATTTACATTGATTTACTGTCTGCGGGAAAATCTGGGTGTTTCCAATTAGGGAAACACTGGCTGTTTCCGAACATCTGAAGGGAATTGAAATTTGCTGGAGGGGAATTGTGTTTGCAAATGTGACTGTCTCAACTAATTGAGTTGCAGAAAAAAGACCCGAAATCCATTATGTTGGAGTGTCCTTTGTGCGTGATTATGCTCATCCTGGACTATTGATAGCACAGATAATTGGAACACCCACCCCCTACCCAAGACCTGAACTTCGGGGATATTTCATCTACTCCAGTGATAATGATCTTGCGAAATCAATGTGGTGATGGGTCATGTTGGGTCAATATTTCGTGGGATTTTTGTTGGAGGATGAACATCTAATACATCTACAAGCAAGCAACACAAGAATGGTATCCCTAATGCAATGCTTTTCCCCACAGTTTCCAATGTTCGACATGGCGATTTCCACTCGATCTCCCCAAAATTTGCCGCCAAAACCAGGGCCCAGACTTCTGACCAACGCCAGGCGAGAGCTGCTTTGAGCCACCTCAGCCTGAAAGGTAGGCGAAGGGGGCAGAGATTCAGTTGTCGCACGGAAAAAGTCGAACTGAAATGGTCAGGAGATGTGCTGAGATCATGGAAGACCTGCAAATGTCCGATCAGTTTCCATGGAATTGAGAGGTTTTTTGTGCCTTCTGCAGCTGTTTTTGAAAGCTGGGAGCAACACGCGCTTTGCCCCGTCCTTTTCCTGTCCTCACCATGGCCCGTCTTGCAGCTGTGTGCGTCTTGGCGGCTGTCGCCTGCCTCCTGAACAGCATGGCCTTCGTGCCAGCTCCGGAGAGCCGAGCACGTGCCATGGACACAGGAGCCATGGCAGCGGCAGCTGGTGTCATGGCTGTTGGCGCACCACAGAATGCGGAAGCCTTCGTCTTCAAGGGTATCTTTGGCAGCCAACCCCGGGAATCATGTAGCTGAATGCGGGCGACCTGCAGTTTCTTCACGTGGTTTTTCCCCTAATCAGTTGCTGCTGATGTAGAACACCCCAGAATGCCGGTTTGATAAGCAAGGTGTTCACCTGTGGCCAAATACACGATCATTATTTTATTGATTAATTAGTTTAGGCAACCTATGAGATATTGAGGCAAAGCACAGGTATGTACTGTAGTAGACGCTGCATGATCAAACATCTGGTCCAAAGCTGGTTAGGATCCTCTACCTATGTAATCCGTGTGCCTTGGTCCCTCAACTGATCACTGCAAGCCACGAACCCTGCCAAGGCAAGGAGTACTTCGATGTTTTCTACGGTGCCTTGTCATTCTGTCTGGCAATGAGGGTTGGTATGAGATGCGCAATTGATTGAAACTCATGGGCCATTGCCATAGGCGGAACACTATCATGTGTCCCAGAATTGGATGTGGCGAGGCATTGAGCCACTGGCCTGGGCCTTCTGCGGCTTCGTCATCGTCTACTACGGCGCCGTGCTGAAGAACGCTGCCACCAAGCCACCCTTCGGCAATCATGGCCATAAATGGAGCTCTATAGGTTTACAGCTGGGATTCTTATTTTCCATGATTACCAGATTTATCACCCGAGAATCATCATAAATTATTCCAGCAACTGGGTTTATTTGGTATTTCTAGCACTACTGGAGCATCCAGGTTTTCTTGATGATGACGATGATGCTGATGACATTGTTTTGGCGGGCCTGTCGTGATCTTGGTTTGTTTGTGCGTGCAGGTACAACATCCCAGTCGACAAGACCAGGTCACCCAAGGTGGGCGGCTTCCAGGGCAAGGTGCCAAACTCAGTCGCAGCTGTTACTTTGAAGGCAATGGATCTTCCTAAAATCAGGGAAGGTGGTCACTTCAAGAGATTGGGGTGATGATGCCGAGGAAATCGAGAACAGCGAGGACATGGAGAAGTTTTACAAGCCCAGCTGAGGAGCTCCCAGGGCTGGTGACAAGGGGCCATCACAAAAAATGCGGGCTTTAGTGTTTCTCAAGAGCATGGCTTCAAGTCAAAGGAATTGAATTCTGCTGTGATGTGGCATGCCGCAGGAGATCGAGAACCGCACAGACGGCGCAAGTGGCGTCCTGTGGGACCGATGGACTACAGCGGGGTTTTAAAACTGGTGCAAGTGAAGCTGCTAGGACGTTTGAAGGCCAGAACCTCTGGCGTTTTACGAAGGCATGGAAGTGGCATGGCATCCACCAGTTGGCTGGAGATAATTTCCTATAATTTCCAGTTCTTTTCCGTTTGCACAAGTGTGATGCTGTGCGACAGATCAAAGTGACTCAGTTTACTCCGATGTATTAGCGTTCTTCCCGCAGCTGTTTTTGAAAGCTGCAAGCTGCTTTGCGCTTTGCCCCGTCCTTTTCCTGTCCTCACCATGGCCCGTCTTGCAGCTGTGTGCGTTTTGGCGGCTGTCGCCTGCCTCCTGAACAGCATGGCCTTCGTGCCAGCTCCGGAAAGCCGAGCCCGTGCCATGGACACGGGAGCCATGGCAGCGGCAGCTGGTGTCATGGCTGTTGGCGCACCACAGAATGCGGAAGCCTTCGTCTTCAAGGGTAGCTTTGCTGCCTCCAGCAGAATTGAAACTGGCAATTCTGGCCAAATTGGTTTGAAGACCAAATCTTTCCAAATCTCCAAGGATAGTGGTCTATTGGAGGTTGCACGACCTCACCATTTTTGAGAATTCGAGGAGGAAATATCACAGTACAGATGTAAGGGGGATCAAAAATCCGGAAACAAGAGATCAGTGCAAATGCTTTCCACTTTGGTTGGCGAATAGAGACATGGACATCTTTCACTTCCATGCACATTCATGAAATCACAAACCAGATTTGGTTTTAGGCCCGAAGCTGCACGCCCCATCTCACCCTGGCATTCTTTTTTGCATAGCCTTGACTTGATGGTGCAGTGTGGAATAAGCAATCCGGAAATTTAATAAGACGACCACCATGAATATAATCACAAACTGCTTAAAGGCAGATTTGGTGCAGAAAAGCCAAGCCGTTGGTTATGCTTTCAGGCTTTTCTGTTATGATACATTTTAGATCATTGTAGCACTAAAGCAAGGCAAGACAATGCTTTCATGCCACAGTAGGAGTTCAGAAGTCAAGTTGCTCACGTGAACCCACTTTCTGTTTACTTGCACGAGGTTGGCCACTAGAATCCTGTCCATGATAGGCAACTGGATTACTGCGGTGTTTGGCTCATTGCCGACCCGGCTTGCCCTTTCCAGGCAAGGAGTACTTCGACGTCTTCTACGGTATCTGGGCTGCATCAGGATGGCGCTCAGATTTTACGTTGGCTCCTAGCTGCAAACACTGAGGCATTGAACCATTGGCATGGGCCTTCTGTGG
>Ga0126342_10011045_pt1 | contig 16141 bp, 28 predicted proteins | sample Cyp1metagenome_FD_92528 | JGI IMG/M metagenome (GOLD analysis project Ga0126342, IMG submission 92528) | Coral microbial communities from Lord Howe Island, Old Settlement Bay, Australia - Cyphastrea 1 metagenome | ecosystem: Host-associated > Invertebrates > Cnidaria > Coral ... | reverse complement strand
TCATTTTTACCAAAATGCCTGCGAAATGCAAAGGTTCTCCAAGCTGCAGCTCTCTGACCGCCAACGGGAACGGCCAACGGGACAACGGGACAACGGGAACGGGACAACGGGACGGGCAGTACCGAACCCATCCTCCCATTTTGTGGGGGTTTCGACCGGTGTCTGTCATTTTGCAGGGGCATGCCATGGAAGAGAATAGTTCCGCAAAAAATTGTTGCGATCTTTCTTAAAGAAGGTAAAAGACAACACACACACACACCAGTCCATATTGTAGCAATTCTGGCAGAAGACCTGTCATTTTGTAGGGGCGTGGTGGGTGGTGGCTATACAGCAAATATTCAAGCATACGCGTTTAAAACATATACTCCCCACACACAAAAGAGCGAGAAGAGAGAGAGAGAGAGAGAAACGAAAACCAGGCAAATCAGGTGATGCTTGGGTCTGTCGGTATTTCAAAAATTGAATTGCGCGTGGAATATTTTAGCATTTTAGAAAAATCACCACATGTTATTTTTTTTTCCAGCGACCCAATGGATTCACTACAAAATGCAGTGGCTCCAATTTGAAAGAATCCCCCATGGGACCCGGTAATTTCACTACAAAGTGCCTGGCCTTGGAAATTCACTTTTTCAAACAAATTTCTATCTTCATCCATGGGCCCCGGTATTTTTTCGACAAAATGCCATGGTCTGCCAAAGTTGAAGTGGGCCCTGGACCTTTTTACAAGGTGGCCTCACTACAAAATGACCCATAAAAACCCATTTTGCAGTGGCCCCAGAGGCCACTCGCTCTGTATGGGAAAGGCAAGGGGGATTTATTTCGTTACCCACGTCACCATCTAGTCAATACGGCAATACAAGCAAGACCGTCAAGAAACTAAAGCCCAGCACGAGCTGCAAAGTGAACCCCATGTTGTGCAGGCATGCCGCCTCTTCTTCGCCTGCGCGTTCCGCGAGATTCTGCACCTCCAAAGTCGAACCCATGTTGTGCAGGCATGCCGCGGGTCTAAAAGTTTGTACATGTAGAGGAACCGCGTGAAACCTTTCGAGCGGGCACTTGGCGCCCCCCACTCCGGAATTCAAGATTTAAAGCTGCATGCACGACGGCATGATGACATGGGTGAAACATGGTGAAAGGCCCCCAGCAAGAACTTTGGCAGCAGGTGCGTCACACTGCGGTTACTTGGAGTGGGCACCCTTAATGCTACATTCAATACTGCTGAATATTCAATGGCCATGTCAGGAACCTAAATTGGAGGTACCTACCATATATAAGGCCTATAAGCCTATGTAAGGGAATATCCCCCAAAAATATGGTCTTATATTGCGCAGTACCTCCATTTTAGGACCCTGAAATTTCAATTGAAATATGGTCAAAGCATCGCTTTTCCTTGGCTACGCTCAACTATGGGTGCTGGCCTACAAATCAAATGGCGTTCGCACGGCGAAGTGCTGTGACTCATGGGCGCATCCCAACGAGGGATGCACACTTGTAACTTGTATGCTCAATGACTCAATGCTGAAGGCCCAGGGCTGGATGTCAGCTCTCGACGGCGCTTCGCCTAGAGAATTTCCACTCATTCATACCCCCATCAGAAAATCACTTGGACCTCGGCTCGGCAGAAAGAGCCAGCAACCAGGTTTAGGAAGGGCACGGAAGGGCTGTGCAAGAAATGAGAACGCAATTGAAATCCATGCTGCCTGGGGGAAGCCTCTCGGGAAAACAAACAAACAACAAGATTTTGGAAGCCATATGCAGCCCAAACTTGCGGAGGCCTGGGGGGCTTGGAAACCTCTTTGAATTTTGGGTGCTTCATGGTGCAACTCATTGGCCGCTATTGGCGTTGAACCTTCAGCTGATCAAAACTCGGACGCTGTTTTCAAACGTCGCGTTGTATGTCACATTGCGAGCGCCCTCCAAATCCCATGCGATCAAAAGGGTGTTGGGTAATGCTGGCATGTGTCTTTGCTGCGCATTTTTTTGGCAACCATTCCCCACCTCTTCGTCTTCATCTTCCTCTGACTTGTTGGAGTTGTAGGAGGCGAGGCTGTCCGTCCAGAGGTTCCCGTGACCTGAGCACTGAAGGGCAAACGGCCACAACTGCAGGAGTCGCTGATTGAAACTGAATGCGGATGTCAGCCTCGCCACGTGAAAAAAAGCAGCAGCAAGAAAACACGATCCGCTGATCCCAGTCTACAGTGGAGAGGCAGAGGGTGGGAGCAACAGCAATCAAAAAAGGGTTCAGCAGCAGCAGCAACACCAACCAATAGCAACGAACCGACAAAGAACCAAACTAAAAAGTTAGGGATCACTGCCACCCTGCTCCCAGCAGCGCAGTACGCTAATTACACTGTACTGCCAAACCACGTTTGGCTCAAGTGACGCCGGTCCCTGACCGCCCCGACACTGGAAACACCGCTGCTCTACACCGGGCAGCTTTGATGGAATTATCGTTGCTGATGAATTAGGAGCCTTTGACTGCGCAAGCCATGGTAGTCTCTTGACTAAAATGCATGAACTTAGATTCAGAACTGAGCATTTTGAGCAAGGCTACACTGATCACTTCTTGACAGCATATCGGTAGCAACCAACTGAAACAAATGTGAACACTCAACTGATTGATGAGAATGTCAGAATGTTGAAGACTAGGGCAAGTGTCTATGCAAGGAATCCGCACTAGCATTTCAAGGTGCAGGTGCGCAATTGTGGCCAGAAATTTCCGGATTACGAATTGGGGCCTGAATTTGGCATTTCTCTTCTCCATTGTGAATTCGGTATTGCGGCCACGTTTTTTCGGCGACTCGTTTTTTCTCCAAAGACATGTTCATTTGTGTGAACTAAACTTAGCATGTGTTTCCAAAAAAAAGATCCTGCTTGTCTGCTTTTCCTAAAGGATCCAATTTCTTATAGAACACTCTTTTTATAAAGAACAACACGGCAACAAATTTCGAAACCGCTAGACCATGAGAGGGCCCAGTTCACCCGTTGGTAAGTTTGTTGCCTAGGTTCGGAATTGCAGCAAACTTTTCCTCGGGCGTTCCTGGAGCCACAGGAAAGAAACACCTTTTACAAAAGCAATTGTCAGTCTCAAAACTTGACGCCTTTCCCTAAAGATCCTATTTGTTCAAAAACAATTCTTAAAGAACAACGCCTGAACAAATTTCCAAGCCACTAGACCGTGAGAGGGCCCAGTCCGCTCAAGTAGGTTTGTTGCCTCGGATCCTGAAGCCAGGAAGAGAAAGAAGAACCTTTTACAACAAAGTTTCTTGTTTTCTTTCTCTTTCTCTTTCTTTCTTTCTCTTTGTCTTTTCTCTTTCTCGAGTTGTTCCACTACAAGTACTGCAAGTACTACATGTGACATATGTTACAAGTACTCCAAGCACTACAAGTACTACAAGTTCAGCAGCTTAAGTTTTCAAGTGTCGCTAATCCTGTCTGGGGGACAGCTTTTGGAAAACTAACTTTATAGAAGGTATCTCTTTGTTAGAAGGGGTAAGTCAGTACCGAACATTGAACTTCAACGCCTCAAAGCTTTCCACACTGGAGTGCTTGAGATCGCAGTCACTCTGTGCCCTGCTGCGCCATATTCTAGAAACACCGACTGACAGAAAACTGAGCTGGCTGCTGCACTTGCCTGGCGAGCGCAAAGCGATGCTGAAATTTCGACAACCCACCCACTTGCCAACCCACCTGCCAGCCCACCCGCCAACCCACAACCACGCAACCACCCACCAACCTACCTACCCGCCAACCGACCTACCCGCCAACCCACTACCCACCAACCCACCTACCACCAGCCAACAACCCAACCCACCCATCAAACCTCCACCCAGACAACGCGCCCGCGCCCGCCCGCCGACCAACCCACCACCAACCAAATTAACCAACCAGCCGGCCAACAAACAAACGAAGCGGGAGCAAGCCTTAGCAAATAGGGGTGGCTCGCCAACCCTGGTGGCACTGTTGGGCGGCCAAGCCCCATCTGGCGCATCGGAAGGGAAGGGGCCTGTAGAGTGTGTTGTCTGGCCCACCCGAAAGCGCCTGCCGCTCCCAGCATTGGCCAAGGGAATAATGAACCAAGCTCGTGCCTTTATTTGCATGGTGAAGAATAATCATTCAAAACGCGCGCGTTGTGTGCCGCATACCTCCAGAAATCAGGAAGCATTCGACGCAGTACCTGGGAAAGAAGCAACGTATATAGCAACCACCAGTACAACATTGAAAGCCCCCCCAAAAAATTACACGGGCAAGATAATGGGTGGTAGGAAGTCAATGTAGGAGATCACGGAACAGCAACAGATCGGGTTAGGCATTATCGGAGTTGCAGCAACCAGAACTTTTTTTTGTCACAAGAAGCAACAGTGTGTCTACTGACCAGGACCTCACACCAGGGCACCTAAAAGAATTTCTCCAGATCGTCCTAGAAAACATTCATGCAAAATCAACAAGAACCGCCTCAGAGCACCCCACAAGGACTTTTACAAAAGAAAGCATCTCTAGTCAAAGGATGTCAAGGGAAGTTTGAAGGTCTAACTTCCGAGTTACGGATTTTCAAAAATTTATTTCACCAGGGCCAAGAGATCCAACAGCCAAGAGATCTCACAGTGATCTCAGAGCCAAGAGATCTCCAAAACCAAGAGATCTCACAGCCAAGAGATCTCCACAACCAAGAGATCTCACAGCCAAGAGATCTCCAAAACAAAGAGATCTCACAGCGAAGAGATCTCCACAACCAAGAGATCTCACAGCCAAGAGATCTCACAGCGAAGAGATCTCCACAACCAAGAGATCTCACAGCCAAGAGATCTCACAGCCAGGAGAACGCCACAGCCAAGAGATCTCACAGCCAAGAGATCTCACAGCCAAGAGATCTCACAGCCAAGAGATCACACAGCCAGGAGATCTCACAGCCAGGAGATCTCACAGCTAGGAGATCTCACAGCCAAGAGATCTCACAGCCAAGAGATCTCACAGCCAGGAGAACGCCACAGCCAGGAGATGAAGAAAGACAAAGATGGTAATTTCCAGAAATGTAAGGCCAGATGGGTCCTCAAGGGTTTCCAAGACAAACAGAAGAATATTCAGCAGACAGCCCTGCAGCATCTCGTGCAGGTTTCCGGTGTGCAACCCAATTAGCCGCTAACTACGGTGGGACCTTTATCACATGGATCTTAAGACCGCATTTCTCCAAGGTGAAGCCTAGGACAAAACCCGTGATACCATTTGCCAGATTCCACCTGAATACGGGTATCCTCCTTATATTGGCGCTAGGCTTAAGAAACCTGGGTACGGTCTTAATGATGCACCACGTAGATGGTGGCAAATTCTTGATAAAGCCGTACTTGACTGTGGACTCATCCCAACACGCGCAGACCGATGTACATATGTTCTTTATGACAATTCATCGAAGACTAAAACCTATTAACCACCTCGCAGTGTCAATACTGAACAGGTAAGTATCTCCGAAGCCATTGAACACCTGATGGATCCGGTAGCCCGAAACAATGCGCAGGGACGCCGGCCACACGGTTTCATTTGTCTTCATGTTGACGACCTGTTCATGGCAGGCGACAAGGTGTTTGAGTCTAAGGTTTTGTCCAGTCTGCGTAAGAACTGTGCGGTTGGTTCAGAAGGCAAGAATGACATTATGTTTGTAGGACAACGCATCAAATGGAAGACTCATGAGAAGTATGGGCACTACATTTCTGTTGACCAAAAGTTGGCTGTCGATGCAGTTGAAGAAGTTAAGATCGACAACTTTTTGAAGGATAATGTTCAATGCAATCCACAGCTTCACACTGCATATCGATCCGTGCTCGGACAGCTCAACTGGTTGCATTCCAACTCAGGTCCATCTTTGTTACAAGTTTTCGCGTCGTGCCTCTGCCACTGCTAATCCGACCATCGGAGATGTCAGAAAAATCAACAAGGTTGTAGGAGTCAATATGTCGATGCAAGATTCTGGCCTCTTAAGGGTTCACAACGTATTCTCGGCATGCCTGATGCGTCATATCGTAACAACAGCGATAAATCTAGTCAGCGTGCACATGTCATTTTCTCAGCAGAAGACCGCAAGCTACCAGCCAAAAACACATACCGTAATACCGGTCACGAGAGGCAAACACACCGTCATAACGGTTCTGACTCAGCAACGCGTGGATCCATAATTGACTATGAAAGACATAAAATAACAACAGCAACACAGTCAACCACCGTTGCAGAATTAAACGCATTAATGAAGTGTTTCGGTACGTGCTTGTTTCTGAGAGCTCTATGGGCCGACATTAGCGGCGAAATTGTTCCTATTCACATCAGGACAGACACGAACAACTTAGTCACAACAGCTCAGACTACGCACCTACCTGAACAGAAAGAGGCCCATCATTTAATACAGATGTTACGGCACGAAAGCAACACTGGCCACCTCGACGACTTAAGTCACATAGCTAGTGAATATTGTCTAGCAGACCGTCTTACAAAATCCACTTCTAGGCCGGACCAACTTGTTTCGTCGATAACCACTGGCAAACTTGAACAGGTAGACGTGCATCCACCTTTCAGGTCGTTGCTTACACACAAGGCCTTTTTGACAACATGGGTCATTGAAACACTTCATGAACCACACAATGTTCTTGCATTCTTATGTGAAGACATCTCAGATTATGTGTTTGCCATGATGTATTTCGACGAGTAAAAATTTGTCTCAAGAAACTTTGTGTCTGCAATCTCTTGGCTCAATAGGAAACGGTATTATTCCCTGGATCTCTTTTTCCGGTCCACTGGCCGGACACCTGGGGCGACGCCGGCTGCCCCTTTTGACTTGCCGTGACGACACCTGAGGCGACGCCGACTGCCTCTGACCTGACTCGGCGTGCAGTGACTCCTGGGACGTCTCTGACTCCCCTTTTCTGACCTTATTTTATGCCCAAAGTATTTTCCAAACCGCCAGGATCCGAAAGATCGGACACGGCTCGTGGCTTTCGCACTCCCCAAGGCGATAGACTTGAACACACTCCTCGAGGCGGTCGATCCGACAGATCGGACGGACGCCGAGGAAGAGATGATCGTGAAAAAGAAACACGCGATCGTATGATTGAAGATGCCTTTAGACAGCCTTTAGAAATTATCAGGCCAAATGTCAGTGCATTCGTCCAAGCTTTGATCGCAGTCCTCCGTAAAAACGGAGCTGTACAGACAGATGACGAATATGCTCAATTCCCTGAATGACTCGATATTCGAGCTAGGGTCCCGCCATTTTTCCATCCTTTTTAGGCACAGCTTTTCGCCATGCGATGATGGATCGCTTTCGCTTAACGAATGTCTTAGCCATGCTGGCACTAGCTGCAAGATTCGGCAAATGCAAAATCAATGCCATGAAAGGCGTCGTGCGATAGAGACAGATGCTGTGCCACAAAATTATCGTCAATATATGCCTGCCATCAAATTTTTGTCGCCGCTTGCCTATGTGTGTTGCAATAGCAACAAGAGTAGAGTTCAAATCGGGAATCTTACCCGCAACGAATTTTCACCAGGAAAAACGGCCACTCCGACATCTTGGTTTACGCCAGCAGAGTTCACCGACACCGGTAACAGACAATCCCAAGCTGATATGCTGGAAGGCTTAGGCATCGCAAACATTTTTCTACGCATTGGCAGCGGTCATTCCAATCAAGTCCATATTGAACACACTCCTTTTAGACCAATGGTTTAAAAGGATCGTTATTTAGTGCATGGAACCAACGAGAAAAACCTGGCATCGATCCGCTCCCGCGGGCTTATGCCTGGAGGCACTCGAGGCGGAAGAAATCATGTGCACTTTGCGCTTGATCATTGCCTTACAACAATGACAGATGCTTTGAGACCGGAGTCCGATTGCATTATCATCGGTGCTCCCACGTGCCTTGAAGGACTTGACCCCGTAACCACGGAAAATAACTATGTCCTTACAACTCATACAGTTTCATATGCTCGATTTGTTGGAGTTTGGTCTCTTGTTGATTGTGCATGGCTTGATCCTCCGCAACCCGGAGAACTTGCCAAAATGACCAATTACAAATCTGATGTTGACATTTCAATGCAAATTGCTCACCAACAACTTTATTGGGTGAAGAGGAACCAAAATGAAGCTGATGGAATTGTTTGAACCAGAACAGATTACATTCATTATGTAACTAAAAAGCTTTCCGACCAACACATTATCCAGAATTAAATTTCCTCAGCAGCTTCCAAACGGCACTCGCCGATATCTCGGCCAGGCCACCACGCGATGGACCGACACCCAATGACCGCTCTCGTGGTCCTCCCAGGGCCCGAGAAGATGACCGTGTAGATGAGATTCGTCGCACCATCGCAGACCGCTTCAATAAGGAACGCGCAAAAAAGTTCGATCCGAAACACGGAGAGAGAACAAGAAGCGCGAGGTAAGAGGACTTAGACAAGTCGAAATTAGTTCCTCAGAAAGTGGGCCCTCTTGGCATATGGCCAAGCCTGTTACACCGATTCACGGCTAAGGCACCGGAGTCCTCCACCGCAGCCCGCAGTTCGTCAGCCTCTGCCTCCAAGCCAGCCGAAAAATCGGTGAAGGAGCGCGCGCGACAAACGGTCAAAGCACCAGCCACTAAACGTGAGAAATCGCATCAGGCAAAAGAACTCTTCAAAGACGCAAGTGCGGCTAGGGAAGTTTAGACAAAAATCACGCAGGAATTCACTAATATCCAATGGTTCCAGCGGCCTGAAGGTCAGCTGTGCTGCAGACATGTAGAAATCTGTGGCTGTGAAGATGCGATGTACTGGTGCCATCCTTGCGGGTACGCGTACTGCTTGAATTGCCCGGGGCCAAGCGTGCAAGCAACATATTGTTAATTACTCCTGTGAGCTCGGAGCACAATTCATGCCCGACAGTATTGGTTCCAATGAATCTCCTTTTGATATTGGTGAGTTAATTGACAATGTGCTGGGACAAACCGCATATTTCGGTTCCAGCAGACAAGAGCAAAGTGAAAACCGACAAGAAGCTTTTGAAGAAATCTTCCAAAAGTTGAGCCGAGGATCAAAATGATCAAAGGTCGGTAACACTCCCTTTTCAATCTTTCATGCAACATGGTGTTCAAGATTTTCCTTTTACTGATTTTGTGTACCAACCAGCCGAAAATCGGCGAGTACCAGCACTTCACGATGCGCAGGACAAAGCCAGCCCATTGCCAATTTGGCGTCCTGAAATCATGTTGGACTGTCAGTATGATGACCTTACAGAAGATGAATATCTTCAAATGCTGGAAATTTTTCGCATTTGTCTCATGGGCAAAAAGGGTGTTGCCGACAGCTTGCTCCGAAAATCGGACGACGTCAGTGAAGGCCTAAAGGACAGTTTTCATCTTGGTATCCTTACTTTGAACTTAGGTGCCATTAACCGCGAAACATACATCGGAGGAAATAAGCGGTTCCCGTGGTTACGTCGGGATAAAAACTGTCATGTTTTGCCCCATCTTGTTTTTAAAAATATTGTTCATATTACTTGTCTCTGTGAGGCCACAGACGACCATGGAGGTATTACATTTCACCAAGAACTTGCCAAGGAACACTCCATGATAGGAATGGTGATCAACGCCGAAATCGCGGCTCCATCACTTGCCATTTTTGCCTGCGGCAGCCATGAAGAAGGCACTTTTATTGAGCTTTTAGCGCAATACCAAACGGTCACGGAAAATAAAGAGCCTAAAAATCGTTTCTGGCTGATTCACGGATGCATATTCCGTATTTCTTCTGGCAGAACCACTGCCGGAAAAATGGTAGACCCTACCTCAGGAATCCGAGCCAAAAAGCCCGCGGATATGACACCGAATATGGACGCAGCCATTACGCCGCATCCGGCTCCATTGGCAACAACAAAAGATTCTCCAGACGTCCAAATGTGCGAAATTGATGGTCTTTGCACTGTCCAGTCCGCCGAGCTGCTTAAACCGCAAAGCGGTGCAGATACTCACGACGTCCGCCGTCTCGGCCTCTCCGAAATTCGGATTGCCGTATTCCACGCCAATTCTTGGGCATGGAACAACGGGTACAGCGAGTGCTGCGAAAAGTGGTTACACTTTGTAGCCGCATGCGTAGAGCACCAAGCTGACTTCATCGCCGGGGACGGCAATCAGTTTGCCCAACGAAATTTTAAGCACGATGATCATTCCGACTACCGGAGTTATCATGATTGACATTCTTGAACGTTCTCTCGCACATATCAATTTGCATCGCAGAGACTTGAATAGAATTACTTACTATTTGGTTTCTTCAACTCAAGCCGGTATGTACATTCGTGCAATGAAGCGGACTGTGACTCCATGATTTTTATCCGTCTTTGTTACGGCAAACAAACTCTCGTTTCAGAGGACAGAGGTCGCCAGGAATCCGCAAGTGCGATGGCTTAGCAGGACCATCAATTAACGATGAAATCATCTTAACCGGCGTGGAACAAGCATTGCACCTGTTGACCTATACGATCTTGGTTTGGCAGAGACCGATGCCGGATGGCATTCTCCTTTGCTGACATTTGCCACCATGCGTGTTATGAAAAACATACGTGTTAGGTCTCAGGCAGCCGAAACCCGGCGTCACGAAAAATGGGCAGAAAAGAATGAACAATACAATCAGAAACGAGAAGAGAGATGAGAGCGACGCGATCCACCAATGCCACGAGACTCATTCCGAAACACGGATACTCGTACAAAAAGCCGAGAAAGATCCATGAGCCGTAACACCGGCCGCGATCGAACTCAATCACGTCAGCCACGCACACCACCTCAGCCTCCTCCTCCGAGGAGGCCGGGTCAAGGCCCAAGACGCACAACAGAAAGAGCATCAGGCTCGGGCTACAGACGTGGCACCACGCCACCATGGCGTGCCCTAGCCTCGGAAAGCCCCAGAGATAGTCACAACATGTCACAACTAACTCCCTAACCCCGTGAGGCCCCGAGGGTTCTCCTCGCAGCCTCACTACAGGTAGCGACGGCTTAGTGGCCACGCAAGAGCGTATTGCTCCATTCCGTCCACTACAAACTTATGTGGACCGGGGTCAGAGTGAAATTGCAACCGTCCTCAAAGGTGTCAACGCGCCTACACCAATGCAGTGGAATTCGATGATCCGTGCTATCCACTGGAATGACCCGCCTCTCCTCTGCCTCATCCTGAGCGAAGGACTGGACCTTTGAGGACGTGATGATCGCCGCCAGGGATCTGAAACACCGCCGACACGTAGCACCAGAAGTCGAACCGAAACTCGGTCAAACCAAGGTGCGTCGTGGACCAACACCGGACGCCAGCATCGCCAACAGGTACCACCAAATGTACCTGAACCACCTTCTCCTCCACGGCGGCAGACTGGCGCACAGTGGCTAAACACAGGCGCATGGCAGCCTAGACAGAATGTGCCTGAGCCACCGAACGCACCTCAAACGAACCGTAGCACCGGTCGAGGTTATTTTCAACCACCTTATTTTAGGCAGAATCCCAACACAGGCACAGTTGAGTATATACCTGGTTGTGTTGCGCCAACTTACCGCTGGCTCCGACGACCGGACGGCACATGGTTAGATCTTATGCCGCAAAGTCCTGATCAAAGACTCTATTTTAATCAACGAGGACGACAGCGACGTGAAAACGAGCCCTGGCTTTATGGGTATACTTTTACCAGGGGGCTCTAAAGCTATCAACCTGTGGCATGAATTGATTCTCATTTGTCAAAAGCACGAACCGCAACAGCGGTCAGCAGTAGTATCTGATTTTTGTCTTCGGACACGTTTCACAGCAGAGCATAAGCTGAGCGCTTCTTATGCGTGAAAAGTTTTGGGCATGTTACGATACGAATCGGAAGAAAATTTGTGTCTGTTTGTAATCTATTTTTGGGGACGCGTCTACACAATGCATGCATGTCAGTGTTGCATGTACATGACATGTTCACATTATTTCATTTGGACCACTGCGCCACTCCGTGGCTCAAGACTTGCTTGCATACCGCAGCAAAAAGGTGTAGCTTGCCGCCGCGCTGACCACAAGCGTTCTAGTGTAGATCCAACATTCTGACGCCACATTCCCTGACGCCGCATTCCCCCTTGACGCCACATTCCTCCCAAACGCCCTGTTCTGATGCCGCATTCCCTGATGCCACATTCCCCCCTGACGCCGCATTCCCTCCTGACGCCGCATTCTGACGCCACATTCTGACGCCACATTCCCTGACGCCACGTTCCCACCTGACGCCACATTCTCCTTTGACGCCGCATTCTGACGCCGAATTCCTCTCCCTGACGCCACATTCCGTGACGCCACGTTCCCCCCTGACGCCGCATTCTGAGGACACATTCCCTAATGCCACATTCTCCCCGTGGCGCTTCATTGTGACGCCATATGCCCTTCGAAGGCACATTCGGACCCGGCGTTTCTTATTGAATGGCCCCTGGGGCTCGGGGGCCATTTTAGCTGAGCAACAGGGTTGTGTATGCTCATATATGGCCAATAAGAGGCAGACGATTTCCCCCCGATGACGAATCCCCCCCCGAAGACGAGTTCCAAAGACGAATGGCACAATTTCAAGCATGGCAGTTGAAACGGCCTCCGGTGCCACGGGCCGTTTCTGTGGACTCAAGACTGTACAAACAAATCAACCCCAATGCTAAATAAAGACCATAGCTTGAATTTGAAGAGATCTTGATACATCAACCTTAAACACGCCCGAAGTAAACCCAAATCTATGGATAAATGGAATGGGGGTGGTACCTCGTGGAATTCTATTTTTTCATTCAATTTTTCATATCTTATCCAATTTGTGTCAAACGTATTTAGCATGTAATCATGGTGTTACAATAATTACATAGTTGAATTTCTGCCTAGAGGAAGTGTCAGAGGAGGTAATTAGAGGTGGCACTTTTGCCTTGTGCGGAATTTTCAATGTTTCCAATCTTGGAGAGACCAGGACAGCTTCAAGTGAGGTTCCAATACGGATGCAGGTGGACAATCCGTGCATACTTGTGCTCGGATGTACCCCAGATGGCGACGATCTGCAGGTATCTGTAGATTCAATATTGTTTGGATTGGTTTGGCTTGACGCATACACACACCACAGCAAAACAAGTCATCATTTTGTATTGACCTATTCCAAACTGGGCCAAGTAATCTTCAGCCATACCCAGATGATCCGCGGACCATCATTGATTATCAATCCCATGTTCATGGGCACCCCCAGCATTCCCAGTGCCTTTCAGCAACCAGCCGCTCCAGCCGAGTCGGGAAACCCAGCCCCACGGAAGATTAGGATGTTCTAGGTGATAAGGAGATTCTTACATGGAAGCGGAACTTGAAATCAGCGTGTTTGAAAGAGGTGTATATAAAATGGGATTTTGCCCGTTTGATCGAGGAGAAAAGCGTATATAAAATGGGATTCTTGAAGAGGAGAAATCAGTTTGGGTAATTTGCTCAGTTTTTTTTCAGTGCGCATAGAACGGGGCCGTGTATTTTACCGGTGCCAAAAGCAGATGGCTAGTGCCAAGATTCCTAACCTAGGGGTCTGGGAAGTGGATTTCCACATTTGACATACTCGTCAGTATACTCAAACACGGCATGGTGACCATCATCGATGCCAAGGACTTGGTGATGGCGGTGGATCCAAACATAGGCAGATCAAGATTAATTGATTATGATTATGATGATGATGATGATTCTTTGCAGGAACGAATGGTGATGGTATGATTATCGAAGGAAGTTGGGAAGCAATACTTCCGAGTTACGGGTGACTTTTACCTGATGAAGGGTGGCGTGCGACTTTACACTACATAACAATACATCAGAAAGGAATTGACCTTGATGAAGGGTGGTGTGAGACTTTTCACTACATAAGCAAACATCACAAAAGAATTGACCTTGATGAAGGGTGGTGTGAGACTTTACACTACTTAACAATACATCAGAAAGGAATTGACCTTGATGAAGGGTGGTGTGAAACTTTACACTACATAACAATACATCACAAAAGAATTGACCTTGATGAAGGGTGGTGTGAGACTTGACATCACATAACAATACATCACAAAAGGGGTGATAGACACGTCATGCTGCAAAATGCGTAGTTATAGTTCTTTGCGTTTCTTGAATCTGTGGTTGCAGATCGCATTGGCATGGCTACATGATTGTTGTCATGTGGTGTTGCCATGTGCGTAGATACATGCGGGCTAGACACGTCATGCTGCAAAATGCATTGTGATGGCTGCATGACTGCATGAATGTTGCATGGGCTTTGTCTTGGGGAGGAAGCCGGAGCACGAAACCTCGAGTTTTTCCGTGTAAAGTGGCTGCAGTTGGCGATGAAAGGTACCTCCTGTGTGCGGCGGGTGCGGTTTGGATCGTTTCGAGGTCAATCGGTTCCTCCACTCTTTTCTGCAACGAGTGGTTGTCAATCTTAACATCAACCTTTGGTTCCGGCTTTATTTCTGTTTCTTCATCCAATTGGGGTTCCCGACGTCTTGGGACTCCGTCCTTCAAACCGGAACTTGGTCCAGATGCCACCATCTGCTCATCATCAGGATGCAAGGGTTGACTCGGTACCTCTAACTTGGTATCAGGTGAAATTGGTTTCTTGATATTCTTCTTAGGAACGGCTTTGGCCGGTTTCGGCTCTGGTGCTGGTTCATGTATTGGCTTGGTGTATTTCTTGCAACCTTCCTTGTTTGTGTGTGTGGACGATGTTTACCGTTACATGCTGGATATGTATTTAATTTCTTCTGACTGGAAGCTGTACATCGGTTTCCAACTTTAAGTTGCAAGAGCCATAATGTCAAGAACTGGATGATTGGATGTACTGACCGCAAGGGCGGTGCGTTGCATTCCGAATAGTGGACAAGTGAGAAACTCTCCTACAGGAGTATCTTCCATGTTCATTCGAAGGTTCCGCATTTGTTCAACTGAAAAGAGGATAGGAACCTTACCTTTGTCAAGAATGTCAACGCAGGATAACGCAGGTAGTAATCCAACCAGTGCGTGCGTGATCATTGCGGAAATGAATCACAGGTCTCTCCTTGACAGTGGATTGTTCTCCGTTTACAAATGAAAATTTACTTGAACATGGTTGTTTTGAACACCAGATATGGTCACGCTTTGGGTGTTGTTGGCATGCTTGAACAAGACGATCTATTGCAAAGCGGGAACCCATAGCTTTGGTACAACCTGAGTCAAGAATCACATAAGTCGGATGAGAACCAAGATCCACGTACTCGCAAAGGAGTGCTGCTTGTTGGGCACCATGATCGTAATTCAGGTATACACACTCTTCCGGGATCACCGGAATCGGTTGCGATGCTCTCTTCAGCAAAGCGGATGCTCTGAACTGAGTTCCTGTTCAAACCTGACAAACCCGGTGCAGCAGAGACACGAACAAAAACATGTACGTAATGATTGACATAAGTTCGCGTCCGAGATATCGGAACAAACAAATGGTCGAAAAACAGAACCGGTTGTTTTGGTCCGTCTGTCCTCAGGAGTGATGCCAAAATCTTCTGAATGCTTGTCCTCTGCTACGGTCAGTTCCTTAACGGAACCTTGGGAGTAATCTCCATCGTATCCATAGTAGGATTCATATGTTGACCAGTCATCGGTCCAATAGGTGTCATAGTCGTAACTCCAGCTTGCTTCGGCTTGGGCAATGTCTTTTTTTTCGGGGGCTTGTGAGGCACTAGAAGATGCTTGCTGAGCTACATTTGCTTGTGGAAGTTGTTGGTGTTGAAGTGGTTTTCCTCCTTTGTTCTTGCCATCACCTTTGCCTTTTCCTTTCCATGCAGGCATTTCTTTGAAGGAATCCTTTCCTTTCATTCCTTTCTTGCCCTTTTTGCCTTTTCCTTTTCCCCAGAAAGCTGTGTCCGGCCGGTCATTGTCCCATGCTGCAAAACTTTTACCTTTTGACCTCGGGCGGAAGCCGGGTCTTGATCTTTTTCCTTTTTACCATAGCCCTTCGGTTTTCCTTTCATGAATGATCGGCCGTACAATCGGCACTTAGAGTATGATCCCGGGAGTGGCTGATTTGTGGAGTTCAAAAAGGTTAAACTCTAGATTTCAGCTTTTCTGGCGCCATGTCCTTGCCTATCCTGTCATCGAGTCTGAAATCTGAATG
>Ga0126342_10011044_pt1 | contig 16141 bp, 12 predicted proteins | sample Cyp1metagenome_FD_92528 | JGI IMG/M metagenome (GOLD analysis project Ga0126342, IMG submission 92528) | Coral microbial communities from Lord Howe Island, Old Settlement Bay, Australia - Cyphastrea 1 metagenome | ecosystem: Host-associated > Invertebrates > Cnidaria > Coral ... | reverse complement strand
TCAATGTGATGTATTGTTATGTCATGTAAAGTCTCACACCACCCTTCATCAAGGTCAAGTCTCAATCGCGCACCACCCTTCATCATTTCAAGTCTCAGAATTCTATTTGTCCGTAACACGGAAATATTGCTTCCCAACTTCCTTTGATAATACATAATCCCTTTCCCTGTTCATATAAAAAACACCCCCCAGAAACATCCCTGTTCTAGGGCTGGTATGACCATTTCCTAAGAATTGGATTGGATCAGCGGACTTCAGGATGGTAGTTCGATGATCTTCTCCAGATATTTTCTGCCTGCCTGCTGTCCAGTTTTTTGATGCATGAATTGGTGGTTACAATGAAAAATTATGACAATTCGTGAATGCTATTTAGTGGATAAGAGCTAGTAGTGGACGACTTGACAATCTTTATTTAACATTGAATCATGTTAGTGGACAATGGTAATAACAATACGAGTAATAGTAATGATAAGTGTCAATAAATGATAGTATATAAGAGTCGTAGTAGTAGTAACAACAATAATGATAACTGATAATGATATCAGCAGCATTCGAGGGACTAGATAAAAACTGGTCAATCTAGGTTAAAGCGAGGAATGACCGCGGCTGGTTGGGAGTGAACTAAATGTTTAGAGCACTTGAACAGTAAGAAACAGACCCCTGTTGAACCTGTTGGTTGATTATTATACGGGCTTATACTATCCAAATCCGGAATTTCTCACAATCCAGTTTTGGACATCCACAGTTACTGGCCAGCTTAAAGGGACATCCATTTCGGGTTTTGAACGCTGCTCACCTGATAAAGGTCATGGTGATTGTCGGAGTCCAACCTGAATGGGTCCATCCCATAGCAAGTGATAGGAGTTTAAGACTCGTTGTATTTCATGATCGTATATTCCATGAAAAAATCCATTGCTGCATATCTCCATTTCAAAGGCTTGGTATGATTGTAAATTTGTAAACTGGTTGGAATTTTACAATATGCTATATATGATCATGGGATATCATGGGATATCATGGGATATCATGGGATATCATGGGATACAATGATACAATAATTCATATCCCCAGTTCACTTTGGCAAACTTCAATTCAATCCCCATGGGAAAATTTACAGGACCATCCCCGGGCACACCCCATAATTCATAGCTATAAGACAAAGATGTTGAAACATGTGTAGATTTTCTAAACCAATCCGTTGATAAATAAAAAACAACATGTTTTACATTATTGTATTGGCCAAAAGGGAAAATCAACAGGAAACTAATTTGGACTAACCTCGAAGAGTTCCTCCAACTTTCTGCTAAAATGTTCCACCAATTCGGGAAATAGCATTATAAAAAGTGGTTAAACTCCTATCCTATCCCCATAATTTTTGGTGAATTTCCGTCTCGATGGATCAATCCCCAGCATAAACAACCATCCCTGGATGGTGAATGGAGGCAGCCGTTGTTGGAGCAAATGGGCCTGAGTTTCCCAACCACATGATAGATATCCACATTTGGTTCCTATACATCCCATGATAAATCAACAAGAATCTTGGCGATATACCCCAATGACCCGTTCTTTAACGGTTTGCTCGCTGGAAAATCACCATGTTTTATAGCTAAATGTGTGTCATCATGTTTATCATTTATTTCTAAGGATCATGTCTTCAGTAATTCTGTGAAATCACCAGATATATCAAGATATATCACACTACCATGTTTGATGGTTAAAACCCATGATAACAATGATGATGAATAGATTAGTTGGCCTCTCGCTGTGCCGCTCAGGTCTTGGTTCCCGTCTTGCTCAACACGCCTAGACGGACTCAAGAAGATGTGGCAGGCCATGGAGATAATCCCTCCAGAAATCCATGGTGGGTTGATGATTGATTTTGGAAAAGAACAGGTGATACTACCCGGTTGATTGGGATTCCCCAACCATGAAAGCTGTCGTGATGGTGATGGTGATGGTGATGACGGCGACTTACGTACTCATCATCTTATGATGTACTGTAGGCGCTGGAAAGTGCATGGATTCGATGCATACATGTTATTATGTTTGGGGAAGGTAAATTTCTCCCATCGTTGATGTACGGAGTTCCAGGGAAAACTTCCCGGGTAAATGTTGATGTGCGTTCCGGCAACATCAGTACCAATCATTACCAATCCATCCCACAGAAACATGTATAATCCCATATAACTGCGCACATACACATGGTCATATCTATATATATATAGATATTATAATTATATATATAATTATATTATATATATATTATAAACATATATAGATGTACGTATGTATTAATCAACGTGTTTTGTGTTTTGTTTTGAGTTTTTTTTTCAGGGCACCTGCACCAGGTATTGGAACCACCTGGACCTTGGGTGATGCTGAGGCCTGGATTTTGTGGAGCTACATTACTGGGTTTTAACCATTGAAAATGGTGATTTGATGAGGATCTAGTGAGATCTAACTGGGATATAACCAGCTCACTATACGATTTCTGTTGATAATTGCCTTGTGTAATCAATCAAACAGTAACATTGGCTCGGAAATGCCATCATAGCCATGGGCATTTGAACGGGAACATCATCTATCAATGTGGGATTTTCAATTGTCATAGTTGATTATACTAGTAAGGTACATATCTTCGTTTTTTTTCAATGGCCCCCCTGGCCCGTCAAAAAAAGGTGCGTCTTTTTCCAGCGTAGAAACCCGATTACCCGGATTGATAGGGCTCGGCAAAGGGTGGGGCTTCTGTTCCCATTTCCCATTTCCATGAATCACATCCAGAAGTTCCGTGTTTCTACCCACATTTCATTTCGATGGATTCAATGTTTCATATGTTTCCCAACTTCGTTTGCGCGCCAGATCTGATAGAAAAATTTAGAAAACATGGATCAGTTTCATTCAATTTCTATGATCATGTTGCCTTTTTATTGGTTTCATTCATCAATTTATTGATTTCTTGAGCCATGCCCGTTTCAAGATCATTCAAGATCCACTTGGCCGGACTGGGTTGTGCCAGATTAGTGTGCAGCCTGAGATTTTATCCAAGTTGAAGTGCCTTGGCTTGCCATGGGGCATCGTTTGGGTATGGGTCAAAATAACAGTTTCTAGTATGAATCATCCCATTTTGTGGGTACCAAATTTCGACTACCGGCCAGACCCATTGGAAATCAGTGCGTTTTTTTGTGATTCGTTTTAGCGCAGATGTTTGGGTCTTCCGGTGTTTGAAAACTATTTCCACCTTGGTTTTCTTAGCCTCTGGGAAGTTCTGGGAAGTATGGCTTTTTTCAATCCCCATCTGGTGCATCTGGGACGTCATCGAAGTCTGGCTGGACTTTCCACGGAGATTTTTTCGGACCTGATTTTCATCTCCAAATCCCATTGGTCAATCCCAGAGGATTCCCACGGTTTTTTCAGATCCCAGGATCACGGTGGACGATGGCGAAACCCAGGTGCGGGCGCTGCCTTTAAAAAAAAACGACCATGCCGATGCTGCCATAAACCACCCATGAACATATGGTCGACTTAGGGATGGTGAATAGGTGAATATGGGATGAAGGCCACCAAAAAATGTCATGCAATGTATGTGAATGTGTATATACGGCATATGTATAACATACATATTGATAATGTAAACACTGCCGTATACTATATATGATTATATATGTATATTAAACGGTGTAATTACATATGTGAATATACATATATATACACGATTATATACGAACACACCCAAATGTTGGAACAAAAACAGGAGTCATGCCAAGGGAATCCACCCAAGAAATGTGAATGGAATGAGTCATTTTCTCGATCATGGAGGAGTGGTGACTCTTGGGGTTCCAAAAAAAACCCACGAGTGTCTACAGGTGGCGCCACCTGCTTTTCACTGGGTCAGTTGGGTCTTTTTCTGGAACATAAACCGACATGACTGAGCGCCGTGCTATCCAATCCATGGGTTCCTTGTGACTGAAATGCAGTGGTTGAACCAAGGTGCCCACATTTTTGTCTTGTCCAGAACGGGAAAGACTGGCCACGCATCACAAGATGTTCATAACCTTCGTTAATCTTCCACTTTGTTGATAGTTTGTTGCGATTTAGGTTTAGGTACTATCAGGTGCCAATATACCATCTGGTTATTTAACAATTTTAACATAGCCATGGAAAATGGCCCATTTATAGATGATTTTCCCATTAATACCACCATTTATAAGGGATTTTCCATGACTATGTCAAATAACCAAATGGTATCTATGAACGTTTTATACAGTTTCCTGTGGTCACTGCTCAATCAGCTCGGAGGTCGCGTCCTCGAGCAGTCTTTGCGACAGCTGTGGCATATGCCTACAGCCTTTTCAACCAGGCGCTGTGGAGCTGGTCCTAAATAATATATCTGGATATATCATTAAGATATATCTTAATAATATATCAATATATATTATACATACAATATGTGTGACTACATCCACCATGGTTTGGTCTGGGGGCTGTTTCATATTTCTGGGAAGCCTTACTGGATGGTCCCAAATATGTTTACGAAAAGCCATGGCTTCGTTGGAAGGATTGGGAAGAAATTCCTGGGCAAATCTGGGCCGTCAAGGTCTTTGCATAGTTACTTTGGCGTAGTTGGGAACGAGTTCCATCTATGGAAATTTCAGGACCCTCAAAAGTCGGCCTTATCCGTAGTAGGTACCGAGAGGTACCTCCAAAAGATCGGTTCCTGAGTCATGGCCATTGATTCCTAGCGTTTTCCCAGTCAGCGATCCTGGCAACTTCTCGGTTTGTTGTGCTGCAGGAGAGAACCTGACGGCGTTGCCATGTGCTACAGACATTTGCCCTTCTGTCAGAAGCTGAGACACGCGCTATCCAGCACAGGGATGAGCGTAATTGGATGTAATTGGCTGGTTTTATGAAAATCATGCGCAGATCCTTTGAATCAAGAAAATCTGGCACAAGTCAGGGATGCAAGCAAGAACTACAACTAAGCTTAGAACACATCTTCCTGTTGTTAGCTGGTTTTTAACCAGTGGCCAGCATAGTTTTGGGATGTTTTAGGATTGTTGGCCCAATCCCTATCCAATTTGTTAGGGTCAAGCAAGGTTTGATGGATCTTAGAGCAGCTCACATCCGGATGTCGACCGGTTTCCAGATTCATGGGATGTATCTGGCAGGTCTGGCACGCTGAATGTGTTCGCAAGTGGTTGTGCCAGGGGCCAGCCATGGGCGTCATGGTGGAGATATCCTGTACGATTGATGATTTGGGGATTAAGGAGCCCCAAACCATGGGTTTTTTCTGGCTATAACATGTAAAACAGCGCAACGGTCGAAATTTCATGACATTTCAGGGTTCCTGATGTATAGCCATGCTCATGAGATTAGGTTCTAGACATGCAATCCAGAGTACGCAGCTACAGGTTTAAGGCAAAGACGATACGAAGCACGCATAGGAATTGCATGAAGACCATATTTACACACGGCTGTAACATTTCGTATACACTGTATAGGCTCTGTATAGCTGTCTTTTGTGCCATGGTGATTTGGAGATGGCCTAAGTTACCCCAAAGGGACTCGGGTCGCATCCCAGTTTGGTTGGCTACAAACTGCAAATCGCTGCTATAAATCGAGTGCAGTTGTTTTCCCAACTTGAACTCACTCTACGAGGTGACTAATCATCAACCCATCAATACTAGGTTACTATGGCTGTGGTGGAGGCAACGCTTTGGAGCTATGGGTAATGTATCCATATTCATCATATTCTGTTGATTTCTGTTGTTTTTTTTCATGGGAAGCCAGGATTGGAGCTACAACAGTGAGCTTCCCAACCACATGATAGATATCCCGGATTTGGTTGGTTCTACAATCCATGACAAATCAAAAAACATGTGATAATTCAAATATCACCATAATATCACCATATGAAAAAAAGCAGATTTAGATGCTATATTTATATAATGTTATATATATATATATAATTATATATATATAATTACTTAATAATATAATTATCAACTATAGATGCTTAATGAAGCCTTATGAGTCGAAAAAAATCCTCGTTGCTTAAGACCTCCCCGGGGCTCCCCGGGGCCGGGAACCCGGGAACCCGGCGCCAGGCAGACTCCAACGTGCCCACTCTGCCGCTCCAGCATCGAAACGGCCGACTCCAGTGCCCTGATTGGATTTTCTTACCCCAGGACGACTATCTCTATATATTTATACATAATTAGATATATTCTATAATATATATATATATATATACCGTATATATATTATCATATATTATTACTCTAATACATGATATGTCATATATATTATTAACTCTGCTATTATTATTGTTATTATTATTAATATTATTTTTATTATATACATATATATATATATTATATATACACATGTTTCATGACCACTTTATACCTGAAATCATGTGATATCTGCCAAGCCCAAGGTTCTGCGCAAAGCACAAGCCCATCCTTTGCCTTGGAGGCAAGGCTTGACGAGTCAGAAACTTGTGGATTTGGGCAGTAAATTTGGGACTCAACTGGTATTTACATATATTAAACATGTAACATTTACTGATGGGATTTTTGTTGAATGAGTTTGATATGTATCCTGTATCCACTGTCTATCCAACATCTGTTCATGGATTTTCAACATGATTGAAACTATTTGGAACTTACCCTCTGGTAAATTAACAGTTGGACCCTGAAAATCACCAATTTTGAGTGGAAACTAATCTTTCAAGCCCGATGACTGGCAGGGTCTATGTTAATTTTCTGGAGGGTAAATTATACTAAACATGATTGAACCTGTTTGGGACTTAAATGATATTTAACATGATTGAACGTGTGAGAAAATGATGGAACATGAAGATATATGTGCGAAGACATTGTATTCCAACACGATTCGTGCATGGAAAATGACATGAAAACTCTGTGGATCTTCATGTTCTCGATTTTCTGTTGCCATGTTTATTTGCCAGGGGGTGCTATGATATTCGTGATGATTCATTCAGGGCAAGTACGGCCATGAAATACATTCGAAATAAGTTGAAGGCTGTGGACCGAATGCATGAATTGATAGTGGTATGTATAGTTATAGTTCAGCAAAAACTGTCGGATTGTCCTGTAATTTTTGATTCACTTTTTGGCCTTTTTAGCTAGTGTCCCTGATTTGCTTTTCCTCATCTGTTCTTTCTTCATTTTCCTAATCTTTTGTTGTTTCTTCTTCTTCTCATTCTTCTTCTTCTTCTTCTTCGCCCCCATTTTTTTTACTTGTAGCTAGTATATGCCAAATTATGCCAATATCACATAGAACTCTCATCCACTCTCCAGTCAACCCACTGACACCGTGTTAAGCGTTTCTGGGGAAAAAACAAACATCCTGTTGGTGCTAGTCACATCACCAATAGATCTGATTTTATCATTTGAGTATCATTCTTATGCTATCTACTCGTATCATGGTTGCAATTATCTTGCTTCTGAACCTCCCCCGAAAATCGTCAGAAGTCACAAGATAAAAAAACTCCCATCTTCATTGAACCACAAATTGAACCACAAATTGAACCACAAATCGTCAGAAGTCACCTGATTTCTTCATTGAACCACACATTTCTTTGGGTTTTTTTGCTAACACCTTGATAAAATAAGCCTGAAATCCCAGGTGCGAGCAGCGTTGCCACTCTCTGCCACATCAGGTGGGGCTTGTTTGCTTATTTTGATGTCAGACACGCTTTGGGTCTTGGGAACCATCGCCTTTTTCAAAGAAGGGACTTTTTTTCAGGGTCATGAATTGAGGATGAGAGGCACCATCCCCAGGATATTTGGGAGACATAGTGACATATTGGCAGCTCATATTGGCAGCGGCTTTGCTTCCCTAGCTCTTCATGTGATCTGATCTGATGATACTCACCTCATCGATCTAACTCAGCCACTTTCCTGAGAAACTGTGGAACAACAGATTGACCAGATGTAACTCAACCACAGAACCACGGAACAAGGCCCAAGACAGTCCAGCACCATGTTTTTTACTGAAAGAAAAACTGAAGTGAGACACATCACCACCATTGGCACACTATATCAAACAAAATATATCAACTTATATCAAATTATGTACATCTGAAGTGATTTCCTGGTTCTTCATGAAAGAGGGGCATTTGATGCACCAGTCTGGTAGTCAATCAGGTCTTCAAGCAGCCTTTTCTTCAGGCTCTGCTGAGGGTTCTTGGAGGTAATTTCTGTTGAAACCAATATGTTTCTCCATGGCTGGCGGGATGCTTAAGCTATTAAAATGATTCCAGGCAGATGTGGCAGTTTTTCACTGTGTTCCAGGCTCTCTGTTTTTCACCAAAAAAAATGGAAGCATATATCCCTATTGTTAGGGCTATGTTTAGATATGTTTAGTATGTTTACCATCCCCAAAAATCGTTGAACAATAACATTTTGGTCTAAACTTAGTATGAATCATTGCTTCGGAAGCGAATGGCACATATTATGTAACCATTTTTTATATACTTCCCTAATACCCTCTGGTCAACATACAAAAAGCGACATGGAACATGGCCCAGTCGAAATAGTGGATTTACCCAGCTATAAAATGGTGGATCTTTCCATGGTTTTTTGTATGTTTACCATAGAAATAGTGGATTTACCCATTAAAAATGGTGATTTTCCATAGTTATGTGGCAGTTTACCAGAGGGAAGATTTTTACCCATTGGACCGTTCAAAGCTGAGAAATTCCAGGCCGTGGCACCTCCAATCAACTTTTGCAGCAGCTGGGACAGGCCTATGACTTTTTTCTCGTAGCCTGTGGTCTCAAAAATCAAGGGGAGTTGGATTTTTTTCATCTGTATAATATGTATTATATGTATAATATCTGTATGTATATATATATACATATGTAGCTATATATATATATAACTATAAATTATATCTTCTCATATGATCTATAAACATTCCATATATTAGATGCTAGTAACCTGGGAATATATTATAGATTATATAATATAATGTAATATATAATGTAATATATAATGTAATATATAATGTAATATATAATGTAATATATACATAATGTAATATATAATGTAATATATAATGTAATATAATGTAATATAATGTTATATAATATAATAATATATATATATATATATATATATATATGTATGTCACAGTAAAAGAAATCATCATTTTTTTCGGGGTACCCAAAAAGGTACCGAAGAGTGGAGTCCACCATGGTCCCTATATCACTGCGGGGGTGCTTTCATTTGTGCTGGCTCTTTTTTTAGTAAAACTGCAACGTGAAGTTGAATAATCATAGTGACCGATAATCTGGATTGATAAACCTATAGGGTTTTTTGAAACTTTGGGGGGGTACCATTTCAGTGACAGCTTATGACCATTGGGCGGATACCCCATCAAACAGGGTTGATATTTATTCGGATTTGACATTAGGCATATCATCTTTCACAGACATTTAATTAAATTAGGGGGTCAGTTTTCAGGGCTGAACCCTTCATAAGGAGGCATGTCAGATACCCTCTGGTAAACTAACATAGCTATGGAAAATCACCATTTTTCATGGTAAATCCACTATTTCTATGGCCATTTTCAATAGTTTTTTGATGTTTTTTGTATGTTTACCAGAGGGTATTTGGTGGTCAAAATATGGTATGGCCTCGGATGTGTGGCTGTGAGCTTCCATCGATGTCGGCCCGTCCCAAAAAACGGTAGGTCCAGCTTTGGTCACGTCTGAAGAGTCATTTGTGTCAATGAAATTATTAACAATATTATATCCTAATATATCGGATAATTCGGTTAATACATTGCATCTTTAAATCATCTCTATAATACATTCAAGAATCGTTGCTCAGTTTTTTCCAAACGCCGAGTTTCATCGCAGGTGATCATTCAGGACATCCTGCTTTTGACACTGTCGCAGCACACAGGCTGACTTTGGTGGTCGAGACCGCAGCGGGAAAAAATGAAGTGTTGGTGGTACAAAAAGGGGCTCGAACTATACAGTTTATCTATGTTTCTCTGTGCAAATGCACCGTTTTAAAGATTTTTTAAGCATGTGATTGCAGGCTAGTTTTCTCACTGATTAGCCGATTAGCCACGTTCTGAGGGAGCTACCATCAGTTATCTTGAAAAGACCTTGGAAACCCCAAAGACAACAGTCAGTTATAATTAATATATATATAATATATATAATATAATATGTATATATATATATTATATTATATATTATATATATGTATATGCACTTCCTCGTAGGATGCAGGGCAAAGCATCCCTCAGTTTGATCATTCGATGTGGGAAAGCCAAGAGCCAACAAACCATCTCCGGTAGAGGTTTGGGATGGTTTGGGTATACCCCTAGGAATGGGATGATGATCCCCAAATAATGGGATGGTTTATGATTGGTTTTATTGCAGTGAAGGTTGGTATACCTTTTGGGGCCAGAAACGCCATGAACATCTTGTGACCACTTTGAGGTCCTGGTGCATACCAGGAGGAAGTGCCAAGCAAAGCGTAAAGAAGCTGACTGTTAGTAGGTTGGGCTAAACCAAAATATACTTACTAATCACCCCCCCATTCTTGGTGTTTAAACAAGTTTTTTTTGTAATGGGTTGGTTCAAACATCCGGGACTTGCCCCTGCGATTGTTTATGCTTGACGTTATGAATTTTAGCATGCAATCTATAACAGGTAACCCATGACTCCGTTGTAACCAAAATGTGCAAGATTCTCAACGTCACACCCAATAATCCAAACCGAAATGTTTGGGTAAACCCTGATTTTTGGTGCCCACACAAACATATAATTTTGATTGATTTGACATCTCAATTTTCGGTGATTAAACCATCATTGTTGCTGACTAAACCCACTGGTCCAGATGGCAATGTCTATCGATTTTTGCCATGGCTAGGCGTCTCTGGCAGCTTATCTTCCACTGCATCCCTGCCTCATTTGGCCGGGTCTGGGTGCGCGCACCCAGGGGGTCGTAGCGGAGCTACCCCATGTAGGATTCAATATTCACTGCTATGACTTAGAATTGTATAGGTTTCATTTACGAATTTATCATAAATGATTTTACGGCTGTGCAAAATTTCATTCTGGGCCGAATCGATGAAAAACTGGTGACCCTCCCTAAAAGATGTCAACCAAAGAACCATTCAGAAGCGGAAACCCAAAATGACTCCGTACAAAAATCACACCGTTGGAGCGTTGGACCGTTTTTTTGGGTGGTATTTTGTTTTAATGGATTTTATATGATTTTATTCATCAATTATAGAAGTTACTTACGAAGTTCATAATCGGTGACCTGTTTGATGGACCATCCAATTAGACCAGAAAATCCCTCGCCCAAAAAAAAATATCATTGGAATCGATTTGACATTTCTATGGGGCAATTTTCATTGTATTCCTATAATTCCTATAATGGGAGGATTCCAATAATCAATCTAAGGATTCCTAGAAATTCTATTCCTTTAATTCCCATGAATTCTCCATTTATATTTACCCGCCTCCCAACTAACATAGACAGTGCCAAATAGGGGGCTGGAAGATTAGTTTGCACGAAAAGTTGACTGTCAAACTCAAACTGTCAACTGGTTGGTTATCAAAACAAATAGAAAGCCTTGTCAGCTACTGTAGTCAATGGTATAGTTGTATCAGTTGTATCATGTTATATCATATCCCATCTAATATCCCTATACATCCCACTAAATCCCCATTTTTTGTTGGTTATATTTCCGGTATCTCCCCAATCATATCCCATTACCATGTATTTCCATTGATATCCATCATATAGTTTGCATTCAATCACCATCTGGTTGGTGGTTTGGAACATGAATTTTATGACTTTCCATTCAGTTGGGAATGTCATTGGGCCCCAACTGACGTTCACTCCATCATTTTTCAGAGGGGTAGGGCTCAACCACCAACCAACCATTGATCTCCCACGGACGAGTCTCACAACGGACCCCACCTTTCGGAGGCTCTTAAATGGAGCTACGGCCGATGCATCGAGCGCCTTGGCAGATTTGGGAGGCGCGGTATTTTTCGACGACGCGGCGGTGACCGTACCTGGAAAACTGGGACTTGACCATGATTTGCAATGAGCAATGCACAATAATAATAGACAATGAAACATGACTAACATTGAATCAATATTTTTGTCATATGCAATTTTTCAATGAACAAAGAACAATGACTAACATTGTTTATCCATTTTTCAATGAAGCAAGAATAACAAAATCAGATTTACACTCCGAAGACATGCAGATTACAGTTGCATATATTTTTGCCAGATGTGAATAGTAAGGATTCAAGACATAGAAATTGTTCGTTTTGGAAATCTGAATATGATGATAAACCACTGCTTAAACACAAGGTATTGGGACACACCACATTTCGGACAGACCCAAACATCTAAAAGATAGATAAATAGATAGATAGATAGATAGATAGGTAGGTAGATAGATAGATAGATAGATAAATGTAAAAGATAGATGGATGGATGGCTGGATGGATGGATGGATGGATGGATGGATGGTGATATTTGGAATGGTGATTCCCAACGGTTTCAGGTAGTTGAACTGCTGAAGATAGAACTAGGATGGTGCAGATTGAGCAAATCCCCTGGGTACCCTCTGGTAATTTAACATAGCTATTGAAAATGGCCCATTTATAGTTGATTTACCTATTAAAGATGGTGATTTTCTATAGCTATGTTAGTTTACCAGAGGGTATAATATATATTCATATTTATTTAATTTTATTTACTAATATTAGATATTAGACATTCAAACGGTCAACCATTTTTTCATAGGGAACATTTCCTTCACAGAATTGGATGATGGGAACATTTTAACCGGAAACCCCTATATTTGATGCTAAAAAACATGGTTTCCTGTAGACTTCCCCCCAACAAACCAATCCATTGATATCAGACATTCAAATGTTCAACTATAATATTCAACCATAATCATAGGACACATTAGGCCATTTCCAGATTAGATTTTCTCTTAAACCAATCCATTGATTCGTAGGCCTTTTCCAGATATAATTATGGAATATATTTGTAATACACATTTTTTTTAAAAATCATATAATACAATCCATTGATTACAAATAGGCCTTTAGATATCATACAAATAAAATTATGGATTAAACACATGTATTCCAAATATATTCCATATAATTTGCAATGATCCATATAATAGGCCTTTAGATATCATCCATTTTTAGATCAATCAAATTTCTAATTATCAAATTCTATTGAAAAATATGATCAACATGATATTCTATGATTTTCTATGATACACGGCTTTTCCCATGGCTTTTCCCATTTTCCCAGGGAAAAACGGGAAAAACGGCAGGCCTTCTGCTCCAAACCTTGACCACCAATGGCACCTTGCCGGTGACGCTGAGTGCCGTGGAGACCTGGGCACCAGGACGGACTGGGCCACTGGGGGCGCGTTTTAACGGCCCGGGGTTCAGCCCGTGAACCGGTTTGTTAAGCGCTTTGGGATGGGAAAACCATGGGAAAACTAAGGAAAAAGCCAGGAAAACCCCATGGTTAACCCTCTGAAATGGCAATCATTGGAGCTATAGCCCATTTCCAGAGACCCATCCATGGATGGGAAATGGATGGGAAACCATGCGGAAAATGAAAAAAACCCAGGGGGTGGGATGTAAAAATACATGAGCTATGACAACTAATTTATGGAAGCTAAGATACATGAGGATGACATCAGAGTTGTATCAGAAATGAGGTGTTGTATTAAATTTCTCATGTAATTACATGTAATTGGATGTAATTAGTAGATATGTTGCATATTGTTGCATATTATTGCATACGACCAACAGGAGTTAGTTACAATCATGAAAAGTATAACTGCATTCACCAGAAAGGGATGACAGAGGATATTGAACACTTCTCATGACTGTCCATGTTGTTGTGATATTCTCATGACTGTTGACAAAAACCGTTGAAACACATACATACATATATAATCATATATATATACATATTACATTATATATATACACATATTACATTATATATATACTTATATATATTGTTGGTTGCATTGTATCTATATGTGAAGTATAATCTAGCTAGATCCGCGTTTCAAACATTTTCCTTTTAATAAGTTCAAGGCCAACAAAAGGACCACAGAAACTAACGATTCATACAAATCTATGCATATACATATGTATATACACAATATACGTGGGTTTATGCATGTTTTTATTTAGATACATATGATCAGTGTTTGAAACTCCCGTGTTGGTTGATGACAAGGAGTTATACTAAGCAATACACATCCAGAAATACTAAGCAGCTGACTACTCCTGGGGAGGCACCGGGAGCCCAACGCACTCGGAAACACGCAGCGCGTTTCTTGGCGTGGCACTGTGTAGTGTTGGAGAAATCCACGGGAAAATTGCCGACGTTTTGACCCATAGATGTCGAACAAATGATGGTGGACGAAGTTGATGCAGAGATGATTCTTCGATTGAAACTGGGGAGTCCACAAATGTCTACCCTCTGGTAATTTAACATAGCTATTGAAAATCACCATTTATAGTGGATTTTCCCATTGAAAATGGTGATTTTCCATAGTTATGTAAACGTTTACCAGAGGGTACCAATTCTATGCCAGCCACTGGTGTCATTTCTCCATATTTCCTCATTTTAGCGATGGTGATCACCACGGCTCGTCCCGGTGGCTGCCCCATGTCCAAATGGGAAAAGCCCATATTTCCACACGTTTCATTGACGGAAATCACATTAAAACTAGCGACCTTGAAGTCAGGTAGGGTCCTCAGGATTCAAAATTCTTACTGGTCAAATATTCTCAAGGCTTTGTCAACGGGAACTCAATTTTAAGCCATTCCTTACCAATGGCATGTTTTCTGTTAGACCTAGCCCATGGAACATGTACGAAAGAAAAATGGTGAGCGTGAAATTCTCTGACACTGTGGATGGTTGCGAAATCCTGCACCAGTTGGTACACGGTTTATCCCATGATAATCCCATGATTTACAGTGTTTCATAGGACTCCCGTGGACTCCCACGAGTGAGTTTGGTTAGTTCGGTGCTGGGCCTGTTGAATCCCCTTATAAGGTCTGAGAACAAAGGTCGGGGCCGAGGTGCATCCTGAGGGGTCGGATGAATCAACCAGCCATATGGAGTGATGGTTGATAAATGTTTATAGCAACCATAAAAATATGGTGATGATTTGGGGATGATTTATGAAATGATATTGAATTGTTTTTTCCACCTCACAGGCTTTACTTCTAGTGATTTCGGAAGTATCTCAACAATAGAGTAATATGGCGGTCAATGGGTGGTACTGTAGTTCTTGGCAGTGATCCTGTTGTGAGGATAGAATGGAACAATCATTGAGGATGCAACCCGGTAACCAGTCTCCAGGATCATGTGACTTGTCTCTGCTGCAACCCCAGAAGTCACACATTTTCAAGACGCTGGGGTAAATCCAATGAAAAAAACCTCCAATGTCGGAGGGTGCAACCCATTAATCATGAAATTGGAAATTAAGATGGTTTTTAAATGTGGCTTTGCCAACACTATATCCATCTATATCATAATCCAGTCCTATAAAATCCGATCCACCAATTCTATACTTACCACAATCTTTTATCATCATTTATTCATTTTTTAAATCATCTATTATATCATATAATTATATATATATATATACACATATACATATATATATATATATATATATATGTATATGTATACGTAAATACATACATTGCATTACATTACATTACATTACATTACATTTCATTAACATTTCATTTTCATTTCATTTCATTTCATTACATAACAGACATAGACATAGACATGGACATATTATACATATACATATACATAATATCCATGATATCTTGGATGTGCCCCCCACGGAATTTGGCACCACCACAGGCAATCGCAGCAAGGGCCGGGGCAAAGGAAACCGCAGCGAGCTGAGCCAGCGAGGCGCAGTTTTTAGCGCAGCTGGGGATGTGGGGTTGGCGCAAATGATGAGAAAGCCAATGCCATGAACTATAGGTGGGTTTATAAACCCCATTAACTATAGTTATATAAATAAATATATAATATATAAATAAATA
>Ga0126342_10011043_pt1 | contig 16142 bp, 14 predicted proteins | sample Cyp1metagenome_FD_92528 | JGI IMG/M metagenome (GOLD analysis project Ga0126342, IMG submission 92528) | Coral microbial communities from Lord Howe Island, Old Settlement Bay, Australia - Cyphastrea 1 metagenome | ecosystem: Host-associated > Invertebrates > Cnidaria > Coral ... | reverse complement strand
TGTATATGTATGTATATGTATGTATATGTATGTATATGTATGTATATGTATGTATATGTACGTTTATGTGTGTATGTGTGAGTGTATATGTATGTATATGTATGTTTATGTGTGTATGTGTGTATATGTATGTATATGTATGTTTATGTGTGTATATATATGTATATGTATGTATATATATGTTTATGTGTGTATGTGTGTGTATATGTATGTATATGTATGTTTATGTGTGTATATGTGTGTATATGTATGTATATGTATGTATATATATATATATATGTATATGTATGTCGTTATTTTGTGTGTGTGACCATAGGTTGAGTCAATGCACTGTATTGATACCCTCTGGTAGTCAAATGTGGCGTGCGGCGTGCTCTAAAAGATCCACCATTTAGTTCGATACCCAGCTATAAACCTCTATTTAGTTCGGGGATTTCCCAGCTAGCCATGTTTGATTACCAAGGATACTTCCATTGATCACCATAGTCACCGAATCACCATTGTTAAAATATTACCAACATATTAGTAGCGTATTCTTCACCATTGTATGATTGTACTAACATGTATTAAGCATAACTAATCATTATATACTATACCATTTATCAACTATTACTAATAACCATCATACATATATCGACATTGTTGACCATTATTAATAATATCTGAGAACCATGATTGCAGTCACCATTCATCTTCCAGGAAACGACTCCAGTGCTCAGAAATCTAAGACAGCGCAGGATGCGCTCCTTCGCTAATCGCATCAGCTCGAGCTCCTGCCGTTCCTGTGCGGTGATTGTGTGCTACACCAACCATATCCTATGGATATGATATGCATTGGAATATATCACTAATTACGTATAATAAGTAATTCTATGCATATATATATAATATATACATGCATGCATAAATGTATATATATATATTATATATATATATATGTGTGTATATCAAACCAGAATTGAGATATAATTGGAATATATACCGAACCAGAATTGAGATATAATTGGAATATATACCGAACATTACCGAACCAGAATCGAGGTATAATTGGAATAATTCCAGCCCCCTGCCTATATAATATTAACACCCCCTAAATGGTCCCAATGTGTAAATCCCCCTATTAAACCATGGTTTATGAGGAGTTTTTGTTGATGTTGGGGGAAGGGATTGTAACTAAATGGTATAAGTAGGATATATAGTATTATATATATATGTATAATTGGGATGTAATGACTAGCAATTGGAATGTGCTGCTGATACAATGGGGATAGCCTCTGGTAATCTAACACTTTGCCATGGAAACATGGCCATGGAAATTTTGAGAGGTGAATCATCTACAAATGGGTCATGTTCAATGGCTATGTGATATTACCGAATCATATGTTTCTTGCGTCCCGGGATGCCACCAGATACAAAAGTTGACCGAGGCAACGCGGGTATGTCTCAAAATGCTACACCCCCAATTGGATTACTACGACTATGACTATGAGTGGCTATGACTTTATACACCCAATTTTTCATGGCCATGTGGGTGGCCCCAAGTTTTGGACAAAGCCGCTATGCTTTTCTGAGGTTTTCGTCCGAATGGGATGGTGCCGGCTCCCAAGGACCAACAGCCCCCCCTTATGTAGTTGTAATTCAGATAATGTTAGTAAAGCAATAGTAAGCCACCTCCAATTTTACCATAAATTTACCATAAATGGGTGGTGTATACTATCAATATATGGGTTGTTTATTATTGCTTTACCCAAATTACTGTAATTATTCGTGACTCTCTCTGTCTCTCTCCTTAAATATTCTAAATGTTCAATGATAACCTAGCTTCAACTTAAATACTAGCCACTTCTCATTGCGCTTGGATTTCCATCTACTGTTTGCACCTCCCTCACCAAGCAACATCAGCCAAGCAACAAAAGACATTGCCCGTGAAACCACCCATTTTTCAGCTGTGTTTAAAATCATCTATCCCTATCCAATCCATTCCAATCCAAACCCATGCTGTATGTCATTGTTGATGGACTCAAAAATCTTACTCATTAGATGCCTTACATTATCACGCATTCAGAACCATCATAACCATTCTATGTATCAAATCCAAGTTTCTCCTCCCCATGTTTTTTCCGGAAAAAGAACCAGGCATTATCAACCATTCTATTCTCTACAACAAATCTACATCCGAGTCTCCCTGGTAAGTATTTTCTCATTCTCCAGATCTCCCCACCAAGCCTTGAGTCGCAGCAACTGCTCCATTTCTCTCATCTCCAGCAATTCTTTCAGCAGCTGCTGAGCCTCCTCAATGGCTGCCAGCACCGCAGCCGCGCACGCAGCCGAGGCCGCCGAAGCGCGCCGGAAGAGCGCCTGCGGTGCCACGGTGCTACGGTGCTGCGCTAGCGCCGTGGAGCTTTGGGGAAGTTTAAATGGTCTGTAAAATCTATGAAATTGAGGAAATTGCTGGGTTTTTGAAGGTTTTTGAAGGTTTTTGAATGTTTTTGATGGTTTTTGATGGTTTTTGATGGTTTTTGATGGTTTTTGATGGTTTTTGATGGTTTTTGATGGTTTTTGGTGTCCGAAAGAACTTTCTGAAATATGCTGACACGGTTTTGATCCAAGATTTGCTGAAACGAAATGCCATGGTAAAAAAGGTGTTTTTCACATCCCTTGCATCACTTGCATCAAACCATTGAATTTCAGCCCACCCTTTGGCAATGGGTCAGATTCGATCGCATTTGGATTCCATTCCCACATTGCTAAAAACGTCCAGCTTGACCTACTTTGGGTGTTAATCGTTGTGAACTGTAGCACGGGTTTCCCCAGTATCATGGTCATTGCTATCACCACTACTATCATCATTGCCATGTGATTACCAGATGATTACCATATATACTGTCGTCGTCCTCGTCGTCGTCGTCCTCCTCCTCCTCCTCCTCATCATGATCATCATGACGATCATGCATGATCATCATCATGATCATCATGATCATCATCATCATCATCATCCAATTCTTCGTCATCAGGTTCATCAACTACTCATCCTAGATCCCATGTCTGCCCCCGTGTTTGTTGCCTCATTGCCCATTGCTGTCGGCTAGACAGCATCATCTGCCCTGTAAACCGCATTCTTTCATGGCTTAAACCGTTAGACCGAATTGCTTACACCTCTCTGTTTGTTCTTGCGTTTACGACAAGTACGATTAAAGAACCTCCCCCCACCCAGTCTTATCAAATAATTGCTCGGGAAACTCCCCCCTTGGCTCCTCCATTCAAGAGGGAATATGGATGCCCCTAGCTGCCCTAGCTCTGAACCTCTCTCCATTCACCACTGGATGGAACATGATTAATTATATTCCATTCTACACCCAATAAGTATTGCTGACACTCCCAATCCATTTAGTTGCTTTTAGACCTATAAACCATCGATTGTCTGTTGTGTTACATATGTTTTACTTATTTAAAGGGGAACAACCAAAACATTCAAATCCCCAAAATCTCCGAACTCCACAGCCCTGCCGTTGCCGCGCCCTCGCACCGCAACGGCCCCGCCTTCTGCTGCTCCTTCCTCCGTTGCAGCTGCCGCAACTGGTGCCGCTGCACGGCGAAGTCCTCTGTGGCACGCCGTAGCGAAGCAGCCAACTGCTGCAACTCATCTGCGGCACAACGGCCGTTGGGCCGTTGGGGATGGATGGTCAACAAAAAAAATGTGGCTGTGTAGCAAAAAAACGATCCCATGTGGGGAATTGAGCATATCACTGCAATATACTGATATGGTATGATAAGTTATGGAATTGATTTACCTGTGTTGAAACGGGGTGGAACATGAGATATGGTATCAGTTGGGTTGTAAGCGGCAAAAATCCCCAGTGAAAAGCAGGGGTAATAATCCAGTAACTGTTCACAAACTCAGCGAACTCCAAAATTTCACTCAGCAGTTTCGCGGCTTGATCGATGGGTCCTGTATTGGGAGGCTGGATACAGAGGATACAAATTGTGATTATGTAATGTACTGTACGTAAATACCGGACATATATATATTATATAATAATATATATATATATTTAAACTGTAACCCTTTCCCTCCAATATTAACCACGGGTTACACCATTTGTAGCTGGTTTAGTACGGGTGGGTGCGTTTGCTCACAACAATGAAGAAATCTCACCAGTTTACTGTGAGGATATTTCAGGTAGTGAAGGCCCGGCAGTGACTTGCACCTGGCATCCCAGGTCCTAATTGGCTCTTGGGTGGTTCTAAGTGGGCGTGGTGGTTATCATTCATACCCGGATTATACCAGGATTGTTAGCCACATACCAACTGAGATGCATAGCCAAGTAGAACCTGAAGCCGCACCAGTGCCTGACTCTGGCTGTGGATGTTCCGGCTGCGGCACTACTGGCGCGGTAGTTTGGCCATCTGCGGTCTGCAGGGCAAGCTGCCTCAAAGCCTCTGAATGCCGCAGTAACCGCACGGTCATCGCTGGCGAGCATTGTGGCGGAAGATTTTTTTAAACTCGTGGGCTAAGCTGGCTACATGTTGTGCAGTGGTAGCTGACTCCGCCGTGCTTCAAGTAATGCCAGCCAAAAAGGCATCGGGAAGTCCTATAAATCCTCTAACACGACAACATATCATATATATATATTATATTTTGAATCTAATTACGGAGCTTTTTGATGCATTCCCAGTGATGTTGGAAAACATTCAGCACTTCCAACCGCCTTTTTGCACTGCTGAGCATGCCCCAAACCTCCGTGCAGTGGTCTGTTTCAATGAGAAAATCCGCGGATGACCAGCCGTGGTGCTGGAGCCAAGCTGGGCACAGGGCATGCTTCAAGGCATCTTGGTGCAATCCTTTCTTGTAGCTGAGCCAACCGGGAGATTGGCATTATCATATTATCATAATCATTACTATTACAGTACTACTATCACTATCATCATTTTTGTCATTGCAGTTCTCTCTCTCTCTCTCTCTCTATTGCCATCTGTCAAAACTGCCAGCCGCAGCGGTGAGCGTGCATTAAATGCAGTGTCATGGTATCGTCAGTGTGTTGCATTATTAGTTGTACTAGTATCATTGATGAATTATATAATTTGATTGAAATGTGTATGACTGTCTTTATTGCTAACTAACTGTAACTAACTACTTGTGTCATTGATTCCTATTATCTTATCATATATTATTAATCATTATGATTAATTATCTTTATTCCGGCTACCTTCGGGGAATCCAACGTGGTAATTGGAAATCCCCCAAGTAAATGGAGGTTCAGAGCTAGCCAAGGGTATCTGCAAATTACTCCCCGATTACCCGCTAACAGCCAGCTATTGAAAATGGATGAATAGCTGAATAGCTGGTCCATCTAGGTCCATCTAGGTCCATCTAGTTGGATGATTTACTTGGATGAAAATGCCATTTTAGTTTCCCATGGTTTCCCATGGTTTCCCATGGCTACAAAATACCTTGAGGGATCCCTTTGATGGATCCATCCACTGGCTGCCGCCGTGGCCTGGTGCGGCATCTGCTCCTGCCAAACATGGCCACGGACGCTTGAGGAGTGCTTGTCTTGAGCAGGTCATGCCATGACTCTTAATTTGTCACACATCTCATTAATAAATTTAATAATCGTCAATACTGCGGTTCAAAACACAGAAGGGGGCACAGTTGTTCATTGCAGAAGTGTTTTCAGAAAAACATGACACATACCCTCTAGTAATTTAACATAGCTATGGAAAATCACCATGTTTTATGGGAAAATCCACTATAAATGGTCATCTTCAATAGCTATGTTGACATAACCAGAGGGTATTCAGAAAATGAGGAAAGATATGGCACGTTGCTCCTTGAGGATCCTCTTCTCACCTCCTGGTCGCTCCACCAAAAAAAATGGAATTCAGTGCTGGACGCCACTGAATCTGCCATGTCATTCTCCAACTTCAACATTGTGTTTTATGTATTTTATGTATACACATGTTTATACCATATATATATAACTATATAACATTATATAACTATATATTATGAGCATAAGGTTGGTCAACATGCTCTAGACGAATCTAATTTGGTAGGCCATGGGCCGGATCCTAAACCTCCAGATGCTTGTCGGCAGGCGGTCCCGTCCTGTCTTGCTCTGCTGAGCGATTTCAGGATATCGGGCCTGCACGAGCCAGTAGTAGCCTGACGGCGAGTCCCGGCTCTGAACGTCATGGATATTTTTACCGTTTTTACCAGGATTTAGAAGTATAATCCATGAGTAAAAGGCTGTCAAATGATGGGGAAAAGGATGAGAAACCATGACAAAACAATAGATAAACCGATAGACCATTAATTTTTTGGGGGTGACATCTATCTATTTATATAAACATATATAAACATATATATATGTGTGTGTGTAATATATACATAGTATATTTTTATTCAAACCCAAAGGGACAGGTATACCATGGTCCATCACGATCCCTCAACAAAAAGGGTAGTTCTGCACCACTACCTGACCGTTGAGATCAACGAGATCTGAGTTGCAAGCCGATGACGATGAACGTGTACCTGAAATGCATTCAGCTCTGCAAGACTTATTTTCGCTAGTTTCGCGGTTGGCAACTCTTTGAAGCATAGCTGCTCGCCAGTTTGCACCCACACCTACCTATAGATATCCAAGGGGGTGTTTCAAAGCTTATATCGTTGTTGAACATTGAAGATGCATGTGGAATATATTCCCTAAAGTTCCCTCACGTTCTCATCCGCCCTAAAGTTCCTTCACAGTCCATCCCTCACTTCCCTGCCGCCCAGCGGCAGGACAGTCCACAGCACTGCGGCATTGAAGATGGGCACGGCGATCCAGATCTCCGCCATATGACCCGTGTACAGCCTGACGGAAGCTAAGGACTGAGGTACGAAGAGAGATTGACCTGCCAAGCTGGATTTTCGTGCCATAATCTTGTTTTGGTGTGCATATATCATATATATATATATATTATATATATACATATCACATTTGTTCATATTGTTTCACATGGATGGGAAACCTATGGAAAGCCACAAGGAACATCTTCAACCAGGATGCGCAGGATCTCTCACCTCCAAGGAAGGGTCACAAAGTCGTAGGCGAATGCATAGGACACCACCTTGGCTCAGCTCGACGCGCAGCGCCTTTTTCGAGGATCTGGTAATTTCTTACAGCTTGCAAACTGGAAAAACATACTGTTTTTTTTGTTTCTTCATAAGTCATGGAAAATCAATAATCAATGTAAAGCATGGAACTACATGGCCATGGCTTCCAGTTCGCAAGCTGTGAAATGACCGGAGGGCATCAGGCAATGCATGAGATCCCCATGGCAGGTCACTTTGAATGTCCCGAACCATTGTTGGAAGATAGTTGCAACGAGCTGCATATACCAGCTCTAAATCGATTGGTTCTTTGGCACTTCTCTGCATCATCTGCAAATAATATGTTGTATAAGGATGTATAAGGTTTTTCATGTGTTTGCGATAATGGCAGAGATTTGTTCGTCCATTGGGACGTGGGAATTTGGATGACAAATGATGACAGTCTCAGGAATCTCAGGAGTCTCAGGCACCAAATTTCAATTGTGTCGCACTTGATCCCTCCGCATCCCTCCGCCCCATTGAGACCCCTTGCAGCTGCTCCTGTGAGCGCATGCGTCCTGCTTTGAAGGTGTTGTGGTGCCAACCCCCCGATTTTCGCGGAATCTCTGGGGACACACCAAAATTCAGGAGCTTGGGCAGGGCCTCCTACCATCTACCATCTTGGAACCAATTAAATGGCCAATCCCCGGTTGGGTCATGAAGGTGATGAAGAGCGGGCAAATGTAGACGAAGCAAAGTAGAAAACCATAGGCCTCGGCGGTGAAAGGTTGCAACGGCTGACTTCGCCAGGTACCTTTCCCATGGCCACCATAGCCTCTCCAATGACAACCCGTGGGAAGAGACCCTTACTAGTATGGTGGGGGAAGGTCTTTCGTTGCGGCGCATCTACTTTCAAAACCACAAGTTCTGGCCCCGGCTGGTGATTGAACAACCCGTCCGAACATCTCCAAAATATGATTGGTAAAGAATCTCCATTGTTGTGATCTTCAATATCTAGCAGCCCATAGCAGCCCCCTTATTTAAAAACAGGGGTGATGCACTTCCAAGCGAAGTCCTCTTTGAAACCAGCCGGAAACCGCCGCCCAGCTGGCCCAGTTGCCATGGCAATGGATTCGGATAGCATGACTCGCCTCAGTTTGTTGAAAAGTCTGTCCACTTGGCAGTTTGTTTCAATGCGAGCACATAATGACACAATATGATACATAAAATATAGCTCTCTCTCTCTCTCTCTTGCTTTAGATTTGTACCTAATTATCTATATTGTATTATACATACATGCATACACACACATTTATATATACGTATAATTACTTTGACCAAATTATATATATATACCCTATATGCCTATATATTACACGAACGATATATGTATTATACGATGTCTGTGTGTGTGTGTTTATGATTGTGTGTATATCATTTCATGGCATCCAACTGCAATTTCCGTTCCTCCCCATGGATCCCGGCCAGCCGCCATGCAGTGGGAAGCCGCGGGTCCAGCCCACCTTCACCTGGAGTGATCTCTGTGTGTGTAGATGAGGTATGATCAGGTAGCAGAATGATGATGAATGATGTGTACCCTCTGGTAATTTAACATAGCTATGGAAAATCATCATGATTAATGGGAAAATCATGGAAAATCCACAACAAAAAAAGTCATTTTCCATAGCTATTTTGACATAACCAGAGGGTAATGCTCTTTTTGAAGCTGCAGCTTGCAGGTTGGAATGGAAGACTGCCGAAAATCTGCCGCCGCGCCACCTCTGCGACACAGGCAGCTGCCACCGCTGCAACGGAATTGGGACCTGATAGATTTTTGGTCAGTTTTTAGCCATAAACATGCCATCAACCCCTTAGAGGATCCTAAATTTCAGATTGGTTCTCTACTTCCGCATGTCCACTAAGTCATACTAAGTCACTAGCCTGAACAGTCCTGAACCATCAAAAACAGTCCTCTATGCTGAAATGTGACACATCTAGGGAGCTGGCTAAATGCAATGATAATGGCCATGGCATTCATCGACCTGCCCGGATCGACCCTGACCCCTTGGCGTTTGGGGGAAAAACCATGGTATACCACAACGAATAGGGCCACAGTTTAATGAGGAAAATGATGTTCTGGTTGGTGGATCTAACCCCTGAAAACAGTCAATTGGGGGATCATCATCCCGAATATATGGTTGATTTATGTTGATTTAAACAAAAAGATCACGTGTGAAACCGCCAAGCCAGTAACAGCCAGTGTTCAAAATGTTCCAAACCACTGGACTTCCCCAAATTTTCTCCGGCTGCGCAATGCTGCGCACCTCAAAATGCCCGTGCTGGTGTGGATGGCACGAGCAACTTGGGCTATGTCCTGGAAAAGTGGTAACCCCAGATGAATATACCCTAACTAATTGGGAGAATGTCCATCAAAATAATGAAGAAATTGCTGCATATTGCTGTATATCAAAGTTGGTACTTGGTACCCCTTACTCGTTGTCTAGGTCAAAATTGCTTACCTTGTGCATAGCTGGCACTTTAACAACCTGGTACTGTAATTCAAAGCCAAAGTACAGGGGTTGCATCTTGCTTGTACGGACGTTCCCATGGTATTCCTAAATCATAGGTTCAGGTCCGGTCCTTGAAAAGCACATTGGCGGACAACAGCAAAAACAAGCACCGCAGAACTATGCGCGACACCTTCGAGTGCCCATTCGGGGTAGCAAAAAGCCATGCAAAAACTGCCAGCCAGAGGAATTTGCATGCTGCCACAAGCAAATGGATCTGACTGACTTGAGTCTGCAATTTTTTACCTTCCCGTAAATCAAATATACTATATATACTTGTCAGAAACCCCTGGTCTAAAGCTCGAAATCTCATAGTGAGGGGGAGTTAGGATTACAACTTACAACATCTTACAACTATCAATTAATTCATGGGGAAAGTCTCGCAAGTCAGGTCCATTCTTTCTCACTTTAGATGCGTCCCCTGCAGTTGTTTAGATGTATGGCAAAAAACACTGCACAAGCCGAAGTCGATGACTCATAGCGAGTCGACTCAAGCTGAGGCTGAACAGATAATGCAAATGTCTCTCTATTGATTTAAGGAAACAAGAATCACGGAGAAAGAAAAACATGATTATTTTTGATTACTGTATTGGTTTCTTTAGGTTTTCTCTCCCTAAAAAGGACGAAATGTGATGGGTCTCTGTCTGATGCTCCTGCCTTGACGTTAGGAGGTCCCTCACGCTCCTGCGTTGGGACTCACTTCCAAACCCAACCGACGCTAGGACCGTCTCATGCTGACCTGCTTGGGGTTGCTGAGGGGCAGCCGGGGCGATCAAGCCCCAAGATTGTGAGCCCCACCATGCCATCGACTTCCAAATCTTTCGGAAATCTGTCGGAATATTGAAGCAAAATATCATGAACATTCTCAAAGTCGCCACCCACATCATCGTCCAATGGGAGCGGTCCTTTTGCAAGGTTGCGCTCGACTTTAGCAAAGGATCATCGAGCACCTCGTGGGCTCAGCCCCCAGTTGGCGAATGGTTTGCTAGCCATCTCTACTTGGGGATGGAGTATCATTGGGTTTAATCCCGTCCCCCTATTACTAAACCCCCCCCCAAATAATAAAAACTAGGGTCCATCTCTAATTTTGGACAATTTCAGATTGGCCAATTTGACTTTTAATTGATCCCCTTTAGAAAACAATTAAAAAATAAAGCTACCATTTGTGGGTTTCGCCCCCTAATAATAAAAACTAGTTAACCCCAGGGTGTTTATTACTAGGGTCCGTGACAAGTTTAGTCTTTTTATTAAGGGTTTCAATTTATTAATAGGGTCCGCTTCGAAATCCAATTTTTGGCAATATTTTAATTGCGTTATATCAGGAATTTTAATTGATTTTGAAACCGTTTTTTTTAGTCTTTTTTTATGAAGGGTTTCAAATCATTAATAGGGTCCGCTTCGAAATCCAGTTTTTGGCAATACTTTAATTGCGTTATATAAGGAAATTTAATTGATTTTGAAATCGTTTTTTTTGTTAAATAAGGGTTTCAATTTATTATTAGGGTTCCCTAATAATAAATACCACCCCAATAATAAAAACTACCTGATGTGTTTATTATTTGGGAGGCGGGGTTAGTATTAGGGGAAAGGGATTAATATGGCTTAATTACCACATTATTGTTGTTATATAATGTTATTATTGGATTTACCACATGATGACCATGATGTGCAATTCTGGAAAGGTGGTTCTCGTGAACCCGTTTGCATCGTCTGACATGTGCCGCACAAATACAGTAAATACAAGTAGCTTGACGTAAACCTTCCGTCTGGGTTCACCAAGTTGAACTCCGGGCGTCCGGACCCAGGCTGTGGTGATGTATTTCACTGCCGCTGCACAAATGGCCAGCGAGAGCGGGGGGCGGTACCTACCGGGCTGCGTATCCCGGGTGGCCGCTGATCACACTATGAGGTGTCTCACAGTGTCCCGTGTTCAAACACATGCATGTAAACTAACCATAGTATATATATAGATATATCTATTTATATATATGTGTGTGTATGGCATGTGCATCATGCATATACATGTATATACTAACTCACATGCTTGTGCCATGCTTTGAGGTTTATGCTATCGCTTATCCTGGTGATTAACCATGATTAACCACAGGTCGGCCATTTCCACCATGTCACAAAGGATCCACCAGGTCAAACTCCAGGGCAAACATGGCGACTGTAGTGGAAACAGATCCAATAGCACCAAGAAAATAGAAATGTAAATTCGATGCTTAAATATGCTAAAATAATGGCTTAAATTACTGCTCGATCTTTTTGATCTATATTTAGATAGACAAAAAATCCAGCACGTGAAAACCTATAATTATATAATTGCTATCAAGTGCGGATCCAAATTCCAGAACTTGCAGCAAAGCGCAAACGCGTGGGTAGTTGGGGTTATAGTACGATGCATCCCTGTCTGGGTGGATCCTACCTTCTAAGCTGTAAGCCAATGGACTGCGCGGGGCATGACGTGCATCACAAAGCGACTGCGCCAACATGGAATCCAAATGGTGCCAAACCAGACAATTTGTGGGAAGAAATGGGTACAGTGGAAATGTTTACAGGTACCCTCTGGTAAACTAACATAGCTATTGAAAATGGCCGTTGATAGTGGGTTTTCCCATTAAAAATGGTGATTTTACATAGTTATGTTAGTTTACCAGAGGGTACCAGAAAATATCTGTTTCATGTCGTTAGGACAGGTTTCAACCGGAGTGCCTGTGTCACGGCTCCACTGCTGGTAGTCATTCCGAACATCTGCAACCGCACCTTGGGGCTAGGTGGGGCTAGCAGCTACTGACAGCACTTGGGATCAAAATTGGGCCCTGATTTTATGGATGCTTATTGCCTGATAAGTATTAAATAGTGCTCACCATTGTGCACCAATTCTTGTGTAATTGTGTGTCTACGAATAATTACAGATGTACCTGGGTTTCTGTGAAAGTGGCCAGAAAATCCAAAATGATGATCATCAGCTCTTCGCCTCTATCTATCTATATATATATATGTGTGTGTACATAAATTTAATTATATAAGTCATTCAAAATCAAAAAAATGCCATCAAAAGGCGCCAAATGTAACGTCCAAGTCGCCGCCGCTGTGAGGCCCGGTCGGTTCCTAGGAGCTGCCGCACGCAGCTCCTGTGCCAGCTGCATATGGCTGATATGGTCAGCTCTTAATTTTGTTTGACTCGGCTAATATATGTGATTATATATTCTAATATGGTCTGACTTACATATGATTCGATATACACTTTTATGATATGATAATATATCAAATATACAGGATATACAGTATATATACATATGATATACATCTAATATACATTGATACACACTACTACAAAATATCATGCAGATTCATGCAGTACATATTTGACGTGTACTGTAGTCATCCCTCAATGTTTGATGCTGAAGTGTCTTACGCGGCTCCTTGAGGAAGGTGCTAAAGCCGAAGCGCTCCCTGGGCTGTTGGAACATCGCACATGGGGGTTTCCATAAATGGAAGTACCCCAATAGCTGGGTGGTTTATTTGCTGGAAAATCCCAACAAAAAATGGATGATTTGGGGCTTCCCATTTATGGAAACTTGGAAACATCTGGAAACCCTCCATATCAATGCTCTCACTTCTTCAAATTGGACAAATATTCCATAGTTTTTTCCCAACCGGCCCAGCCCCTATTGGCAATGGGTCTGAAGATTTATGAAGGTTTCGTCTCTGGGACGTCTGATGGGGTCAGAGAAAAACATGGAAACCCTTGGGTGCTCAATTGCAGACCAGATCTTCGACCTTTGGAGAACGAGATTTTGATGGCTATCAAGATCTATCAAGGAAAAAATCGAAAGGAAATGGCAATCGAAATCTAAAGAACTCAAAAAAAGGAATGGAAAACAATTATCTGTACCGTTCCAACCTTCAAATTGTTTGACTCTAGGGGAGCCTCCCCCGACCAAGGGCCCCGTGACTCAAGGAAGTCGGGTAAGGATTTCACCATCTCCAACTGGCCGTGGCTGGGTCCATGGCGTCGTGGTTGATCATTTCAGATTCAATGATGAGGTCTGTGGAGACTGTGGAGGTTCCTGTTTTCACATTTTTCACCTCAAACTGTGCAGGGAAGTCCAGTTTGGGAATGTCCGATGATGGGGCCCTTGCATACCACGTGCGCAGCTTTGCCGGCACTGTGATGCCAGCAGCGCTCTGTCAGCACCACCGGGCAAACAAGACAAGACTTAAAATATCTTAAAATCATTCTACAGTAGTACCATTGCCCTCAGCTTAACTTGGCAAGACTGCTGCAAATGCTTTGGATGGTTTGGCAGGATATTCCTCCGGATTGAGTCTTCTGGAAGATTTGAAGCAGGGAAAAATCAGCCCTTGAGGCTGATGCGATGCCGGCGATGCCCTCTGCCGCTCCTTGGGAGTCGGCTCACAGGCATCCCAGTCATCCCGGTCATAGCGCAGCAGCCGCGCGGCCGGCGGCTGTGCCGAGATGCGCTGAATCTCCGCTGCGGGTGCGCCACGGAGGCGCTGAAGCTCCCGCACTACGGGGATGGGGACGGGGAGATGTGCCCTGGAAGTTTCCTGCACTTTGTGCCTTGGCCGCAACAGAAGTCGTAGTTTTTCTGCTGGTGGTTCACCCGGAGCTCGACAACACACTGGCAAATCGCTCTTCACATTCTGCAGGGCAGAGATGGCTCCTGACTCCAAGCGGTGCTGAGGACGACAGTGACCCTTGGTGCGACGGTTGCGTTCAAGGCGACTCACGATTTCACCCGTGTGCAACACTCCTGTGGGCTCTCCTCCCAACAGCAGCCGATCAGGTGGCTTGGGAACTTTCAACCTCTGTGGCATGGTGGGTTCCACCACTTCTTGGCCCCGACAATCGCGGCCCGCCGCGCCCAGTAGGATGCCAGGGGCCGGCCTTGATGGCCTTGCCGTATGTGGATCCATGGCTGTGCGACAAGCAGCTTGATGTGTCCCTCTCGTTTGCTGAAATGGAGAACATGTCATGACGGCATGCCATGATAATCCATTGTGCAAGTCTTCACCGCTTGAATCAAATGAAGGCAATTTCAGGCACTGGCTTTATTATTTGTACAATATATAACGTATATATGTATGTATGTTTTTTTTACTTGGGAACAAATTGCAATAGTTTGCGAGAGGTCTGACTAGTTCCTTTAATCCTTTATTAATGTTTATGTCTTATATATGCACAGGTATGCATAGCAGATTGTCCTAATAACCTGAAATTTCTGACATGCCATCCAACATCTCGGGCCATTGAAAGTGCTTGAATCGTTCAGCACACACTCCGTATATTGAACATCCCATGTAAAAAGATAACGCCTTTGGAACCCACTCTTGCACCACATTGCACCACTAATATTTGATCTGGATTGAATTTGCATCACACCAAAGTTGAACTTAAGTTTCGGATGGGAGAAATTCATCGATCATGTTTTAGAACTGCATGCAATCCCAGTATCATGTCCAAGACACAACGGGACACTATGGTACTTGTCTGTGGAAAGTTGGTTCCACTCAAGGGTATGGTTGAACAGTTGCTGCTCACTTCCTCAAGGCCCCCTATGTCCATCTATTTCCATCGAGCGATGCTGTCATCACGCTTGACACCACGCCGATAGGAACCGGGACGTCATTGGCGGAAACGGTTTGCGCCGATCGAAGACGGCCATCAAGGGCGACCCGTCGAAATGACCTGCCCTGATGCCGCCATCAATGATTCTTGATGGCCCAACGACAATTGACATACGCACACTAGATCTTCGAACGTGGATTGGGCCAATGGAAAACCAAAAACATCTAATAACTCTCCTTCTGGATTCGATTTTGCAACGCATTTTTTTCTGAAAGTAAGCAGTAAAACGCAGCATCCTGCTACTTAGCCAAGCTTTATCAGGTCTGCGATATTCTGCGATAGCTTCATTGCTTGACAACTTATATATAAGATTTTTTTGAAACTCTTCCCAGCAACAGGAGTCCCCTCACCTATCATTTTCCCTCTCCCATTCGATAGATATCCCCGCCCCATGGGTGGGTTATCAGAATCCCCAAAAAAACTTGCCGCGGATCGAAACCCCCGATCACAAATAAATCATAATTAATAAATTTAATAAATCAACAGGTCTTGAATGACTCATGTAGGCATCATCACAAGATTGCCATCTTAATGCCAGGTCGTCTGAACCACTCGCCCTTCAAAGTCGGGCACGGTTGGGGCTTCAGCAATGCTGTCAGGCTCGGCTGGACACTATGGGAACAAACAACAAATGGCCTGCAAATCATGGCCAATGGACCTGCAGAAGGCAGGTCATTTTTTGAATTTACGAATTCATGATTCATTTTATGCTCATCGATTTCATTGATGTTTCATTGATGTTTCATTGATGTTTCATTGATGTTTCATTGATGTTTCATTGATGTTTCATTGATGGTTCATTGATGTTTCATTGATGTTTCATTGATGTTTCATTGATGTT